>Ga0189292_10477_pt1 | contig 11858 bp, 15 predicted proteins | sample UW1oraminimetaG_FD_130317 | JGI IMG/M metagenome (GOLD analysis project Ga0189292, IMG submission 130317) | Marine microbial communities from the Costa Rica Dome - UW179A-orange mini metaG | ecosystem: Environmental > Aquatic > Marine > Oceanic > Photic zone | place: Costa Rica: the Eastern... | reverse complement strand
GTACAAGCGTGAAGAGGCTTCGCCGCCATTGGCATACATCCTCGCCTGATGCTCGGCCTGCATTTTTGAGCGCGTCGAAGACGCTCAGGGCAAACGACATTGCAGCCTGGTCGTCTTCGTGGAGGTCGACAATCACAACCGGAAACTGGTCGCCGTCATCAGCATCAGGTGTTGCTATGGCGACTGTCTGAATCCCCCAGGTGATGCCGTCATCGTAAGGTTCTACAACAAATCGCTTGAGCCGGCGAATCATGCCGTCACGAATCATCTGAATCAGATCGGTGCATACCGGCTCCGATTGGCGCTGCTGGAAAAGTTGGATGGCTGTCATAAGCTACGGCTCCCTTGATCTGCATTCATCCTGCCAGCAGTCCCGTAAATCCCAAACGGAATTCCCCTGGCTTTGTTCGGCATCGGATTGGCGGCGAACCCTAGCATTCTTTTTTCCCTTGGTTGGGCGTGCCATTCCCCGCGGGTGGTGGCGGAAGTTCAACAAGGGAGGGAGTGGCTACGCAAAATGCTGTTTGCATGCCAGAAACATCGCCGTCCCAACACTCGCATTCGGCATCCCAAGCTTCTCGATCAAAGTGGAAGATTGTCCCAAGATCAACAGCCCCATCCAGGGTGGCGTATGCCCCACTCAAGGTTCCGTTGATCAGCACCGCGTAGCAATCGTCGCCGATTTGCAATGCTTTCCCTGGATTGGCTTCAAGAAGGCGCTGATAGGAAGCAAGGGTCTCGTTGTAAGTCATGGTTGCTGCTCTGATTCCGGGTGTGAGAAGACATTGCCACCTCTCCAGGAATACCCAAATCCTTTAGAGGGCAGAGCTAGCAGCCCCCGCTTGGGTTTGTGCGTGGCTATGCAACCATGGAGGCATATCAGAACGGAGATCCAAGGGATGAACTTCACCCACGAACAGGGGCCAGCGATTAACTCGTTGGCCCGTATCGTCAAGCTGGTGGCTTTTGCTGGAACAGGGAAGACCACCACGCTTGTTGGCTATGCCAAGGCTCGGCCTCAATGCCGTCTGCTCTACCTCTGCTACAACAAAAGCGTCGAGATTGCTGCCAAGCAAAAGTTTCCGCACGTGACGTGCAAAACAGCCCACGGCTTGGCTTATGCGTCGATCGGATCGAAGTACAGACACAAGCTCACGAGCAACCTGCGCCTGACCGACATCGCAAGAATTATCGGCTCACAGAACTGGGAATTGGTGCGCAGCGTGCAAGAGACGCTGAACAATTATTTGGCCAGCGCGGATGACGACATCGAGCTATGTCACTGCCCCGTCAACAAGCTCAAAACGGAGCGAATGAAGCGCGCCGCCGGAAGCATCGTAGAGGGAGCCAGGCAGCTTTGGTTGCAAATGTGCGACATCCAAAACGAGGCTGCGAATATCACTCACGACGGCTATCTCAAGCTTTGGGCACTCTCGAAACCAAATCTGCGGGATCGTTACGATATTGCGCTTGGAGACGAGGCGCAGGACATCAATCCAGTGATTGCTGGTGTGCTTGCGCAGCAGGCGGCATACGGAATGGGCGTAGTCGTTTGTGGTGATGGCCATCAGATGCTGTACCGCTTCAGGGGGGCCGTAGATGCTCTCAATGCAACCTGGCTCGACAAAGCGGAAGTCCACTACCTCACTCAGTCGTTTCGGTTCGGGTCTGCCGTTGCGCACGTCGCCAACATGGTTCTCGCGTTCAAGGGTGAATCCCGCCAACTGGCTGGGCTTGGCGGCGAGACTCGTGTTTCCAAGGCACTACCTGCTGACCTTGAACATCGCACCGTACTCTGCCGGACGGTGGTTGGAGTGATCGAGACGGCGCTGGCCAATGTAGAGACTGGTGCAAAGATCTACTGGGTTGGGGGGATCGAGGGTTACAACCTCCAGGATCTTGAAGACCTACATGCGCTATCGAAGGGGTGGCGTGACCGAGTGAAGGGAAAAAAACTCCTCCAGGAATATCCTGATTACGATCTCTACAAGCAGATTGCCGATGAAAGCCAAGACCCTGAGATGAACCGCTCGATCAAGATCATCGAGCAGTACAGTGCGGATCTCCCGGAGTTGTTTGCCAAGCTGCGGCGCAATGCGGTCACTGATGAGCTTGAAGCCACCATCACCCTCAGCACCGCGCATCGTTCGAAGGGCTTGGAGTGGGATGCGGTGCAACTGGCTGAGGATTTCACCTTCGATCCATTCAATCCAGAGAACGAAAAGGAACCATGGATTGATGAGATGAACCTCCTCTACGTCGCGTGTACCCGCGCGATGCGAGTTCTTGCGGTCAACTCGACGATGTTGGAGATCATGAAAGAATTCGTCGACCGGCGTGACGGCCGCAAGCCAAATACCCCGATGGTTTTCAGGAAGAAACAGGTGGCTGCCGCGTAGTGCTCCTCGAGCATGCTTCGACTTTTGAAAATCACCCACTGATCACAGGAGATATTTTCATGCCCATTTCCAGCGACCAGGCAGCTTTGCTTCAGCAGCTGCGGAATCAAGGCTATGTAGTCTTGCTCGTTGAGCCGAGCGAAACTGAACACATCAATCGAGAAAGGTTGGAGAGCCGTTTGCGGGCCGATGCAGCGGATCACATTGAGGATCTGTTGTCCCTTGAGGCAGTCCAAATTCGTTGAGCTGACACGTAGCAAAAAAAGCCCGTTTCGAACGGGTTTTTTTATGAGCGGATTTTGGGATACTCGATAATACCACCCCTTCAATCGCGAGATCGTTTTCGCACCCTCGGCGTCGCTCCTGGTTAACATGGAGCGGAGGGGGAGGAGGGCATACGGTATAGCCGTAGTGAAGGGGTGGTATTATGAGGAATCCTAGATGACTGACGCAATTGTCTCCGCTTACGAGCGCTTGGTCGAAACCGTTGAGGCTTTCAATGAGAAGTGGCCCGCATTGGTTGTCGGCGGGATGATATGGCGCATCCCGCTCCTCACTGAACAGAGGACGCCATCTCGAATTAACGTCCAGGTACTGACAGGAACTGACGCGATCAAGGCCGCTGTAGAGGCGTTACGCGAGTTTGAGCGCGATCTCGGCCAGGCTCCAGGTACCGTGCTGCGTTTGCCGGGGTACTTTATCCTCTCCGGATCGATACTCGATGAGGGCAGGGCGGTGAACCGCTGCAAGAGCGAGCTGGTGGATGCGATCGAGGCTGAGCGAGTGTTTCGCAACGTTGCCGTCAGCCGCCGTTCCCACATCATGCGCCAGGCCCTGGGGAAAAATTTCTCCCTCAACCAGCTGAAGCGCGCAATCCAGGTTTTTGATGCTGCCCCAAGACAGATCACATTCACCTGGGCCGGTCACACCTCAGGAAAAGAGCGTGTCACTGTTGGCCACGTCCGTGAGGTGCTGCTCGCCGAGGCCCATGAAAAATCTATGGCCACCGGCGAGCCGGTGGTGAATAGCCCCCAGTGGATCGATCTGCGCAGCATTGCGAATATGGCTGAAACCGATATGCTGGATGTGCCAAAGCCCATCGCTCCGCATCCGCGGGCCATGCTGTGGTTTTCCGAGCGCAGCCGGTATGACGCAATGCTGCATGCCAACCTTCCATTCTTCGTACTCGATGGGCAACCCGCTGCAAGGATCGTTGGCCTCAAGAACTTCGATAGAGACTCGCGATCAGCAAAACGACCAGACGTAAAGCAACGGTTGCCGGCACTCCCTGGGGGGCGCTTTTTCGTAGCCTCATCCACTGCGGACCCAGTTGCTCAGGAGCCCGGCGCGCCAGAGACACCTGAGGTGCTATCGACGTACCGAGAGTCAGTAAAAGGCGTCGTTGATCAGTAGACTTACCCTTTATAAACAACAGCTTAGACTTCTTATAATCTTTGTTATGTTAAATTCGGTAGCAGCCTAATTATTAGGATGCGTCCTTTAGCCTCGCGCTTTGATGCTCTACCCAAATAGCTGGTGAACCACGTACGCTCTGCTGAGGCCGCTTGCATTCCGCCAGCTGCCTGAAATGGAGATCGAGAAGATGATGATTGATGGCGTTGAGAAACGAATTGAAGCCGGCGTGAATACGGCCCTGGACATGGTTGAGGTACTGGTTGCAGCTGGCCAGCCCCTCAAAGCTGCGATTGCCACCTCGCGAATACTCACGATGGAAGTTGTCCGCGAGTCTCTGGCAAAGAACCTGGCGAACAAAAGCGGCTCGGTGATTACTCACACCTTGGCCACTACGCCAGCCCATTCTGGTCCGGTACCGGCCCAGCACACTGCAAAAACGAAACAGCATCAGACCGTTGATTGATCATCGAGGCCGGCCGGGAGATCTTCACGATACACCCGGCCAGGCACGCAAAACTCGCTCCCTCACCTCACGCTTCCCGTCAGCACGGGCTGTAACGACCGCACAGCGCCCTGGAGGCTCAGGAAGGGTTAACCTGGCCCTGAAGGCTACAAAACCGCATATCCCCTCCGAACGGCCCTTATCGGCAGTTTCCGGCCCGTTTGAAACCCGCAGCTTCGGCGTCCGCAGCGCTCGCAAACTCTACCCGGTTGCGCGTTCCGACTTTTTCATAGCTCGGACAGCCCACTGGCAGGTGGTAAACATTGCTATTGCGGTTGCCAATCACCGGCGAAAGCGAGCTGGAGGCGTATCCACCAGATACCTGGTGCTGAACTGGTTCGCTCCGAATGGCCTGTGCCATTGTGCCCGCTCCCTTCACTCGCATACCGAGATTCCAGGATCTTTCACCTGTTACGAATGGGTTGCTATGCCCCATTACTCTGGCGATCCGCCGGTCACGCTCCTGTTCCCACGCGCTCACCGGGTATTGACGATCCCAGGCCATCAGCAACTGCTGTTGTGCTCTGGACATCGATAGCCCGTAACGGTCGTGCATGTAGAAGTAGATTCGGGCTACCGCGCCCTTCACCTGGTCGCGAGGCTCTGTCACGCGCTGCTGAAAATCTGTTCTGGTCGGGCAAGCGCCGTATTGCATCGGTGTTGAGGGTAAAACGCCATAGCGAAAATTGCTTCGGTCAGCATTGACCTCGCCAACACTCACCGCAAGGTTGTGCATGTCGGCTTCCATTTTGCGAAATACCGGATCGGTATCGATGCAGTTCTTGCGCCCCCCGTTCTGCCAACACTGCCGCTGGCTGCCGAAGGCGTATGCTGGCAAGACGTGCTCCCATTCGATGCGCTGCGCGCGATTCTCCTGAGCGCGGACTTCGTACCCGCACGAGGCGAAGTCCACACGGCCTCCGGATCGCCCTACCCACTTCCAGTCGCACCCACAGTAAAGATCGCCGGCTTCGCTGGTGTTGCGGTCGTAGTAGACCTTCTGGCGTAGCTCAACCTTGGCCTGCTCGAAGGTCGTAGGTGCGGAGGCAAGAGCGAAGTGAGACGTGGCCATCTGCATGGCCAAAAACATCATGAGGATCGATTTCACGGTCTTTTCCTTAAAACAAGGGTGATTCCAGGCTATTCAGGGGAAAAAAAACCCAAGCAAGGCTTGGGTTTGAGCGCTGCTCGCAGTAGCTACCGCAGCGGGGTAAGAAGCTCGCCAATGCGACGAACCCTGCGAAAGATAATTTGCGCGATCGATTCATGGCCCGTGGCAATGACACCAAACAACCCTGCCAGGAGAAGTGCCCAGAAGCTGTTGCGCTTCCAGTCGCTTGCCTCGGCCAAGGCACTCTGGCGATGCTGTTCGGCTCGATCAGAAAGAGACGGGCTTTCTGGGCCAAGCGCAGTTGCCTCGATGGCGTAGGCAATGCCGGCCGGCACGGAGAAGTCGCCCTTAATTTTTCCCTCTCGCAGATTTTTCGCTGTCAGAACAACCCACTTCGAGGAGCTGCCGCCGGCAACAGATGCTTGGGCTAGCACATACGCCCTGGCCACCTCGTCCAGATCCTCTCTGGAGCTGAGCAGACGCTGAAGCGTCGGTAGGTTCTTAGACTCAACCGCGGAATAAAACTCGCTGGGCTTGCTTGCCGTGCTTGCCGTGCCCGGATCTAGTATCCCCAGAAACGCTCCCATGATGTGCGGCATCATGCCGACCATGACGGCGGGAACGATGTTGAACAAGCGTCCGGTAATAACCGCAAGGCCTACACCCGCAATCATTGCAACCGCGCTGATCATTTTGAGAGCTGTGCTATTGAGGATCGAGTCGACGGCTGATTCGACCCCCATCAACCCGCCAATACCGCCGCCCTCGTGGCCCGATGCTTGGAAGGCCTTGGCGATCGCATCAGGAACCAGGATCTGGTCAATAGCCGTTGTTGGCTCTGCGGCGATACCCAGCGCGTAAAATACGCCCCCGAATACCGCCAAACCCAGGGCGGTACCACCGTAGATGAGCGTGCCTTTGCGTAGCTTCTTCGCCCGCGAGATCAGTTCCTGGAGGGGCGCGTCAAAAGGCGTCGGCGCTTTTGCCGGCAAAGCTGGTTCGGGTTGGGCTCGATGTGTCTTCTGCGCTGTCGGCTCTGCTTTCGCTTCGTTTGAGGCTTGTTCGTGCTTGGCGGTGACATGTACCGTTTGCCCAACCGGCTGCCGTAATAGCTTCAGATCCTGACCGAGCACACGCTGTGTCTTGCCTGCAACGAGACCACGAGATATTTCCTTTCTACGAGCACCGTAATTAGCGAGGAGCTTGTCGAGCTCTGCATCAGGAACGTCCTTCGCGGCGACTTTTCCATCAACAAGCAGCGTGTACAACTGCGGGTCAACCTCTGGAGTCTGCCTGGACAGTTCCAGCTCTTGACCGAGAACGCGCTCGGTCTGGCCAGCCATCAGCCTATTCAAGGTACTGTCCTCCACGACGCCATAGTCATTCAAGAGACTCGATAGCTGCGCTAAGGGAATGTTTTCCTTCGCAACGAGGCCGTCGACCCGCAACCGGAAAAGTTGGACTGGTTCGGTCATCAGTGAAGCTCCTTCACTTCATCAGTCCTGCCCAGGCGCTTCTGGAGATCGAGACGCATGCCCTGGATCTCTTTCTCTGCGGCCTTGCGTTGAGCTACGCCCTCACGCTGGATTTTGATTACGTCTTCGACGGTCTGGATCAGCGTGGCCTGGACCTTCTGCAAGGTGTCCACGTCGATTACCAACCGCTGGTTAGCTTTGGCCGTCTCTACGGAGTTGCGGTGCAGCAGCTCGGCGTTGCGTTTGAGGAGATCGTTGGTGGTGTCGTCGATTTTGGTGGCCAGCTGGACGGCGTTCCGCTGCTCGTTCAGCGTCAAAGCCAGCATGAATTGGCGCTTCCAGGCCGGCACAGTGATTTCCCGGATGGTGTGGAACTTGTCCACCAGCATCTGGTTATTCGCTTGAATCATCCGAATCGTCGGGAGGCTCTGCATCGCAGACTGCTGGAGCGCCGTGAGGTCGCCAATACGCTTGTCGAGGTTGGAGATCAGTGCATCCAGATCCGCAACTTGCTGCAAGCGGGCCGGGTCGTTCCCGATGTTCGCCCGAAACTGAGAAACCTGCATCTGTAGCTCCGCAAGGCGCTGCTTACCGGCGGCAATGTGGATGCCAAGCAGGCGATGCTCCTCGCGTACCGCAACGAACATGGACTCGAGGCCGGTATTCCGAGCAGAAATGCCCGCTTGTGTTTGGTCGACTTCAGCAACGAGCTTTTCAATTTGCTCTCGCGTGGTGTCGAACTGACCCATGACGGACTTGCCGCGCAGGGTTACTTTGTCGATCAGCGGGCCGATGACAGGGATGCGCGAACGGCGATTGGAAAGCGCGCTGACATTGAGCGACTGCGCGACGGCAACCACCTCGCTCAGCTTTGCGCCGGCATCGTCCAGGTCGCTGTTACGAACCTGGTCGAGCAAGCTGTCGGCGTAGGAGGACGTGTGTTCTGCCACTTCCCTGCCGAACTGAGAAACCGAGAGCGGGTTTTCTGCCTGGATCAGTGCCGCTACAGCCTTGATCTGGGGGATGTCCTGTTCCTGGAGACCAAGAGCCTGAAGCCCAGCTGGAGTAAGCTCGGTGTTGGTAGTGGCGAGATCTGTCACGGTAATTTCCTGCTGCATGTTTTGCTCCTCAGTGCTTCACGCCATTCAGGCTTTCAGACAGGCTGGCCATCAGCGCCTGATGCGCCTTGCTGGCAGCCTCGACCATCGCCGGGCTCATGTGTTTGGTAGTGATCAGGGTAAGGGTGTGTTGCCGCCATACTGGAACCAGTACGGTGACTGTCTCTCGGAAGCGATCGAGCATGTCGAGGGCTTGGGCGCGGCTCAGCTTCATCTGGCTAACGCTCAGTTCGTGTGAGGCCAGAAGTGTTGCCAAGTTGGCGAGCTTTCGCGCCAGCCGCTCTCGCGGCCGATCAAACTCGATCTCCCCCTCCGCTACCGTCCCGATGAGAGGGTTCTCTTCGAGGAATTCGCGCCCGGCCTGGATGAACACTTTCAGTGCTTCCGCCTCTTCGGCGTGGGCAACGATCATTCTGCTGATGGCACTGACCGTATCGCGTACACCTTGGGCGTGCCCTTCAGCTTCGGCCAGTAGCTGTTCCAGTGTTGACCGGGCGACTTGATAGCGAACCTGCTTTTCCACGGCTCCGCCCAGAACCTTCTCGAACCAGGTCGGCTTCCGGGTAATCTGCTCCGGCGAGGCGTCGGCCATTTTCGAGAGGATTTCTGCGATTTTCGCCGCAAGCGCTGCCGCCGACCCGCTCTCCATGAGATCTGATAGTTGATCGATTTTGGCAGAGCTATCCGCTACGCCCCCGTACTCGCCGAGGCGAGCCGGGAAAGCAAACAACTCAGGGAGTACCTGCTGTTTGAGGTGGTCGATGTTGACCACTGAATGAGTCATGGCGGAAAATTTCTCCTTGGATTTGTTGGAGATCGTACCTGCCGTATTCCTTGGCGGGTTGTTATTTCAGACGCTTTTACCGACTGAAAGCGCAGCTCGAAGTCGTTGTATCGCGATCTCGAAATAACCCAAACCTCCCCGAGTCGCTTCAAAATGGCGCGAATAATCGCCACATTTCCCTAGCTATGCGAGTTTCGACCTGAAGTCATTCAGGGGGTAGGTAGAGCGCAACCAGTGGCACGCATAGGCGAACGGCTCCCCGCATGTGCAGAGTGGTCGGCGAATGGACAATCCGGTCAAGCAGCCACGCCCACGATTTGACGAGCCGTTCTTCAGGAGGTGTTGAATCCTCCAGGTGCTGCTTGAATTCGGCGAACTTTGCGTGGCTATGCTCGAAAACGCCGGTCTGCCGGCAGATTTCGGCCAGGGCCCGGATGTCGTCACCGTTCTCAATCAGCGTCGAGCGCATGTCTGAGTCGTCTTGATCCATCGCGGAAAGCAGGTCGGTCATCATGCGGTCGATCAATCGCGACTCGTCTTGCTGGGGATCGTTGGTGTCTGGCATAGCTGTCTCCTTTGACTTGTTCGAAATCGGTTTTACCGGAGACTTCAAGAATCCCAAGCATGCGAGAAGACGAGACATCCCCACCAATGCCCTGCCGCGCGAGCACCCGCAAGCAACTGGCTGCGACCTGCGAGTTTTGCGGACAGATGAGTTTTGGTTTTGCGGCAGCGGACTGTGGGTGTGTCCTGAGCCAGCTCTTCCTGGAAGGGAAGAAGTCTGCATACCCCGGACGAGGCAGGCCGCGGGCCTCGAAATCAAGGGCTGCATCGTCAAAACGGTGACTTTCTCATCGCGGCAAGACAGCAAAAAGCCCAGCACTTCTGCTGGGCTTTTTGCTGTTCAGGGCGCTTGCTAGAACAACCTCGAATCAGGGGTGAAAAGCTCAACCTGAATAGTCGCGCTCTGTGCTTCTGGGTGCCGAGGGTTGAACAGGTAGTTCACCGTGCTCGGTATGATAGCGCTGGGCACTGGCAGTAGCAGTGCGTTGCACTCATCAAGGAACTGGTTACCAATGCCTCTGGTGAGCTCGGTCTCTGCCGACCAACCAGCCGGCAAAGTGGGCATCTGGGCTTGTGATACAGAGTCAGGCACTTCGATACGGAGAAGCTGCATCGTCGCCGGAAAATCCTCTGGATCAATTTCCAGATGAACAAGCACCTCGAGCATTGCTCCCGGCGGGCTGGTCGCGGTGTAGACGACCGGTCTGCCGGCCTGGTGCCAACGGCCGCTCACGCGCAAGCCGCCTGTCCCGCTCAAGTCAGCATATGAGCTGATCCGCCACAGAATCACAGAGCGAAGCCTTCGGCGATTTGCAGCAGCATCTCTTCAACCTGGCTTGTGCCTTGCTGAGTTGTGAGCAGTTGCATGGGCGTCAACCCAGAGAATCGTTCCTTGGGCTTGGAGAGCCATCGCTTGGCCTTGTCGGCGTCCCCAAAAATAGCCTCAGCCATCGCGGTGATGTGCGCCGATCGGAAGAGCCGGTCGCTTTCCTCGACAGTGAGGGGCTGATCGCGCTCGATCCGGTTTTTCAGGGTGCGCAGCGGGATAATCTGGTCTCGCTCCAGCGGGGTAACCACCCCCTCTTCAGTGAGCCTCATTAACCGCGCTGCGGAAAAGCCATGGCTGATTCTGGTGTGAATCTCGAAGTCGCTGGCAGACTCTGGGATCTCCAGCAGTATTTGTAAGCGCGCACGGTAAGCTGAATACCCGTGGTCGCGTAGGACTTCAGCAAGCATGATGGTTCTCCTGTCCGGCGTTTCCCGGTTAGTATGCGGGAAACGCCGGAGGATGCAAGCTTACCGTTTGGGTGGCCCGGCTGGCGGTCGCCTGCCGGTAGAGATGTGGCGGTCACTTTCAACCCATCCAGGATGATGCTCGAGGAGCGCCTTTGGTGGGTCAGCCTACTGGCTGCGTTGGCCAAACATGTCTGCTTGTTGGTTCGCTGGATCTGTTTTCGGCGTGTTGAGCGGGTGGCCTAGCTGCCGGCGCACCTCGGCGAGCCACGCCTTGTAGGGAGTGTTTTTTCGTTCTCCCCACGGGTATGCCTCGGCCAGCGCCTTTCGGAGGGCCTGCTGGTCGCTTCGCCCTACGCGGCGAATTACCTCCCCAACAATTGGTGCTGCGCGATCTGCCCAGGACATGCTGATCCCCTTAACTTGTTCTCAACACGGCAGCATAGGCGCGCAGCACCTCACCGCGAAGCGCGCGATCCAGCTTCACAAGCCCCAAGGCAACACCGTAGAAGCCGCCCTCGGGCGCAGGCTCAATCTCGACACCAGGGAAGTTGGACACGAAGGCCATAAAGCCCACCTCGAACTCATCAGCGCCTTTGGCGGCACGGAGCAGGGTAAGGTCGTCGGTTGCGGCTACTTGCTCAAGAGCGCTGGCCAAGTAGTTTCGCCACATGCGGCTGTCATCACCGCCAGGCATCAGGGCTGCAATCTGTGCCGCGATACTCAATTTCTGCTCAGTCATTTCGGTTTCCCTAGCTTCGGGTGGTGTTCAGCTCAGTTGTCCAGCAGCCGGCGACAATCTTCGGTCATGACTCGAACCTGCTCGCGTAAGTCCATCATTTCATGTTCGCGGATTACCCTCGGGTGCAACTCGCGCAGGCGGTCATTGATACGATCTGCCGTGTGTAATAAAGCTGGCAGGTCGATAGCCTCGATCAGTGTCGAGATATCGCGATGCAGCTCGGCCAAGGCGGCTACCCGAGCCTGTAAGTGGGTCACCATCGCGGAGTCTAGTTTGATCAAGGGCATGGTCCATTTTCCTAGCAGCCTGTCGGACTTTTCCCCTCGCCGGTAGAATTGCGCATCGCTCCTGGAACCTGACTGTATGAGCCGCTTTCGACCGATAAACCGCCAAATCGACTACTTGCTCCCGCCGTCGGTGCAGGACTGGCTGCCCGAGTCACATTTGGCGCGCTACGTGGTGGAGGTCGTAGAGGGCCTGGATCTGTCGAAGCTGGAGAGCGTCTATGCGGGCC
>Ga0189292_10474_pt1 | contig 11934 bp, 9 predicted proteins | sample UW1oraminimetaG_FD_130317 | JGI IMG/M metagenome (GOLD analysis project Ga0189292, IMG submission 130317) | Marine microbial communities from the Costa Rica Dome - UW179A-orange mini metaG | ecosystem: Environmental > Aquatic > Marine > Oceanic > Photic zone | place: Costa Rica: the Eastern Pacific... | reverse complement strand
GGTCCATCGGGTATATCCCTCCTGCGCAGGCTGAAGAACGCTATCTCCGTACCAACTCTGACTCTGTGCCGATGAACGCTGTACTTTAACCAAACAGCCTCCTCGATTCCCGGGGCAATTCACGAGCGTATTTAATCCAGTTGCGCTGTTCTTTGGCCAACTCTTTCTTGCCATAGGCATCGGTTGCGGCGAGTGCCGTTTCATAGGCCCCGTGCAATTTTCCATCCAGCGCGGATGTCTCGGCATCGCTGCAGATCAACCTTTCCGTAGCGCTCACGGCCTTGTTGCAATCAAAACTGGCGGCTTGGGCGCCAGTCCATAGCGTTGCAAGGCCCAACGTAAAGAGCAGCTTCATCGCATGTGCATACCGTGTCTTCCGTGCGTAAGCGGGTGGGCGTGTTGAATGCGGCTGGGTCATGATCCTAACTTCTCAGGTTGTATGTCGATGGTATCTTGCGTACAGCACAATACATCTCCTGTAGAAGTTCAACAAACCTGGAAATTTGGTCGCTCAATTTGAAAAGTAGCAATTGTGTGAACAGGAGGGTGATGCGGCCTTCCATCTTGTTCAGGCGCAGAGGCTATGTTCGTGGAGCAGCACAGGTCGGAAAGATGATTACTATGCGTGATGGCGGGACTGGCCATTCAGATAGGCAACTACAGTTCGCACGATGAGAACCCCCAATATTTTCCGTCGCTGGTGGGATCGGCAGAACGAACGGAACGCCATCAAGAATGACTTGATCGCGTTCAGCAAGGATTGTCTGCTGGCCGTGGGCCGGCATGTGCCCGATGCCCGCCGCCCTCGCGTCCGGGGCGTTTGGTACGGCGACCCAACGCACTCACGGATCGTGTGGACGGACGGCGCGGGCCGCAAGTGGCGATGGCCTCTTTTCATTCTCTTCTCCGTCTGCCAGAAGACGCCCGATGAACGCGACCTGATCATCGAGAAATCGTTGCGGAATCTGTTGAGCCCGCCGCCAGTGAGTCAATGGCGTGAACCGGAGTTCCGCACCGCAGAGCAAGTGGCGCAGCGACTGCTGGCATTGATCGCCGTGGTGTGGCGTGCCGATGAACGTGAAGACGTTGCGATGGAAGGCATTGCCTGGGCCGAGCAAAACGATGTCATCGCATTGCTTTCCCCGGCAGAAGCCCTCTACCTGGGACAAGCGCAGCGGCCTGCGCATCAGGACCTTGTGAATTTCAGTTGGCGCGCCGAGGCCATCGTGCCGCTGGCGTGGGCCCTGGGCGGCATGCCTGAGCTGCCGCCGTCTTGCCAGCGTGCGGACATCTGGGCGATCCCGCTGGTGCAAGTGGCCAAAGCCGCTCCGGCCGACTTCGTCGCCAATGCGTGTCTGCGGTCACTCGATGAGGTGGCGGACGAGGAACACCGACTGCAGGATGAGCACTGGCACGTGCACGACGCACAACTGCGCGGCCGACCCACCCCCGCCCACCTGGACGCTGGCGTGGTCACGGAGCGCCGCTATGCATTGAGCTGGATGGTGGGCTACGGCGAGTCGTGGGACGACGTGCCTGTAAATACCTGACGTCCCGCAGCTACTTACAATCGTTATTCTCTTCAACGCAATGGACGGTCTCATGCTGCCGCTTCGCAGAACTGTTCGTCCAGTTTCTCCATCCGCCTAGAAAGCGCGCTTCCGCCCAGATGCCGACTGCCATTGCGGGGGGCTAGCGTGTATCCGCATCAAATTCCATTCCGTCAATGACGTTCGCGCATGATGGCCGCATCGAGCGTCTCGATCGGGACGTCCCCGGCAGCATCCAGCTCTCCACTACGGAGCCTTCGTCTCCTCTTTCGCCTTCTGCTTTTCCTTGTCCTTCTTTTCTCCGTCGTAATGCGACTTGATGGCGAGGAACATGCCCGTGCCCAACACGAGGAGCTTGAACGTACCGAAGATTACGGGGACCCAAAAATTCATCATTTCCTCAAAACGCTGCTTCAGCAGCATTGTTTACGACCTGTGGGCCGGCCTCTGCGCATCCAGGCACATCGGGCGCGGCGAGCGCCCATTTCCATACAAGAAGGCAGATTTTATAGAAAAATCCCATACAAGAATGGAAATTCTACCTCAGCTATCCATACAAATGCTTGAATCGTTTGATTTGTATGTCTTTCTGAGAGAGATTTTGCAGCAAAAAAACCATACATAAAGACAAGACATCTCTCCCGCGCCGCCACGGGGGGGCGGAGCCCATCGCCGCACGATTCCACCGCCCACCTGGTTGTCGGCGCTCATTCAATTTCATGCCTGCCAGGTCCGATGGTCGTGCGCGAAGCTGTCCTTGACACAGGCCGGCCCGACCAGCCACGCGGGCGCCAACTCCGGGCGTCCCAGATGGTAGCCCTGCAGCGCGTGCACGCCCGCCTGCGTGGCGGCGGCGACGTCAGCTTCGGTTTCGATGCCTTCCGCGATGACGCATGCGCTCAGGTCCGAGCACAGTGTCACGAAGTGCTTGAGCAGCGTCTGGGGCTGGCGCTTGCCTTCCGTCTGGGTCACGAAGGTCTTGTCGATCTTGACGATATTCGGGCGCGTTGCGGCCAGGAAGCTGATGGTGCTGTAGCCGGCGCCCATGTCGTCCAGGGCAATCCGGCAGCCCATCACGCGCAATGACAACAACAGATTGGCCGCCTCTTCGGCGTTGGTGATGGCGCTGGTCTCGGTGATTTCGAGCGTCAGGCGCTCGGCGATCCCCGGATTTCTCGCCAGATAATCCTGCAGGACGCGCCACCAACCGTCGTGCTGCAAGGACAGCGCCGATACGTTGGCTCCCAGGCAGATATCCGGGTGGCGTTCAAGCAGGCCGATGGCGGTCCAAAGCACGCTGCGGTCCAGTCGGGCGACAAGGCCCAGCCGTTCCAGCGCCTGGATGACGGGATAGCAAGTCGTGGCGGTGTTGCCGTCGATGCGACGCAGCAGGGCTTCGTGGTAGAGCGGCACCCGGAGGCTCGACGACACGATGACGGGCTGGAAGGCCAGGGTGACATGGCCGGAATGGACATCGTCGAAGAACGCCGTCGCCATGTCCATGTCGTTGCGAAACGCCGTGAGCCGCGCGTTCAGGGATTGGGTGGTTTCCGGCAGCGGGGGCCAGGCGTGAGCGGGATAGCGCGCCGTATCGAACGGAGACGCCTCCAGACAGGTCTCGGGCACCCCCAGGGTGACCAGTACCTTGAGCAGGATGCGGTGACCTTCGCACTCCAGCGGCTCGCAGGAGACGGCCGCCTTGATCCGCTCAAGCAGCACATCATCGTCGGGCGAGCAGGGCGGCGCGTGGTCCGCCAGCGTGACAACGGCATGTTGACCGATACGTGCAATGCGATGGGCGTCAATGCCGATGGCGGCCAGCCGTTCGGGCAATGCACGATCGATGGCTCGCTGCACGCAGGCAGTGCCGTAGGCCGCGAACAGATCGGGCAGGCCGTCAATATAGATGCACGCCGCGCGCACCGCCGTATAGGGCGCAAGCAGGATCGCCGACGGATTGCCATCGGTGGGGGGCATGGCGGCTTGCCCGGTTGCGAGGAGGTCGGGCACGGGTTCTTTCTGGCGGCCGAAGATGTCATGACGCCGGCCGACGGAAGCGCCTTGGCGCGGTGTTCTTGAGATTGGGCGGGACTTCGTCGCCATGATTTCCTTTCGCTTGTAGTGGACCGCGGTGCGGCTTCTCCGGGTATGCCACTTCAGCGCAACGAAAAGGTCCGTGCTTTTGCCGAAAAATATGTAACCAGATAAATCGGCTCGGGTCCTGCGGGAGGCGGGCGCGTTCGATGTGGGCGCGCAATGAACCTTTTTCCGCGTCTCAAGTGGCATCCCAGGGCAAGCGGCTCGAAAGCACTTCCGACCGGGTCGCGATTCCACTGATTTCAAAGCGTCGCCAAGAGGGCAATCCATGTTCAGTACCCCGCTTCTGCCACCCCGTGCCGCGCCGTTGCGCTGGCTTGCGGCGCTGGCCATCATCCTTTTCTTCGGCGCGCCGTTACAGGCAGGTGCCGTAACGACGTGCACGCTCGCGAATGGCGGACTCTTTTCAGTGACGTTTCCCAGCGCGATCTCGGTGCCCCGCGATGCGCCGGTGGGAACGCTGCTGGCGACGGCCGATTGGACGGGAATGAACACCATCTATGCGTGCGATATCACGGCCAATTCGGTCGCGGGCATCGACATCCGCATCGTGGGGCTGACACAGACCAACGTGACGGTTCAGAACCCCGCCAATGGCGGCGGGACCTACAAGGTCCATGCGACCAACCTGCCAGGGGTCGGCATTGCGTTCTCCGGGCAGTTTGTCGTCGGGGGCTGCGGCCCGCAACCGCCGGCCGGACGGGTGGATATGACGGGAAACGGCGGATCGCGATGGCGGACCTGCGCCGGTCCGGACAACAATGGCCGGCAACCGTACGGCTTCAATGCGATGACCGCCATGTTGGTCAAAACCGGAGATATCCAGCCGGGCATGGTCTCCCTGCCCGGCGACGTGCTGCTGACGCGCCCCATCATGGGAGGGGCCGACATTAACAACCCCATCGTCAGCCCGGGGCCCAATGCGTCTTTTCGGGTCAACGCCGTAGCCGTCTCCGTGAAGAGTTGCACCACGTCGAACGTGACCGTGCCGCTGGGCCAGTACACAACGAAGTCGTTCAAGGGGGTCGGCTCGGAGACCCCCAGGGTCAAATTCTCGGTCCCTATCAATAACTGCCCTGCCGGGCTGCAGCGCATCGGGCTGCAATTCAGCGCGCCATCGGGCGTCGTTGACGCCAACAACGGCGTCATCGCCCTGAGCGCGGAGTCGACGGCGCAGGGGCTGGGGCTCAAGCTCGTCAGCGTGTCGAATGGCAAGCCGATGGCGTTCGGAGCGCCTGGGTATGAAGTCGCCCAGTACGCGCCGGCAACGGGCGGCTCCTACAGTGCGGACTTTTATGCGTCCTATGTCCAGACAGGGGCGGCTATCAAGCCAGGGACCGCGAACGGCACGCTGATTTTCACGTTGCTTTACCGTTAAGCCGCCCGGGGGCGGCCGGCCATTTCGCGCGGCGAACGCTGGGCGCGATGGCCGTTACAAATTAATCCGTTCGAGTCTGAGCCTTTTTGATCGGCTCAAGTGGCCTACCAGACAGAACCTGCAACGCAGAAGCAGCGACACGGGAGCGCTGCCCGGTTCTCTCCTCTCCTGGCTCACTATCCCTCATTGATATGAAGACTTCTCTTTATTCCGCTCTGTTCCTGGCTGTCGGCGCGCTGGCATCGCAATCGGCGTTCGCCGTCGACGGCACGATCACGTTCAACGGTTCGATCACGGACACCACCTGCAAGATCAACGGCCAGGACAATGGCGATTTCACGGTGACCTTGCCTTCCGTGTCGAAGACGCGCCTGGCCAATCCGGGCGCGACCGCCGGGCCCACGGCGTTCAGCATTTCGCTGACCAACTGTACCGGCTCCGCCACGAAGGTGTCGACGTATTTCGAGCCCGGCAGCACGGTACGCCCGAACGGCAATCTGAAGAACACGGCCGCGGGCGGCGCCGCCAACGTCGAGGTGCAGTTGCTGAACAAGGGGGACAACACGCCCATTGTTGTCGGCGCGGCCGCGGCGGCGCAGAACAGCGCGCCGGTCAACCTCACCGGCGGCAGCGCCACGCTGTCGTACGTTGCCCAGTACTTCGCGGCGGGCGCGGTGGATGCCGGCCCGGTCACCACCACGGTCACGTACACGCTGGCCTATCAGTAAGGCGGGCGCGCCGGCGCGGCGGGCGCTGCGCCGGCATGGTCCTCCAAGACGAAAAGAGTTGAGAAATCGTGCGTACTTTTCTGTTCCGTTCGTTGGCCTTCGCCGCCGCTGCGCTGGCCTCGATCAGTATTCCGGCCGTGGCGTCCGTCGTGATCTCGGGCACGCGTGTCGTTTATCCGGCGGGCGACCAGGAGGTCACCGTCAAGCTGTCCAACGAAGGCAAGACCCCCGCGTTGGTGCAGGTCTGGGCCGATAGCGGCGATGCGGACGCCGCACCGTCCGAGGCCAGCGCGCCATTCCTGATAACACCGCCCGTATCGCGCATCGATCCCGAGAAAGGCCAGACGTTGCGCGTGGCCTATACCGGGGAACCGTTGCCGCAGGACCGGGAGTCCGTCTTTTGGCTCAACGTGCTGGAGATTCCGCCGAAGCCGTCGGATGCGCAGACCGCCAATCATCTGCAGTTCGCGTTCCGCTCGCGGATCAAAGTGTTCTTCCGGCCTGGCCAGTTGCCGGGGCAGGCGGTCGATGCGCCGGCGCAGGCGGTGTGGTCGCTCGATGGCGAGGCCGGCGGCTATGTGCTGAGCGTGCACAACCCCAGCGCCTATCACGTGACGTTCACGACGATCCAGGCCGCCGCTGGCGGCGAAAAGGCCTTGTTCGATGACGGCCTGATGGTGGCGCCGGGCGAAACGCACCGGGTGCCGCTCAAGGGCAGGCTTACGGCGCCGGCGGGCGTCCAGGTGCGCTACGAAGTCGTGAACGATTACGGCGGCCTCGTTACTGGCGAGGCCTCGACGCGGCCCCGCGTCATGCACTGATCCTTTTTCCCTGATTGATGTCGGATCACGGCGCGCTGCCGGCGCGTCGGGGAGCCGTGCGTCCTGTCGATGGCGGATTGCCGTGAAAACGAGAAAAACACAGAATGACGCGCGGCGCGTGCCGCACCCATGCCGCCTGGCGGCCCTGCTGGCTCTGGCAAGCGCGCAAGCGTTCGGGGCGGCCGAGGGCGAACCCATGCAGATGGCCGAGGTGGAATTCAATCCGCAGTTCCTCGTGAACCGCGGCGCGCCCGTGGACCTGGCCCGCTACAACCGCGGCAACGTCGCCGCGCCGGGTACGTATCGAGCGGATCTTTCCGTCAATGGCATGCAGTTGGGGAGCGTCCAGGTCACGCTCAAGCCGGTCGGCGCTCGCCACGGCAATGCGCTGCCCTGCTTTGATCGGGAGCTGCTCGAGCGCGCCGGCGTCGATTTGAATGCGGTTGACGCGCGGGCGGGCGGCGCGATTCCGGCTGCGGCGCCGGGCAGGGAGACGCCGCAGGCCTGTGCGCCGGTCGATGCCTGGGTGCCCGGCGCGACGGCGGCCTTCGATACGGGCGAGCAGCGGCTGGACGTGACGGTCCCGCAGGCGGCGATGAAGCGCCAGCCGCGCGGCTACATCGACCCGCGCTATTGGACGGACGGCGTGCCCGCCGGCCTGTTGCAATACAACGCCAACTATTTCCGGTCCGACCAGCAGGGGCATGCGGTGTCGCAGGGATACCTGGGACTGTCCGGCGGGTTGAACGCCGGGCCCTGGCGCCTGCGCCATAGCGGCAACCTGACGACAGGCTCCGCCGCGGATTCGCGCTATCGAAGCGTGCAGACGAACGTGCAGCGCGCGATCCGGTCGATGGGCAGCCAGTTGGTGATGGGCGACGCGTACACGGACGGCGCGCTGTTCGACAGTTTCGGCTTTCGCGGCGTGCAACTGTCGACCGATGACAGGATGTTGCCGCAGAGCCAGCGCGGCTATGCGCCCCGCGTGACGGGTATCGCGCGCAGCAATGCCGTGGTGCGCGTGCGGCAGAACGGCAGCGTCATCTATGAAACCAACGTGGCGCCGGGGGCTTTCGTCATCGACGACTTGTATCCGATGGGATATGGCGGCGAGTTGATCGTCGAGGTCACGGAGGCGGATGGCAGCGTGCACCAGGCCAGCGTGCCTTATGCGGCGGCGGTGAATGCCTTGCGGCCCGGCGTGACCCGTTACGGATTGGTGGCGGGCGCGTACCGGGATCCCTTGATGCGGGGCGGTCGGCCCTATGTGATGCAGGCCACGCTGCAGCACGGATTCACCAACATGCTGACGGGTTATGGCGGCGTGATCGCCAGCCGCGATTACGCCGCGGGCATGGCCGGCGTGGCGTTGAACCTGGAGTGGGGCGCGGTGGGCCTGGACGCGACGCAGTCGCGCGCCGAGCTGGGCGCGCAAGGAAAGCGATCCGGTCACAGCGTGCGCTTGTCGTATAGCAAGCTGATCGCGCCGACCGACACCAACATCACCGTGGCGGCCTACCGTTACTCCAGCCGCGGTTATCTCGACCTGCGCGATGCGATGTCGCTGCGCCACGGCGACCGTGACGCCCGCCGCGACAGCGTCGACAGTCTCTCCGGCGGCAATCCGACCGGGGGATTCCTGCGCGGCCGTCTGCAATTGACGGTGAATCAGCAGCTGCCGTCGGGCTGGGGATCTTTCTACCTGAGCGGGTCTTCGCAGGACTACTGGAACCGCCCGGGCCGGGACACGCAGTTCCAGGCTGGCTACAGCACCAGCATCGGCCGGGTCAGCGCCGGCCTGTCGCTTGCCCGTCAGTACGATGCCTCATCGCAGCGCTGGGACAACGTGGCGATGCTCAACATCGGCATCCCCATCGGCAGCGGCGCACGGCAGTTGTATGCCTCGACGAACGTGCAGAACAATTTCCGCGGCCGCACCGATGTCCAACAGTCGGTCACCGGGGCGACGGGCGAGGACGGCGCCCTGACCTATGGCGTGAATGCGAGTCGCAGCCTGGGGGGCGCGGCAGCGTCCTCCGTGGCGGGGGGCAGCGCGGCTTACGCATCTCCCTACGCCACCATGGCGGCAAATGCATCGGGCGGACGTGGGTTCTCGCAGTATGGCGCCACGGTGTCGGGAGGCGTGGTGGCATATGGCGGTGGCGTCGTATTCACGCCCGCGCTGGGCGATACCGCCGTCGTGGTCGAAGCCCGGCATGCCGCCGGCGCGCGGGTGGCCAGCGGCAGCGGGTTGCGCATCGATCCCTGGGGCCGCGCGGTCGTCTCCAATCTGACACCGTTCGCCAGCAATGAAATCGAAGTCGATCCCAAGGGCCTGCCCTTGAGCGTGGCGCTGAAGTCGACCATTCAGCATGTGGCGCCGACCGCGGGCGCGGTCGTGCCGGTGACGTTCGAGACCGAGGGCGGCGGCCAGGCCGTGCTGGTGCGGGCGCGGCTGCCCGGCGGCGACCCGGTGCCGTTCGGCGCACGGGTCGTCGACACGGCGGGCGACGACGTCGGCACGGTGGCGCAGGCCGGCCGGCTGCTGCTGCGCAACGCGGCGGCGGGGGCGTCGACGTACCGGGTCGTCTGGGCGCAAGGCGAGGGCGGCCAATGCCGCCTGGCGGTGACGTTGCCGGCGACGCCGCCGGCGCCCGCCGCGCGGATGTGGACGGCCGTGGACAGTCGCTGCGAGTGAGCGACCGCCGTCGCCGGGCGTTGGGGGCGGCGACGGTGACGTCAGAACCGGTAGGCCGTTGTCAGCAGCACCGTTCTTCCTGGATCCTGGTAGATGCGTGTGGCCACGGCATGGCCGGCGTACAGGGTCCGGTCGAACAGGTTTCGCACGCCGAGGGTGGCGCTGAAACGGTCGCGACGGTAGAACAGGCTGACATCGGTGCGGGCCTGCCCCGCGATGCGGAAGTCGCCGAATCCCTGGCCGTCGCCGGTATATCCGCTCTGTACATACACGCCGGCGCCGAGACCCCAACCGCTCCAGGCCGGGTCCAGGAACGTGTATTTGGCCCACAGGCTGGCCATGTGCCTGGGTATGGGATTCACCTGGTTGGCCGCGGGCCGGAAGTCCGTGTACGTATAGCTGGCGACAGTTTGCCAGGCTGCCGTCAATTGACCCTGCAGGCTGAGTTCCAATCCTCGGCTTCTGCCGCTGTCAACCTGTCGGTACAGGGGAGAGTCCGGTATGGGTTCGAGGTAATGGTCGAGCGATGTCTGAAAAAGGGCAATGGACGCATTGAGCGGGTTGTCGGGCCAGTCGAACTTCATTCCCGCTTCGAGGGTCTTGCTGCGGATGGGCCGTACGCTCGCGGCGCCTTGCGCCGCGGGCTGGTAGGTGGAGAAGCCGCGCGAGTACGCGCCGTAGAGCGACATCGTGTCTGAGACGTCGAAGCTCAGGCCCAGCTTTGGCGTCCAGGCGCGCTCGGTCGGTCCGCCATCTTGCGGCAATTGATTCAGCGCAATCCCGGCCATCACATGCCAGCGCTTGTCCAGGGTCATGAAATCCTGGGCGTAGGCGCGCGAGGAGCGCAGCGGCGAATTGGACAGGCGCTCGATATTGGGCGTGATGTCCGAAGACGGGAACGGGACCCTGGGGGAGAAGACGTTGCCCGGGAAAAAATCTCCGGACGCGATCGTGGTGTCGACCGAGCTTGCGTAATAGGACAGGCCGGTCGTGACGTCGTGGGTGACGCGGCCGGTGTCGAACCTGCCCTGCAGATGGCCGTCGACGACGGTGTTGCGCTGGCTGCTGTCCTCGCGGAATGGCAGGTAGTAGGCCCCGCCCTGCGGATTGGCGGGCCCCAGCCGGTAGGCGTATTCCGTATGGCGCTGCCGGGTGACGCTGGCGCTGCCGTTGAAAGACCAGTTGTCGTTCAGTTGCTGGCGCAGTGCGAAGTATGGGCGGGTTTGTTCGTAGTTCGTGTGATCATCCGCGTTGGCGATAGGGCCGGACAACGTGGCCGGGCGTCCGTTCACCGTGACCGTGAAAGGGCTTGTCGGCAGGCGGCCCTGCGAATACTGCAGGCCCAGTTCGATGCGCGTCGTACCGTCGTCCCACGCGGCAGAGGGAGCAAGGTAGGTTTCACGCAACCCCCGGTACCCCGCGGTATTGCCGTCCGCCCGGGTGGTCGAAAGAATCAGGCGGTACTGCAGGCGGGTGTTGTCGGGCGCGGTGCCGGCGACATCCATCGACACTCCCGCGCGGCCCCGGGATCCGGCCTCCGCGCGGATTTCCCGGACGGACTCGGCCTGCGGGCGCTTCAGCATGACGTTGACCACGCCGCCGTGGGTGATATCGCCCATCGCCGCCGAGTCAATGCCCTTGAGCACTTCCACCCGTTCCACGCCGATGGCGGGGATACGGAAGCCGAACTGTGGCGCGATGCCGTCCAGCAGAAGGCGCGAGCCGTAGCCGCGCATGTCGTAGGCGTCGTTGTCAAAGCCGTAGAACTGCGGGTTGTTGCTGACGCCCGGCACGTTGCGCAGCAAATCGAAGAGCGTCTGGGGCTGCTGGTCTTCGATGATCTGCCGGGTCAGTATGTGGATGGATTGGGGGATCTGTTTGATCGGCGTGTCGGTTCCGGTGGCCAGAGTGCTTGTCGACGCGGCATAGCCTTCGTCAGGCGGAATGCCCTCGACCTGCACCGGACGCAACGTGGCAGCCCCCGAAACGCCGTCCTTTGCCGCTGCGGTGGTCCGCAATACATAGCCGGCCTGTCCCAATGCCGTCGCGGTCAGGCCGGTACCGCGCAACAATTCCGCGAACGCCGCATCGACGGTGTAGGCGCCGGACAGGCCAGGGCTGTGCTTGTCCCGTATCAGCGCGGGATCGTAGGACAGGGAGAGATCGGCGGCATTGGCGAATCGATCCAGCGCGGCCGACAGCGGCCCGGCGGGAATGGAAAAGACCGCAGGCCCAGGGATGGCCGCTCGCGGTTGGGCGTGACCGATGGCTGGCAGGGCACAGGCTGTCGCCAGGAAACTGGCGAGCAGGACCAGCCTCAGCGGTAGCCTCAAGGGTGGAAGTGCCGCGGCGGGCCGGCAGGAACGCATGCGGCCTCGGCCTAGCGGGGACCGACCGTGACCCAGTAGGCGGTGCGCCGCGTGACGCGGACCGGCAGCGCCTCGGCCAGCAACCGCAACGCAAGGTCCGTATCGTCCAGGCGGTACGTTCCCGAAACGGGCAGCGCCGCCACGTCGGGGTCGCAGCGCAGGATGCCCGGCCGGTAGCGTCCCAGTTCCTCGATCAATTGTCCCAGCGGCACGTTGTCGACCTGGATGCGCTTTTGCAGCCAGAGCGGATCGGCCTGAGAGAGTGAACGCGCCGCCGGTTGCACCTGGTTCCG
>Ga0189292_10471_pt1 | contig 11960 bp, 12 predicted proteins | sample UW1oraminimetaG_FD_130317 | JGI IMG/M metagenome (GOLD analysis project Ga0189292, IMG submission 130317) | Marine microbial communities from the Costa Rica Dome - UW179A-orange mini metaG | ecosystem: Environmental > Aquatic > Marine > Oceanic > Photic zone | place: Costa Rica: the Eastern... | reverse complement strand
GGCCCCGAGCCCGAGGCCGTCAAGGCGCGCATGGCCGGCAAGCGCCTGGGCCTGGCCGTGGCTTCGGAGGAAACCTATCCCGGCGCCGTGCTCGGCGTGGTGCACCAGGTGCAGGAATTCGCCCGCTACACGCATGCCGACTTCGTCGGCTACGTGCACGGCTCGGGCAACAGCCGCGGCGAGGTCGCGCTGGACCCGCGCCGTCCGCTGGCGGCGGCCGAGGCGCTCGGGGCGGAATTCTTCACGCGGAAATACTCGGACTATCGGCTAGAGACGCCACGCAGTCACAACGTATGGGCGTCGCCCCCGCCAGGCGACGCTCGCCGCGACTGAGCCAGCCCAGCGCGATCGGCCACAGCGTGTCGCGAAAGCGCTCGTGAAAGAAGGCGAAGTGGCCGATCGCCTCCAGCCCCAGCGATGCCGGCGCCAACCGCAGATGGGTGCGGGCGCTGCCGGTGAAATACGCCAGCAGCCGGCCGATGGCGGCCTCGGTGCCAAATTCGTCGTCGGTGACGCTGAGCGCCAGGATCGGCGCGGTCACCGCCGCCATCGCGGCCACCCGATGGTCCGCCCCGCCGCGCCCCTCGAACCGCGGCCCCATCAGGCTCCAGTCGCGCACCACGCCGCGCGGCGTGTCCTCCAGCCAGCCCAGCCGGCGTCCCGGAAAATAACCGAGACAGACCGCCAGCAGCGGCATCACCACATGCCACTTGGCCAGCATGCGCAGGCGCTGCCCGGCGGCGTAGTCGCGCCAGTAGGCGTACTGCGCGCCCATGGTGAAAATGCGCCGCAGCCGCCGCGCCGACGACGCCAGGCCGGTGACGAAGCCGCCGATGCTGTGCGCCACCACGTCCACCGGCTGGCCGGGAAAATGCGCGTCGACATAGCCCAGCACCGCCTCGAAATCCTTCTCGCCCCAATCCATCCAGGACGCCTCGAAACCGCGCAGCGAGGCCGGCCGCGATTCGCCGATCCCGCGATAGTCGTAGGTCAGCACGTCGAAGCCGTGCTGGTGCAGGTAGCCCGCGAACCGGGCGTAATAGCGGCAGCGCACCGACGTCGCGGCGTTGATGACAACCACCGGACGCGGTCCGGCCGGATCCGGCTCGGGGTGGCGCCACACGTAGCCTCCCAGCGCCACGCCGTCGGCGGCGCGCAGCGTAATGCGTTGCGGGTCCATAATTCACATTCCTAATGATCAATCAATAAGGCACGAAAACCTACTGTCTTGATCGATTAAACCCGCACGAAAGTGCTGATTCAAACGATTATTCGTCGCCCATTACATGATCTACAGGAATGTCTAATTGACCACTGAGCGCCCCGCCGAGCGGCGCAGCACCCCCGGCGGGCTGCCATAGACCTGCTTGAAAACCCGCGTCAGGTGCGCCTGGTCGGCAAAGCCGACGGCCAGCGCCGCCTCGGCCAGCGGCAGGCCGCCGCGCAGCAGCGCGCGGGCGCGCGCCACCCGCCAATTACGCAGCCACGCCAGCGGCGGCAGGCCGTAGCGCCGCGCGAAGCGCTTGACCAGCGTGCTGCGGTGACGGCCCTCGGCCCGGGCCAGCGCCTCCAGGTCGGGCGCGCACGCCGGATCGGCGCGCATGCGCTGCAGCAGCAACGCGCAGACGTCCGGCTCGCCGGCCGGCTCCGCCGCGGCCTGCCGCCCGTGCGCGGCCAACAGGCCGAACAAGGCCGCCGACAGGCGGGCGCTGCGGGCGGCGTCATCGATGGCGTCGGGCGCCAGCGCCGCCAGCCACGCGTTGCAAAGGCCGGCGTCGTGAATGACCGGCCCCGGCAGCGCCAGGCCGCCTTCGCGCAGCGCCCGGGCATGGTCCTCGAACCAGTCCGGCTCGATATACGCCATGCGATAGGCCAGCAAACCGGCCGACGTGCCGCCCGTGTGCACCTGGCCCGGCGCGATCACCACCAGGTCGCCCTCGCCCGCCTCGAACGGCCGGCCGTGCACGGTGAAGGCGCAACGCCCCCGGGCGATGGCGCCGATCGACCAGGCGTCGTGGAAGTGCGCCTCGTAGCGATAGGCGCGCAGGTCGGCGATCAGCACGTCGCCGGGCAGGCTCGCGCCGCAATGCCAGATGTGTTGGGAAACCGCCATGGGAAGATGCCTGGGCAGGACTGAGGGGACGCGGCCGCCAGCGCCGGCCGCCCTGGCGACAGGCTACCCGAAATAGCGCCCTTCCGTGTTCAGCGAGCGCGCCAGCAGCCAGGCGTTGCGCGGATGTTCGCCGATGCGGCGCGCGGCATAGGGCCACCAGTCCTGGCCGAACGGCAGATAGACCCGGACCGTGTAGCCCAGCCGGCGCAGCGCCAGCTGCCAATCCGGCCGCACGCCGTAGAGCATCTCAAACTCGAACGCCTCCGGCGCCCAGCCGCGCTCGCGCGCCAGCGCCATGATGGCGCCCGCGAGCCGGTCGTCGTGAGTGCCGAAGACCGGCAGGAAGCCGGCCTCGCGCGCCGCCGGCGACAGCATGATGGCGGCGGCATCCAGGTAGGCCTGGTCGATGCGGGCGCGGCCGGCATGGTCCAGCGCGCGTTCGGGAAACGCGCCCTTGACCAGCCGCAGCGAGGTGCGCCGACCGATCGTCCAGGCCAGGTCGGCCGGCGTGCCAAGACGCCGCGCCTGCAGCGTCAATCCGGCGGGCAGGCCCGCTTGCAACAGCTCGCGATGCAAGGCGCAGGTGCGCTCGCGCAGGCCCGAGTCCTCCATGTCCAGCACCACCCAGTCGCGGCCGCCCACCGACGCCTCGCGCGCCGCGGCGGCGATGCGCCGCGCATTGCCGCGCCCGAGCTCGTCGCCGCGCATGTAGCCGATGGCGGTGGGGTCGATGGACACGTGCACGTCCAGCCCGGCCTGGCCCAGCGCGGCGCAGGCCTGCATGGCCTGCCGCGTGTTGTGCTCGATGGCATCGGCGTCGGCCACGTACTCGCCCAGGTAGAACAGGGATGCGCGGATGCCGTGCGCCTCGCGCAGCCGGACGGCGGTGCGCACCGCCTGCGCGACGTCGGCGCCGCCGACGAAGCGCCTCGCCAGCGAGGTGCGCGCGGCCAGTGCGCGCATGGCGCGCCCCACGCCCGGGCTGCGGGCCAGCGCGATGGCGGATTTCTGGAAAAGGCTCATGGACGCTCCGGTCAAAGCGCCTCACTATGCGGCGGCGACCGGCGCGCGTCTTGAACGGGAGTGAATCCGGCGGACGCTTGTCCGCCGGCCCGGACGGACGCGGGCGCCGGGCCCGCGTCCCTCAGGCTTTGCCGGCGGCCAACGCGGCCGCCCGGCCACGGCCGAACAGCGGCCGCTGCACCGTCTGCGCCAGCAGCACGCCCAGCAGCGTCACGGCGCCGCCCAGCAGGTGGTACGAACGCAGTTGCTCGCGCAGCAGCACGAACGCGGCCAGCGCGGTGAACAGCGGCAGCAGGTTGATGAAGATGCTGCAGCGGTTGGGCCCCAGGCGGTGCACGCCTTCGATCCACAGGAACGACAGCAGCACCGACGAGAAAATGCCCGCGTACAGGATCAGCGGAATGGTCTTGGCGTCCAGCGCCGCCTGCGCGGCCGGCACCTGCAGGTACAGCGGCAGCATGTAGAGCAGCGCGAAGATCGACTGCACGAAGGTCGACTGCCACGCCGGCAGCGGCACCTTCCAGTGGCGCAGCAGCACGCCGTACAGCGCGTACGAGAAGGCCGCCAGCAGCATCAGCCCGTCGCCGACGTGGATGCCGTGCTGGAACACGCTCAGCATCTCGCCCTGCCCCACCAGGTACAGCAGGCCCAGGAACGACAGCGCCCCGCCCGCCGCCATGCCCAGCGTCAGCGGGTCGCGCAGGATGACCACGCTCAGCAGCATGCTGAGCAGCGGGATCAGCGCGGTCAGGATGGCCATGTTGGTGGCGGTGGTGGTTTCGGCGGCGCGGTACGACAGCGCCTGGAACAGCGCCGACGACAGCGCGCCGTACAGCGCCAGCTTGGGCCAGTGGCGCAGGATGACCTTGCGGTTGCGCCAGGCCGGCACGGCCGTGAACAGGCCCATGATCGCCAGCGCCAGGATCAGCCGGTAGAAGGTGATGGCGGTGGGCGAGATGGCGCTGGCCGCCATCTTGGACACGATGACATTGCCCGCCCAGAACAGGATGGCGAACAATGGGAACAGGTAGGACATGATGGGATCACTCGCAGAATGGGAATCGGCTCTCCGCCGCGGCGCGCGGCGGCGCGCAGGTGGCGGATGACCGGTATCCTATTGAGCGTGCGAGCGCCCGTCTGCCGATGAACAGGCAGGGACTATCTCGAAATGGACATTCCCGATGCCGGCATGCCCCGGGTCGGCTTGTATGGGGAGTGGAGGCCTGGAACGCCAAGGCCCGCGAAGTTCCGCCCCGGCCTCACGGCCGGAACGGCAGCGGATCCAGCGGCGTCTCCAGCCCCGCCATCTGCGCCGTCAACAGCGCGGCGCTGCCGCAGGCCAGGGTGAAGCCAAGCGCGCCCTGGCCGATGTTCAGCCACAGGTTGTCGGCGGCGGAACTGCGCCCGATCAGCGGCTTGCCGGTGGGGGTGGCCGGACGCAGCCCGGCCCAGGGTATCGCCTGCGCCAGATCCAGCGCCGGAAACGCCTCGCGCACCTGGCGCTTGAGCAGCGCAATGCGGCCCGGATCGATGTCGGCGTTGGCGCTGCCGATGTCCACCATGGCCGCGATCCGCAGCACCCCGCCGACGCGCGCATAGACGATGCGGCGCTCGTAGTCGGTAACGCTGATGCGCGGCGCCACGGCGTCGTCGTCCGCCAGCGGCACGGTCAGGCTGTAGCCCTTGAGCGGATACAGCGGCACGTCGTGGCCCAGCGGCTGCAGCAGCGCGCGCGTGCCGATGCCCGTGGCCAGCACCACCGCGTCGGCGCCGATGTCGCCGTCCTGGGTGTGCACGGCGACGATGCGGCGGCCTTCGCGCTGCAGGCCGGCGACCGGATTGGACATGGCGCACTGCACATTGGGCAGCGCTTGCAGTCGTTCGAACAGCGCCTGCGTGAACTGGCGGCAGTCGCCCGCTTCCTCGCTCGGGGTGTAGATGGCGCCGGCCAGGCTGGCGCCCATGCCGGCCAGCGCCGGCTCGCGCTGCAGCGTCTGGGCGGCGTCCAGCACCTGCTGCTCGGCGCCATGGGCCGCCTGGTAGGCGACCAGCGCGCGCGCCTTGTCCAGCAGGGCCGCGCTGCGATAGGCGATCAGCTTGCCGTTGCGCAGGTGGCCGAATTCCAGGTTTTCCTGTTCCAGCAAGGCATGCATGGCGTCGCGGCTGAGGAAGGACAGCGCCTGCAGTTGCGCGGTGGACTCGCGCGCCACCGAGGCGCGGCAGGCCAGCGCGAACCGCAGGCACCAGCGCCACTGGTGCGGGTCCAGCCGCGGCCGGAAGCGCAGCGGCGAATCCTCGCGCAGCAGCCAGCCCGGCACGCTCGGCAGCACGCCCGGCCCGGCCAGCGGCGCGACATAGCTGTAGCTGAGCTGGCCGCCGTTGGCGTAGCTGGACACCTCGGCCGGATGGGCGTGGCTGTCGACCAGCACGACCTCATGGCCCTGGCGGGCCAGGAAATAAGCCGAGGTCACGCCCACGACCCCGGCGCCGATCACGCATACGCGCATAGCCTGCATCCCGATAAGAAAATGGCGACGGTCTTATTCTGAAGCGGGGGACGGATGACCGCAAATCACCAAAGCCCCAGCACCCATAACCCCGGCTCATGGACCGGACTCATGGACCGGCCTCGCGGCCAACGGCCACGCCCACGCCCACCGGCGCGCAGCCGGCGCGTCCTTCAGGCGGCGCGATGCAGCTTGATGATGGCGGCGGCGGTCGGATCGCGCACCAGGTCGGCCAAAGAATAGCCGTTGAGGGCGTCATAGAACGCCTGCAGGGTCTGCGCCAGCACGCCCGCCAGGCCGCAGGCGCCGTCCAGCGCACAGGGCGGCTCGCGGCAATCGATCAGCGGCCCTTGCTGTTCCAGTTCACGCACCAGATCGCCCAGCCGGTACTCGGCCGCCGGGCGCGCCAGCGCCAGGCCGCCGCCCTTGCCGCGCGTCGTGCTGACCCAGCCGCGCTGCGACATGAAGTGCACCACCTTGACCAGGTGGTTGCGCGACAGGTCGAAGCGCGTGGCGATCTCCGGAATGGTGACCGCCGCGGGCCGGTCGCGGCACTGCGTCAGGTACATCAGCACGCGCAGGCCGAAGTCGGTGAATCGGGTCAGTTGCATGGGCGCCAGGATACACCGGTCAGGCCGGCGCGCCGCCGCTGCCGAAGGCCTCGGCGTGGATGCGGTCGGGCGTCACGCCCAGTTCCAGCAGCGTTGCGCGCTGCGCCCGCATGAAACCGGACGGGCCGCACAGGTAGTAGTCGGCGTCCGGCACGATGGCTTCGTCACGAATGGCTCGCAGGTCGACCCGGCCATGGTGGTCATAGTCGCGGCCCGCGCGGTCGGCGCCGCCGACTTCCTCGTAGAACACCGCCTTGCGCACGTTGCCGCGGCGCGCGGCGATGTCGTTGACGTGGTCCTTCATGGCGTGCGCCGCGGCATTGCGACAGCCATGCACGAAGCGGATCTGGCGCGCATCGCCGGTGGCCACCAGGTGGTTCAGGATCGACACCATCGGCGTCAGCCCCACCCCGCCGCTCAGCAGCACCACCGGCGCCTCGCCGTCCTCGCGCAGGTGGAAGTCGCCCTGCGGCGGCGCCACGTCCAGCACGCCGCCTTCCTCCAGGCGGTCATGCAGCGCGTTGGACACTTGCCCGGCCGGGCCGTGCGCGCCGCCCGCTTCGCGCTTGACCGAGATCCGCAGGCGGTCCTGGCCCGGCGCGTCCGACAGGCTGTACTGGCGCGGCTGCATCAACCCCAGCTCCGGCACATAAACGCGCACCGAGACATATTGGCCGGGCCGGTAGGCCGGCACCGCGCCGCCATCGGCCGGCGCCAGGTAGAACGAGGTGATCTCAGCGCTTTCGGGCTGCTTGCCGACCACGCGGAAGGCGCGCCAACCGGTCCAGCCGCCCGGCTTGGCGGCCGAGTCGGCGTACAGCCGCGCCTCGGCGGCGATCAGCATGTCGGCCAGCTGGCCATAGGCGGCGGCCCAGGCGTCGACCAGTTCATCGGTGGCGGCCTCGCCCAGCACTTCGCGGATCGAGGCCAGCAGGTGCTTGCCGACGATGGCGTAGTGCTCGGGCCGGATGCCCAGGCTGACGTGCTTGTGGACGATGCGCGTCACCACCGGCGCCAGCACCGACGGGTCGTCGATGTGCTCGGCATAGGCCGCGACCGCGCCGGCCAGCGCCTGCTGCTGTTCGCCGCCCGCCTGATGGCCCTGGTTGAAGACATGCTTGAGTTCCGGATTGTGCTGGAACATGCGGGCGTAGAAATGGCGGGTCAGGGCCTCGCCATGGGTTTTCAGGATGGGGGCCGTGGCTTTGACCAGGGCGCGGATCTGCGGGCTCAACATCGACTGCTCCTTGCGCGGCGGATGGCGCCGGGGCCATCCCTTTTAAAGATGCATTAATAATACATGTTTAAGCCGCCACGCACAAAATCCGCGCCCGCCGGGGCCATCCCACGGATGGCCGCCCCACGGTTACACTGCCCCTTCAACGCAACACCACAAAGGTTTAACCATGAGCACCGCTACGCTCAAGACCCGCCTCTCCGACGCCGTCAAGGACGCCATGCGCGCCAAGGCCACCGAGCGCCTCGCCACCCTGCGTTTCCTGCTGGCCGCCGTCAAGCAGAAGGAAGTCGACGAACGCCGCGACCTGACCGACGCCGAGATCACCGCCATCATCGAGAAGCAGGTCAAGCAGCGCCGCGAATCCATCGCCGCGTTCGAGCAGGCCGGCCGCACCGAGACCGCCGAGCAGGAAAAGGCCGAACTGGTCGTGCTGCAGGAATTCCTGCCGCAGGCCGCCACGCCCGAGGAAGTGGCCGCCGCCATCGACGCCGCGCTGGCCGAAGTGGCCGCCCAGGGCGTCACCGGCGCCCCCGCCATGGGCAAGGTCATGGCGCTGCTCAAGCAGTCGCTGGCCGGCCGCGCCGACATGACCGCGCTGTCGCAGCAGGTCAAGAGCCGGCTCGCCTGAACGTGGCCGACGCCGCCGCCCTGGACGCCATTGCCCCGCCGCTGCGCGCGGCGATCGGCGACTGCGTGGCGGCGATCAACCTGGCGCGGCAGCATTTCGAGTCGCGCTATGACGCCACCCTGCCCGATCCGCTGCAGTCCGACCCCGCGGCCCTGCGCCGCCTGTCGGAGGCCATCGCCCCCGTGATCGAGCGCCTGGCCGCCGAGCCGGACAACGGCCACGGCTGGGGCGCGGGCGGCGGTTCGCCGCTCGGCTACCGCGAGGCGCGCCCGGTGACGCTGGGCCTGTGGCGCGGCAGCCATGGCCGTCCCGGCGACGCGGACGGCACGCTCGACTACACCCGCTGCCTGTATCTGCTGTTCCAGGCCGCGCGCCTGCCGCCCGCCGCCATGGCGCAGGCCATCGCGCCGCTGCGCGACGACATCGTCTTCAACCACGTCGCCCTGCACATCATCGAGGACGCGCTGGCCCAGGCCCTGCGCGACGGCGCCAGCCAGGCGGCGCGCGCCGCTGCGGCCGAACCCTACATCCAGCTGCTGCGCGTCACCCACATCTTCCGCGAGGAAGACAACCGCTACCAGGGCTACCGCATCCTGCTGCGCGACGCGGCCGACCAGGGCGACGCCGCCGCCGCGCTCAAGCTGCTGCCCCAATGCAACACGCGCAGCGAACGCCACGAGATCGACACGATCAAGAGCCGGCTGGTGGCCGCCGTCAGCGCTCGCGACGGCCTGCAGGCGGCCCTCGACCTGTGCGACAACAAGCGCATCGGCGCCGCCTGCCGCGAATACGCGCTGCAACCGGTCATCGACGCCGGCGCCTACGACGCGCTGCGGGCCGCGCTGGCGCAACACCCCGACCTGGCCACGGCCGACAGCGGCGACGGCCTGGGCTTGCTGGTGCCCGCCTTCTGCGTCCGTGAAAAAGCCGCCGGCGCCACGCGCGATGTCCAGGAATTCGATGCCCTGTTCGCGCGTGTCGACGCCATGGATCCCAAGCTCAAGCACGGCGACGCTCGGCTGCGCGACTGGCTGCTGCTGGAACTGGGCCTGGCTTCGCGCGGCGACCCGGCCTACCTCGGGCGCTGCCGCAAGGCCATCAAGAACGCCTCCATCAAGCGCGAACTCGACGGCGCCTGAACCGGCGTCCGTCCCGCTCCCCTCAGCCTCAGAACGCGCCGCCGAACAGATCCGGCTGGCGCGTCTGTTCCTGCGGATCGGCGAAATTGCTCATGCCCACGCCGGCCAGCCGGTACAGCGTCTGCGCCGGCAGGTCGACGCGCTCGCACAGCAGCCGCGCCAGCGCCGCCAGCTCGGCGGCCGAGGCCGGCGGATGCGGGCTGGTCTGGCTGCGCGTCAGGATGCGGAAACGGTCGGTCTTGAGCTTGAGCACCACCGTGCGGCCAAGGGCGCCCTTCTTCAGGGCCTGGCTCCAGACCTTCTCGGCCATGCGGTCGATGGCCTCGCCGACCGCGTCCAGCCGCACGTCTTCGGAAAACGTGGTCTCGGCCGACACCTGCTGCAGCGGCTGGTCGGTCTGCACCTCGCGCTCGTCGATGCCGCGCGCCAGCTCGTACAGGCGGCGGCCGTAGCGGCCGAAATAGTGCTCCAGTTCCTGCACGCCATGGGTGGCCAGGTCGCCCACGGTCTGGATGCCCAGCTGTTCCAGGCGCGCCTGCGTCACCTTGCCCACGCCCGGCACCTTGCGCACCGGCAGCGGCTGCAGGAATTCCAGCACCTTGGACGGACGGATCACGAACTGGCCGTCCGGCTTGTTCCAGTCGGACGCGATCTTGGCCAGGAACTTGTTGGGCGCGATCCCGGCGGACGCGGTCAGGCCGGTCTCGGCGCGGATCTGCTGGCGGATCACCTGCGCCACCTCGGTGGCCGACGGCAGCCCCAGCTTGTTGACGGTGACGTCCAGGTAGGCCTCGTCCAGCGACAGCGGCTCGATCAGGTCGGTATGGCGGGCGAAGATCTGGCGGATCTGGCGCGACACCTCGCGGTAGCGGTTGAAGTCGGGCGGCACGTAGACCGCCTGCGGACAGAGCCGCTGCGCGCGCACCGCCGACATGGCCGAATGCACGCCGAAGCGGCGCGCCTCGTAGGACGCCGCGCACACCACCGAGCGCGGCCCGGTCCACGCCACCACCACCGGCTGGCCGCGCAGCTCGGGGTTGTCGCGCTGCTCCACGGAGGCGTAGAACGCATCCATGTCGATGTGTACGATCTTGCGGCTGACGTCGCTCATGTTGGTGAAAAACGGATCGGCGACCGCATGGCGCCGGGGCGGGCGCGAAAAGTACGGTCACCGGAAAAAACGGCCACGGCCGCCGAATCCGCTCGGGCCGGCGGCGTAAAAGTGGATATTATGACCGCCAAATTCCCGTCGTTCCCTTTCCCCGCATAGCCACTTCCATGACTGTCTCCGCAACCCCCGCTCCGGGCGAGTATTTCGGCCTGGCGATTCCCTTCATGCGCTTTCTGGGCCTGGTGCCCGAGCAGATCGGGCCGGCCTACGCCCGCACCTCGCTGCCGTGGCGCCAGGACCTGACCAACAGCCGCGGCGACGTGCACGGCGGCACCCTGATGAGCGTGCTGGACTTCACCCTGAGCGCCGCGGCGCGCGGCTCGGCCGAAGCCACCGAGGGCATGGCCACCATCGACATGAACACCACCTTCCTGTCGCCGGGCACCGGCGACCTGGTGATCGAGGCGCGCTGCCTGCGCCGGGGCGGCTCCATCGCCTTCTGTGAAGGCGACATCCGCCGCGCCGACGGCGAACTGGTGGCCCGCGCCACCGCCACGTTCAAGATCATCCGCCGCCGCCCGGGCGGCGACTGAACGGCGCCGCGCGCCCCGGCAAACGGGGCGCGAACAGGCCTATTTCTTGAAATCGCGCGACGGCGGCACCGTCGGCCGCGGATCCAGCGGCATGTAGCTGGCGCACGAGCTCATGCCGTAGTAGATCGCGTCCTGCATGGCGCGCATCGCCGCCGCGTCCCAGGTGCCCTTGCCCCACATCACGATGCGGGTTTCGGTGGTCTTGGGACCGGCCGCCTTCAGGTCGACCCGGGTCATTTCGTTGTCGGTGTACGGGGCCAGCACCCGCACCACGGCGGACTGGGCGCCCTCGTCCAGGCTCGACACCACGCGATAGGCGTTGTCGGTGCTGCGCAGGCACGCGTTGGCCTGGCGCACCGTGGTGGCATAGGCGTCCTTGAAGGCAACGGGCGCCTTGAACTCGCTGTGCGGCGACGAGCCGTCCTGCGAAATGCCCAGCGAGCAGCCCGCCAGGCCCAAGGCCAGCGCCGACGCCGCGACCAGATTCCGAACCATGTATTTCTCCAGATTGATAGCCGCGATTATCCCGCAAACGGGACACCGGCATAAGTGGCCCGACCGGTTCGACACCCCGGCCGCGGCTATGGCATTATCGACGAGTCCGGCGGCGCATGGCGGCCGGGTGGAACCGTCGGAGGTATGCCTTGCTCTCATTCATGAAACACACCCTTATGGCCGCCGGTATCGTCGGCGCCTCGCTGGGCGCCAGCGCCGCGGCGCAGCCGCCCCGGGCCTACCCCCTGAAGGATTTCTTCCGCAATCCGGAACGCGGTTTCTTCCGCCTGGCCGACGACGGCAAGACCCTGGGCTTCATGCAGCCCACCAGCGTCGACGGCAAGCCGCCGCGCATGAACATCTACGTCCAGTCCCTGGAAGGCAGCAAGCCCGTGGGCGAGCCGCGCAAGCTGACCAGCGAATCGGCCCGTGACATCAGCAATTTCTTCTGGAAAGGCCCCGACGTGGTGCTCTACCAGAAGGACTTCGGCGGCGACGAG
>Ga0189292_10470_pt1 | contig 11973 bp, 11 predicted proteins | sample UW1oraminimetaG_FD_130317 | JGI IMG/M metagenome (GOLD analysis project Ga0189292, IMG submission 130317) | Marine microbial communities from the Costa Rica Dome - UW179A-orange mini metaG | ecosystem: Environmental > Aquatic > Marine > Oceanic > Photic zone | place: Costa Rica: the Eastern... | reverse complement strand
CGCTGAACCTGGCTATCGGTGATCGCCTGTACTGGCTGTCCACCGGTGCCTACACCACCAGCTACAGCGCGGTGGAATTCAACGGCTTCCCGCCGCTGAAGGCCTACTACATCTGATCTGTCCGCCCTGACCGAAAACGCCCCGCACCGCGGGGCGTTTTCTTTTCTGCGCCGCGCCCGCAGGCGCCGCTGCCGTCTCCCCTCTCTGCGCCGCCCGGGCGCTCCTGTGGCGCCTCCTGCGCCCGGTCCCATCGCCGTCTCGACTGCGCCAGCCTGCCGCATGCCGAAACGCTGGACTTGCCGCGCGCACGTATTTATCATCTAGTAATTAATACAAACAATTCGCATTTAGATATGAATTTCACAGGGGAACCTAGATGTCTCGGCAGCCACGCTTCAAGAAAACCCGGATGGCCAACGTGATCCGCATGGCCGTGTATGGCCTGCCCTTGCTTGCCTCGGCACAACTGGTTCATGCGGCGGACGGCAGCGTCACGCTGGACTCCATGGAAGTCGTCGAGCAGCGCGACTCCTACAAGATCGAGCGGACCAAGGTCGCCACCAAGACCGACACCCCGCTGCGCAACATCCCGCAGTCGATCAGCGTGGTGACCGACCAGCAGATCAAGGATCAGAACATGCAGAGCATGGCCGACGTGGTGCGCTACGTGCCGGGCGTGCAGATGGCCCAGGGCGAAGGCCATCGCGATGCGCCGATCCTGCGTGGCAACACTTCCACCGCGGATTTCTTCGTCGATGGCATGCGGGATGACACCCAGTACTACCGCGATCTCTACAACAGCGAGCGCATCGAGATCCTCAAGGGGCCGAGCGGGATGATCTTCGGTCGTGGCGGCACCGGTGGCCTGATCAACCGCGTGACCAAGCAGGCCAACTGGCTGGATCGCAACGAGATCGGCCTGAGCTACGGTTCGTGGGACAAGCGTCGCATCACCACCGACCTGAACCAGGGCGTGAACGAGAACGTCGCGGTGCGCCTGACGGCGATGTACGAAGACTCCAACAGCTTCCGTGACTACGGCGAGCTGGAGCGCTGGGCGATCAATCCGACCGCCACCTTCCGGCTGAGCGATGCCACCAGCATCGAAGTGGGCTATGAGCACTTCGAAGACGATCGCATCGTCGATCGCGGCGTGCCCTCGTTCAACGGCAAGCCGCTCAGGCTCAATGAGACGACGTTCATCGGCAACCCTGCGCTGAGCGACTCGACGGCAGAGGTCGACGCACTGACCGCCCGCATCCGCCATGAATTCGCCAATGGTTCGACCCTGACCAACCAGACCCGCTATGCCGAATACGAGAAGTTCTACGGCAACGTGTTCCCTGGGGCTTACGATAGCGCTACCAACCGAATCGGCATTGCCGCCTACACTTCGGCGACCGATCGCAAGAACCTGATCAACCAGACCGACTACGTGTTCAACGTCGATACCTTCGGCATCGGCCATACCTTCCTGACCGGCATGGAGTTCAGCCGCCAGGTCACCGACAACTATCGCCAGTCGGGTGTCTTTGCCAGCAGCAATCGTTCGGTCGGTCTCGACGACACCATCTACCGCCTGCCGATTTCCTTCGCCAACAACGGAACCACAGACGCCAACAACCGCAGTGTCGCGAAAACCGCCGCGCTCTATGTGCAGGACCAGATCGAGCTGAGCCCCCAGTGGGAGGCGATCGTTGGCGTGCGCTACGACAATTTCAAGATCGACCTGGACAACAAGAACAACAATTCCGAGCTGTCGAGCTCCGATGACCTGTTCTCGCCGCGCGCCGGCCTGATCTACAAGCCGCTCGACAACCTGTCCTTCTATACCAGCTACACCATCGCACATGTCCCGCGTGCCGGTGAGCAGCTGTCTTCCCTGTCGCTGAGCAACCGGGCGCTGGATCCGGAGAAGTTCATCAACAAGGAAATCGGCGTCAAGTGGGACGTCACCGAGCGCATGGCAGCCACTGCCGCGCTCTATCGTCTGGATCGAACCGATGCGGTCGTTTCGCATCCGACGCTGCCGGGCGTGTCGATCCTCGCCGATCAGCGCGTCAAGGGCGTCGAGCTGGGGATCTCCGGCAATCTGACCGATGCCTGGCAGATCACCGGTGGCTACGCCTACCAGGAAAGCGAGATCCTTGGCGGCAACCAGAAGGGCAACAAGCTCGGCCAGGTGCCGCGTAACTCGCTGTCCCTGTGGAACCGTTATGACTTCAACGAGCAGTGGGGCGTAGGCCTCGGCGCCGTCTATCAGAGCTACGCTTACGCGACCAGCTCCAATGCGGTGACTCTGCCGAGCTTCACCCGCGTGGATGCGGCGGTGTACTACACCGTCAACCCGGACCTGCGCCTGCAGCTGAACGTGGAGAACCTGTTCGACGAGGAGTACTACGCCTCGGCGCATAGCGACAACAACATCATGCCGGGCTCGCCGCTGGCCTTCGGAGTCAGCGCCAACCTCACGTTCTGAGCAAGCCTCTCCAGCGCGGCAGCGGCCGCGTCAGTCGAACGATCGACCCGCCCCGCCTTTTGGCGGGGCGGGTCTTTGCACGTTGGATCTTCAGGGCATCTGTACCTCGATCACGCCATCGGCATTGACCGATACCTGCCGGCTGCCGGCCTCGATTTCCGGAATCGGCGCCGCTTCCAGACGGTCCATCTTCATCGCGCTGCTACGCATGACCGGCTGAAAGCCGCCGCCGTTGAGGTTGAGGCTCACCAGCTTGTAGCCGCTGCCGCCGAGGGCTTCGGTCGCCAGCTGGGCGCGGGCCTGGAACGCGGCTACGGCATCCTTGAGCAGAGCATCCTCGTTCTGCTTGCGGATCGGGTCGGAGACGCTGAAATACATGCCGCCCATCTTCAGGCTCTTCATCAGTTCGGCAGTCAGTTTCGACAGACTGGCGAAATCGCCGCTTTCCAGGCGCAGCTCGGCACGCTCTCGCCAGCCGGTGATCTGCTGACCCTTGTCGTCGTAGACCGGATAGCTGTTGCGGCTGCCCTGGCTGACGATCACGTCCTTGTTCTGGCGAGCGGTCTGCAGCGCCTGGTTCAACGCGCGAGTCGTCTGCGCCGCGAGCTCGGCGGGGTCGCTGTGCTGGGCCTCGCTGTAGAGCGTGACGTGCATGCGGTCATGGGCCACTTCGCTGCTGACTTCGGCGCGCAGGGCGACCTGGTTGTAGCGGGCCTCTTCGGCCAGGGCGGGCAGGCTGGTGACGCTCGCGAGCACGGCGACGAAGGCTGCGCGGCGGAGGAGGCATGGGTGCATAACGGGTCCTTGGCATGGGCACCGGTGCGGTGCGGTAGCTCAAGACTCTAACTCCGCCAGCGAATGTGTGCAGCAGTCCGTGCGTCGAGTTGCCGCATTTTGGGCTGGCTTGCGAACGGCTTGGTTATACTCCGCCGAATTGTTGGAGACTCCATGTACGCATCCGTCCCGCTGCTGTCCGCCAGCCGGCAGAACCTTCGGTTACTGACCCTCATCCGCATTGTGGTGCTGGCTGCGCAGTCCGGCGCCGTGGGCGTGGCTTATGCGACCCAGTTGCTGACGCTGCCGTGGCTCGCGTTGGGCATTACGCTCGCTGTCTCGGCCGTGCTTTGTCTGGGTACGGCGTTGCGGTTGCGTGGCCCCTGGCCGGTCACCGAGCTCGAGTATGCGGTGCATCTGGGCTGCGATCTGATGGTCCATAGTGCGCTGCTGTATTACTCCGGTGGCTCGACCAATCCTTTCGTCTCCTATTACCTCGTGCCACTGACCATCGCCGCGGCAACCCTGCCGTGGCTGTACTCCATCGTTCTCTCCGGTCTTGCGCTGTTGGGCTACACATTGATGCTGGTGTGGTACGACCCGCTGACCCTGCCACCCTTCGAGCGCGCGACGCTGCAGGTTTACGGCATGTGGCTGAGTTTCGCGTTGGCCGCGGCACTGATTACGTTCTTCGTCGCGCGCATGGCTGAACAGTTGCGCCGCCAGGAACAACAGCAGGCCCAGCGCCGCGAGGAGAGCATGCGCGATCAACAGCTGCTCGCCGTGGCTACACAAGCCGCCGGCGCTGCCCATGAGCTGGGTACGCCGTTGGCGACCATGAGTGTGCTGCTCAAGGAGTTGCGCCAGGAATACAACGATCCACAGCTGAGCGAGGATCTCGGGCTGCTGCAGTCGCAGGTCCAGCTCTGCAAAGAGAGCCTGCGACAGCTGGTTCGGGCTGCCGAGGCTGATCGGCGTCAGGCAGTCGTCGAGCAGACCGCTCGCGAGTGGGTCGACTCGGTCCTGCAGCGCTGGCACCTGATGCGCCCTGAAGCGACCTATCGTTTTCACTGCATGGGCTTAGGCAGTCCGCCGCGTCTGATGCCACCGGCGGACCTCAGCCAGTCGCTGCTCAACCTGTTGAACAACGCCACCGATGCCAGCCCGGAAGATCTCGAGATTCGTCTGGACTGGGATGCGCAGTGGGTCCGGCTGACCATTCGCGACCATGGCGCCGGCGTGCCGCTGGCCATTGCTGAGCAGATTGGCCGCCCCTTCATCACGACCAAGGGCAAAGGTTTCGGCCTTGGTCTGTTTCTCAGTCAGGCCAGCGTCACCCGCGCTGGCGGCACGGTGAAGCTCTACAATCACGAAGAAGGTGGCACACTGACCGAGCTGCGCCTGCCGCACGGCTCGGTACGCGCGTGAACTTGATCGTGACCAATGCGAGGAAATGCACAGATGACCGACGAGTTGCAGCAAGAGGGTGAGGAACAGCCTCATCTGCTCCTGGTGGATGACGACCCCACGTTCACCCGGGTAATGGCGCGCGCCATGAGCCGTCGCGGACTGCAGGTCAGTATCGCCGGTTCGGCCGAAGAGGGCCTGGCGCTGGCCAAGCAGGACGTTCCCGATTACGCGGTCCTCGACCTGAAGATGGAGGGTGATTCGGGCCTGGTGCTGTTGCCCAAGCTGCTCGAGCTCGACCCGGAGATGCGGGTGCTGATCCTGACCGGCTACTCCAGCATCGCCACGGCGGTGGAAGCCATCAAACGCGGCGCCTGCAATTACCTGTGCAAGCCCGCCGATGCGGATGATGTGCTGGCCGCGCTGCTGTCGCAGCATGCCGACCTCGATAGTCTGGTGCCGGAAAATCCGATGTCTGTCGATCGCTTGCAATGGGAGCATATCCAGCGAGTGCTAAGTGAGCACGATGGCAACATTTCTGCCACCGCGCGCGCGCTGGGCATGCATCGGCGCACATTGCAGCGCAAGTTGCAGAAGCGCCCGGTCAGACGTTAAGGCTGCGATCCGGCTGCGCGGGGGGCAGGCGCCGTAATGGCACGGCGGTTGAGCCCTCGCGCAGCTCATGCTTTATGCTTGCCTCTCCCGTAGTTGCAGGCGTTCTTCATGCTTCCCCTTGTACTCCAAACCCTGAGCGTCACTGCTCCGGTGTTTGCCATGCTGTTTCTCGGCGTCGCGCTCATGCGCCTGCGCTGGATCGACTCGGCGTTCGTCCACACCGCCTCATCGCTGGTGTTCAAGGGCACCATGCCCACGCTGCTGTTCATCTCGATCATCAAGGCCGATCTGACTACGGCCCTGCAACCTGCGCTGCTGCTCTATTTCGTTCTTGCCACGATAGCGACCTTCATCGTGGCCTGGCTCTGGGCTCTATGGCGCTGCCCGACATCCGACCGCGGGGTGTATGTCCAGGGTGCGTTTCGAGGTAACAACGGGATCGTCGGTCTGGCGCTGGCCACCAGCCTCTACGGCGACTACGGACTATCGGTCGGTGGCGTGCTCGCTGGTGTGGTGATTCTGGTTTACAACAGCCTCTCGGCAATGGTCCTCGCCATCTACAGCCCTGACGGTCAGGTCGGACCGAAGGATATTCTGCTCAGTATTCTGCGTAATCCGTTGATCATCGGTGTGGTGGCGGCAGTGCCGTTCGCCTATTGGCAAGTTGTCTTGCCGGGCTGGCTGATGACCTCGGGGCAGTATTTTGCCCAGATGACTTTGCCGCTGGCGCTCATCTGCATCGGCGCCACGCTGTCACTGGATGCGTTGCGCAAAAGTAGCGGCAGTGCGCTAAGTTCGAGCCTGATGAAAATGGTCTGGTTGCCCGCCCTCGCGACACTGGGGGCCTGGGCCTGTGGCTTTCGGGACGCTGAGTTGGGCATTCTGTTCCTCTACTTTGCCAGTCCTACAGCCGCTGCCAGCTTTGTCATGGCGCGTGCGGTCAATTCCAATCATCAGCTCGCCGCCACGATTATCGTCATAACCACGCTAATGGCAGCATTGAGCATCAACGCCGGGCTGTTTCTATTGGGCTGGTTGGGTTGGATCTAACCGACGACGTTGGTAATGATTCCTTGCCGTTCGTCGCCAATGTGACCGATATCGGCTTTACAGCTTAAGAATTGCGGCGCGATGGTCGTAATCGGTCATCAGGCCTCAGAAAAAAAAGCCCGTTTCGGTCACATTGCCCTGGACGTTCAACGGCTTGCCTGGTGGGGCAGCCGCTTTGTGTTCTAGGGAATAACTCATGGCATTTTTCACTCCTTCAAGCCGATCACTGACGCGTGACGACATCCGTGTCGTTAGCCTGCGGCGGCTTGCGGCGCCGGGTTTGGCTCTGGTGCTAGCACTCAGTTTGGGAAGTTTCGCTGGTGGCGTCTGGATCGGTAGCGATCTGCGTGCACAGCCCACGGTTACCTTCGAGGACCCAACGGCATTTGAGGATGAAGGTCGGTTCGCCATCGCCCGCGTTGGTGAGGTGGTAGGCCGCTTGAAATCCCTTGAATCCGACCTGCTCGCTCTGCGGCAGATGATGGATGACCAGCGTGTGCTGCATGGGCAGCTAACCGCGCTGGACCCGGCGTTGCTGCCAGTTTTGGCACCAGATCGTGCTGCGCGCACTGGCGCAGGGCAGGGCGGCGCGCTGTTGCCGCCTAGAGGGTGCTCAGGGCAGCTATTGGCAAATACCGAGCGTGCGACCCTCGCTGACGTGAAGCATAGCGAGACGTCGGCGCGCTGCATGCGCGTGATGCTTGATGACTTGATGCGGCGAGTCGCCGAGCGTAATGCCGCGCTCATGGCGATTCCGTCCCGGCGACCGGTGGGTGAAGCCCGCCTGGGGTCGGCGTTCGGCAACCGCATTGATCCGTTTCGTAAGCAGCTGGCGTTCCATTCGGGGGTCGATTTCGCGCTGAAGAGCGGCTCGGAAGTGGTTGCTGCAGCGGGAGGGCGGGTGCGCTTTGCTGGCTACCGCGGCGCCTACGGCAATCTGGTGGAAATCGACCATGGCAATCGGCTGGTTACCCGCTACGCACACCTGTCGCGGCTGGATGTGCGTCAGGGCGACGTGATTACGCCGGCGCAGCGGATCGGTGCTGTAGGCTCTACGGGGCGGTCCACCGGGCCACATCTGCATTTCGAAGTGCTGCACAAGGGGCGTTTCGTCGACCCGCAGCGATTCCTCGCCCTGGGTGATCTGGAGCGCGTCGGCGATGACCTGGCTGAGGACTAAACGCCCCTCCACCCGAGAACTGGTACGCGCTGAACACCGGCCGCAGGCTGGCCGCCGTGCGCGCACCGGGCACTGGATCATTGCTGGACTGCTCTGCGTCATCGGCGCTTTGCTTTATTTGCGCAGCCACGAGCACAGCGACTATGCGCAGCGTACCGAGGCATTGAGTCGCGAGACTCTTGCACTCAAGGCAGAGCTGGAGCAGAGCCGCTTGCAGCGCCAGGAGACTCAGGCCACTGAAGAACAGTTGCTCAGGCGTATCGCCACCCTTTCAGCGCAAGTCGAGCGCCTGCAGACCGATTTGGCATTCTTCCGCCAACAGAAGAAAGCCCGTTAACCGTTTTGGAGTAGATGATGTTCAACAAGAAGAAGCCGGTGTCTCGCGTCACCATCGATCAATTTTCCAGCCTGATCTCCGGAAATTTGTCACTGGTAGGGAATGTCACCTTCGAAGAAGGACTCAAGGTCAGCGGCGAAGTGCGCGGCAACGTTTGCCACAAGCCAGGCACGCATAGCCTGCTGGCGCTGAGCGCCGAAGGTAAGATCGAAGGAAACGTGAGCAGCTACGATGCGCTGATCGACGGCACCATCGTTGGGGATCTGGTGGTCGAACACCTTCTTGAGCTGCATTCCAATGCGCGCGTGCGCGGCAATATCCGCTATCGCCAACTAAGCATGGAAAATGGCGCAGTGGTCGACGGCGCCCTCAATCGTATGAGTGACGAAGAAGAGACCGCCCAGGTGTTCGAGTTGCCACGCCCGCAGGTGTGCGAGGGCTGAAGTGCAGGGGGGAGCCAGTAAGGCCCGCCCCTGAGTCACTTAGCGCTGAGTTTTCCAGGCGCTACCGGTAATGACCAACAGCGTGATTGCGGTAAGCGGCAGCGCGTAGCCCAGCATCGCGTCGCCGAAGGTTTCGGCGAATGGTCGACCGGTGCTGGCGAGCACGAGGTAAAGCGTATACGCCACGTAATAGGCCACGAACAGTGCGCCTTCCCAACGATTGATGCTGTAGCCGGCGAAGAAGATCGGCAGGCAGGCAAACGCCACTGCAATCATCACTGGGAAGTCGAATGCCAGTGCATTGGGCGATATGGCGATAGCCTGCGGTGATACGAGCGAAGCCAGGCCGAGTACGCAGAGCAGATTGAAGATGTTGCTGCCAACGATGTTGCCAACGGCGATATCGCGCTCGCCGCGGATGGCCGCCATGATCGAGGTGGCCAGTTCCGGCAGCGACGTGCCGATGGCGATCACGGTCAAGCCGATGACCAGTTCGGATAGCCCGAGCGCGCGGGCCAGGGCGACCGCGCCCTCGACGAGAAAGTTGGAGCCCACCACCAGCAACACCAGGCCTGCGATCACCAGGCCTGCGTTGATCAGCCCAGCATGCGGCTTGGCCGGCTCATCCAGGCCGAACTCCTTGGCAAACTCGTCGTCGACTTCCGCAGCTTTTTCGCGGCGACTGCTTATGATCAGGAACAGCGTGTAGACCACTACCGCGGTGAACAGCAGCGCACCGTCGATACGGCTGAGCTCGCCGTCCCAGGCCAGGCCGAAAGTCACCAGGCTGGCACCGATCATGATCGGCACATCCAGACGGATCAGTTGACGCGACACCACCAGCGGCGCGACCAGTGCGGTCATGCCGAGGATCAGCAGCACGTTGGCGATGTTGCTGCCCACCACGTTGCCGATCGCAATGTCGCCGCTGCCATTGAGTGCGGCCTGGACGCTGACGGCCGTCTCCGGCGCGCTGGTACCGAAAGCGACCACGGTGAGGCCAATGACCAGTGGGGAGATGCCGAACTGGGCGGCGAGTTTGGCTGCACCTCGCACCAGGACCTCCGCACCAGCGACGAGTAGCACAAGGCCGGCAATGAGGTAGACGAATGTCATCAGGGTCACGATGTGGCGCTCCGGAAGGGGGAGTAGAGGGGAATTAGCGCTGGCGTTGCCAGGCGCGCAGGAAGATCACCAAAAGCGTGACGGCCGTCAAGGGGAAAGCGAACCAGAGCATCGCGTCGCGCAGCAGTTCGATGGCACCCAGCCCTGTGGCGAACATCACCAAATAGAGGGTGTAAGCCACGTAATAGGCGAAGAACAGCAGGCCTTCCCAGCGTTGAATGCAGTAGCCAGAAAAGAAGATTGGCAGGCAGGCGACGAATACGGCCAGCATCACCGGGAAGTCGAATGATTGTGCGTTGGGTGAGATGGACAGCCCCTCCGCGGCCACCGCGGCACCTGCCCCCAAAACAAGCAGTAGATTGAAGATACAGCTGCCGACGATGTTGCCGACCGCAATGTCGCGCTCGCCCCTGATCACGGCTAGAACCGAGGTCGCCAGCTCCGGCATCGAAGTGCCGATCGCTACCACTGTAAGGCCGATAACCAGCTCTGACAGTCCCAGTGCTCGGGCCAGGCCAACGGCACCTTCGATCAGCAGGTTTGAGCCGCCAACCAAAAGGCCCAGGCCCAGTACGATCAGCAACAGCTGAAGCACCCAGGCATAGGGCTTGGCGGCAGGGTCCGGTCCGAACTCGGTATCGAACTCGTCGACACCTGGCCCCGGTTGTTCGCGCTTGCTGGCGATTACCAGAAACAGCGTGTAGCCAACCAGGGCGACAAGCAACAGGATGCCGTCCAGTCGGCTGATACTGCCATTCCAGGCCAGGCCGTAGCACAGTAGGCCGGCACCAATCATTACCGGGACGTCCAGGCGTATCAGCTGTCGGGATACCACGAGCGGTGCAATCAGGGCTGAAAGCCCGAGGATGAGCAGGATATTGGCAATGTTGCTGCCGATCACATTACCAACAGCTATGTCACCGCTGCCATTCAGCGACGCCTGCACGCTGACGGCTGTTTCCGGTGCGCTGGTGCCGAAGGCGACCACTGTCAGACCAATGATCAAGGGTGGAATGCCGAAGCGACTAGCCAGTTTTGCGGCGCCGCGCACCAGCGCTTCGGCACCAACGACGAGCAAAACCAGGCCGCCAATAAGATAGGCGAAAGTAATCAGCGACATGCGTGTGATCCTGTTGGTCCTGTAGCGCTGTCCATGGTTTGGTAGTTCACTGCAAGCGCTGGCTTATTCATGGGAGAGTTTCAATTCGTACCCGAACCACGCCACTCCTGAGCATGTCCAGTTGCGCCGCCGCCGCTCGGGAAACGTCGATGATACGGCCGCGACGAAATGGCCCCCGATCGTTTATGCGCACCACCACTTGCTTGCCATTTTGCTCGTTGGTTACCCGAACACGGGTACCGAATGGCAGGCTGCGATGGGCTGCGACCAGCGCGTTCTGATCATGGGTTTCGCCATTTGCGGTGCGTTGGCCGTGGTGCATTCGCGCGTAATAGGAAGCCTTGCCGCTCTGACTGAAACGATCCTGAGTGGTAGGAGGTGCCTTGGTTGGCTGCGTCGCTTGGCGATCGGCGCAGCCGCTGACGATAAGGGTCAGAATCAGCAGGGCAGTGAGGCGTGTCAGGCGCATGAACAATCCTTCCGTTGGGTCGATCGCTGAGTCGGCGATGGCCCGCGGCAGAGGTTGCGCAGTTCTGGCAGTGCCGAGAGCAGTGGAGTGGCGATGTTCGCGGTTGCAGTAATATGCAACCGCGCAGGGCCATCGTTCAGCTTAGCCTTCGAGCTTTTTCTTCAGCAGTTGGTTCACCTGGCCGGGGTTGGCCTTGCCCTTGGACGCCTTCATCGCCTGGCCGACGAAGAAGCCGAACATCTTGCCGCGTTTGGCTTCGTCGCTGGCACGATACTGTTCGACTTGCTCGGCATTCGCTGCCAGCACTTCGTCCAGCATTGCCTCGATGGCGCCTGAGTCGGTGACCTGCTTGAGGCCTTTCTGCTCAATGATCTCGTCGGCAGAGCCTTCACCAGCGGCCATGGCCTCGAAGACCATCTTGGCGATCTTGCCGCTGATGGTGTCGTCCTTGATCCGCAGGATCATGCCGCCCAACTGCTCGGCAGACACCGGCGACTGTTCGATTTCCAGCCCTTCCTTGTTGAGCAGGCTGGACAGCTCCCCCATTACCCAGTTGGCTGCCAGCTTGGCATCGCCGCAGGTGGCATTGACCTGTTCGAAATAGTCGGCCATTTCACGGCTTGCAGCCAGGACGTCGGCATCGTAAGGCGACAGGCCGAACTCGCGCTCGAAGCGTTCGCGCTTCTGTACCGGCAGCTCCGGCAGGCTGGCGCGCACTTCGTCGAGGAAGCTCTGCTCGATCACCACCGGCAGCAGGTCAGGGCAGGGGAAGTAGCGGTAGTCGTTGGCTTCTTCCTTGCTGCGCATGGAGCGCGTCTCGTCCTTGTTCGGGTCGTACAGACGCGTTTCCTGTACCACTTTGCCGCCATCTTCGATCAGCTCGATCTGCCGCTGCACCTCGTAGTTGATCGCCTTCTCGATGAAGCGGAAGGAGTTGACGTTCTTGATCTCGGCGCGGGTGCCGAACTCCGCCT
>Ga0189292_10468_pt1 | contig 12014 bp, 7 predicted proteins | sample UW1oraminimetaG_FD_130317 | JGI IMG/M metagenome (GOLD analysis project Ga0189292, IMG submission 130317) | Marine microbial communities from the Costa Rica Dome - UW179A-orange mini metaG | ecosystem: Environmental > Aquatic > Marine > Oceanic > Photic zone | place: Costa Rica: the Eastern Pacific... | reverse complement strand
CGCATGGCCGCCGCCCGCCAGGACGGCCCCGCGGGCGCCCGCCCCCAGGGCAAGACCGGCCAGCCCGCCGCCCGCGCCCCGGAAGCCATGGTCCGCTGCGCCCACTGCGGCATCCACCTGCCGCGCTCGGAAGCCCTGCTGCAGGGCGGCCAGACCTGGTGCAGCCAGGAACACGCCCGGCTCGGCCCGGCGACCAAATAACCCGCGCCGCGGCGAGCCGCCCTCGCGGGAATAAGCGCCGGGGCATCACTATGTCCCTTTTTCCAGGCACGGCATAATGCATGTTGGATACAACCTGCTTCCTTCCCATGCCCTTGCTCCTGGATCGACATGGCTGGCTGGCGCCGGCCCCTGGTGTTTCCCGTCTGCCCTCCCCCAACCGCGACGCCCGTCCCCGTGACGCGCAGGTCTCGCTGCTGGTGCTGCACAACATCAGCCTGCCGCCGGGCCAGTTCGGCGGCCCCGAGGTCGCCGGCCTGTTCCTGAACACGCTGGACTACGCCTCGCACCCCTGGCTCGAACGCCTGCGCGGCCTGCGCGTATCCGCCCACTTCTTCATCCGCCGCGACGGCCGCATCGTGCAGTTCGTCTCCACCGAGGCGCGCGCCTGGCATGCCGGCGTCTCGCGCTTCGCCGGCCGCGAGCGCTGCAACGACTTCTCCCTCGGCATCGAGCTGGAAGGCACCGATACCCTGCCCTACACTGACGAGCAATACACCGCGCTGCGCCGGCTGACCCCGGCGCTGCGCGCGCGCTACCCCCTGGCGGCCGCCTGGGGCCACGAACACATCGCCCCCGGCCGCAAGACCGACCCGGGGCCCGCATTCAACTGGACGCGCTTCGGGCGCGACAGCGGCTTTGCGCGGCGGCAGTTGCCGCCCGCCTGACCCTTAAAGGACCGGTTATGTTGAAGATCTGGGGACGGCTGACGTCCGTCAATGTGCAGAAAGTGATGCTGGCCGTGCGCGAACTGGCGCTGCCGCATGCCTTCATCGAGGCCGGCGGTCCGTTCGGCGTGGTCGACACGCCCGAGTACGCCAGGATCAACCCCAACCGCACCGTGCCCGCCATCGACGACGGCGGCTTCGTGCTGTGGGAATCGAACGCCATCGTGCGCTACCTGGCCGCCCGCTACGGCGCCGGCACCCTGTGGCCCGAGGACGTCTGCCTGCGCGCCGACGCCGACCGCTGGATGGACTGGCAGACCACCGAATGGCAGGGCGCCATGGTCCCGGCCTTCCTGGGCCTGATCCGCACCCCCGAAGCCAAGCGCGACCACGCCGCCATCGAGCTGTCGGTCAAGCGCAGCAACGCCCGCGCCCAGATCCTGGACCAGGCCCTGCAAGGCCGCGAATTCATCGCCGGCCGCCACCTGACCATCGGCGACATCGCCCTGGTGTGCTCGGCGCACCGCTGGCTGGCGCTGCCGATCGAGCGGCCGGACACCCCGGCGCTGTCGGCGTGGTACCGACGCGTGATGATGCGGCCGGCAACGCAGGGGGTGTTGACGTTGCCGTTGGAGTAAGGGGAAAGCGCCGCGACATCGGCCTGCTGCACCGGCGCGACCGCTCGCTGTCTCCGGCCGCGCAGGCGCTGGCGGTGCAGTTGGAAACGGCCATGGACGAGATCGCCCGGCGGCTGTTGCCGCTGCCGCCACTGAAGTGACCCGGCCGCGGCTTCCATCCAGGCGCCGACTCATCCCGCCGCGAACAGCGCGCCGATGCGCGCCACATCGTCGTCGCTCAACACCCCCGCCTGCCACCGCAGCGTCAGCCACGCCAGCAGGTTGTCGTAGCGCGCCCGGTCCAGGTCGCGCAGCGCCTCGAAACGCTGGCGTTCCGCATCCAGCACATCCAGGTTGGTGCGCTCGCCGCCCAGCACGCTTTGCCGCGTGGCCTGCACGCGCTGCGCGGCCGCCTCGGCGGCCTGCCGGTAGGCGCTGATGCGCTCACGGCTGCCGGCAAAGGTGTGGAACTGCCGCGCCAGGTCATTCAGCAGCGCCCATGTCGCGGCCTCGAGCTTGTGCTGCGCTTCTTCCTGCTCGGCCAGCGCCTGGCCGCTGGCCGCCGAGGTCCGCCCGCCGGAATACAGCGGAATGCTGACCTCGATGCCCACCGAACCGGTGTCATAGCGCTGGCCGATCTGGTTGTCGCCGTTGGAATTGGTCAACTGCTTGCGCGCCACCAGGCGCGCCGTCGGCAGATGCCCGGCGCGGGCGGCCTGATAGCGCTGACGGCTGGCTTCCACCAGGTGACGCTGGGCCAACAGTTCCGGATTGCCGTCCAGCGCCAGTTGGCGCCACGCCGGCAAGTCACGCCCATCGACAGCCAGGGCACCCAGGGCCGCTTCCCGCAAGGGCGCCAGCGGGCTGTCGGCCAATGCCGGGCCGACGATCGCCCCCAGCGCATTGCGGGCGTCGCGCAGCTGGTCCTGCGCCTCGATCTCCTGCGCCTGCACCACGTGGGCGCGGGCCTCGATCTCCAGCTGATCCGTGCGCGTGCCCTGCCCCGCCGCCACGAAGCGCGCGCTGCGGCGCGCGTCCTCCCGCAACGAACGGCCCTGTGACTGCGTCAACGCCAGGGCCTGCTGCGCATAGAGCACGGCGGTGTAGGCCTGCAACACTCGCACCGCCAGCGCCTGCCGCGCGCGCTCCAACGTCAATCCCCCGGCCTCGGCGCGTTCGCGTCCGGCGCGGTATTGCGCGAACGCCGCCGCGTCGAACAGCGGCTGGCTCAGCGTGAAACCCGAGGCATAGCTGGCGTAGCGCGAGCGTTGCTCCAGCGCGCCCCACCGGGTCTGCTGGCGCGATGTCGTGTCGTTGCGGGCGCGGCTGTAGTGGTAACCCAGGTTCGGCAACAGGCCGCTGCGCCCCAGCGCCGCTTCCTCGGCGTCGGCCCGCTCGCGCGCCCGCGCCGCCTGCCAGGTGGGGTCGGACGCCAGCGCCATCGTGTACGCCTGCTGGAAATCCAGCGCCTGCGCCGCGCCCATCCCGGGAAAGAGCAGCGCCGCCATCACGACCCAGGCCGCCGGCAACCGGTACTGGCAACGGCTCATGCGTCACCCCACGCCAGCCGCGCGCGGTCGAGCAGGGGCTTGAACAGGTAGTTCAACAGCGACCGCTCGCCCGTGCGCACGAACACCTCGACCGGCATGCCCGCGCGCAATGGCGCATCGCCAATGCGGCGCAACTGGCCCGGCGCCACGTCGGCGCGCAGGCGATAGTAGGGCCGGCCGTTATGTTCGTCCTCGAAGCGGTCCGCCGACACCAGCGTCACCGCGCCCTCCAGCCGCGGCGTGCTGCTGGCGTCGAAGGCGGTGAACATCAGTTCCACCGGCAGGCCCGCATGCACCTTGTCGATGGACTCCACCGGCAAGCGCCCCTCGACCACCAAGGGTTCGTCCTCGGGCACGATCTCCATCAGGCGCGAGCCCGGCTGCACCACGCCGCCGACGGTGTGCGTGGCCAGGGCCACCACGGTGCCGCTGGCCGGCGCACGGATCTCGCTGTGCGCCAGGTCGAACTCCGCCGTCGCCAGCTTCTGCGTCAACTGTTCGCGCTGCACACGCGTTTCCGCCAGGTCGGTGCGCACCTCGCGCTGGAACGCGTCGCGGCGCTGCTGGCCGCGCAGCGCCAGTTCCGCGATCTGCTGGCGGGTCTGGCCCAGGGCGCCCAGGTCCGCCGCCATGTCGCCGTCCAGTTGCGCGAGGCTGCGCTCCAGCTCCAGCACGCGATTGCGCGGCACGTAGCCTTCGCGCGCCAGATCGCGCAGGTTGCCCAGTTGTTCCCGCAACAACGTGCGTTGCGTGCGCTTGTGCGCCAACGTCGATTCCAGCCCGCCGGCCAGGGCCCGGCTGCCGGCCAGCGTCGCCTCGATGCCGGCCAGTTCCCCCGCCAGCGCCGCGCGGCGGCTGGCAAAGAGCTGGCGCTCCACCGCGTAGGCGGCCGCCGCTTCGGCATTCGCGTGCGCATCTGGCGGCGCAAGATCATCCTGGCCATCGCGCTCGGCCAGCAAGCGCGCTTCGCGCGCCATGACGGCCGCCTGCTGCGCGCGCAGGCTCTGCGCCTCGCCACGCACCCGCGTATCGTCCAGCCGCACCAGCGTCTGACCGGCCCGGACCGGGTCGCCTTCGGCCACCAGCAGCGCGCTCACCACGCCGCCCTCGATACTGTCCACCGCGCGCCGCTCGCCCGTCACGACGACAATGCCGGGCATCGCCACGCCGTTGTCCAGCGGCGCCCACGCCGCCCAGGCCAGGAAGCCGCCAAAGCCCACCGCCAGCACCCACCAGCCGAAACGGGCCGACCAGCCGCCCTGCTCGTCACCATCGACCGCGCCGGCATCATCCTTGTCCAGTTCGGGCCGCAACACCACCACACGATTGCCCTCGGCGCGCCCCGTCATGCCTTGCCTCCGAAGTAGTGTCCGGGAAAGGCGCCGCCCGCCAGGGGATACACCTGCGCCGCCGTTGCGGAAGGACGCGGCGGCGACGCGGCCCCGGTCGGACGCCCGCCCGCCGTGGCAGGCGCAGCGGACTGAGATGCCGCCCTGGCGTTCCCCCCGGCCGCGCCCTCCGGCGGCGGCCGCAGCACCTCATGGGTCGCCCCGAAGCGCTGCGCCTGGCCATCTCGCAGCAACAGCAGGTGCGTCGTCGCCGCCAGCACCTTGGGCCGGTGCGTCACCAGCACCACCGTCGCGCCCATCTCGCGCAGACGGCCCAGCGCGTCGAGCAAGGCCTGCTCGCCGATATCATCCAGACTGGCGTTGGGCTCATCCAGCACGACGAGTCGCGGCGTCCCATACAACGCCCGCGCCAGCGCGATGCGCTGGCGTTGCCCGCCCGACAATCCCTGGCCGCCAGTGCCGAGCGGCGTGTCATAGCCGCGCGGCAGGGCCAGGATCATGTCGTGCGCGCCGGCCAGCCGGGCGGCATCGATCACCCGCCGGGCCAACACCTCGCCATCGCTGTCCGGCCCGGGAAAACGCGCGATGTTCTCGGCCACCGTCCCGAAGAACAACTCCACGTCCTGCGGCACATACCCCAGCCACTCGCCCAGCCGCGCGCGCTCCCATTGCCGCAGATCGGCGCCATCCAGCCGCGCCGTGCCCAGGCGGGCCGGCCACACGCCCGCCACCAATCGGGCCAAGGTCGATTTGCCCGCGCCCGACGGGCCGACCACGCCCAGCACCTGCCCCGGCTCCAGCGCGAACGACACATTCACCAGCGTCGGCTGCGCCGCGCCCGGCGGCGTCACGGTCACCCCTTCCAGCCGCAGCGCGCCCTTCGGCTCGGGCAGCGTCAGGCCCGCGGCGTGCTTAGGATACGTCGCCAGCAGGTCCTGCAGGCGCCGCCACGCCAGGCGCGTGCCCGCCCATTGCCGCCACGCGCCGATCACCTGATCGATCGGACTGAGCACGCGTCCCATCAGGATCGACCCCGCGATCATCATGCCGGCGCTGACGTGGCTCTGCAGCACCAGCCACGCGCCCAGGCCCAGCACCAACGATTGCAACGCCATCCGCACCGTCTTCGACAGGCTCGCGATCATCGCCGAGCGCTGGCTGGCCATGCCCTGACGCCGCACATAGCCCACGTGCAGCCGCTGCCAGCGCGCCCGCAACCGATCCAGCATGCCCATGGCCTGGATGGCCTCGGCGTTGCGCAGTTGCCCTTCGGCCTCGACCCCCGCCCGTACCGACAGCCCGCCCGCCTCGGCCAGCAGCTTGCGCGACACCTGCTCGTTGAGCCAGGCCAGCGCCACCAGCACCACCGCGCCCGCCAACGCCAGCGTTCCCACCCACGGGTGGAACAGGAACATCACCAGCAGGAACAACGGAAACCACGGCGCATCGAAGAACGCGAACACGGCGCTGCCCGTCAGGAACTGGCGCAAGGTATTCAGGTCATTGACCGCCTGGGAGGCATTGGCCGGCACGCCCGCCAGGCCGCGCTCGAACGCCGCCCCGTGCACACGCCCCGCCAACGCCGCGTCAAAGCGCGCGCCGATCTGGATGATGACCACGCTGCGCGCGTAATCCAGCGCCCCCATCAGCGCCAGCAGGCCGACGATCATCAGGCTCAGCATGACCAGCGTGAAGACGTTGCCGGACGCCAGCACGCGGTCATAGACCTGCAGCATGTACAGCGACGGCGCCAGCATCAGCAGGTTGGCGGCGACACTGAAGGCCGCCACGCTGTACCAGCCCGTGCGAAAGCGCGCCAGGAGCGATTTGATCTCTAGGGCGTCCCCGTCCTGTGCCGCGCCCGCGCGCGTCTGGGTTTGCTGCATCGGTTTTCCTTGTCCGGATGACTGCCGGAACACGCAGAATGAAGAAACAAAAAGACGGTCGCGGCAGGGGATAGGCCCGCCGCGACCGCAGCCCACGCGCCCGAGACAGCGCGGGAAAACTCGCGGATGGGTTACGCCGCCAGGGCCAGGTCGGTCTCGGTGGCGAAGTTGTGGCCGATGAGGTCGGCGATGGAGGCGTGCATATCCATCCCGTTCTGTTCCAAGGCGTCGACCAAACCTCCGTTCGTGATGTGGCTGATCTTGTCTGGCGTGCCAACAACCGAACCGTTCATCAAGCCCCAAACGATGTCATGAACCAGGTTGGCTCGCCCGTCGGCAACGTCACCCTGGATAGGTTGGTCGAACGTGAACGTAATGAGCGGGTCCACCACATGCCCGGCTCCATCTACCCCACCACCCAAAGTGATGGAATCCAACGAGCCCCATACGGTGTGCGCCGTCGGACCATCGCCCACGTGACCGCTGTAAGGCGGGAAGAAGTAGTGCAATTCACCGGAGGCGACGAAGGCGTAGTGGGCAACCGTTTTGCTGACATAGCCGTAGTCGGTGCCATTGAAGGCGTTGCCGCCAAAGAATCCACCCTTGTTAGGCACGCTGGTGTGCTCACCAGCAACACCTTCATTCTGGAACGCATCCAGCACGAGCTCCAGCGAGCTCTCCAGGGTAAGGCCAGTGGGAAGGTGATTGATATCGATATAGCTTACGTGTGCAGACATTTTCATGCTCCATTGATTGCGAATTCGCCGAGGAATATCTCGACCCTAAAAGCCGCGCCGTACGTATGCATACGTCGCGCATGCGAAAAATTCGCATGTCTCTTACTCGAGCAGGCACGCGCCCACCCGTTTCATTGTTTTCCCTAGAAGCGAACCTCCATGCCTAATGCAACGGAGCGTCCTGGCGCGAATGTGCGCGCCATCGCATCGGAATATCCGTCGACATACATGCGATTGGTCAGGTTCTCGACCGACGCCATCAGCTTGACGTTGTCATTGGCTTGATAACTGGCATACCAATCCCATGTCGTGTACTTGAACCAAACCTGGGAGCCGCCTGCGTCGCGGTTGTACCAACCATCACCGCTGTAGTTGAGTCTCACCCCGGTATCCAACTTGCGTTCCAGCAATCGGATGCCGACCAGCAACATGCCTTTGTCCACTGGCTTGGCGATGGCACTGTTGAAAACGAAGTTGTCGCAGACGACTTGGTCATCAGCCCAAGCTCGCCAAGAGTCATATCCTTGTGCAATGGCCTTCTGATGCTCTGCGGGATAGCTGCCGTCCGCGTTCTGGCGATCGAATTTGTTGTCGCCCGACCCCAGGAAATAAAGGTCTTCGCAGAACTTGTTGGGACCGCCGAGGTAATGGGTGTAGCTCAGTCCGCCATAGATCCAACCGGCCTCATAGCGCCCCTCCAACTCCAAGCCACGAAACTTGGTGCGGTTGCGGTTATTGACGAAAGCTGTTGTTCCAGGCAAGGGCAACCGTTCCAGATTGGCTCCTGGCAACAGAACGTCCATCGACGAGAAGAGATAGTTGTTTGCCCGCGTGTCGAAGTAGCCCGCCTTGACAGACAAGCTGTCTTCGTCCGACACAATGCCCTGAAATATCGTGTTGGCGCCGATTTCCCAAGTCTGCGAAGTTTCCGGCTCGGCTAATGGATTGGGGTAGATGGTGGCAAATCCATCTCTAGGATGGTTGCCCACCATCAGCATTTCATTGATGGCGGGAGGCCTCCAGGACTTACCCCAGCTACCGTACAGTTCCAGCCAATTGGTTGGCCGAATCGCGCCAGACAACGAGGGCAACAGCATCCCTGCACTGCGACTCACGTCGTAGTCATACAAGGCGTTCTGGTCGTCGAGATCCTCAGGCTGAAACTCCTTTTCGTAGTCGGAGGATCGACGGCCGCCAGGTATGTAGAAATTCTTCGTTCTTCCACGTTGATCGACGTACGTCGGCACACCGGCCCACCAAGCAGCGATGGCCGATTCGTCGCCTGCCAACGCCAAACGGCAGCCTGGCCCGTAAACAGACTGAACTTGGCTGCGCGGATTTTCGTTCGGTGCCCGCCCTGGAAAGGCGCCATAAGCGCACATTTCCTTTGCAAATTTGTCGAGCCTGGATAGGTGGACGGTCTGCTTGCCGGGAACTTGCGTCTTACCCTTGAGTCCGTAGCGCTCGTAACGAAGGCTGGCGGATATGGTGAAGAAATCGTCTTCTAGCTTCACCTCTGTGAAGATGCTGCCCATGCTGCGACGGCCCTGGGGATTGAGTGCATCCTTGCCTGTAGTGCCAATGGGGCTCACCTCGCGACCGTCGTGATTCCACCGCTGGCTCGAAGTCGTACGATCAGTGAAATACTCAACGCCGTAGTTGGCACTTAGCAACGTCTTCGTACCGAGCATAAGGCGCGACGTATTGTCGAGCAGGAATCCCTCGGTTCTGGTAGCCAGACGGTTATTGCGTCCGACGCCGTACTGTCTACAAACGTCTAGTGCATAGGGAGATTTATCGGGCTTTTCACAAGCACCACTGTCCCAATACTCATGGTCAATATTCTTTCGGATATCCGCTGCGTTGGTGGATCCACCGTCAAAGCGAGAGCTTGGATAGGTCGGCGTCGTGTAATTGTCAACACTCGTGTCGACACCATAGATCTTCACTCTCAGATCCAGCCATGGGTTGTCCACAGGTTTGATCTTGTAGTCCAGGGCATAGCTGTTCGACTGAGCCTTCGAGGTTCCCATCTTTCTCCAAGGCGTGCCGCTCTCCTGCACCGAAGTGTCAGCATCCGTGGTGTACGAGTACCCAACTCGCGTACCAACATAGCTGAACAACAGCGATTGATCCTCGCTCAACTTCCAACGTGCCTTGAACAGACTGGTGTCCTGTTCTTGCGCAGCAAACTTCACATCAGAGAACTCGATCTTTCCGCCGTTGAACCAAACTGAATTCTGGCCATCTACCCCTCCGCGCGTACCGATCCTGTAGTCTCCGATCGACCGTCGCGAGACAGCCGCCATGACTTCCAGACGCTCGCCAGCACGTGCCGCGCCAGCGGCGCTCCCGAAGAAATTCACGCCATTGCCCTGATGCCCCATCCCAGACGTACCGCGCAATCTCAGCCCGATATCTCTGCCCTCCCGCAGCACATCCCCAAAATCCAGCGTCCGAAAATCCACGCTCCCCGCCATCGCGCCGGTGCCATGCACGCCATGCACCACGCCCCGCTCCACCACGGCCTCGGACAGGAGTTCCGAATCGACATACATTTCTCCATTGCGCTGCATGTGCCCGTTCTGCACGAAATCCTGGCGCATGCCGTCGATCATCATGTTGACGCGGCCGAAGTCCTGCATGCCGCGGATGTTGATCGACAGGCCGGGGTTCTGGCGGTTGACGGCGCTGGCGACGCCGGGGGTGTCCTGGATGAGTTCGGCGGCGTGGCGAACCGGCACGCGGTCCATTTCTTCACGCGTGATGATGCTGACGGCGCGGGGGGCTTGATAGACGCGCTCGTTGACGGTGTTTCCCTGAACCACCACCGGCTTGAGCGAGTACACCTTGGAACGACCGCCCGGGCCGTTATCGACCAATTGAAAGCTCAGGCGTCCGTTGCCTTCGGAAATCCGATAACCGACGGGGCTGTTGCCGAGAAGATGCTTGAGCCCGGCGGTCAGGCTGTAGGTGCCCTGGGTAGCGACGCTGGTGTACGAGGAAAGATCGACATCGCCCACGTAGAGATCGACGCCGGCCTGCCGGGCGAACGCCAGCACCGCTTGCATCATTGGCTGGGCCGAGATGTCGAAGGCGCGGGTCTGGCGGACGGCTTCCTCCTGGCGGTCGGGCTGTCCCGATGCCACCGGTTGCGGTTGGGCCCACACCGAGGCAGCGCATGGCATCGCGAGCATCCCCGCTCCCATCATCCGCCTGGCCAGCCTGGCCTTCATCAATCTTCTCTTCATTGCCGTCTCTGGTTGCTGCCGATGCAAACGCGCATCATTACCATTAACGGTTGAGAATCGAACTACAGTAAAAAAAGTTCGGAAAAGACAGTTGCCAGAGGGAGAGCGGCGCGGAGGCGTCCTGACTTCGTCTTACTCAGGACCTGGCGATGGCGCTGCACGCGCCTCGCGATGGATCGCATCGCCGACGCTTTTGGGCCACGGCTGTCGCCCACCATCCAGAGCGCCGTCGGCAAGCGGAAAAGTGCCGAATACAGACCAGCGTTTGTTTTTCCGTTTTACAAACCAGGCTTTGTAAAACCGCACCCGGCGCGCAAGGACTCGACGCTTTTCAGTACAGCACCGTCACCCCCGGCAACCGCAGCTGCGCAAGCTGCATCTCGCCACAGAGCGTGGCCAGTGCGCCGTCGAGGTTATCCAGATGGAACAGCGCGTTCACCGGCCTGCGCGCCGCGGCGCGGTTCGCCAGGATCAGCCGGCCCGGCCGGAAATCGCCGATGCGTTGCAGGACCTGCTCCAGCGGTTCGCCTTCGAAGATGAGATAGCCGTCGGCCCAGGCGGCCCCGCGCGCGGGCGCAACGGCGCTGCGCGCAACGCCACCGGCATGGCTGAAAGTGGCGCTGTCGCCCGAGCCCAGTGTCAGGCTCGCCTCGCCTGACGAGGGCGGCCGGTCCAGCGCGAGGTCTACGCGATGCTGCAACACACCGACCCAGCCATGGCCGGCATCCTGGCGCCGCACGGCGTAGCGCGTGCCCAGCGCGGTCATGCTGGCGCCCGCGCTCGTCACCACGAAACGGCGCGGCTCGGCCGCTCCGGTGGGCGCTGGCGAAAACACCGCTTCGCCGCGCAGCAGGCGCACCCGGCGGGCCATGGCGTCGTATTCCACATCCAGCGCGCTGTTGCTGCCCAGCAGCACGAGGCTGCCGTCGGGCAACACGAAAGATCGGACTTCGCCGACGCCGCTGCGGTAGTCGGCCAACCAGGGCGCGACGATGTCCGGACCATTGACCGCGCCGGCCGCCACCAGCGCCAAGGCCGTCAGCGCCAGTGCGCGTCGCGATGGCAGCAGACGGCCGGCCCGCCGCCACGACGCGACACAGGCGCGCCAGGGATCGCGCCCAGACCGAGACGCCGGCTGCGCGCAGACCGCCGCGTCGCGGCAGGCGCCTGCCAGGGCCCAGACCATTTCGGCATCGGCCAGGGCCGGGCCATGGCGCGCGTCGTGCGCCAACCAACGATCGAGGCGGCGCTGTTCGGCCGGCGCGAGCGCGCCCGCCTCCAGGCGCACGGCCCACCGGCTGGCCTGGCGGCGCAGGCGCCGTTGGCGGCCGAAGCGGTTCAGCGGATACATGATGGGATCTTCATGAAAGGAATAAACGGCCCGGACGCGAAAGACAGTAAAAAAAGCGCCCAAAGCGCGTATTCATTGCGCGGGCTCATGGATCGTTCCCCAGGCGTTCGCGCATCAGTTCAAGCGCCATGGCCAGGTGCTTCTGCACCGAGCTGGGAGAGATGTCCAGATAGCGCGCGGCCTGCGCATGGCTCAGGCCCTCGACGCGGCAGAGCTTGAAGATCTGGCGCGTGCGTGGCGGCAGTTCAGCCAGGGTCGCGGTCAACCGCGCCAGTTGCCGGCGGACGTGCACGTGCACGTCGGGCGCGGTGCGCGGATCGCGCACGCCTTCCAGTACGTCATCCGACGCCATGTCGGTGCGGGATTGATGATGATTGCGGCGATGG
>Ga0189292_10465_pt1 | contig 12059 bp, 14 predicted proteins | sample UW1oraminimetaG_FD_130317 | JGI IMG/M metagenome (GOLD analysis project Ga0189292, IMG submission 130317) | Marine microbial communities from the Costa Rica Dome - UW179A-orange mini metaG | ecosystem: Environmental > Aquatic > Marine > Oceanic > Photic zone | place: Costa Rica: the Eastern... | reverse complement strand
GCTGTTCAACAGCGATCAGTCGCGCATCGAGATGCACCTGGAAGCGCGGCGGCCCGTCACCGTGGCCTGGCCCGGCGGCCAGCGGCGCTTCGACGCGCAAGAGCGCATCCATACCGAGAATTCGTACAAATTCACGCCCGAAACGTTTACCGAGCTGCTGCAACGCGCGGGCTACCACGACATCCGCCACTGGTCGGACACCCGCGGCTGGTTCTCGGTGTTCAGCGCCCGTGCCTGACGTCGCGCCCCCTCAACCCGCCCCTGGAGGATCGCCATGGAACCTGCCTGCCTGCTGACCCACCCGGCCAACGGCCCCTACGCCGCCGGACAGGCCGGCCAGCACGACCGGTACGATGCCGTGCGCGCCACCACCACGGCGCTGGCCGCCCCGTTGAGTCCCGAGGACTGCCAGGTGCAGTCCATGCCGGACTGCAGCCCGGTCAAATGGCACCTGGCGCACACCACCTGGTTCTTCGAGACCTTCCTGCTAACGCACTTCCATCCGCCCTGCCCCCTGTTCCACCCGCAGTACCGGATGCTGTTCAACTCCTACTACAACGCCATCGGCGCCAAGCACCCTCGGCCGCAGCGCGGCCTGCTGACGCGGCCGCCGCTGGCCGACGTGATGCGCTATCGCCAGCATGTCGACCAGGCCATGCACGACCTGATCGCGCGGCTGGGCGGCAACGATCCGGCCTTCGACGCCTTGCTGGAGCTGGGGCTGAACCACGAGCAGCAGCACCAGGAGCTGATCCTGACCGACCTCAAGCACCTGTTGTCCGCCAACCCGCTCAAGCCGGCCTACGTGGCCTCGGGTTCGCCGGCGCTGCCGCCGGGCACGCCCGCCGGCTGGACCCGCTACAACGGCGGCGTGGTCCGCATCGGCCACGACGGACAGGGCTTCGCCTTCGACAACGAAGGCCCCGCGCACGACGTGCTGCTGGCGCCCTTCCACCTGGCCGACCGCCTGGTGACGCAGCACGAATACCTGGCCTTCATCCGCGACGGCGGCTACAAGCGGCCCGAACTGTGGCTGTCGCTGGGCTGGGAACGGGTCTGCGCGGAAGGCTGGCGCGCGCCGCTGTACTGGGAAGGCCAGCGCGACGACTGGCGCGTCTTCACGCTGCGCGGCATGCAGGAGCTGGAATTGCAGGCGCCGGTCACGCACATCAGCTACTACGAAGCCGACGCCTATGCGCGCTGGGCCCGGGTGCGCCTGCCGCGCGAGGCCGAGTGGGAGCATGCCGCGCGGCAGTTGCCCGACGGCGCCTGGTCGAACCGCGCCAACCTGCTGGAAAACGGCCACCTGGATCCGCGTCCCGCGCCCGCCCGATTGAGCAGCGGCGGCCCGGCGCAGCTGTTCGGCGATGCCTGGGAATGGACCGCCAGCGCCTACGATGCCTACCCGGGCTTCAAGCCCGATGGCGGCGCGGTGGGCGAGTACAACGGCAAGTTCATGTGCAATCAGTACGTGCTGCGCGGCGGCTCCTGCGCCACGCCGCGCGGCCACATCCGGCCAAGCTACCGTAATTTCTTCCCGCCGGAAGCGCGTTGGCAGTTCTCCGGCATCCGCCTGGCGCGGGATGCCTGAGGGCGCGTCAGGGGGGCCTGCGCGGGACGGCACGCGGGCCCAAACAAAAAAGCCCGTCCCCTACTTGCAATCCTAAAATTTTCCGTGCTAGAATTTCGTTCTTCGTTGCTTGGCTTTCATTGAAACCAGCGGCGATAGGGATGGCGCATTAGCTCAGCCGGTTAGAGCGACGGAATCATAATCCGCAGGTCCCCTGTTCGAATCAGGGATGCGCCACCAGAGAATTCAAAAAGGCCTTCACGCAAGTGAAGGCCTTTTTTCATTGGATCGCCGGATCCCCCCTCTGGCAGCCACCTCTGTCTCTGGCCGTGACGGGCCCGGCCTTCACACATTTCCACATAATCCCCACATTTTTCCCACATACCCGCACGGTCCGCCCTCTTAGAATCTTCGCCCACCACGCCCCCGCGGAGAATCTGACATGCCCCCCAGCCGCATTCAAGTTTCGCGCCTCGCGCAAGCTTGCCGCCCCGTTGCCCCGGCCGTTACCCCAGCTGCACCTGGCCGCCAGGCTGCCATCAGGACCGGTATCGCTGCAGTCACCGCGCGCGCCATGCTTGTCGCGGCCCTGGGCCTGAGCGCCGGCCACGCCTGTGCCGCGCAAGGCGGCGTGCAGGCATCGAGCGTCACCTACGCCCCCACCGCGGCGCAGCTACAGACGGTGGAAATGCTCAAGCAGGCCTCCATCGACGCCTTCGCGCCGGCGGAATTCGCCCGCGCCGGCAAGACGCCGCTGCCCTATCGCCTGGTATCGCCCATCGCACCCGAAAGCGGAAAAAAATACCCACTGGTGGTGATTTTCCACAGTTCAGGCGGCGTCGGCAGCGACAACCTGCTGCCGCTGAACGCGTTCACCCGCGCCTTCGGCTCGGCCGAGTCGCGCCGCGATTTTCCCGCCTACGTGCTGGTGCCGCAGACGCCGGGCCGCACCGCCAACTATGAAAAGGACGGCCATGGCGTGCGGATCTCGAAGGCCGGCGCCGACCTGCCCGACGTCATGCGGCTGGTCGAGGACATCGCCAGGCACCATCCGGTCGACGCCAGGCGGATCTACGCCGTCGGCTTCTCGATGGGCGCGTCGGCCGCGCTGGACGCCGCCGTCGCGTCACCCGGACGCTTCGCGGCCATCGTCGCCATGTCGGGCGTGCCGCCGGAGCGCTCGCTCGCCAGGCCGCTGGCGGGCGTTCCCACGCTGCTCATCCACGGCACCGCCGACCAGGAGAATCCCTACGAGGGCAGCCAGATCTGGGCCAAGGCCCTCGCGGCCGCGGGCGGCCATCCGGTCTTCATCACCTACCAGGGCATGGATCACCGCATCGCGCCGGAACTGCTGACCGCCAGGCCCTGGCGCGAATGGATGTTCCAGCAGAAGCAGCCATGACGCCGCGCGGCGCGGGGCGTCATGGCCCCGCGCCGGCCTTCCGTGCGGAGATCAGGGCTTGACCACCATGTCGCGGCGCCGCCCGCCCCAGGTCGCGCACAGGCTGGCCACGAACGCGCCGATCAGCATGGAGGCAAAGCCCCACAGCGCAAACGCCGCGGCGGCCTTGCGTGCCGTGTCGGCCGCTTCGCGCGCCTTGCGCTTGGCGTCATCGGCGGCCTGACGGGCCTGCTGCAGCGTCTGATTCACGCGCTGCTGCGCGGCGGAGGCATCGATGCCCGCCTGCGCCGCGATCACGCGGGCCACATAGTCGCGATCCGCCGGCGTCATGTCGCCACGCGCCAGGCTCATCGCCACGATGCGTCCGACTTCGGCGCGGGCCGCGCCGCGGTCACCGGCGGCATCGGGCCGCTCGTTGCGCAACAGGACGTCCGTGAAGTAATCGCCAGCGCCGTCCGCGCCGCCGGCGGCCGCCCCCGCGCCGGCAGCGGCGCTCGCGGTCACCGCCGCGCCCGCCCCGGCCGCGATGGAAGCGCCGGCCTTGGCCGCGCCCGATGCCAGCGTGGCGATCGCCGAGCCCAACAGCGCGGCGCTCACGACCGCGCTCAGCGCCCACACCAGAAAGCCGTGCGCGGTGTCGCGGAAATAGACCTCGTCGCCGTGCACGTCGGCCCATTTGGTGCGCAGCCGGCCGGCGACATAACCGCCGACGCCATAGGCCACGATCTGCGTGAACAGCATCCAGACGATCAGGCCGATGCCTGCCGCGGGCGCGGAGACGCCTTCCCCGCTCCAGGGCGAGACCGACAGGAAGCCCAGGCCGGAGCCGCCCGCGAACAGCGCCAGCGACAAGGCCGCGGCGATGACGGCGCCGGCGAACACCGCCGCCCAGGACACGGCGGACACCGCCGATTCCCGCACCGGCGGCACGCCGTCGTAGGGCCGGTTGGCCGAGAGTGCATTTTCCATGGTGATTCCTCGTTCACATTGCGCGCCGTGGCGCGGGACCGGACTGGCTCAATGCCAGAACAGCGCCAGCAGGATGATGATGGGAATGGGTACCCCCAGCAGCCATAACAGGATCGAACGCATGCAAGCCTCCTTGGGTGTGGGATGGGATTCGGTGGCGCTCAGGCCAGGTCGATCGTGCCCGGCGCGCGCGGATCGGGCGGCGGCGGGACGACGTCGGGCTCGCCCGGATCATCGGGCGCATGGTTGGGATTGGGTCGCGGGTCGTCGGGCCGGGCCGGATGGCCGGGCAGCGGCGGATCATCGGGCGGCACGTCGTCGGGCGCGCCCGGCGGGCGGTGGTCGGATGGGAACATGGCGGATCTCCTCGGCGCGTCTATCGCGCTGGTCCGCTGCCCAGCAACTGCCGTGCCCGGCATGCCGGCCGCCATCGGCCCAACGCAAAAAAGCCCTCGGACGAGGGCTTGCGGGCATGGCCGGCGCGGGTCAGGACTTGGACGGCTTGCCGTCCCTGGCGGGTTCCACCCCTTTCGGATCGCTATTGCCCAGGAATTCCACCACGGCGGCCTTGCCGGCGGCGGAGGCCTCGTCCTGGCTGGCATAGCGCCGTTCGGAATAATTGGTGCTGCGCACATTGCCGGTGTCGGGGTCCAGCAAGGTGATGATCCAGGCGAATTCGCCCGGCAGCAGCTGCCTGACCTGCAGTGTGGCGCGCGTGCCCGGGCGGAGTCGTTGCGGCATTTCGCGATCTGGAGAGTGGGTGGACGCCGCCATCGTAGCGCAAAGCGCGAGCGCGGCGGGCCTCGAAAAATGCTGCGCCGCACACCGATTTCATGCTGCAAGGTGCGCGGCGAAAACGCCACAGCGCCCGCCAGAGCCAGGAAAACCCTAGCGCCACACCCTGCCATACAGGCGCACAATCAGACTAAACGTAGCGACGAAGTGACAGACCGCAGTAGCGGCGCCGCATCCCTTTAATCAGGCGAGGACGGAGACATCATGACTTACGTAGCAGTGGTAATCAGCTGTTTGATGGTTGTGGGTATCGTCGCGTTGGTGGTTCAAACGATACAAAGCGCGGGGCCCGAGCCCTGGCTGAAGATATCGGCGGCCATCGTCAGTTCCCTGTTCGCATCCCTGTTGCTCATTCCGCTCGGCTACGCCGTGGCGCAGACCATCGCCCTGGATTGAGCTGACGGGTCCTCCCGGATCCCCGTCATCCGATGCGCCTGAAGGCCACCCAGGGGCTACCCGCCCCGGGCCGGCCTGCCGCGCGTCGCCGCCCAGCAGATCAGCGAACCGGCGGTGACCATCGCCACGCCTTGCCAGAATGTCATGGTCAAGCGCGTGGACAGCCATACGGCCGCAAAAAAAGTCGACAACACTGGCGTGAAGTAGGACGCCGTGGCCAGCAAGGTCAGATTGCCGTTGAGAATGCCCACGTTCCAGAGCGCGTAGCCCGCGGCCATGGCGCCGCCCGTCACGCACAGTTCGAGCACGGCGGGCCAGGCGAACGGCAGCGCCGGCTCGGCGCTGAACCCGTATTTGATCCAGAGCACGGCCGCGGTCAGCATGAAGAACAGGGCCACGCCGTTCTTGCCATCGGCATAGCGTTTCGTGACGTTGCAATAGACGGCCCAGATGACGGCGCCGCTGAACGCCAGGCCGTAACTGAGGGGATTGCTGGAGACATTGGCCGCCACGCGCGCCCAGGAAACGCCGCCGTCGCCGCCGACCACCCAGACGATGCCGCACAGCGACAGCGCGATGCCGGGCACGACCCAGGCGCTGGCGCGCTGGCCGTTGATCAGGATCGCCAGGATGACGGTGAAGCACGGCCACAGGTAGTTGACGATGCCCAGCTCGATCGCCTGGCCGCGATTGGCGGCGAATCCCAGCGACAGCGACAGGCAGATTTCATAGGCCACGAACAGCAGGCTGCCGGAAACCAGGTAGGCGCGCGGGAATGAACGCACGCGGGGCCATCCGAGCAACAGGACGAGGAAACCCGAACCGACCGTATAGATCAGGGCCGCGCCGCCGATCGGCCCGAAGCTCTCGCTGACGCTGCGAATCAGGCCGACGACGGTGCCCCACAGCACCACGGCCATCAATCCCATGAAAGTCGCCGTGTTCCGGCTGGGAGCAGATTGCATTACTTTTTTCCGATTTCCCGATGTCCATCCAGGGCGCCGCGCCGGGGCGCTCGCCAGAACGACGCAGTGTAGCGAAAACAGGGAAACCGCCGCGGCAGGGCCGGCACGGGAATTGCAGGCCGGCGCGGCGCGACCGACCGAAGATCAACAAGAAGGAGATCTCGCCGCATGACCATCTCTGTACGCAGGCTGAGCGACGTGCTCGCCACCACGGCATCCGGCCGGCTCTACCGGATCGAAGTGTTCTCGCACGCCGACCGGCGCGCGGGGACGCCCATCACGACCGGCTACATTCTCAGGACCACGGAAGGGGAGCGCGTGATCGCGCTGGGCGAACGGCGCTACCGCCTGAAATCGGGCGAGGTGCTGACCGCCCTGCCGCCCGCCGCCGCGCCCCGCCACGACGCCTGATGCGCCCGTCGCGGCCGCCTCAACGCTTGTCGGACGCCACCCGCCGCTTGCCCAGGCCCTTGGCCCGGTACAGGGCGACGTCGGCACGCTCCAGCAACTGCAGCATGGTGACGCCCGACTGCGGATAGACGGCAATGCCGACGCTGGCCGAGACCGCGACGCGGATCTTGGGGTACGGCAACGAGAGGCTCTCGACCAGGGACTCGGCCACCGCCTGCGCGTTTTCCTGGTTGGCGCCAAGCAGCAGCACGGCGAACTCGTCGCCCCCCAGCCGCGCCGCCACGTCCGAGACACGGATGGCGTGGGCCATGCGATCGGCGGCTTCCTTCAGAACGGTATCGCCGGCGGCATGCCCATGCAGGTCGTTGACCGCCTTGAAACCGTCCAGGTCGATCGCCAGGATGGCGAAGGTCTCGCCGCTGCGCTGCGCCACCGCCAACTCGCGCAACACCAGCTCGCCGAATAGCACCCGGTTGCACAACCCGGTCAGGGGATCGTAATGCGCCAGATGCTGCGCGTGCGCCAGCATGCGTGAAGCCTGCAGCAGCGCCGTGCCGACCTCCTCGGCCTCCTTGACGCGCGTGCCGGGCAGTTCGACGGTGCGGCCTTCGCCCAGCGCCAGCGCCGGGCCGACCAGCCCCTGCACCGCCGACGTCAGGCGGTTGGCCAGCCGCAAGGCCAGCCACAGCCCCAGCCCGAACGCCGCCAGCGTGCCCAGCGCCAGCCAGGCGATGGAGCGGTACAGGTCGGTCGTCACCAGCGTCATCGGCGCGCCCGCCGCCACCGTCCAGCCGGTCAGGCCGGAACGGCTGAACGCGGTGTAGACCGGCGTGCCTTCCTTGGTGGTCGATTCCAGCGAGCCCTCGTTCTCCAGCTGCACCGCCCGCGCCAGCGTCGGCACGGCCTTCTGGCCAACGAATTTCTCGGTGTCGCGCGTACGGGCGATGATGGTGCCGTTCTTGTCCAGCACCGCCGCCACCCAGCCGTCCGGCAGCCCGCGCCGTCCCAGCACGTTGCCGATGCGGTCGGGCGACAGGCCGACGTTGAGGCTGTAGATGACTTCGTCGCCGCGCACCACCGGCACTCCCAGCGCGATGGTCGGCACGCCGCTGAGCGCACCGGTGAACAGGCTGCTCAGGACCGGCTCGCGCGCGCGGAACACCCGGGCCAGCTCCTGCGACACCCCGGAAGGCGGCAGGGGCGTGCCGTAGGGCACCATGGTATTGACCACCTGGTGGCCTTCCTTGTCGGTCAGCACATAGCTGTCGACGATCTGGAATTTGATGGCTTCGCGGGCGCGCTGGTGGAACCCCGCCAGGTCGCCGCCCACCAGGTCCGGGGACGACGCCAGCATCTGCAAACCGGCTTCGACGCCGGTCATTTCCCGGTCGAGAATGGCGGTCAGATTGCGGGCCAGGAAAATCGTATCGCGGAATATCCGCTCTTTCTGGATCAGGTAGCTTTCGTAAACGGCGATCGAAGACACCACCAGCGCCGGTGTAATACAGGCGAACACCAGCACCAGCAATCCGGTTCGCATCGAATACCGGAGCTTCGGGCGGACCCGCGCGGCGACCAGGCTTTCGCCGTCTGCCATATTATTTTTCCCTGCCGCGCATTTGCACGGGGCAAACCGCTTGCCGACACTGCACCCTCTGACCCATCGCGCCTCTCCTGGAACAGTCATCCGGGCCGGCGGCCCGAAGGGACGGAAAACCAGAAATTATTGCAGAACCAGACCGCAGCAAACCATCCATCGACCCGACGGCGCCGGCAAATAGGCGCGCCGACGGTGGAAAAAATCGCGTCCCCAATTTACCTCAAAAACAAAGCCGGGAAATCATTTCATTATGCTCGAGCACCTGCCGGCGTATTGCCGCCGGCGTCGCGTCGACCTCGGCGGCGGAATTGAAATATACCGGCCGGGCATGGTCACAATATTCAATCCCGGTCCGCGGGGGGAGCGATCCGCACCCAGTCAGACTTGAGCCGATCAGCCACGGCATCGTCATCGCTGCGAGCCACTTTTTCCTGCACATCCCTGGCCTCCTTGCGGGCCTGTCCCGCCCGCGCCTGGAGGCGGGCCTCACTGTCCGAGCGTTCCTGCGCCCGGCCCATGGCCCGCCCCCGCCAATACACCCCGGCGACGGCGGCCAGGGCCGCCAGCACTGCCGCCATCAAGCCGAGGCCCCGCTTAATCCACTGTTGCAACATGCGCCATGCTCCTGTCGGTCCGCGTCCGGATGGCCGTCACGGCCTGCTGGTAAAGGTCGCCCCAGCTGTCCGGCTTGGGCTTGCCCGGCCGCCAGGTGCGCAGATACAGCGCCCAGGCCGCCTGCGTGTCGCCGACCGGCGGCAGCGCCTTCGGATCGGTCCAGAGCAGCAGCCGCGCGACGCCGGCGGCCAGCACGTCGTCGTACTCCAGCGCCGCATAGATCGCATCCGGATCGCCCGCCACGCTGCGCGCCTTGCACAGCGTGGCCAGGTGATCCCTGCTGGCCGCGTGCAGGAACACGCCCCACACGCCGCCGCGGCTGGCGCGGGTGCCCTTCTCGAATTGCCAGAAACCGCGGGCGGGCCCGCCGATCTGGCGCCGGTGCACGAAGCGGCTTTCCTGCAGGCCAATGGCCAGCAGCATGCAATCCGCCGCGGGCGTGTTCATGCGAGCGGGCAACAGCGCCATCGCCGGCCGCAGCGCGTCGTCCATGATCTGGTCAAGCGTCATGCCTGCCCTCCTTGTCTGTCTGGGTTTCCATGCCCAGCGTCTTGCGGCGGATCTCGACCGCCCAATCCACCAGGTCCTGGTTCTGCAGCTTGGCGGTCAGGCGCAGATAGGCGCCCAGCACCCACCAGGCCGGCAGCCCCGCCAGCAACATGCACGGGCCGAGCACATAGAACATGGCCAGCAGCCCGTCCTCGCCCAGGCCGGTGCGTTGCGCCATCCAGTAGGCCGAGGACATCAGGTCGGGCATCCAGGCGATCATGCCGATCGCCAGCAAAGGCCCGAACAGAAATGAGCTGACCACCGTGCAGGCGGTGCGCGCGACGAATTCGCGCGGCGTGCGCGGCGGCATCAGCAACATGCCGATCAACGCCGCCATCGCGGCCGGCATGCCGAAAGCCAGCGCAATTTTCAGGGCGGCCCAACCGCCCAATCCCGTAGATGCCGGTTCCATGGTTACACCGCTCCTGTCGACGGTGCGCATTGCTGCCTCCCGTGAACATCACGGGCGCCGCAGGGGCGCGCCGGATGAGAAAAATGAAATCCGGGCGACACTGTCGTCCGTGGGTTCCAGGCGCCGCCTGTATCCATCGTTACTATTGCGTTGTCTATTGGTCTTATCTCCCAGTCTGAATCGCCATGAAACCCTGGACCCGCCGCCAGCCCCGCCGCAAAGCCGCCCCGACCCTCGCCGAAGCGCTCTCCCGCTACCTGGTCGAGGTTTCCTCCACCAAGAAGGGCCACGCCTCGGAACAGTCGATTGCCCGCATCTGGCGCGCCACGCGCCTGGCCATCCGCCCGGTCGATCGCATCCGCAGTTCCGACCTGACGGAATTGCGCGACGAATGGCTCAAGGACCGGGCGCCGGCCACCGTGGTGCGACGCATGGCATTCCTGTCGCACGTCTACACGGTGATTCGCAAGGATTGGGGCTTCGACCAATTGGCCAATCCCGTCCAGCTGGTGCGGCGGCCGGCGGTCGACGACGCGCGCGACCGCCGGCTGTTTGACCGCATCACCTTGCGCGGCGTGTCGGATGACGACTGTCCAAGCAAGGAGCTTGAATGGATCATCCGCGCCACCCGCTCGACGGAATTGCCGACCATCCTGACGGTGGCGAAGGAAACCGGCATGCGCCGGTCTGAAGTGGTTGGCATCCAGCGCGAACACCTGGATCTCATGCATGGCGTGGTGCATTTGCCCCACACCAAGAACGGCCGCGCCCGCGACGTGCCGCTGACGCCTCGCGCTCGCGAGGCGCTGCGTCGCTGGGTCACCGGCAAACCAATGCGAGGCCGCATCTTCACCATGCAGCCCGGCTCGGTCACCCGCGCCTTCATCCGCGCGCGTCGCCGCGCGAGACTGGGGTACGAGCAGATGTGCCGGCGCTACGGCCGGCGGCCCAACGCGGCCTACTTCCGAGACTTGCGATTCCATGACCTGCGCCACGAAGGCACCTCGCAGCTCGCCACCGTGTTCCAGATCCACGAATTGGCCAAGGTCAACGGCAACGTCGACACGCGCATGCTGCTGCGCTACTACCACCCGCATGGACGCGAATTGGCCCAGAAGCTGGCGCGCAGCCCGTTGGGCCGCCGCCAGCTTGAGGAAATGCGGCGCGAGCGCGAGGCCGACCAGGAGGCGCTGCCCCTGGCTGCCTGACGCCTACGTCGTCGCGGTCTGCTCGACCGGCGACGGCGGCTCCACCAACGTCAACCAGGCCGGCAACGTGCCCCAGCCCGGATAGCTGACCTTGCCGTCGGCGCCGTCATGCTCGGCGCCGATCGAATACGGCAGTCCCGTAGCCACCACCCAGAGCGGCGTGGTGCGATAGTCGTCGACCATGGTCCAGATTTCTCCCTGACGCAGGGCCCATTTACCGGCGGACGGCGCGGGCGGCGCATCTTCGTACGCGCCGTAAGGGATATTGAACGTGCCGGGCGTGAGCGCCAACTCGTTGGCAACGGATTGATAGAGATACAGACCGTCGTTGTCGGTCTGGAATACGTCTTTTTGCATATTGCTTGTCCTTTTGAATGAAATTTGCACTGCAAATGCGCGGGTGATGGGTAGCCGGCAGGGGGCGGCGTATCAGCAACACAGTCATGGCATCTCCAATCGCATCAGCCCGAACCGTGTGGAGGCGGTCACAGGCACACAAGCCTGGGCCTTGCTCGACGGCTCTGGGATGACGACCGATGGCGCCGGTGGTGCGGAGACTCGCCCTGTCAACACCGCTTACCACCCGCGCGTCCATACCTGATGCCCTTTTCACTGTTAATGCGCGGGCACATGCCTCTCGCCAGGCAGACGCCTTGCAAGGGCATGGTCATGAGCTTTGGGATCCCTTCACCGGCACAACCTCCGGCAGTGGCTCTTTGTCCGTATCCCTATCCACCAACCCCGCATCCGGGATATCGATCAACTATGCCTCGGGCAGTCTTCGAGAAGCGAGGCAAGGAGCACCCCGTATCGCCAAGGAAACACGCCCATCGAACGTCGCTTTTCTGCCCCAGATTCATGCCTGATTTCAAGCATGAATCCGCGGGTAATAGGCCGTGTTCATCGGCCGAACCCGGGCCACGTTACCGGAGGTGGGAACACCAGCGGTGCCCGGTGCGCTGCTGATCTTCATGCCGGACACCACCGTCGTGGGTTCAAGCCCCCAGAAGGCGGCACCGGTGGTCGAGTAGTCAGCAATCGACGACAGTCCGGTTGGACCGCCGTTCACTGCGATGGCGCTACCTGATTGTCGCGTACCAATAACTCTCGCATTTGCAGTGTCAGCGTCAGTTCCCGTAAAACGCCGGAACATATCGCGCAGATCGG
>Ga0189292_10464_pt1 | contig 12095 bp, 13 predicted proteins | sample UW1oraminimetaG_FD_130317 | JGI IMG/M metagenome (GOLD analysis project Ga0189292, IMG submission 130317) | Marine microbial communities from the Costa Rica Dome - UW179A-orange mini metaG | ecosystem: Environmental > Aquatic > Marine > Oceanic > Photic zone | place: Costa Rica: the Eastern... | reverse complement strand
GTCGGCGAAGACGGCCCGACCCATGCCGGCAGCTTCGACCTCTCCTACCTGCGCTGCATCCCCGGCATGCTTGTGATGACGCCGAGCGACGAGAACGAGATGCGCCGCATGCTCACCACCGGCTACCACTTCGAAGGCCCGGCCGCAGTGCGCTACCCGCGAGGCAGCGGCCCCAACGCCGCCATCGAGCCGGGGCTGGAACCGCTGGAGATCGGCAAGGCCGTGGTGCGCCGCAAGGGGAGCAAGGTGGCGCTGCTGGTATTCGGCGTGCAGCTGCCGGAGGCGCTGCAGGTCGGCGAGGCGCTAGACGCCACGGTGGTCGACATGCGTTTCGTCAAACCGCTGGACGAAGCCCTGCTACGCGAATTGGCGGGCAGCCACGAGCTGCTGGTGACGATCGAAGAGAACAGCATCATGGCTGGCGCCGGCAGCGCGGTAGCCGAGTTCCTTACGGGCGAAAGCATTCTCAAACCGATGCTGCATCTGGGCCTGCCCGATTACTACGTCGAGCACGCCAAGCCGAGCGAAATGCTCGCCGAGTGCGGCCTGGATGCCGCCGGTATCGAAGCGGCCGTGCGCAAGCGCCAGGCGGCACTCGGCAGGGCCTGACGTCGTCGTTTCGGTGGATGGGTGGAGCGTCATCCACCCTACGTCACCGGTATTCGACGCGCCTATTCGCGAGAAGTAGGGTGGAAAACTGCGAAGCATTTTCCACCGTCCAGAAGCCACTCGCTCTTACAAAGAACGGACGGTACGTTCAGCCACGCAGTAGCAGGTCACCTTCGATCGGCACGTAACGCGTTGCGGCACGGATCAGCGATTGGGCGGTGAGCCCAGGCACGCCGTAGGCCGTCGCTTCGGCGCCACCGGCACGCACCCGCTCGAGCAGCAGGTCGAAATCGCCGTCGCCGGAAGCCAGCACCACTTCGTCGACCCGCGCCGCCGCGTCCAGCACGTCGATGGTGATGCCCACGTCCCAGTCGCCCTTGGCCGAGCCGTCGCTGCGCTGAATATAGGGCTTGAGCTTCACTGTGAACCCCAGGTTGCGCAGGATCTGCTGGAATTGCTGCTGGCGCGCATCGCCACGTTCGATGGCGTAGGCGTAGGCCTCGACGATGGTGCCGCGCCGACTGACGTCAGCCCACAGCGCCGCATAGTTGAAGTGGCAGCCATGGGCCTGACGCACGGTGTAGTAAAGGTTCTGCACATCGGCGAACAGAGCGATCTTCTTCACGCGGCAGCCTGAGTCTGGAATGGGCCACCAGTATGGACGGCGAAATCACGCATGTCCCGCCCTCGCCGCATCCGTTACAGTGACGCCCCGAAACGACTCCCTCACCTTCGGTCTGCAATGAACGTTCTTGCCATCCTGCGTGACGCCTGGTTCTTCTACTCCCGCCATTTCCTGACCATCGTCCGGCTCTGCCTGCCGCTGATCCTGCTCGAAAGCATCACCCGCCTGGCGCTCGATCACTGGCTCGGTGAGAACGCACCGCCCGCGCTGGACCTGCTGGTGGGTCTGATCTTCTATCCGCTGTACGTCGGCGCGCTGATCCTCTATCTGGATGCACGCAGCCGCGGCCATGATCCGGCGCTGCGCGCGGTATATGCCCGAGTACTGCCGCTGTGGCCGGCACTGGCGGTGCTCTCGGGGCTGGGCTCACTGCTGATCCTGCTTGGTGCTTCGCTGTTCGTGCTGCCGGGCATATGGGTGATGGTCAAGATCGCCTTCGCCGAGTACCTGCTGGTACTGCGCGGTCTGTCGCCACTGGCAGCGCTGAAGCAGAGCTTCCTCCTCACCCGCGGGCATTTTCTGCTGGTACTCGCCTGCGTGATGACCGTGCTGTTGCCGATCTGGATACTTGAAGTCTGGATAGCTGCTCAACTGTTCGCCGAGCAGACGCCACCGCTGCTACCGTCGATGTTGCTGGATGGCGTAGTCGGCCTGCTGCAGCTGCTGCCGACGATCATGCTGTTCCGTTGCTTCATGCTTTGCACCGAGCCGCCAGCACGCGCGCCAGATGCCGAATGAGCCAATCTCCCGGCTAACGCTCCGGCGCGGCGCTCTGGGCCTGCTAGGCTTGCTCCGGCTACATCAGGAGATGCCGCAATGACCGAACAGAACCCAAGCATCCTTTCGCACATTTCCCTGGGCAGCAATCGCTTCGACGAAGCGGTTGCCTTCTATGACCAGGTCCTCGCCCCCCTTGGCTGCAAGCGCATCCTCGAACACCCCGGCGCGGTTGCCTGGGGTCGCGAATACCCGGAATTCTGGATTCAGCGCCCCATCGATGGCGGCAGCGCATCCGTGGGCAACGGCACCCATGTCGGCTTTTTCGCCGCTGCTCAGGCGGAGGTAGACGCCTTCCATCGCGCGGCAATCGCCGCCGGCGCAGCCGACGAAGGCGCACCCGGCCCGCGACCTGAATATGGCGAGCCCTACTACGGCTGTTTCGTGCGCGACCTGGACGGCCACAAGATCGAGGCGTCGTATTGGGACATGGCGCTGATGCAGGAGCTATACGGCAGCGACGCCTAGCGGGCCGTATTCAGGAGGCGCGCCCGCCGAGCAGGCGCGGCAGCAGCAAACTCTGGTACAGCCGGGGGAAACAGCGCGCCAGCAGTTGGGCCTTCCAGTCCAGGTTGGACAGCACCAGCAGTCGGCGCCGGCGCAGCGCGCCCTGATAGATTGCCTCGGCCACATCCTGCGGCGATGCCACCCGGCCAATATCCAGCACCGGCTGCGGCGCGGTGGAGCCATCGCCGACCAGCACGTTCTTGCGCAGATCGGTGGCGGTGTAGCCTGGACAGACCAGCATGACGTTGACATCGGTATCGCGCAGCTCGCAACGCAGCGTTTCGAATAACCCGTGCAGGGCATGCTTGCTGGCGTTGTAGGCGGCACGGTCAGGAACTGGCGCATATTGCGAAAGCGAACTGAGCACGATGATCTGCCCGTCCCGGGCAAGCAGGCTCGGTAGCGCGGCCTGAGTACAATTCAGCGCGCCATAGAAATTGACCGCCATGACCCGCTCAAAGACTGCCAGGCTGGTGGTCGCTACCGGGCTGCGATGGGTAATGCCGGCGTTATTGATCAGCACGTCGATGCCACCATAACGCTCGACCACCAGAGCCACTGCGCGCTGCACCGCTTCTGCATCGCTAACATCGCAACAAAGACCTAGCGCGTCGGTATTGTGGTGATCGGCCAGATGCTGCACCAGGCCATCCAGCGCATCCTGTTGCAGATCGAAGATAACCAGTCGCGCGCCTGCCTGAGCCATGCGCACTGCCAGTGCGCGACCGATACCGGCGCAGCCGCCGGTGATCACCACCACCTTGCGGTTGAATACCTTGCGATCGAACACCTTGCGCTGCATGGGCTACTCCTTCGTGTCGCATTCTTCGCGTCGTGGTTTGAGCATAGGTCGATATATACGGACATTCCTCACGCCGCAGCAATATGGCTCATGGACAACCGGGCATCGCCTGAGCATCCTTGTTGGAACAGCGCAAGGCAGCGATCGATCCATTGAAAGCACTTCTCTATCTGGCCCTGGCCACGATGCTGGGCGTACCTACCGGAGCCATGGCCGAGCCCACTGCGCCGCGCATCCTCAACGTCGGTTATTACGAATTCGCCCCCGCCATCTACACCGATGCCCATGGCACTGCACGCGGCGAGCTGGCCGAACTGACGCGGCGTGTCGCGCGGCAGGCAGGCTACGGGGTGCGCTTTCGTGCACTACCCAGTGCGCGCCTCTACGGCGCATTGGAGAAGGGCAGCATTGATTTATGGCCCGGAGCCCAAGGCAAGCCGGAGCTGGCGGCACATACGCTGGAAGGCCGACACATGCTCAGCCAGATCAATCTCAATCTGTATCACCGTGCGGGTACGCCAGCACCGCGCATACCTGAAGACCTTGCGGGCAAGTCGCTGATCCTGATCGGCGGCTACAGCTACTGGCCCAACATCAACGCACTGCTCGACGACCCCGGCCTGGACCTGCGCGTGCTGCGCACCAGCAATCACCTTTCTGCGCTGGAAATGTTGCGACGCAACCGTGGCGATTACCTGCTCGATTACCAGATTCCGGTCGAGCAGGCCCGCCAGCGGCTGCAGATGGAAGAATTGCCCTACCAACGCCTGACCCAGGTCCCGATCCACTTCATCGTGTCGCGCCATGCACGCGGCGCCGAAGCCATCGTGACCGGGCTCGATGCTGCCTATGAAACCTTGCGCGATGCCGGCGAGGACCTCAGCCTGCCGTCCGACTGACCCTTACTGCCCGCGCGGCTTGGCCCGAGCGGTGGGTTCGGCGATGAGCGGATTGTCTGGCCAATAGTGTTTCGGATACCGCCCCTTCAAGTCCTTCTTCACTTCGACGTAGGTATTGGCCCAGAAACTCGCCAGATCCTGGGTGACCTGCACCGGTCGGCGCGCCGGCGACAGCAGGTGCAACTTTACGACCTGCCGACCGCCGGCGATGCGCGGCGTGTCGGCCAGGCCGAACAGCTCCTGCAGGCGCACCGCCAGCACCGGCGGCTGCTCGCTGTAGTCCAGGCGAATACGTGATCCGGATGGCACCGAGATCGCCACAGGCGCCTGCTCGTCCAACCGCTGCGGCAGCGGCCAGGGCAGCAGGGTGGCGAGCATCGCGGCGAGATCGAGCTGGGCGAAATGGGCCAGTCGCGTGACTTTGCCCAGATAGGGCAGCAACCAGTCTTCCAGCCGCTCCAGCAGCACAGCATCGCTGACGTCCGGCCATTCGCTGTCGTTGCCACGCGTCAGATCAAGCTGCCTGAGCAGGCCGATGCGCGCCTGCCACTGGCGCAGCTCCGGCGTCCAGACCAGCAGTTCCAGGCCTTTGCGCCGCACCAGTCCGAGCAGTGCGCGAGCCCGCGCCGCATCGTCTAGGTTCGGCAGCGGTTCGCGGCTGAGCACCAGCTCGCCGACACGCCGCTGCCGTTCAGCACGCAGCACACCCTCGCGTTCATCCCACTCCAGTTCGTCGCGCAGAGACACCTGCTCGGCCAGCGGCCCGTCGAACAGAATCGGGGCCAGCGCCACGGCGCGATAGATGCGCTCCTCGCGCTGCCCCTGATGGCTGCCCAGCTCGGCAATCACCAGCCAGGGCTCCTTCATCAACGCATCCGGCTCGCCGAACTGCGCCGCGCGGCCGTTGGCCAGCCGATAGCCACCGCCACCTTCACGGCGCTGCCGGGCGACGCGGTCGGGATAGGCGAAAGCCAGCAGCGTGGCCAGGGCGTGTTGCTCATCGAGTTCGGCAGTAGGCGCCGCCGCGGCACCGCGCAGCAAGCTGCGGAATTGCCGAGCGAGTTGCCGCACGCGCTGTACCCCAGCACCGCGACCATCCCGCAGCTGATGCAGGCGCAGGGCGAGATCGGCACCGCCGCCGCGCTGCCCGCCGGATTGAATGTCACGCTCGACCAGCAGCGCTGCCACGTCGGCAGCCAACGCAGCCACGCCCAACGCCTGCCCGCGCAGCAGCATGTGCGCCAGGCGCGGATGCGCCGGCAGCTCGGCCATCGCCTGACCGTGACGGGTCAGCTGCCAGCCGCCATGTTCGCTGCGCTGCAGCGCACCGAGGCGCTCCAGCAGGGCCTGCGCCTGGCCGTAGGCGGCGGTCGGCGGGCGATCGAGCCAGGCCAGCTCGTCCGGCTCGACACCCCAGCGCGCCAGTTGCAGCGCGACGCCAGCGAGGTCCGCCTGAAGAATCTCTGCCTCGCCATAGGCCGCCAGCTGAGCGTGTTGGTCCTCGGACCACAACCGATAGCAGACACCCGGCTCCAGGCGCCCGGCACGCCCTGCCCGCTGCGTGGCCGAGGCGCGGGAAATGCGCCGGGTTTCCAGACGGGTCATGCCGCTGCCTGGATCGAAGCGCGGCACCCGCGCGAGACCGGCATCCACCACCACGCGGACACCCTCGATGGTCAGGCTGGTCTCGGCGATATTGGTCGCCAGCACCACCTTGCGCAGGCCCGCCGGCGCCGGCTCGATAGCCGCGCGCTGCTGCGCCAGTTCCAGCTCGCCGTGCAGCGGACAAATCAGGATGTCGCCGCGTCCGCTCAGCTGTTCGGCCAGCGCTTCGTTGACCCGGCGGATCTCGGCCTGCCCCGGCAGGAACACCAGTACGCTGCCCGGTTCTTCGTCCAGTGCCTGCAGTACCGTCTGCACCACGCGCGGCTCGATACGTTCATTCGCAGGGACGACACGTCCCCAGCGCTGCGCGACTGGATGCATGCGCCCCTCGCTGCGCACCACCGGGGCATCGTCGAGCAACGCCGACAGCCGCTGGCCTTCCAGCGTCGCCGACATCAGCAGCAGCTTGAGCGGCTCGTCACGCAGCAATTGCCGCGCATTGAGCGTCAGCGCCAGGGCCAGATCGGCATCCAGACTGCGCTCGTGGAATTCGTCGAAGATCACCAGCCCGACGCCTTCCAGTGCCGGGTCATCCTGCAGGCGTCGCGCAAGAATGCCTTCGGTGACCACCTCGATGCGGGTATTCGGGCCGACCTTGCTGTCCAGACGAATGCGGTAACCGACGGTTTCGCCAACCCGCTCGCCAAGCTCGCTGGCCAGCCGTTCGGCGGCAGCGCGGGCCGCCAAGCGGCGCGGTTCGAGCATGATGATGGTCTGCCCGGCCAACCAGGCTTCGCCGAGCAGCGCCAGCGGCACGCGGGTGGTCTTGCCTGCGCCGGGCGGCGCTTCGAGCACGGCTTCGTCGCGCTGCTGCAGGGCCTCGCGCAGCGCTGGCAGAACTTCGTCGATCGGTAGGGATTTCATGGGCACTCGCTTCGGGCACACGATTCAACAACCGAGGCGTCCGCCCGAAGCTGGGCGCATCAGTTGACGCTGTAGCCGCGTCCGGTCAGGCAGGCACCGAGGGCGCGCTTGTAGGTGTCAGCGATGGCCGCAGCAGGCGCCGTCTGGGCGCTGGCCGGGTCGAAACCGCTCTGGCTCACGGCCCAGGTATGACACTCGTAACGGTCGCGGCTCTGCTGCTCGGCGCTCTGGCCCTTGGCCGGATAGGCGATGACATCATATCGCGTGGCCTCGCTGACCGGCAGCGGCGGCTGGCTGACCGGCTCGTACACATTGCGCTCGGCATTCCACAGGTAATAGGTACCGGCGGCGATGAAGTAGAGCATGCTGCCGATCCACACCTCCCGTGCCCCGGCAGGCAAACCATGGCCGTGACGCGGCCCCGGCAGATGATGCGGCCCCGGAGCTGTCGGCACTCGGTGCATGCCTGGGCCTGGTCCCGACCCAGGCGGCGCGGCAATGACCGGCAAGGCGATGCAGATTGAAAGAACGGCGCCAAACGCGCGCGGCAATGACCAAGACATGATTGAGCTCCGGATAAGATGGATTCGCAGCGCGATTATCTGTCCCGCTCGTTCAGTTGATCGTCAGGCCTCGGTAAGGACTGGGTAAAGCCAATCACATCCGTTGCCAGCCCCGCCGAACACTCAAAGGCGCAGCATGGTCTGATGTCGAGAAAACATCATCCAGCCCTTGTCCGGCCCTTGTATAGTTGCGCCACTTTTTCCAGGAGGTCTTTATGCGTACTCGTAACCGAATCATCGGCGGCGTGTTGGCCGCTTCCCTGTTCACCCAGCTGACCGCCTGCGGCACGCTGTTCTACCCCGATCGCCGCGGGCAGATCGAAGGCCGCATCGACCCGGCCATCGCCGTGCTCAACGCCGTTGGCCTGCTGTTCTACGTCATCCCCGGCCTGATCGCCTTCGGCATCGATTTCGCCACCGGCGCGATCTACCTGCCCGACGACCAGTACTCCATGGCTCCGGAAAAACTGCAGGAAGCCATCGGCGCTGACGGCCAGATCGACCAGGCCCGCCTGAAGGCCATCATCGAGAAGGAGATCGGCCGCAGCCTGCCGCTGGACGACCCGCGCCTGATCCAGCACAACGGCAGCGTCGAGCAGCTGGCCGCCTTCGGTCTGCGCCCCGCTGCCTGATGTCGAGAACGGCTAACAGGCGATGAGTATCAACCGCGACCACGCCCGGCTAATGCGCCGGGCCACCGCCGCTGCCCTGGCGACGGCGATCGTCCTGGCACTGAGCAAGGCGGTAGCCTGGTGGCTGAGTGGTTCGGTGAGCCTGCTCGCCGGCCTCACCGATTCACTGCTCGACGGCGCCGCGTCGCTGCTCAACCTGCTGGCGGTGCACTACTCGCTGCGCCCGGCCGACGACGATCATCGCTACGGCCACGGCAAGGCCGAGGCGCTGGCGGGGCTGGGCCAGGCGGCATTCATCTGCGTCAGCGCGATACTCGTTGGCGTGCAAGGCGTCGACCGCCTGCTGCATCCGCAGCCGTTGGGCGCCCAGGGCGTCGGCATCGCGGTGATGATCTTTTCACTGCTGATGACGGCCATTCTGCTGAGGTATCAGCATCACGTGGTCAAGGTGACCGGCTCCACCGCCATCCGCGCCGACTCGCTGCACTACCGCTCCGACCTGCTGCTCAACAGCAGCATCCTCGTCGCGCTGATTCTTGCCGGCTTCGGTTGGGAGCGCACCGACGCGGTGTTCGGCATCGGCATCGCGCTGTACATCTTCTGGAGCGCCATTACCATCGTCCGCGAGGCCGGCGCGGTACTGATGGATACCGAGCTGTCACCGGAGATCAGCGAGCAGATGCAGCAACTGGTCTGCGAGGTGCCCGGCGTGCATGGTTGCCATGACTTCCGCACTTGGGTGTCCGGAACGCGCTGGTTCGTGCAACTGCATCTGGAGCTGCCTGGTGAACTGCCGCTGTCGCAGGCACATGACCTGTGTGTAGCGGTGGAGAACGCGATTCACGATCGCTATCCGAATGCGGAGGTGCTGGTGCATGCCGACCCGCTTGAGGTAGCGCCACCGAAGCGGTGATTGGAGTTTTCGGATTCCATTTCCAAGGCACCACAACACCCTAAACGAAAAAGACCACGCCTAGGCGTGGTCTCTTCGATTCGTCGGGCCGATGATAACGGCTTCTTCGCGCGGCGCCTCGTGAGCACCGGGGGCCCGGACCGTCGGTCTTGGTAAGACCTTCGGTGGTCACGGCGGGGATGCTGCGCCGTGTCCGTTTCTGCCGGGGGCTGAAGTTGAGATAAAGCTTACGCCTGGAAACCCGGCACAGGATTGCGAAGATTGCTTATATAGGCGCCACTTGCGCAACCGCCATCCTACAATTCATCATCTAGCGCAATCATCGATCGGAAGAAGCTCCTCATGAGCAAACTAGACCGCTACGACCTACGCATCCTCGCCGAATTGCAGCACGACGCTCGCATCTCCAATCAGGACCTCGCCGAACGTATCGGCCTGTCACCCTCGCCCTGTTCCCGCCGCGTCAAACAGCTGGAAGACGACGGCTACATCGCCCGCCAAGTTGCCCTGCTCGACCGAAAGAAGCTCGGCCTGACGCTGACCGCCTACGTCCTGATCGGCATGGACCGCCATACACCGGAGCGCTTCGAGCACTTCGAGGGGGTGATCGGCAAATGCCCGGAAGTGCTCGAATGCAGCCTGGTTACCGGCATGGACGCCGACTACCAGCTCAAGGTCGTGGTGCCCGACATGGAGCACTATCAGCAGTTTCTCCTCGGCACCTTGACGCGCATCGAAGGCGTCTCCAGCGTGCGTTCCAGCTTCGTGTTGCGCCAGGTATCGTCGAGCACGGAGCTGCCGCTGGAGCATTTGCGCAGCTGAGACACTGCTCACAGCTTTCGCCCGCACAATTCGAAAGGTTAATGCCTATAATCCGCCCCTTTCTGCACCGCCCCGCATACGGATGATCCCGGCCGGGGCGGACCGCCCATCGCCTGCTCACCGGCGGGCCTCGCTGCAAAATGCCCTCGTGCAAGGGAATGCCCATGAAAGACACCAACCGCGTCATGCAGAGCTATGGCCGCTGCTGCGCCAGCCCTGATTTCTTCAATGACTTCTATGCCTCCTTCCTCGCCAGTTCGCCTGCGATAAGGGAGAAGTTCGTCCGCACTGACATGACTGCGCAAAAACAGCTGTTGCGCGCCGGCATTCTCAACCTGGTGCTATTCGCCCGCGGCATGCCGGACACCAAGCTCCGCGCGCTCGGCAAAAGCCATTCACGCGAGCATCTGGACATTCGTCCGGAGCTCTACGACCTGTGGATCGCGGCCCTGCTGAAAACCATCAGCCAGCATGACCCGGAGCTGGAGCAACAGGACCTACAGGCCTGGCGCACGGTGCTGAACAAGGGCATCGACGTGATCAAGGCCGGCTACTAAGCGCAGGCGAGACATTTAGCCGCACCTGCGCCCGCCTGGCTCGAACCGAACGCTTTCCGAGCTCGACCGTCCAACCAGCGGTGGCACACGCGCCACTTGCTGGCGGCGTATACTGCGCCGCTTTCGCGCCCGGCCTGCCACGGGTGCATTCGTCGAAGTCAGTCAGGAGATCCCTGTGGAGCCCGAAGTTTTCGAAAAGTGGATGATGATCGTGCTCGTCGGCGGGCTGATGGCCTTTATGGCATTCATCATCTGGGACCTGGCCAAGAAGTCGAAGGCCGGCCGTCTCGGCACCGCCATCCTGTTCCTCGGCCTGGGCCTGTGTCTGTTCGCCTTTCTTGCCAAGCCGGTCATCGGTTACATCATCGAAGTGTCTCAGGGCATCCCGCACTGAGTTGAGGCACCGCCGGCGCGCTACAGCTGCGCCGGCACTTCACGCCATTCCCCAGGCTGTAGGCCGTCCAGCGCCCACGGCCCGATGCGCACCCGCACCAGGCGCAGCGTCGGCAGCCCTACCGCCGCGGTCATACGCCGTACCTGGCGGTTGCGCCCTTCACGAATCACCAATTCCAGCCAGCTGGTCGGCACGCTCTTGCGAAAGCGCACCGGCGGGTTGCGTGGCCAAAGCTCGGGCTCGTCCAGCTGCCGCACTTCGGCGGGCAGGGTCAGGCCGTCATTGAGCTGGACGCCATCGCGCAAGCGCTGCAGCTGCTCGGCGCTGACCTCACCCTCCACCTGCACCCAGTAGGTCTTCGGCAGCTTGTGCTTGGGGTCGGCGATACGCGCCTGCAACTGACCGTCGTTGGTCAAGAGCAGCAGCCCCTCGCTGTCGCGATCCAGCCGGCCGGCCGGATAGACGCCCGGCACTTGCACGTAATCCTTCAGCGTCGCGCGGCCATCGGCATCGTTGAATTGCGTCAGCACGTCGCACGGCTTGTTCAGCAGCAACAGGCGTGGCTCGGCCGGCGGTGCCTTGGCGACGCGCCGCGGCGCGGATGGGCGCGCGGTTCGTGCAGGCGGACGCGAGGATGGAGGACGCGGTGGGCGGGGCATGGCGACGGGTCTCGATGCGGGCTGGCCATGCTAGAAGTGACGCTCGGCAGCCGCAAGTGGCGGAGCCCTCCTGTGCAGCACTGAAATCGGGCAAAGCGGCCTCCCGCGGTGCACCACAGGCCTTCGCGTGCACCAGCATGGCTCACCCCCAAGGCCGGTAAAACAATGACAGATTGCCGCAAAGCCTCGCCCCATAAGGCTTTGCGCCATTTGGCACGGATGCTGCCATTACTCCTGGCGTTCCGATGTTTTCAGCCCACAGTTGCGCACGGACAGCCAAGGAGCCCCACAATGAAACGCCGTCCTCTGATCAAGACCACCCTCGCCGCCAGCGCCCTGATGCTCAGCGGTCTGTTCCCCTTTACCCTGCAGGCCGCCGAGACCATCAAGGTCGGCATCCTGCATTCGCTGTCCGGCACCATGGCCATCTCCGAGACTTCGCTCAAGGATATGGCGCTGATGACCATCGACGAGATCAATGCTAAGGGCGGTGTGCTCGGCAAGCAGCTCGAGCCGGTGGTCGTTGATCCGGCTTCCAACTGGCCGCTGTTCGCCGAAAAAGGCCGCCAGCTGCTGACCCAGGACAAGGTCGCGGTGACCTTCGGTTGCTGGACCTCGGTGTCGCGCAAGTCGGTACTGCCGGTTTATGAAGAACTCGACGGCCTCTTGTTCTACCCCGTGCAGTACGAAGGCGAAGAGCTGTCACCGAACGTGTTCTACACCGGAGCCGCGCCAAACCAGCAGGCC
>Ga0189292_10463_pt1 | contig 12095 bp, 10 predicted proteins | sample UW1oraminimetaG_FD_130317 | JGI IMG/M metagenome (GOLD analysis project Ga0189292, IMG submission 130317) | Marine microbial communities from the Costa Rica Dome - UW179A-orange mini metaG | ecosystem: Environmental > Aquatic > Marine > Oceanic > Photic zone | place: Costa Rica: the Eastern... | reverse complement strand
TGTTCTACGGCGACGTGCTGCTGACCACCGGCAATCCGCGCATGGAGGCCGACCAGCGCCTGCTGCAACGCCTGGGCATGCGCATCGACGCCGGCCAGCACAACCCCCACCACGCGCACCAGGATCTCTCGGCGTGACGCTGAGCCCCGGCCTGTTCTACCTGCTGGCCAGCGTCGTCTGCAGCGTCGCCGTGGCGGCGATGCTGAAGCTGGCGCGGCGCTGGCAGGTGGACGTGCGCCAGGCCATCATGGTCAACCACGCGGTCGCCGCCCTGCTCTGCTGGACGGTGCTGCGGCCAGACCCGGCCACGCTGCTGACGCCGCAGACGCCGTGGCTGGTGCTGGTGGCGCTGGGCCTGCTGCTGCCCAGCGGCTTCATGGCGATGGCGCTGGCCGTGCGCCATGCCGGCGTGGTGCGCAGCGACGCGGCGCAGCGGCTGTCGCTGTTCATCCCGCTGCTGGCGGCGTTCCTGCTGTTCGGCGAGCCGGTCAGCGGCCGCAAGCTGGGCGCGATCGCGCTGGCCTTCGCCGCGCTGTTCTGCCTGCTGCGGCGGCCGGCCGCCCTGCCCGCGGCGCAGGCGCCCGAGACGGACGCCGCCGCGCGCCGCGCGCTGTGGCTGTGGCCGTTGGCGGTCTGGGTGACCTATGGCGTGGTCGACATCCTGTTCAAGCAGGTGGCGCGCGCCGGCACCGCCTTCGCCAGCGGCCTGCTGCTGGCCTTCGCGCTGGCCAGCGCGCTGATGCTGCTCTACCTGCTGTGGCGCCGCGCCGCCTGGGCGCCGCGCCATCTGGCGGCGGGCGTGGCGCTGGGCGTGGTGAACTTCGGCAATATCCTCACCTACATCCGCGCCCACCAGGCGCTGCCCGAGCATCCCGCGCTGGTGTTCGCGTCCATGAACATGGGCGTGATCACGCTGGGCACGCTGGTCGGAGCGCTGGTGTTCCGCGAGCCCCTGACGCGCCTGAACGGCGCGGGCCTGGCGCTGGCCCTGGGGGCCATCCTGCTGATGACCCCGTGGTGACGGGCGCCGGCGCTCAGGTGCCGGTGCGGGGCTGCCGCGCCGCCTGATCCTCGGCGTCGGGCTCGGCCGGCGCCGGTTCGGCCGCGGCGGTCATGGCCGCGATGGGAGGATCCACCGCCCCGGCGCCTTCCACCGGCGCCGTGGCCGGCGCGGCCGAGGGGTCCGGCTGCACCATCTCGATGCCGATATCGTTTTCCACATCCACCCGCGGGTCGAGCACGGCGGCGGCCGGCGAGCTTTGCAGCGTGTCCGGCATCGGCACGAAATGCACCGGCGCTTCCTCGACCTGGTGGGCGCCGGTGACGCGCGTCGGGCGCACCTGCCACACCAGGATCAGCGCGCAGGCCGAGATGAAGACGTAATACATGCTGGGGCCGGCCAGCGACATCAAGAGGCCCGCGATCATCGGGCCGACACAGGCGCCGACGCCGTAGGTCATGAGCAGCACCGCCGACAGGCTGACGCGGCGCTCGGATTCGACGTGATCGTTGGCGAAGGCGGCGCCCAGCGGATACAGGGTGAACTGCAGGATGCCGAAGACGCAGGACATGGCCACCAGCGCCCAATAGGGCAAGGTCAGCCAGCCCCACATGACGGTCGGCAAGATCACCAGCAACAGCGCATTGAAGCGGATCAGGCCGGCGCGGTTGATGCGGTCGGACAGCCAGCCCATGGGCCATTGCGACAGCAGCCCGGCGGTGACGGCGGCGGCCACGAACACGGCGGCCTGCGAGGTCGTCAGGCCGTGCTTGGCGCCGTACACGGCCGCCAGGCCGTAGAAGGCGCCGGACAGGTTGCCGGCCACGAACAGCACCGTCATGGACAGCGGCACGCGGCGCATGAAGAAGCGGATGTCGAGCGCGGCCGGCAGCGGCGTGGGCGGGTGCGAGCGGGCCGTGACGGCGATCGGCACCAGGCACAGCACCAGGCACATGGCCACCAGGGTCAGCGGCCGCAGGTCGAGCGTGGCGTAGGCGGTCAGGGCCAGCTGGCCCAGCACGGTGCCCAGGCCGGACACCACCATGTAGACGGAGAACACGCGCCCGCGCTGGTGGTTTTCGGTTTGTTCGTTGAGCCAGCTTTCGATGACCATGAACTCGGTCACCATGACGATGCCGGAGATGACGCGGAACACCAGCCACAGCGGCATGGAGTCGACCAGCGTCTGCGCCAGGATCATGCTGGTGGCGACGGCGGCACAGGCGACGAAGGCGCGGATGTGGCCGACGCGGATGATGAGCTTGTGTCCCAATCGCGCGCCGCAGACCAGGCCCAGGTAGTAGCCGGCGATCAGGGTGCCGATCCAGACCTCGCTGACGGACTGCGCGGTCAGCCTCAACCCCATGTAGGTGTTGAACAGGCCGGTGCCGATGAGCATCAGCAGGGTCGCGAAATACAGCGACGAGAAAGAAGAGATGGTTGCGAGCATGGCGTCTGGCTACCCCTGCCGGGGAGTAGCGACGCGGGCCGCCAGGGCGGCCCGCGCATTGAGCGATGAAACAGGGACTGCGCGGGGGGAAATCAGGCTTGCGACAGCAGGGTCGCGGCGTCGCTGACTTCGAACTTGCCGGGGCCTTCGACGTTCAGGTGCTTGACCACGCCGTCGACGATCAGGGCCGAGTAGCGCTGCGAGCGCACGCCCATGCCGCGCTGGATCAGGTCCAGCTCCAGGCCCAGGGCCTTGGTCCACAGGGCGGAACCGTCGGCCAGCATGCGGACCTTGCCGTCGGTCTTCTGTTCGCGGCCCCAGGCGCCCATGACGAAGGCGTCGTTGACGGACACGCACCAGATTTCATCCACGCCCTTGGCCTTGAGGGCGGCGGCCTGCTCGACGTAGCCGGGCAGGTGCTTGGCCGAGCAGGTCGGCGTGAAGGCGCCGGGCAGCGCGAACAGGGCGATGGTCTTGCCGCGGGTCAGGTCGGCGACCTGGAAGGCGTTGGGGCCGAGCGAGCAGCCTTCGCTTTCGGTTTCGATGAATTCGGTCAGGGTGCCGTCGGGCACGCGATCGCCGACTTTGATGCTCATGGGGGATCTCCAGTGTTGGGGTGTTGCATTGGGGCGGATGTGCCCCACAGCCCTCATCATAGTTCCTGCGCGCGGCGCTTGCTGGCCGTCCGGACAGATCGGGAAAAAAACCCGCACAGTCTGAAACGACTCCACACGCGCGGCGCGGCGCGCTTGGCACACGATCGTTGCCATAATGTGAAGGTGATCAATGCCCGGGCGCGATGGCCGCGCGCGGGCGCTTTGCGGAGACAAACCGATGCGCAAGATGCTGATCGGCCTGGCCTTTACGATGGCCGCGGCCACCGCGGCCTGGGCCGCGCCCGACGCGGCCGAGCAGGCCCAGTTCGAATCCTTCGTGGTGGCGGCGGGCGCCTCCAACGGCGCGGCGCGATCGTGCGGCGCGTCCGAACCCGACCTGGCGCAGCACCAGGCGACCTCGCGCAAGAACCTGGAACGGTATGCCAAGGAATACGGGTTCTCGGCGGCGGGCTATGACGGGCTTTACGAGAAGGGGCTCGCGGACGGGACGCGGATGATGGAGGAGATGAAGCGTTCCGGGGTCGACGGGTGCCGGGGGGTGCTGGGGAGTTTTCAGAATGAGCGGGTGATTTCTTATGAGGATATGAAGGCGGCGTTGGCTGAGGTTAGTGATGGGTTGCCGGGGGAGAGTGCGGAGAAGTGATCGCTTTTTTTTGGGCGGGGATTTGAGTTCTTGAGCCGCCCGGCGGGACGGCGCAGGCGGAGGGCGGGGCTACGATTGCGGTCCGGAGCGTTCGCTCCGGACTTCCCCGTCCTCAACCTCGTCCGCCTTCGGCTCCCTACGGTTTCCGTCGGGCGCATCTACACGCCCCGCCCTCCGCCTGCGCCGTCCCGCCGGGCTCATGATGTCTTGGTTCCCGCGTTGCTGGGGCGAGAGGGGTGCTTGGCGTGGTTGGCCACGTCAACGGGGGGTGGGAGGGGTTTGCGGGGCCCGCCAAAAGGCGGCCGCGCGGGCGGCCTTTTTTGGCTTACGCGGGGTCTTGCAGGCCAGGATGAACGCTGCGCGCGTGGGCAGGCTTGGTTTTGGAGCTTGTGGGCGACGTGGCTTTGGAGCTTGTGGAATTGGCTTTGGAGCTTTTGGGCGACTGGCTTTGGAGCTTTTGGGCGACTGGCTTTGAAACTGCGTCGCGCGTTCACGTTCCCGTGCGACATGAAGGGTCGCGGCGCTTGACCTGTATCTCCCTCGTGCCGCACCCTCCAGCCGCGCGCAGCGCCGCTCTCACGACGCACCGCTAAAGCGTATGCCAGGACCGGCTGCCCGCGCAGCCGGTCCTGGCGGGCGACGCAAACTCTCTCCCCTCCCTCCGCCCGAGCGGCCTCACCCATGCAGATGTCGGTAGCCCCTGGCGGCGGTCGGGCAGGCGGGGCGCAACCTCGATGCGCCCGAGGGAATCTGAAGGCAGTCGCCGAAGGCGACAACGAAGATGACAACGGGGCAGTCCGGAGCGAACGCTCCGGACCGCAATCGTGGGCGCGCCCCGCCTGCCCGACCGCCGCCAGGGGCGGCCTACGAAGAACAACCGTAACGCCTCACCCACCCAACCCATTCTGCTTGAACCAGTCAAGCATCCTCTGCCAAGCCTGCTCCGCCTCGGCCTTGCGGTAACTCGGCCGATAGTCGGCGTGGAAGGCGTGAGGGGCTTCGGGGTAGACGTCGATGCGGGAGGCCTTGGCGGCGGCGGGGCCCTTGGCGAGTTCGATGCGCATCTTGTCGACGTCGGTCAGGGGAATGCCGGCGTCCTTGCCGCCGTAGGCGCCCAGGACCGGGGCCTTGAGGTCGTTGACCAGGCTCAGGACCGACTTGGGCTTGAGTTCGCTCGGGTCGCCGCCCAACTGGCCGTACCAGGCGGCGCCGGCCTTGAGCTTGGGGTTGTGGGCGGCGTAGAGCCAGACCTGGCGGCCGCCCCAGCAGAAGCCGAGGATGCCGAGCTTGTCGTCGCTGCCGCCGTTGGCGGCGGCCCAGGCGACGGTGGCGTCGAGGTCGCCCTGCACCTGCTTGTCGGGCACCTTGCTGATGATCTCGGCCTGCAGCTTGGGGATCTCGGTGTACTTGGACGGATCGCCCTGGCGCGCGAACAGCTCGGGCGCGATGGCCAGGTAGCCCAGGTGGGCCAGGCGGCGGCAGACGTCCTGGATGTACTCGTGCACGCCGAAGATCTCCGACACCACCAGCAGCGTCGGCAGGTTCTTCTTGCCGGCGGGCGCGGCGCGGTAGGCGGGCATCTTGCCGTCGGTGGTGGGAATGTCCACCTTGCCGGCGGTCAGGCCGTTGGCGTCGGTCTTGATGGCAGTCTGGGCCACGGCGGGGCCGGCGGCCAGCGAGAAGCCGGCCGCGACGGTGGTGGCGATGAAGCCGCGCCGGTCCAGTTTGAGGGGTGGCAGCAGGCTGTCGAAATGCGCGTCCTGGTCTTTCATCATGCATCTCCGGGCAAAGGACGGCCGCCGGACGCGGGCGCGTCCTGGCGGGCCGCCGGGTTCACTTCAGGGAGAAGTCCACGCGCGAGGGCAAGCCCTCGTCCTTGATGCCATCGGCGTCCAGTTGCGGGGCAACGATGAACACGCGATCCGCGAGTCCTTCCTGGGCTTGCAGCTTCTCATACACCGCTTGCGCGCGCGCGTCGGCCAGTTGGCGCAACTGCTCGTCGCCCACCGGGGCCGCGGCGCGCAGCATCTCCTCCATCTGTTGCGGCGGCACGGACTTGGCCATGCCGATGAAATTGCGCGGCTTGTCCTTGATGTCCGTATCGTCGTAGACCTTTTCCAGGTACTTGGCGCGCTCGGCGCCCGAGACCTCGACGCCGGCCGGGTTCGGCTTCTTGCCGCGCGGGGCGACGTCGCGGGCCTTGGCCAGGCGGATCTGGGCATCGACCCAGGCCTGGCGCAGGCCGTCCAGGTCGGTCTTGGGATCGGCGCGGCCGCTCAGGTCCATCTTGAGCGCGGGGCGGTCCACCAGGGCCTTGGTCAGGGTCTCGATGCGCTGTTGCGTATCCTCGGTGAGCACGGCGCTGCCGGGCGCGAATTCCACGTACGACAGTTCCTCGCCGCCGCCGAAGGCCGACGCCAGCAGGCTGAAGGGCGAGGTGACGGCCTTGACCACCAGGTTCAGCAGCACCCGCACGACGATGCCGCCGACCGAGAACTCGGGATCGTCGAGCGACCCGGAGATCGGCAGGTTGATGTCGATGTTGCCGCGCGAGTCCTTCAGCAGGGCCACGGCCAGCAGCACCGGCAGCTTGGTGGCGTCGGGGCTGTTGGTCTTGTCGCCGAAGGTGAGCTGGTTCAGCACCACGTGGTTGGTGGCCTGCAGCGCGCGGTCCTTGATCTTGTATTCCAGGTCGACCGACAGCTTGCCGCGCTTGATCGGATAGCCGACGTACTTGGCCGAATAGGTGTTGAAGCGCGGCAGGTCCACGCCCTTGGCCGAGGCCTTCAGGTCGAGCGACAGGAACTTGGCGAACGGCTGCACCACGCCGCTGATCGACAGGGGCGCGGTGGTGTAGACGCGGCCGGTGACCTTGACCTTGGCGGGCTGCGGGTTGGTGGACGACACGGCCGTGATGGAGCCGTCGATGCTGGACAGCTCGGCCACGTAGTTGGGCTTGACGAAGCGGTCGGTGAAGGTCATGCGGCCGCGCGTCAGGGTGACGCTGTTGAGCGAGATGTCGGGCATGCCGCCGCCCTTGGCCGCGGGCGCCGGCGCTTCGGCGCGCCGGCCGGGGGTCTGCGTGTCCTGGGTGATGGAGCCGCCGGCCTGGCCGGGCGCGGCCACCAGGTCCATGACGTTCAGGCGGCCCTGGGCGTTCAACAGGATGCGGCCGTAGAAGTCATCGAGCGCGATGTCGCCCAGGCCGGCCACGATCTTCTCGCCGGCCACCGCAATGTTCATGCCGGAAAAGCCCAGGCGCTTCCAGTTGAGGAAGTCGTCCTTGTTGACGCGGTCCTGCAGGTCGACGTCCGTGACCTCGACGCCGCCCTTCCAGCCGGCCTTCATCGGCGCGCTGCCGTTGGCCGCCGCGAACTCGGCGTCGCCCTTGGCGCCCAGCGTGATGGCGCGCACGGTGGCGTTCAGGCTGGAAGCGAAGTATGGCGCGAACGACGCGACGTTCAGGCCGGACAGGTCGACCGAGGTCTTGAGCGTGAGCGGTTGCGGCGTGAAGGCGCCCTTCAGGTCGAGCTTGCCGCCGCCCTGGATGCCGGCCGCGGCCAGCGTGAAGTTGCTGGCGCCCGGGCCCATGGCCAGGCGGTCGGCGGTGACGACCAGTTGCTGCAGCGCCACGTCGAGCGCGGGGTTCAGGGTTTCATCGCGCGCCTTGAATTGCGCCAGCTCGGCGCGCACGCCCGTGGCGGACGCATCGATGACGCCGTTCTTGTCCAGCACGTGCACCTGCGCGGTCAGCCCGAGGCGGCCGTCCTGCAACAGGATCGGCGACAGGCTGCGCACGGCCGGCGCGAACGGCGCCAGCGCGACGTTGCCCATGCGCACCGCCAGTTCCAGCGACAGCGGCTGCAGCACCAGCGGGCCCTTGGCGCGGATCCAGCCGCCATCGGTGCTGTTGTCCACGGTCAGCCAGAGATTGATGGGTTCGCCCTTGACCTGCGGCAGCGCCACGCCTTCGACGGTGACGGCCAGGCCGGTCAGGGTGTAGTCGAGTTTGCTGATGGCGTCGGTGACGTAGAGCTCGCCTTCGTGGATGTTGAAGGCGTCCAGCGTCACCTTCCATTCGGCCGGCGCGGCGGGCTTGGGCGGGGTGTCGGCGGCGGGCGGCGTGTCGGGAGTGGCGCCCGCAGGGGCAGGCTTGGCGGCCTGGGCGGGATCGGTCGCGGCAGGCTTGGCGGCCTGGGCAGGATCCGCCGTCGCCGGGACCGCGGGATTCGCGGCGGGCGCGCCCTGCTGCGTCCCCGGCTTGGCGGCGGTCGTCGCGGCGGGTTGGGCCGCCGGCGCCGGACCGCCCAGCTGCTTGAGCTTGTCGACCACGTCCTGCCAGTTCAAATGCTGGTTGCTGTAGCGGCGCGCGTACACCTGCGGCGCCCACAGGCCGACGTCGCCGACATAGACCTGGCGCGCGATCGGTTCGAGTTCGAGACGGCTGACGGTCAGCGCGCTCCAGGCCGCCAGGCTCTCGCCGGCGCTGTCGCGCAGGTCGAACTGGCGCAGGCCCAGGTCGCCGACCACGCGGATCTTGGGCGGCGCGTCCTTGGGCTGCTCGAACACGATCTGCAGGTTCGAGTCGAGCAGCGCGCGCTCGAGCTTGAACGGCAACGGCATGGGCCAGACGTCGGCCCATTTTTCCAGTTGCAGGCCGGTGAAGGCGACCCGCAGCGTCGACGACGGCACCTTGTCGAAGGGCCGCGCCACGCCGGTCAGGTCGAACGGGCTGCCGTTGATGCGCAGGTGCAGGCGCGGCTGCACGTCGATGTCGGTGGCATAGCCGAAGGTGGAGATGAACGGCACGCCCACGGCCAGTTCGTCGATCACCTGCTTGCGACCGGTGACCTTGTCGTCCAGCGTCACGACGCCGCCCTCGATCACCATGTTGTTCAGCGAGAAGCGCGGCAGGCCCTCATCGGGCTTGGGCGGCTCGTCGGGCTTGGCGGCCGTCATCTCGGCCACGCGCTGCTGCACGTCGGAGAAGTTGAAGCGGGTGACGTCCTCGCGCACGATCGACAGCGTGGGCGAACGCAGAGTGAAGCGGTCGACCACCGGCGCGAACCAGAACAGCGAGGACCAGGCGGCGCTGACGTTCACTTCCGAGGCCGTGAACAGCGGCGTCTGCGAGCCGGGCTGGGCCACGGCGAGATCGCGCGCGCGCACGGTCAAGGTGAAGGGATTGAAGGTGATCTTGCCGACGGCGACGTCGCGGCCCAGCATCTTGGCCACGTCCTGGGTCAGCACGTTGTGCAGGACCTTGGGCACTTGCCACGCCGCGATGCCACAGAGGATCAGCGCCACGGCCACGACGCCCAAGAGGATCTTGCCTAAGCGGCGGGTGAACCGGAACTTGGGCATCCGCAAGGGCATTGTGCGTCTCCTGGTACGAATTGAAGGCCATTATCGCGTCCTTCGAGCAAATTGGGGGGGCTTTTTGCAGCGGGCCGCCAAAAGCGAAAAAGCCCCCGCAGGGGCGCAAGAACAGGCGAACCGCGGCGGGCTTATCTTTCCTCAAGGCGCGGCCGGCGGCGGCTCGTCTATCATAGGCGTATCAGCGGCCCGCCACGGCCTGCCGGGACCGCTCTTTTCAATCATTAACAATTCTCGATCCCGATTCCCATGTCCACGCCCGCCCCCACCTTGAGTCACCTGGATGAAGCCGGCCAGGTCCGCATGGTCGATGTCATCGGCAAGACCGACACCGAACGCGTGGCCGTCGCCGCCGCCAGCATCCGCATGAACGCCGTCGCCTACGGCCTGCTGACGCAGCCGGGCCAGGGCAAGGGCGAGGTGCTCAACACCGCGCGCGTCGCCGCCATCCTGGCGGCCAAGCGCTGTGCCGAGCTCATCCCCCTGTGCCACAGCCTGCCGCTGTCGTTCGTCGGCGTCGAATTCGCGCTGGACGACGACGCGCACCGCATCGACATCCTGGCCACCTGCCGCACCAGCTACAAGACCGGTGTCGAAATGGAAGCCATGACCGCGTGCAGCGTCGCCGCGCTGACCATCTATGACATGTGCAAGGCGGCCGACAAGGGCATCGTCATCGAACACGTACGCCTGAAGTACAAGGCGGGAGGCAAAAGCGGTGAATGGCGCAACGATTAATCTTCTGTACTTCGCCCGCGTCGCCGAACTGGTCGGCAAGCGCTCCGAGGCCTGGCCGCTGGACGGCGAGTCCACCGGCGCGCAACTGCTGGCCGCGCTCGGCGAACGCTATCCGCAGCTGGCCCCGGCCGGCCGCCTGAAGCTGGCCATCAACCAGACCCACGCCAAGCCGTCGGCGCCGATACGCGCCGGCGACGAGGTGGCGGTGTTCGAACCCGTCACTGGAGGCTGAGCGCCATGGTCATCGTGCAGGAAGCCGACTTCGACGGCGCCGCGCTCACCGCCGCCCTGCGCGCCAGCGCCGGGCCGGGCGTGGGCGGCATCGTCACCTTCGTGGGCTACGTGCGCGACTACGCGCCGGACACGCCCACCGACACGCTCTACCTGGAACACTACCCCGGCATGTGCGAGCGCGAGCTCGAGGACATCGCCGCCACCGCCCGCGCGCGCTGGAACCTGGACGGCACGGTGATCGTGCACCGGGTCGGCGCGCTGACGCGCAATGCCCAGATCGTGTTCGTGGCCGCGGCCAGCGCCCATCGCGGCGACGCCTTCCGCGGCTGCGAATTCATCATCGACGCGCTCAAGACCCGCGCGCCCTTCTGGAAGCGCGAAACCCTGGCGGGTGGCGACAGCTTCTGGGTGGAACAACGCCAATCCGACCAGGACCGCACGCAGTCCTGGGACGCCGACACCCCGCCCCCCAAGGAGACTCCATGAACGACGCCTCCCCCGTTTCGCTGGCCTGCGCCGTGCTGACGGTCAGCGACACCCGCAGCGCCGGCGACGACACGTCCGGCAACCTGCTGGCCAACAGCCTGGCGCAGGCCGGCCACCAATGCTTGCGGCGCGACATCTCCAAGGACAACGTCTACCAGATCCGCCGCGTCATCAGCGACTGGATCGCCGACCCCGAAGTGCAGGTCATCCTGACCACGGGCGGCACCGGCTTCTCCCACGCCGACCACGTGCCGCAGGCCATCCTGCCGCTGCTGGACCGCGAGATCCCCGGCTTCGGCGAACTGTTCCGCCAGCTCTCCTACGAGGAAATCGGCAGCTCGACCATCCAGTCGCGCGCCTTCGCCGGCTCGGCCAACCGGACCCTGCTGTTCTGCCTGCCCGGTTCCAACAACGCCTGCGAGACCGCCTGGAACCGCATCATCCGCGAACAGCTGGACAGCGGCCACCGCCCCTGCAATTTCGCCACGCACCTCCAACCCCGCGACCAAGACCACTGACGCCCATGCTGGATTTCGACCAAGCCCAGACCCTGCTGGCCAACGCCGCCGCCCCCCTCGCCCGCCGCGAACACGTCGGCCTGGACGAGGCGCCCGGACGCGTGCTGGCGGCCGACCTCGACGCCACCGTGGACATCCCGCCGGCCGACAACAGCGCCATGGACGGCTACGCGCTGCGCCTGGCCGACTGGCAGCCGGGCGCGCGCCTGCCGATCCAGCAACGCTGCTATGCCGGCGACACGCCCGAGCCGCTCAAGCCCGGCCACGCCATCCGCCTGTTCACCGGCAGCCTGATTCCCGCCGGCGCCGACGTGGTGGTGATGCAGGAAGACACGCACGAAGCCGACGAACAGGTCGAGATCACGCGCGAGCCGCGCCCCGGCCAGCACATCCGCCAGCGCGGCGAAGACACCCTGGCCGGCGCCCCGCTGCTGGCCGCCGGCACGCAGCTGCAGGCCGCCCACGTGGCGCTGCTGGCCTCGCAGGGTCTGGCCAGCGTGCCGGTCTACGGCCGCCTGCGGGTCGGCATCCTGACCACCGGCGACGAACTGGTGCCGCCCGGCGGCGCGCGCGAGACGGCGCAGATCTACAACTCCAACGGCCCGATGCTGGCGGCGCTGGTGCGCGGCATGGCCGCCGAACCGGCCAAGGTGCTGCATGCGCGCGACACCGAGGACGACCTGCGCGCCGCCTTCCAGGCGCTGTTGGCCGAGTGCGATCTGGTGCTGAGCGTGGGCGGCGTGTCCGTCGGCGAACGCGACCTGGTCAAGCCGGCGCTGGCCGCGCTGGGCGGCGAGCTGTCGCTGTGGAAGGTGCGCATGAAGCCGGGCAAGCCGGTGGCGCTGGCCATGATCGGCGACAAGCCGGTGGTCAGCCTGCCGGGCAATCCGGTGTCGGCCTACGCGGTGTTCGCCATGCTGGTGTCGCCGCTGGTGCGCCGCATGCAGGGCCGCGAGGAACTGTTCCCGCCGGTCAGCCGGCTGCCGCTGCGCACCGAGCATCCGCGCCAGGACAGCCGCGAGGAATTCCTGCG
>Ga0189292_10462_pt1 | contig 12151 bp, 14 predicted proteins | sample UW1oraminimetaG_FD_130317 | JGI IMG/M metagenome (GOLD analysis project Ga0189292, IMG submission 130317) | Marine microbial communities from the Costa Rica Dome - UW179A-orange mini metaG | ecosystem: Environmental > Aquatic > Marine > Oceanic > Photic zone | place: Costa Rica: the Eastern... | reverse complement strand
GGTACAGGCGGCAGGCAACACGGTAGAGCTGGATGCAGATATCGCACTGGGCGAACCGCTCACGCTCGCCGCGCGCGTTTCGGCAGGGGATCTCGATCTCAGTGCGTTTACAGAGGGGGGGCAATCTGCAAGCTCCACAACGACGACTTCGGGCCCCATTTCTTCGGGGTGGCCGACCAGTTTCATTGATACATCGGCACTTGCCTTCCTGAATGGCAACATTGCTCTGTCGGCGCGCTCAATTGATCTTGGCCTAATGAAGCTCGGGGCGGTGGATGCGACGCTCGCGCTCGATCAATCCCGACTTGTGACGACTTTGCGTCAGGTTGCGGCCTATGAAGGGGGCATTTCCGGTGAGTTGGTGGTCAACGGGCGCGGAGGCTTGTCTCTTGGGGGTAATCTGCGTGCAGATGGTATCGCTCTCCAGCCCTTGTTAACCGATTTCGCGGATCAGGACCGTTTGATCGGAACTGCCGACCTGCAATTTCAGTACCTTGCTGTTGGCGATACGATGGATGCCTTAGCACGTTCCCTGTCCGGCTCTGGGTCCATCTCAATCGGGGAGGGAGAACTTCTCGGTCTCGATCTCGCGGGGATGCTGCGAAATCTAGATGCGTCTTATCGCGGTGAAGGATCAAAAACAGTTTTCAATACAATCACCGCGAGCACATCGATAACAAACGGCGTGGCGTCCAATTCGGATCTGATCTTCGACGCGCCGCTGATCAGTGCAACTGGAGAAGGCACTATAGATATCGGCAATCAATCGCTGGCCTACCGTTTGACGCCGGTTGCCTTGACCGGGGGCGCGGGCATTTCGGTGCCTGTGATCATCGAAGGTCCGTGGAGTGATCTTTCGTTCCGACCTGACCTCGAAGCATTGGTGAACCAGAACCTAGCGGCGGAGCGTGAAGCGCTTGAAGAACAGCTGCGAACTCAGGCGCAAGAGGCTCTGGAGCGGGAATTGGGTGTGGACGTGGAGGGGGCTGGTGGAAATGTCGAACAGGCCGTGCGTGACCGTGTCGATGAACAGGCCGACGAGTTGCGCAATCAGGTCGAAGACCAACTTCGGGAGGGTCTTGGGCGCCTGTTGGGCGGAAATTGATGCGAATCGGGGCGTTTGCGATTGTGGTGCCGTCGTACGATGCAGGGATCGCGTTCTATGTCGGCAAGCTTGGCTTTGATCTTCTTGAAGACACGGACATGGGTGGTGGCAAGCGTTGGGTTGTGGTTCGGCCTTCAGGCGGAGGGTCCGCTGTTGTTCTTGCCAAGGCAGTCAATAGTGAACAGGAGGCCGCGATAGGCAAGCAGACGGGAGGGCGTGTCAGCTTCTTTTTGGAAAGTCGCGATTTTCATAAAGATCACGCTGACTTTGTTGCCGCGGGCGTTCTATTCGAAGAAACGCCGCGCAGGGAACCGTACGGAATGGTTGCGGTGTTTCGCGATCCTTTCGGCAACCGATGGGACCTTCTGGGCCGATCGTGACACCGCGCCGGACACCCTGCCTGTCCTGAAACTGATCACCTCTACTATACAACTACGGTCGCAGCCCGCGCCCTGATGCGCGCGGGTAACGTACAGGCTTTTCATCTGTCATAACGGCCCGTCAGGGGCAGTCCGAATGTTGGTTTGAAATCTATGATCCGCCTTAGCGGCGACGATCCCGTCGCGCGCTCATGGGCTGGAAGGCAACGCCAACATGGGCTTCGCAATAAGGTTTTCCAGCTTGGCTCGGTAGGCCGCAGAACCAGAAATCGTCTGTTGCCGGATCGCCAACAGGCCATTTGCACGTGCGTTCTGTCAGTTCCATCAAAGACAGCTTCAGGGCTTTCTTTTCAACCTCGTTTACCTTCGCCAGCGCTTCAGGGCTGATTTCGTTTGTCGAAGGCTGGGGCGGCAAAGGCTGCCCTGCGGGAACGATCGGCTTGCGGAATGGAACTGGCGCAGATGGCGCTGCCGCTATGGGTTCTGGCTTGGGCTCTGGTGCAGGCTTTGGGGCTGGTGTGGGTTTTGCCGCTGCGGCAGGCTTTTCTTTCGCTTCCGTTTTGGCCGCAGAACTGCCGCCACCGCCATTGCGGTTCGACAGACCCAGGCGATGCACTTTGCCGATCACGGCGTTGCGCGTTACGCCGCCCAGCTCCTTTGCGATCTGGCTGGCACTTTTGCCCTCGCCCCACATCTTCTTCAGGGTCTCTACACGCTCGTCGGTCCACGACATGAATGCTGTCCTTTTTTCGCCTCTCGCTCAAACGATAAAGACCGGGTGATGACCCGGCCCTTCGCACGGCGGTGAAATTTCAGTCCCCTATTGTAACCATGCGATCAGCGGATACAAGGAGCGCCGCAAAAGGAGCGCATAATGAGTGATCTCACTGGCATGGGTGTTCGCCGGTTCGGGCGGATCAACTGGCTCGGGCTTTACACCCTGATCTGGCGGGAAAGCCGCAGGTTCCTCTCTGTCTGGACCCAAACCCTTGCGGCACCTCTGGTCACGGCAGGACTGTTCCTGACTGTCTTCGCGCTGGCCATCGGTCCCCGGAGAGGCGACGTCATGGGCGTGCCCTTTGTTGAATTCCTGGCGCCTGGCATCCTGATGATGACGGTCATTCAGAATGCGTTTGCCAATACGTCTTCATCGATCGTCATTTCCAAGGTTCAGGGCAATATCGTGGATACGTTGATGCCGCCCTTGTCGGCGGGCGAACTTGTCACGGGCTATCTGGCCGGGGGTGTTTTGCGGGGTGTTTTGGTTGCGCTTGCCATCACATGCGCGCTTTTTGTTGTGCTCGGTATCGGTGTCGCGCACCCGCTTTGGGTTCTGACATTTGTCGTTGTCGGGTCTATGTTCCTTGGCGCGCTGGGCATTGTTGCAGCGGTATTCGCCGATAAGTTCGATCAGATGGCAGCGGTTACGAATTTCATTATCGTGCCGCTCAGCTTCTTGTCTGGAACCTTCTATTCCATCGAAGGTCTGCCCGGCTGGATGCAAACGCTGACCCACCTGAACCCCATCTTTTACCTAATTGATGGTGTGCGCTACGGCTTTATCGGTACATCTGATAGTTCGCCCTGGATTGGGCTTTTAGTATGTCTCGGAACAACCGCAGCGGTCATCGCGGTGTGTTGGAACTGGTTCAGGGTCGGTTATCGCTTGAAACCCTGACCACGGGCAGCAAGAATCTCACGCCATCCCAGAAGCGCGGCCCCGCCTACGATGATTGTGGCCCCAATCACTGAGACGACATCCGGGATCACCCCAAAGAGCCACGCATCATAGAGCGTTGCAAACACAAGTGTCGCGTAGGTGATGGGTAAGGTGAGCGTTGCATCCGCCGAACGCATGGCTTGAATAAAGCAGGTCTGAGCACACGCCATCAGCAAACCCAAAGCGCAAAGTGCTACCCATTGTTGCGGGCTAGGGGCCTGCCACACCGCGATGACAGCAGTGGTGGCGATACAGACCCCGATCGCATTGTTGATCAACAGGATTTGCATTGGTTTTTCGAGGTTTGCCAGACGTTTGATGCAAATCACCTCGATACCGATCATTACGGCAGCCCCAACCGCAAGAAGCGCCGACAGTTGCAGACTTCCCGCCCCAGGACGCAGCAGAACCACCGTACCGATCAGCGCAATAGCCGCTGCAAACCACCGCCAGGGTCCAACACGTTCGCCAAGAATGGGGATGGCGAGGAACATGGCAAAGACGGGGTTCAAAAAGCTCAAGGCGGTTGCATCCGATAGCGGTATCCGCGCAGCTGCGGCAAATAGCAGGCTGACGCCTGCCCAGCCAAAGAGGCAGCGCGTTAGGTGCAGCCGCAAATTTGGACGTGTGATCTGCGGACGAAGAAATGCCGCCGCGAGAGCCAATCCGAGGGCTGCAAACACAAAACGACCATGGCTGACCTGAAACGGGTGCAGCGGATCGCCCAGCAGATCTGTACCGAGAGCTTTCGCCAACAAGGTTGTCGCGGCAAAGAACGCGGTGGCCACAAGCATCGCGCCAACGGCATAGGCTGGTCGACTGGGCGGAGGGTCTGTCTCGATCATGATGCGTTCAATTTGCAAATTGGGACGACCTGAGGCATAAATTGCGCAATCAAAAAGCGACACTAAAATCGCGAGCAGAACCGATGAAAAAAATATTCCTGACCATGATCCTCTTCGTGGCAGTTACGCTTCCCGCACAATCGGGCGTGATTGAGCGTGCCTGCAACACGGCCGGCCGTGATGCCGCCACCCCACGATTGTGCAGCTGCATCCAGGATGTGGCTAACCTAACATTGCGCAATTCGGACCAACGCAAGGCTGCGGGTTTCTTCCGTGATCCTCACCGCGCTCAAGAAGTTCGGCAGTCCTCGCGCAATTCCGACCGTGTATTTTGGGATCGCTACAAGGCCTTTGGCGAAGCGGCCGAGGTTTATTGCGGCTAGATCCGCTGCAGTAAGCCTTTGGCTGCAGCTTCGATCAGCTCATAAGCCCGTTCAAAGCCACCGTCGTAATAGGGATCCGGAACATCCGGTTGGTCTAATCCTGGGGCATCGCTAAGACACAGACGCAGGTCCGCTTTGGAACCGCTCGGGCGTATCCGTTCCAGGTCCCTAAGATTGCTGCGGTCCATCGCTAGGATTTGGTCGAACCTATGAAAGTCCTCCGCCTGAACCTGACGCGCACGTAACCCGCTGATGTCAATTCCGCGCTGCCGGGCTTCGGCGATCGCTCTGGGATCTGGTGGATCACTGACATGCCATGCGCCCGTGCCGGCGCTGTCGATGATAAGATCACGATCGCCCGCCAGCTTCCGCAAAATCCCTTCTGCAGTTGGCGAGCGACAAATATTGCCGAGGCAAACGTAAAGGACAGAGGTGGTCATGGCGTATCCCGTAGTTAAACTGGCTTCAGTTTAGCGCGGAGCCAACGCATGCACATCACTGTTCTTTCAGGCGCAGGCCTTTCGGCAGAAAGCGGGCTGGGGACGTTTCGCGACAAGGACGGTCTTTGGACAAAATATGATCTGGCCGAGGTTGCCACATCCGAGGGGTTCGCAGCCGACCCTGAAAAGGTACACAGCTTCTATAATGCCAGGCGAAAAAATGCAGCCGACGCTGCTTTCAACGCGGCCCACGAAGCGCTGGCCAGACTAAAAACTGTGTTTGGTCAAAGGCTCACGCTCGTCACCCAGAACGTCGACTCGCTGCTGGAAGCGGCAGGCGCTCGCGATGTGCTTCACATGCACGGCGCATTGGATCGTGCGAAATGCACGTCATGCGGGCATCGCTTTCCGGCTTTGCGTGTCATGTCTCCGCAGGACCCTTGCCCGAACTGTTCATCCCCTACGACCCGGCCCGATATCGTATGGTTTGGCGAATACCCGGAACATATGGGCGAGATCGAACAGGCGCTCAGCCGTTGTGACCTTTTCGTTGCCATCGGGACATCGGGTCAGGTTTACCCCGCCGCAGGCTTTGTAGGTCTGGCAAGGGAGAGCGGCGCACAAACGCTCGAGATCAACCTTGAAGCGTCCGATATCTCGCACCGCTTTCACGACGCGCGCTACCGTCCGGCAACCGAAGTCGTTCCCAATTGGGTACAAGAGTTGATCGGATAAGTTCGCTGGCTTGGCCCGACGTTATTCTGCCCTGCGTGAAAATTCTTATTCCGAAAGGGAAATCCTGCGCTGAAGGGCGCCTTCGATATCGAAGACAAGAATTTCATTCCCAGACACCACGATGACCCGGTTTTGCATAAACGTCACGGCATCCGCGTTCACACCTTCGGGCAACACGATCTGATCCGGAAGGGGCAGCGTATCGGTTCCGCTCGGGAAGCGGATGACAATCACCGTGAAGATCGCTATCAACCCGGCGATCATCGTGGCGGTCAGCACTGTCACCAGTATTCTCAGGAACCGGATGTTGCCCTGGTCTTCAGGGGGCAAAGGTTCCATTACCGGGTCGTCGTTCATGTCTGCCACCAGTTCTGCCGGATACGTTGTGCAGGTCACCATCGGGGAAGACCCGCCCTCGCGTCTTGATAAGGCGCTTGCCCGTGATGTGCCAGAAGAAGCGCAGCTCTCGCGCACTCGGATTGCCAAACTCATTGGGGAAGGGGCGGTTCTGCGCAATGGCACGCCACTGGTCTCGCCCAAGGCGGCCGTTGCCGAAGGCGATGTGATCGAGATCACAGTCGGGGAGGCGGTAGAGGTTGATCTGGTAGCAGAGCCCATTGCGATCGACGTGGTCTACGAAGACGACCACCTTATCGTGGTGAATAAACCTGCCGGGATGGTCGTGCATCCAGCGCCGGGGGCTTGGTCGGGAACGCTTGTGAATGCGCTTATGCATCACTGTGGTGAAAGCCTGTCTGGCATTGGCGGCGAGAAACGCCCCGGTATCGTACACCGCATCGACAAGGAAACCTCTGGTCTTCTGGTCGTGGCCAAGACCGACAAGGCGCATGCGGGGCTTGCGGCACAATTCGCAGCCCATACGGTTGAACGCGAATATATCGCCATTTGCTACGGTGTCCCCGATGCTGCCGACCCTCGCCTTGCCGGCCAGTCGATTGTCCGGTTCGAGGCTGGCGGTGTGTTGAAAGTTACCGCACCGATTGGCCGTCACCGTGCGGATCGTCAGAAGATGGATGTCGTTCCCGGCGGCCGACATGCTGTCACCCGTGCGCGGATCGACGAAACCTTTGGCGCACCGCCGACTTTGGCGCGTGTCACGTGCTGGCTCGAAACAGGTCGGACCCACCAGATACGTGTGCATATGTCAAAGATCGGGCACGGGCTTTTGGGCGATCCCACTTACGGCGGGACGCGCAAACTATCCGCGAAAGCCCTGAGCGAAACCGCACGATCTGCGGCTGGCGCATTCCAACGACAGGCGCTTCACGCTGCGACACTGGGGTTTATACACCCCGAAAGTGGGGCGCATATGCGGTTTGAGGGGCCATTGCCCACAGATATGCGTGAGTTGCTTTATGCTTTGCGCCTCACATCCGACTGAATTGTTTCAAGTGCGCACTTGCACGTGAGCTGTGTTTCTCCGCCCTTTATGTGCGTCAGGTGCAGGTTTAACTACTGCTTAACGAATTTTCGGTAACGGCTCTTGAAAACCTGTTAGCGCAATCTTAATTCGATTAACATCACGCTGCGCTGCAACAAAGCGCACAACATGGAGGGGACAGTAATGGGTAATTACGCAAATCTGCCAGCGCCGACGCCGGAAGGTGGCCTGAACCGCTACCTCCAGGAAATTCGTCGTTTTCCCATGCTGGAACCTGAAGAAGAATACATGCTCGCCAAGCGCTGGGTCGAAGAAGAGGACAGTGGCGCGGCACATAAGATGGTCACATCGCACCTGCGTCTCGCAGCCAAGATTGCGATGGGTTATCGCGGTTATGGGTTGCCACAGGCCGAAGTGATTGCCGAGGCGAATGTGGGTTTGATGCAGGCGGTAAAACGCTTTGATCCCGAAAAGGGGTTCCGTTTGTCGACCTATGCGATGTGGTGGATCCGGGCCTCAATCCAGGAATATATCCTGCGGTCCTGGAGCCTCGTGAAACTTGGCACCACGAGCGCGCAGAAGAAACTATTCTTCAACCTCCGCAAGGCGAAATCCCGCATTGGTGCGCTTGAAGATGGTGATCTGCGTCCGGAACACGTCGAAAAGATTGCCAACGATTTAAGCGTGACCGAAGCCGAAGTGATCTCGATGAACCGTCGCCTTTCTGGTGGGGATGCATCGCTGAATGCCGTGATTGGTTCAGATGGCGAAGGCGCGACCGAATGGCAGGACTGGTTGGAAGATGAAGACGCCGACCAGGCTGGCGATTATGCTGAGAAGGACGAGATGGAGGTCCGTCGAGAGCTGCTCGTAAATGCCATGGATGTGCTCAACGATCGTGAGAAGGACATCCTCACGCAGCGCCGTTTGATGGAAAATCCAGTGACGCTGGAAGACCTCAGCGGCCAGTACAATGTCAGCCGTGAACGCATTCGCCAGATCGAGGTGCGTGCCTTCGAAAAACTGCAGGACAGAATGCGTTCGCTCGCAAGTGAAAAAGGTCTCGTGGACGCATAACTTCAGACGCCATGGTCGGGTCTTACTCCCTCATCCGGCCTAAGCGTCTCGACAAAGCCGGGCGAGCCCTCCCTTCGCCCGGCTTTTTCAGGTCCAGTCTCTGCTTGCAACCAGGCTGCACCCCGGATTTTGTTGGCGCAGGTACTATTTGGAGCCACAATAATGAAGACCATCAACTGGGGCATTCTCGGCGCCGCCAGATTTGCCCGCGAGTATATGGGGCGTGCGATCAACGAGGCGCGTGGGGCCAGACTGGCAGCTATTTCCACCTCTGATCCGGCGAAAGCACGGCCCTTTGCGGAATTTGCGCCGGGCCTTCAGGTACACGACAACTACGACGCTCTTCTTGCTGATCCTAAAATTGATGCAGTCTACATTCCGCTGCCAAATACGCTCCACACACCTTGGGCCATCAAAGCGATGGAGGCTGGAAAAGCGGCGTTGGTAGAAAAGCCAATTGGCATGCAGGTCAGTGATTTGGATCAATTGATCACAGTCTCAAAACAGACCGGCCAGCTTTGCGCTGAGGCGTTTATGCCTGTGCATCATCCGCAATGGGTGAAACTGAAAGAACTTCTTGCCGAAGGTGCGGTTGGTCAACTTCAAGTGATCCGAGGCATTTTCACTTTCACGCTTGGTGATGCGGGTAATATCCGTGCTCAAGCTGACTTGGGCGGGGGTGGCTTGCGCGATGTTGGGATCTATCCGATTGGCATGGCACGCTACGCAATGGGCGCAGATCCTACTGACATCTCGGCGCATATACAGATGAATAACGGGGTCGACACTTTGGCGGAAATCCGGTGCAGGTTTGGGGATGTCGTCATGCATGCCATGTCCGGGCTCAGTCAGATGCGTCATCAGGAAATGGTGTTTCATGGTAACGACGGGCTGATCCGCATGCCGTTTCCATTCAATTCCGGTGTGCAAGGTGAGGGCAGGATCGATCTGCATCACCCGGATTATAGCGTGCAGACTTGGCGGTACCCTTTTGAACGCCAATACGTGCTGCAAGTGGAATCATTTTGCGATAGTCTTCGCTCAAACTCGGCTTATCCCGTGCCGCTGGAGTTCTCGCGCGGGTCGCAAGCCGTAATCGATGCGGCTTTTGAGGCCGCTCAGATAAGGTGAATAAGATGAATGACGATAAGGTGGATGGCCGAATTCACGGTGAACAATTCGAGCCAGAAGAAAAAGACAGTATCGGCTCGCGCCTGATCTTCATGATTATTGTCTGGATCATGATACAGCTCGCGCAAACCGTGCTGGGGGTCATGACGGTCATCCAGTTTGTGATCATGCTCGTCAATAAAGGTGAACCGAACGAAAGGCTGGCTGATTTCGGAACTGATCTGGGGATCTGGATCGCCAAAGCTGCCCGGTATCAGACCGCAGCCAGCAATGTGAAACCCTGGCCCTGGACTGAACTCGACTAAATTCGGGCGGCAAGACAAGAAAAAATTGGCGGTCTTCGGGCCGCCTTTTTAATTTTTTACAGCCGCGAAAAGTTTTCCCTTGAATAGTCGACAAAAATAGTCAAGAAATATGCGTGCCGAACAAACCGTCTGATTAGCAGACCGTTCGGTAACAAAAATTTACAGTTTCGGGATGGCCAGCGGTGCCATTTGGGGCGGCGACAACTTGGATGCGGCACCGCCGCTATCCCGGAAACGACTTAGGATGGATGAGGCAACAAGATGCCAGTGTACGTTAGAACGGATTTAGGTGCGGGACTATGACCCGTCCTTGCCACCGATCGTCGAATGAAAGCGATGTGGTCACTTTGGGTTACACCACGGATGAACGCGGTGTGCTCACTCTTGCGCGTTTCTATTTTCAGTCATTCACCAATCCCCAGGATCAGTCCTGGCTAAATGCGGTCGGTCACGCCCTGCAGCAATTCGGGCACCAGGATGGCCCGAATATCGCTGTTGCCGTTCTGGCCGTTGTGCAAACGATGCGCCGCTCTCGTATGTCGGTTTTTCAGTTTAACTGTGCTGAATGCAGGACCTGTTCCGTTTACGTGACCGCGGCCGAACGTGCGTTTATGTCCATTATCCGAGCTGCTGCTGCAAACAACGCAGAGGCTGCAGAAGGCCATGCCATGATCCTGTGCGAGGGCAACGATACCGTTCCGTTGGTGCGTGCGGCTTTCACCCTCGTGCAGCTACTCTATCCAGAGGGTGAAGTGAGGTCCCAACGCTATGCGCCCCGCACCGATATTCAGGAGGCCGCCAAAGTGGCCCACTGACCCAGTTGCTCCCATTCGCGCGCTAGCCCCCTGTCACACTCTTTTAGGCTTTGCATCGGCGGGTGGGAGCAAGCCCAAATGACATAAAATCCAGCAGCCGCAAGAGTTGGTGCATCTTGTTATGTCAGTTTGGCATTTATCGCTTGAGCCGTTTCACACCAAAGGTCTCAGTCTTCCAGCAGCATCCTGTCATCGCGTTTTGCCAATGCGCGAAGGGCCGCCAAATCAAGTCCCGCCTGTTCTTCCAGCGCTTCATTGATAATCTCCAACGCGTCGGGTTCCGAAAAACCAAGCGTCTTGCGTTGCAGGGCAATTGCATCCATCGCTGATGCGTTCAGCTCGCCGTCATTCAGCACAAGCTGGATCTTCACGAACCGGCGCAGGGATGCGTGGCGCTTGTTACGGGCATTTGTGAAGCCGCTTGCGAAAATCCCTGAAATCATTGCGATCACAACGACCCCAACAATTCCCAGCACCATTCCAAACGTCTTGCCTGCTTCGCCGGACGGCAAATAATCTGTATTTCCCAAGGTCGTCAGATGGCGCAGCGCCCATGCCATCGCCCCCGGGATAGAACTGAAGGGCCCCGTTTCAGCGCCTTCAAGGACGAAGATGAAACTCGATCCCATCACCACCAGCAAGATCAGGACAAATCCAAGTGCGAGAAGCAGCCGCAACTCGTCTCGCAATACGCCCAACACGATGGACATATCCGGGCTGTAGCGTGTCAGCTTGAAAGCGCGGCGCAAACGCAGGATGCGCAGGAACCGCAGATCGAAGAAATTGGTGCCGGACAAGATGATGAAGAACGGGATGATCGCGATCAGATCGGTCAAGGCGATCGGGGAGAGCGCATAGCGGATACGCCCCCAGATGGGCCCCATCTCACCCCAGCGCTCGTTTTCCACGCAGGACCAGATACGCAGCATGTACTCCGCCAGGAAGATCAGTACCGAGACGCCTTCGAAGATAAAGAACTCCGTGGCCCAGGGATCGCCAATCGCGGGGACGGATTCGATCATCACTGCGATCACGTTCAGAACGATCAACACCACCAGAAACATGTCAGCAACCTTGCTGACACGGTCCTCGGGGTCGTTTGAGACCGATAGAATTTCATATACCCGCGCTCGGGTGAACCTCTCTGCCTGCCATTGGACACGCAATTTTTGCCAATAGCTTCCATCGTTACGCATAGTGTGATCCGTCTCAACTCGTCTCACACCAATCAGACGTTGCCGCCAGAATTTATCAAGTCCAAATCCAGTTCGAACACTGGATGGAAGCGCAGTTTGACCGGGCGAGACGTCTCTAGTCTTCCATCGCCTCAAGCTCGTCGATAAAGCCCGAGATCATGGACAGACCCTTGTCCCAGAATTTGGGATCGCTCGCATCAAGTCCGAACGGGGCCAGAAGCTCTGAATGGTGCATTGAGCCACCTGCTTTCAGCATCTCGAAATACTTCGTCTGAAAATCTGGGTCGCCTTCTGCATAGACCGCATAAAGCGCGTTCACCAACCCATCGCCAAATGCATAGGCATACACGTAGAACGGCGAATGCACGAAATGGGGAATGTAGGCCCAAAAGGTCTCATAGCCGTCCATGAACTCAAAGACCGGGCCAAGGCTTTCAGCCTGTACGCTCATCCACAATGCGTTGATGTCATCGGGTGTCAGCTCGCCCTTGCGGCGCGCGTCATGCAATTTGCACTCGAAATCATAAAACGCGATCTGGCGCACGACCGTGTTGATCATGTCTTCGACCTTGCCCGCCAGCATCGTGCGCTTTTCTTCCTTGGTCTCTGCCGCGTCG
>Ga0189292_10459_pt1 | contig 12233 bp, 9 predicted proteins | sample UW1oraminimetaG_FD_130317 | JGI IMG/M metagenome (GOLD analysis project Ga0189292, IMG submission 130317) | Marine microbial communities from the Costa Rica Dome - UW179A-orange mini metaG | ecosystem: Environmental > Aquatic > Marine > Oceanic > Photic zone | place: Costa Rica: the Eastern Pacific... | reverse complement strand
CTCCTAGATTCATTAGTCTGATCTTGTCCTGATTGATCGTTCCGTACTTAATCTGCAAGTATAACTCTTCACCAAGCTTCCCGAGATCGTGCAGAAGCTCCACGTATTTGAGCAAGTGATTATCAACAAAATCCTGCTCCTCCTTGATCCGTACAATCGCCAGATTCACTTGCTCCGCATGCGTCTTCTCGCTGATGACAACCCAGCTCTGGCGATAAGAGCCTTCCCTGGCGATTTCACCCCACTTCCCGACATACACTTCATCGCTGCCCATATCCTCCCAATAACGAAGGAAGTTCCCGATCATTTCCGCGTAGGATGCGCCTTTGATTTTCCAGTCAATGAGCATGGCGTAGAAGGTTTGGGCGTTTTCCTCCGCCAAACGGCGAAGAATGTCGAAGGCCGCGCCGTCCTTGAGGAACGGCATAAACGCAACAGCAATCAACGCCATGACTTCATTTGAATTCTGAAGCGGCTCAACACGACCATCGAGTACACCCTGGATCTCTACCTCGTGCTGTAGAACCTCTATCTCAGAGATGTTGTTCAGAAAGCATGCGCGTCCTACCGGCGTGGTGGCGCGGGCTACGTCCAGCCCCGTTGTGCCCGGCAGGACGTTCTCAAGAAATTCATCGGCCTCGCGCTTGCGCTCTTCAGTGTCGTCATCTTCGATCAACCGCTCTTCCAGCAGTACATTGTCGATCTCATCTTGAAGCTTCAGATCAACCTGCGCGACGGTCTTGATGAACTTTTGCAAATTGGCCCGACCATCCAGATAGGCATCGCTTCCAACCAGGTATATCTCTGGTTCGAGCATTCTTAGATTCCCTGTCTCGCCGCTGAATATTTCATTGAACCTGCACACTCGGCCCACAAGATTTCGGAACTCGGACTTCGAGAGATTTCGTTGCCCCTTCTTATTTTCGAGGATGAACATCTTTTCAGCCGGGATGTTCACGCCTTCGAGCAAAGTTGAGTTGCAAACGATGTGGCGGATTTCCGGGATCTCGGTGTAGGCCCGCTCAATATAAAGCTTAACGATATCTGGCACTGAACCATGGTGGTACAAGATGCCTTTGCGCAGGCCCTCAACAAGCAAGTACTCACTATGTAGAAAATCTGAAATGCTCTCACACACCCGCGCGACACTATCGCTTTCGACACTGTCATTGCGCGGAAGAAATGCACGCATGAACTGCTCAATCTTTCTGGGTATGTTGAAGAAGATAATATTCTTCTTGGCGGCCTTCTGCAAAATCAGCTCAAGTTCGTCATCGAAGGCATCGTCGCGGCACTGAACGAACCTGTCGAAATATTGATCGTAGAGTTGGACAACTTCGCCCTCCCGACAATCAACCAAGTAGAACCGCTCTGTCTTCAGGCCTTCCTTGACCTTGTATTCTTCTGATTGGATTTCAGCGTAGCGAAGTTGCAAGTTCTTTTGATCGACTAGAAACGGTGTCAGGTATTTGAAACGCGCCGCCGGATTTCGCTGCTTTTGCAGGATGATCACCTTGGCCAACAACAAAGCCCGCGAGTCCTCTCCAAGTAGGTTGTGCGCTTCATCGACAAAGACAAAGTCAAAATTGACATCCGGATGTTTGATGAAAAACCTAAGCAGCCGCTCTTGGGTCAAGACCGCCAGAAATTTGCGATCACCACCCTGAAACATCTCAGCGTGGGTGATGATCGGGCGATTGTCGTCAGCACCGCGCTTTCTCAGCAAGCGTTGCTTGGTCTGGGCCAGCAAAGCTTTGGTCGGCACCAAGACGCATATATTGCTCTGGAGATTTTGATTGCAAAACCCGGAAATCAGCTCGGACTTCCCGTAAGACGTAGGGGCAGTAACCGTCACGTCCGTCAGATTGTGCTCGAAAAAGAAATGTCCCAAATCCAGCTGCTGTTGAGTGAAGACTGCGCCTTCGACTTCGAACAACTTCAGCAGTGATGAAAAATACTCCGGGAAGAAATGGGCGGTCTCGTCCTCCGCCGCCAAGTCCGATTGTACACTGTCCACAATCGGCATGAACCCCCGGCCGATCGCAACGTCGTATAGCGGAACGTAGTCACCCGTAAGGTTAGCATACATCACCACAATCCGGTATCCCAACGCGCTGACATCCGGATTTTCATTATTCAGGAACAGGACAGCGGCGGCCAGAAGTGTTTCCGCCTGTGCTCGGCTCAATTCACTGCGAGTTAACAGCGATTGATAAAGCTCAAAGAATTCCGAGTTTCTGAGCGTTTTGAGCGGTGCTTTAGCCATCGTCAACTTCGCTCCGTAGGAAATCTACAACGCTTTGGATGGTGTCCTTTTGCAGCGCAATCGACATCAAATCCCGGAACTCATTCATGTCCTTTTGTGTGCTGTGCCTTCCTTCGAACTCCGCTCCGGTAGCGAACGCCTGACCGCCGGAAAAACACACAGCCACGAGGACGGCGTTGTAGTCCGTACTTGCTGGCTCACCTGCTATGGCCTTTTCGTTGTAACTCTCGAGCAGCGTCTCGATTTGTGACTTGAGCCCCGAATCCTGAATGACCAAATTGGCTCCGTTCACCGCGTTTTGCCAAAGCGTGTTTCGTTCGCTATTCAACGCGGTCTTCAGGCCATTCTTTGCAAGAGACAAAAGACCACCCAGCTTGTTGATGCTTGTTTCCAAGCCGCACTCACCGGCCTTCACTTCGACAAACCAGATTTCGCTCGTGGCATTATTTTGCAAGACGAGGTCAAAGCCCTTTTTGATCGAGTCCTCTTCCATATTGAAAAATGGTGACGCCGCCCGAAATTCGTCCTCATAGTGCAGAAACAGTACATGAGTGAGCAACTCGCCGATCATGCCCTTTTGTGTGTTAGCGGATTTGGTGTCATACTTCTCAAAGAAAGCCGTGAGCGTCCTTTTGAATGAATACAGAACCGAAGTTCTCGACGCCTTGGCCGCGCCATGGCAAATCTCGGATAGACGTGCGCGGATAACGTCTTTCAACGCATCCGAAATATCTTCGATGGTGAAACATAATGATCCCGTTTCACTCTTTTCGAATTGAACGCCTTCCAACATACTCCCTTCACAATCCCCTAAAAAAAATTGATTTTTGACCGTAGGCAATTTGATGTTTCATACAATTCTATCACGTTAGGGGGCTCTGTTGCACAAATGGGTTGATGGCCGAGGTTCCCCTTTCCCCGGACGGACCTATCCCACCGCTTCCGTGACGGGTATGCCGAGTGCGGTGTAGCCGTTCAGGACGGCGATGCGGACCTGGATTTCGGCGACCTGACGGTCGAAGTCCCGCGCCATGAGCCGCTGGCCCAGTAGTTTCACGCAGTGCATCTTGGTCTCAATTCGGCTTCGGCGGTGATACCCGCTCCATCGTCGCCAGATCGCGCGACCGAGGTATTTCGATGCTCGTAACGCCTCGTTTCGCGCCACGGCTCTGGCGGTGATGGTCCTCCAAGGTTTCGCGTTCTTGCGGGGCGGGATGACCGCATGTGCGCCACGGTCCGCGATAGCATCATGGCATTTGCGCGTGTCGTAGGCGCCGTCAGCGGTGACGCTGCCGATTTCCTGGTCCTGCGGGATCTGACCGAGCAGGTCGGGTAGGATCGGCGCATCACCGATGTGGCTCCCGGTGACTTCGACGGCCCAGATCTCCAGTGTTTCCTCGTCAATCCCGAGATGGATCTTACGCCAGACCCGCCGTTTCGGGCCGCCATGCTTGCGGGCGTGCCACTCGCCTTCACCTTCGACCTTGATCCCGGTGCTGTCGATTAGGAGGTGCAGCGGCCCTTTTGAGCCGCGATAAGGGATGTTTACAGCAAGGGTCTTCTGGCGTCGGGAAAGAGTACTGAAATCAGGCACCGTCCAGTCGAGGCAACCAGCCGCAGCAGGCTCTCGACGAAACCAGTCGTCTGACGAAGCGCCATGCCGAACAGCACCTTCATCGTCAGGCAGGTCTGAACGGCAGTGTCACTGTAGGTCTGCTGGCGGCCACGCCTGCCTGACGGCGCGGCATCCCAGCTCATCTCGGGGTCGAACCAGATCGTCAGCGAGCCCCGGCGCTTGAGCGCTTCGTTATAGGCTGGCCAGTTCCTGGTCCGGTAGGTCGGGGGTGTGGGTCTGCTCATGCAGACCAGCTACCACGCTGGATTCACGAGATGAATCCCTAACGCGATTTGTGCAACAGAGCCGTTTCGGAGCGCACGGTAAAGAATTGGCTTGCAGGGTCCCACGGTCCTGCAGGCGAGCACTTGGTTGATTTGATGCGCCACTCAGAGGAAGTTTGTATTGCGGTGTTGAGGCTGTCCCAGCGAGATAACTACGGGCTGGCTTTTGAAATCAAAGAAATCCACTCAGCCGTTTCCAAGGTCATCGCGGCCCTTGAATACGCGCAATGATAAGAAGAGCTAAGCTGTCCCTGTTCCCATATTTCATTTCCCTGTATCAAAAGGGTAATTTCCCTGTTTGAACGGTTAGGGAAATTGCCCCGAAGTCCCTGAAATGCAGGGGCGATACAGCCTAGCAAAACCGCCAATTCGCGAAAACTGTAGGTTTTTCCCTGTAAACTCCCTGTTAACAGGGAATTCTCACCAGAGACTGGATGGCTCAAGACTGGGTGCACAGCCAACAACCACATCTGTTTTGCAAGTTATAAGTTTGCCGCTCTATGGAGGCGTTTGCTCGAACCTCTGCCGCGCGCGGTGGTTTAAACTTAGACGCGTCTGTGAGCATTGGGCCGGCCAATTTTTGCATTGTTGTTCCTGTTCGTGGTCTCTGCGGTGCGCGTTTTGGGCGAAGCGATGCAGAACGCTGGGGCTTTCGCGCTTTTGTGAAAAGATGGCGAAAAGGTGGGTCTTTGTTATGTCGTCGGTTGTGATGCTATCTGGCTGCAAACCTGCGGCGATGCCGTTGAGAACGTCAGAAACGAACACTGCAAGACTAGATATGTCCCGAAGCTAGCGTTTCGCCCGTCCGGCTCCAGCAGGCTGCAATTCTGTAAATGCTCTTGCCTGCAATGGCCACGCGCAACTGGTGACAGGCTGTGCAATATTTTGAATCAGTGCTTTGATGATCCCGGTCGAAAAATCGCTCTGATTCAGTTTTATCTTTGTGCCGCTCCCAACTATCCTGAAGAGGTTGTCGATATGTGTATCTCTGCTTTGATGTTTTAGCTGTGAAAGAAAACAGGTTGTAGCATCGCATGTAAAGAACGAGGATTTTCCGCATTTTGAATCGTAGTCGAGACTCGTTTCAGAAGAGGGAACTATACTTTAGTATATAAAGTATATCCAAAGTCGCCCTTGTTCATTTGAGACAACTTATGAAGGCTACTAATGTTCCGGCAGGACACCAAACAATAGAGTGCTTGGCAAGGATCAGAATACGCCCCACGTACTGAACGCGCTGAGTTGCTCTGTCGTTTTACTACCGTGTCTCTTGTCCCAGCACGGTTACTGCTAGGATCCGCATCGCTGGATTCGGTCCCCGCATTTTGGGAGGATGCGGGGATTTCCTGTTATTCCTCCGACGCACTGCAAGTTTGGGTAAGATCTTCAGTGATTGGCACGAGCCCCACCAGGACCTAACAATTTGTGGCTATCGAAACCGCAATAAACTCCAAGAACACGTTTGGGGTAAGCGTAGGATTATCCCATAAATGGTTTGAAGTGCAGCAACACGGAACAAAACGAAAAACGGCTTTTGAAGAGAACGATCTGGACCTTGGGCACCAGGACTTCAGGCAAGATCGCGGAGCCACAATCAAAGAACATTTTCGAGCATTTTACGTACTGGCAAGCGTGCGCCCAATCTTGAGGCGAGACTAAATACGCCACCCAGTTTTCGTTGAACCAAGAGAACATCCATGGGAACTGCCGGTGGCTCGAAACCATCCTCAGCCAAGGCAATTCCGTCTTGTTGCAAGCGACGAGCCAGGCTCTGATCAGCGCAGTCAAACACGTCACTCTCGCGTAACGTCTGCATGACCAAATCGATCATCTCCATCAGGCGTTCACGGTGTCTCACCGCCAAGTTCGGTGAGAAAAAGCCCAGTGATTCCGCTGCGGATTGGAGATTCTGGCTGTCATTTTCAAGTCCAGCAACAAGAAGATTTCGGTACCCCTCCACGATATGATCGTCGATCTCCATACTTGCCCCGAAATCTAGAAGAACAATTTTTTCACTGTCTGGTTGATACCGATAGTTGGCAAAGTTCGGATCGGTCTGCATCACCTTGAAAGCGAAAAGCTCGCGAAGCGTCAGCGTCACAAGTTTGCCAGCGATATCATTCCGAATGTCTTGAGATGCCTCTTCAAGGTCTTCGATGGGGACCGAGTCGATGTAATCCATCGCCAAAATCGCATCTGAGGACCAATCTTGCGCAAGTTCTGGGATAACGAATTCGTCGCTATCTGCAAGGAGTTCGCCAAATTGCACAAGCGCGCGAGCCTCCCTGCGGTAATCGGTTTCTTCGTGGAGCTGTCGTTTGGCCTCATCAAGGTATGTTTCCAGATCAAACGACTTTGGCAAAAGCCCTGTTGCACGGGCCAACATACCCAAATTTGCAACATCGCTGTCGATGCTTTCCGCGACCCCTGGGTATTGGACCTTGATCGCCAAATCACGACCATCTCGCGTCTGAACCCTGTGAACCTGTCCGATCGAGGCTGCCGCAATTGGACGCGTGTCGAAGTGGCGAAACGCCTTTTGCCATCCGGGCGGCCAGTTCGCATTCAAGACAGATTTCAACTGCGACGGGGGCATGAAATGTGCGTTTGATCTCAGGCGCGCAAAGATGTCTGCTAGCTCTCTGGGAAACACCTCTCCGGTGTCCATGGAAAGGAGCTGTCCAAGCTTCATCGCAGCGCCGCGCATATGTGCAAGCTCATCGGCAATGCGGCGCATGCTGGTTGGTGTAAGCAAAAGATCTTGAAGCCGTGGCCGTCGTCCGCGCGTCAGCTCCGCCGCTCCCCTGAGGGCTATGTCACCGAGAAGACCCCCGGCCAGTCCTCCGACCCGACCGGCTCGTACAAGTCTGCCGGACGGGACGCGAAGCGCTCTCACAGTTGGACTGTTATCTTTCACTGTCTCTTATCCATCTCGCGGGGTGTTAGAGCTGTTGCCCTGGGAAGTACGTAAGGGACACGGCCCCGATAACGTTGGAACCGCTCACCATACCGGGCCTCAAAACGACGCTCTTTAAGCAACGGCGCAGCAAGGCAGTAGAGCGTAAGACTGATCGCCAGTGCAAGCTGATCAGGTGTCCAAACTGGAACAGTCCACAACGTCAGAGCGAAAGCCACATAGATTGGCTGGCGGATCACTCGAAACAAGCCGGTTGTCGGCATGTCGGGAAAGCGTGGCTTTACGTTTTTCATCAACGACATCCAGCCCAACGCGCCGGCCTGAACCTCAGCACCTGCGTCCCAGCTCGCCTTTAACAGTAAAAGCCACGCTGTGGCGTAGGCCACAGACAACCCCCAAAGCGCCCATCCGTCCGCGCTCCACCAGACGGTACCGGTGGGGGTCCAGAGTGCAAAGAGTGCGATAAGTTGCAGCGACGCAATGATTGCGTAGGTGGTTGTCGTGAGTGTGATCCCATGTGGTCCGGGGATCAGGCGAGCGAGCCAGCGCATTCCTGGTCCTGTCAAAAGGAATGAATGTAGCAGCGGAAATTGAACAATGAGCAGTGCATTCGCCAATATTGCATAGGGCCAAGCTACTGATCCGAAACTCCGGCTCATCCCAAAATACATGGCCAAGATCATAGCGAGGACCGCGACTGCAAAGATTGAATGAACTAGGAGACCAGACAGGAGCGCGAGCGTAATTCGTGGTAGTCCAGGCGCTGGCCTCAGGGTCCCAACAACGAGAGCTGTCAGGCGTTCGGTATGTGTCTCTACGGCCATGTTGAGGCTCTGCAATTGTTCAGCGCATTCGCGTTGCATGCGTTGATAATGCGTGGATTTGTATTTTGGACGATACCCAAAGCCACATCTGCAGTTTCCCGCATCGTTACGCGTTCACGGATGTGGCTTTCAAGTTTTGCTGTTTTCGTTTTTGACACGCGTCGACCCCTTCTCAGGAGTTATTCGTGTGTCGAACCGTAACGGATGACTTTCGCGTCAATACGTCGCTTTATGTCAAGTGCGATACCGGAGCGGTTGTTGAACCAGAAGAGAGACTGGTCTCAACCAACACTCAATGAATGATCGCTTCCCTCGGTAACCCGAACTTTTTTATCTGATGTCGGCCTTCTAGATATCGAGCAGGTACAAGAGCCCGCTGATCGTGAAAAACGACAATAAAGTCATCACAAGCATTGCCGTAGCGGCCTGCTCCTCTTGCCCATATTTTTGTGCCAGAACAGGATAAAGTGTCATCGCCGGTGTTGCCGCCATAATGATTGCAGCATTGCGTAAATTTGGACTAACAGAGCCCGCTCCGATGAGTTCTAAGAAACCAAAACTCATCCAAACAGCCAGTGGAAGAAGGATCAGCTTTCCCGCGACGACGCCAAAAATCCGTTTTCCAAGAGACCTGATTGAAATGCCAACCAGTGTCCCGCCAATTACAAACAAACAAACCGCAGCACTTGATTGTGCGATCAGGTCGATACCCCTTGTTGCGAAGGTCGGTATCGGGAGCTGGGTAACCGAAACTACAATGCCCGCAACCATGGCCAATACAATTGGGTTCGTACTGACGCGATGAAGAACGAGTTTCACCATTGATCGCCCACGCAATGTCGGTGCAGAGGCGCGCTCTGCCAGGATCAATACCAGCGGAATGACCACTAAGTTCTCGACAATCATATTTAAGGCCAAAGCCGTTGGGGCAATGGTGGGCAGCACCATCATCAAAAGCGGGTATCCTACAAATCCACTGTTCGCACAGGCCATACCCGTTGCATCAAACGTGCTTGAAAGTGGGTTTGTTTTCCAAAGGATGCGAGACAGAAAGTAGCCGAGTAGGAGGACACTGAGCGAAGCCACAAGATATCCGGCCAGATAGGCGAAATTTGAAATTTCGTTAAATCCCCGACCTGAAACAGCACTGAAGATCAGCGCAGGTAACGCTAGGTTCAAGACATATCTTCCCAGAACCTCTAGCCCATCGCGAGACAACACTTTCCGGGCAACGGCAAAATATCCAATTGTGATGATGAAAAAGATGGTTCCGGTTGTTGAAAGGACTGCGGTCACATATTGCCCTTTCACAATTGTCGTATGCTGCAAACTCGTCGCTTATTGAGCACGCAGCACTAAGAAACCCAACCTCCTTGTAACGCTAAAAGTGAAGGCGTCCAGACTTGCTGGGAAAGTGGACCTTTCCAAACACCAAGAGGCAAACATTCCTGCAAGTCCCACATGCCTGCTCGATGCCAGCTGGAGGCCGAATATTGAAGGACGCTGGCCGCCATTCTACGGCACGCTTGCCGGTAAGCGAGCCTTATCTTGCCCTTACGTCAACCAATTAAGCCCCACCAGTTGCTCACTCATTTCCCATAAACGTTTTTGCTTTTCTTTATCCAGGGCATGCTCAGACACGCTGGCGTCGCTGACAGGACCGCGCGTATCGCCGAAGCGTCCCGGGCCGTAATAAGAACCCCTTTTTGCTTCGCTTCCTGCGGCCGCGAGGACAGTGGGTGTTGCGCCAGCATCCAAATCTTGCGCTGCCAGTTTGTTCATGGTGCTCCAGAAAACCTTAAGAAACCCCGTCGGTCCGGTGCTTTGAAGGTTTGTGTCGGTATAGCCTGGATGACACGCTATACAGATTGCGTTGCTGCCAGCCGCTTGTAGGCGATGATCCAGTTCGAAAGCAAACATCAGGTTTGCCAATTTGGATTGAGTATAAGCCCTTGTGGGTGAGTAGTTTTGATCTGACATGAAGTCTTCTAGGTCAAGCGCGCGCCCTTTGTGAGCGATGCTGGACAATACGACGATACGTCCACTCGCCGCTTCTACCCTCTCCAGCAATAAACCGGTCAACAAGAAGTGACCCAGATGGTTGGCGCCCATTTGCAGATCGAAGCCGTCTACCGTTTTTTCTTGAGGCGTCATCATGATCCCGGCGTTATTGATCAAACCATCGATCTCGTCGCATCGTGTCTTGATATCGTTTGCAGCCTTTCGCACTGAAGAAAGATCACTCAAATCCAACTGAACCAATTGGACCTTGCCAGTACAGCTTTTTTTAAGTTGGCTGAGGGCAGATTTGCCCTTTGCCATTGAGCGGCATGCCATAATGATGTTTGCGCCGCGTGCGCCTAGCAGGCGCGCGGCAGCAAAACCAATTCCTGAGTTTGCGCCAGTTATGACATAAGTCTTCCCGTTCAGATCGGGTAGCTGAACTGGTTTCCAGTCGGAAAACCCAGATTGATTGATTTTCTTAGCCATGGTGCATCTCTTTTTCAGAACCGTCGCCTGACGTTTTCGCTACAGGACCTGCACGAAGACAGATAGACAAAGTTACGCTTTTCGTACATATGATAAGTTTGACAGCTCGTGTCAATAGAGCGAAACACGAAACATGAACGATCGAAAAGTGCAGATCTTGGACGCCGCTGGCATTGTTTTTTCACGCTATGGCGTCAGCAAGACGACTATGAATGACATCGCAAAAACTGCCGGCCTCGCACGACAAACGCTTTATAACGAGTATCCCAACAAGGAAGCTGTTCTCCGGGCGGTGCTGCGTTATGGTGCAGAAAAAACGATGACGGCCGTCGATGCGAGATGGCTGGATCTGTCGGATCTTGGTGATAAGTTAGACGTATTTTTTGAGCTTGGACCGCTCCATTGGTACGATGCTGTTCAAAGCTCGCCCGAGATCGCAGACTTAATTGACGGCATCAATTCGATCGCTCAACAGGAACTTATCGAGCTTGCAAGTGAGTGGGTTCAGAAGTTCGCGGCTATGCTTGATCAATATTTAGCAGATCGTTCCTTCTCGACCCTCGATGCAAAAGAGCTTGCGGACTTTGTGTATTCCACAAGCATGAATGCAAAATACAATGCAAAGGACCGCACCGTTCTGGAGGATCGTTTAAAGATCCTTAAGATGACCGTTTTGTCACTGATTTCTTCTGCCAATATCTCATAGGTCGCCGGGTTCAAAAAAGCACTTGGTTCGCGAACGAGGGGTCAGCGGACATGCGCGAAACTTTTTCGCAACGTCGTCTACTCCTCTGGAGCGGATGAATGGATCAAGACTGCCGACGCAGGAAGGTATGCAAGGCCCGCGTTCGTCAGAGCTACCATACCTCTTTGTACAAGCCGATGATGTCTTCCGCTGTCGGAATGCGGGGATTGTTCGCTGGCGAGCCAGATGCAAGCGCTTGTTCTGCCATAAGTACGAACATTGGCTCATCCGCATCATGGCCAAGGTCTGACGGGCTTGGTACGGACAAATCCTGATTGAGCTTACGCAAGCCGTCCACAAGTTTGAAGCAGGCGGTGGCTTTGGTATCCTTTTCGCCCGCCAGCCCCATGACGCGCGCGCAATTGGCGTAACGCTCAGGTGCAGCCTCTACTGAAAAAGCCGTGATGGTAGGCAATAACATCGCGTTCGAAAGCCCGTGGGCCACGTGAAAATGTGCTCCGATAGGGCGGCTCATCCCGTGAACCAGTGCGACCGAGGCGTTTGAGAAGGCCATCCCGGCCTGAGATGCTGCAAACATCAGGGCTTCGCGGGCCTCTGCGTCAGAGGGGTCATTATACGCGCGCCTCACGTGATCCGTAATGAGCGGCATGGCCGACAGCGCAAAGGCGTCGGTATAAGGAAAAGACTTGCGGCTGACATAGGCCTCAATGGCGTGGGTCAGGCTATCGACTGCTGTATCGGCGGTGATACGAGCGGGTTTTGTTACAGTGAATGTCCAGTCTATAAGTGCGGCAGTCGCCACGCACGCAAGGCCTGAAAGATTGTATTTCTCAGGGCTTTTTGTGTCCGTGATGACGCACCACCGCGTCAGCTCGGATCCCGTGCCACCTGTCGTTGGGATCAAGATTATTGGCACACCGCAGCGATCGATTTGGACTGGGGCTTTGTAGTCACGTACATGACCGGGATTGACAGCCATGAACGAAACCGCCTTCGCGGTGTCCATCGGGCTACCGCCGCCAAAGCCGATCACACAGTCATAGTCGCCTGATCGAAAGTCCGAAAGAGCAGCATCAACGCACACATCGGTGGGATCTTCTACGACCTGATCAAAGACGCCCCAACGCAACT
>Ga0189292_10458_pt1 | contig 12274 bp, 16 predicted proteins | sample UW1oraminimetaG_FD_130317 | JGI IMG/M metagenome (GOLD analysis project Ga0189292, IMG submission 130317) | Marine microbial communities from the Costa Rica Dome - UW179A-orange mini metaG | ecosystem: Environmental > Aquatic > Marine > Oceanic > Photic zone | place: Costa Rica: the Eastern... | reverse complement strand
TGGCGCGACAGGCCCACGGCGAAGTCGCAGATGTCGATCATTTCCTGGACCTCGCCTTCGCCCTCGGCCACGATCTTGCCGGCTTCCAGGCTGACCAGGCGGCCCAGCTCGCGCTTGTGCTGGCGCAGCGTCTCGCCGAACAGGCGCAGCAGTTCGCCGCGGCGCGGCGCCGGCACGTCGCGCCAGGCCAGGCTGGCCTGGCGGGCGCGGGTGATGGCCGCATGGGCCTGCGCCACCGTGTGCTCGTGGACCTGGGCCAGCTCGGCGCCGTCGATCGGGCTGCGGGCGACGAGCGTGCCGCCGGTCAGGGTCGCGGGGGTGAGGCCGAGTGCGCGCAGGATGTCTTGGGGCGTGTCCATACCGGTTCCTTGGAGATGCCGGCGAAGGGGCGAGCCTTCGCTTAAGGGTTATGCCTAAGTGGCGATTCTGGAAATAAATTTACTATACGAAACTCCAGCGTGAAATGCGAAACCTTTTTTTGAAGGCGATGCGCGTGTCAGAACCCCTGCTGCTAGTCGAGTCGGTCACCAAGACCTACCAGCGCGAAGGCCAGCCCGATCATCTGGCGCTGGCGGGCATCGACTGCCGCCTGGACCGTGGCGAGGTGCTGGTGGTGGTGGGGCCGTCGGGCTCGGGCAAGAGCACCTTCCTGCGCACCCTCAATGGCCTGGAGCGCATCGACAGCGGCACCATCCGGGTCGACGGCGTGTCGCTGACCGACCCGGCCACCGACGTCAACCGCTGGCGCACCGACGTCGGTATGGTGTTCCAGCACTTCAATTTGTTCCAGCATCGCACCGCGCTCGACAACGTGGCCCTGCCGCAGCGCGTGGTGCGCGGCCGCGACCGGGCCCAGGCCGAGCGTTACGCGCTTGAATTGCTGGACCGGGTCGGCATGGCCGACTTCGGCGCGCGCTATCCCAGCCAGTTGTCCGGCGGCCAGCAGCAACGCGTGGCGATCGCCCGCGCCCTGGCGATGGATCCCAAGCTGATGCTGTTCGACGAAGCCACCTCGGCGCTCGATCCGGAGACCGTCTGCGGCATCCTGGAGCTGATGCACGCCCTGGCGCGCGACGGCATGACCATGGCGGTGGTGACGCACGAGATGGGCTTCGCCCGCGACGTGGGCGACCGCGCGCTGTTCATGGACGCCGGCCGCATCGTCGAGTCCGGCACCCCGGCCGAGGTCTTCGGCCAGCCGAAAGAGGCGCGCACCCGCGCCTTCCTGGAAAAGATTCTGTAGCGGGCCGGCGGCGCCGGGCCCGCGTGGCCGTTCGTATCTACGCATCACGCAGTCTTCGCTTCACGCAGCACGCCGCATCCGCATCACGCAGCAACCGCAGTACGCAGCAAGCAGGGCCGGCCCGGCCTGACCGGGCGCCGCCGGCATCAGGTGTACGCCCGGAACGACACACGTCATTCATCCAGAAGGGGAAGCAAATGCTGAAAATCAAACAATGGCTGGGAGCCGCCGGCGTCGCGCTGGCCGTGGCCGCGATCGCGCAGCCGGCCCGGGCCGACGAGCTGTCGGACATCATCAAGCGCGGCGAACTGCGGGTGGCGGTGCAGACCTCCGGCCCGCTGATGAGCTTCATGGACAAGAGCGGCAAGCGCACCGGCCTGGCGGTCGAGGTGGCCAAGCGCATGGCCGACGACCTGGGCGTCAAGCTGGTGCTGCAGGACTACGAATGGAAGGGCCTGATCCCGGCGCTGCTGTCGGGCAAGGCCGACATGGTGGCCGCCGACATGACGCCGACCCCGGCGCGCGCCGCCCAGGTGCTGTTCTCGGCGCCGATGTTCTACGCCGACACCGTGGCGGTGGTGCCGAAGGACTCGCCGTACAAGTCGTACGCGGAACTGGACAAGGACGGCGTGACCGTCGGCGCGCTGGGCGCCAGCACTTATGCCGAGGTCGGCAAGAAGATGCTGCCCAAGGCCACGCTCAAGGAATTCTCCGGCGGCAGCGCGCCGGTCGGCCAGGCGCTGTCCACCGGCCGCCTGGACGCCGGCATCATGTCCCTGTCCACCGCCAACCAGTTCCTGGTCGACTTCGGCAACCTGCGGGTGCTGGACGGCATCATGGTGCGCGAGCCGCTGGCCTTCGCCGTCGGCCCCAACGCCTTCCGCCTGAAGTTCTGGCTCGACAACTGGCAGACGCTCAAGACCGCCGACAACACGCTGCCGGAACAGGTCAAGTACTGGTATTCGACCGACTGGAAGAAAGACCACTGATCGCGCGCGCTTCCCACCACTGACCGACAGGACCTGCATGGACTGGCTGATCGACTACTACAACTGGCGCATCGTCAGCCAGTACACGGGCCAGTTCGCCACCGGGCTGGCCAACACCCTGATCGCGGCCGGCGCCAGCCTGGTGCTGTCGGTGCTGGCCGGCATTCCGCTGGCGCTGGCGCGCATGTCGCCGCGCGCCGCGGTCTGGCGGCCGGTGGCGGGCTACGTGCAGTTCATCCGCTCGACCCCGCTGCTGGTGCAGATCTACCTGGTGTATTACGCGGTGCCGATGCTGGTGCCCGGCGCCAAGGGCTGGAGCGAGATGCTGCTGGGCATCCTGGCCATGACGCTGCACCACGCCGCCTACATGAGCGAGATCATCCGCGTCGGCATCGAGTCGGTGCCGCGCGGCCAGATCGAAGGCGCCAAGGCCTGCGGCATGAACTACCACCAGCGCCTGCGCTACGTGGTGCTGCCGCAGGCCTTCGCCAACACGCTGCCGCCGCTGCTGGGGCAGACCGCGGTCCTCATCAAGGACACCTCGCTGCTGTCGCTGATTACCGTCTTCGAACTGGTGGCCGCGGGCGTGCAGATGAACAGCGATCGCATCGTGCCCACCGAGAGCTTCCTGACCATCGCCGCCGGCTATCTGCTGATCTACGCCGTGATGCTGATGCTGTCGCGCGGCGTGAGCCTGTGGCTGGCCGGTCCCGCCTGGAACGCGAGGTAAGCATGCTGGATTCCTACCTGTCCACCGCCGGCGTCGTGCTGCCGTTCCTGCTCAAGGGCTTCTGGGAGACGCTGAAGATCTCGTTCATGGCGATCATCGCGGGCTCGTTGCTGGGCTTCGTGATCGGCGTCATCCGCAGCTACCGCATCCGCGGCCTGCACCAGCTGCTGGGGCTGTACATCCACGTGCTGCGCGGCACGCCGTTCCTGGTGCAGCTCTACATCTTCTACTTCGTGCTGCCCAGCACCGGCATCGAGCTGCTGCACTGGGAGTCGGGCACGGCCGCGTTCGTGTCGCTGTCGGTCTACACCTCGTGCTACGTGGCCGAGATCGTCAGCGGCGCCATCCGCGCCGTGCCACGCGGCCAGACCGAGGGCGCCATGACGCTGGGCCTGAGGCCGTTGCAGATCCTGCGGCTGGTGATCCTGCCGCAGGCCATGCGCCTGATCGTGCAGCCCATGAGCGGCGTCTACGTCATGCTGATCAAGAGCACCGCCATCCTGTCGGTGGTCGGCATCACCGAGCTGACGCGGCAGGGCGAGGTCTTCATCATCACCTTCCCGGCGAAATCGCTGTTCATCTACAGCATGATCGCCGCCATCTACTTCCTGTACTGCTACCCGCTGCTGCGCCTGGCCACCTGGCTGGAGAAGCGCCTGACCGGCGGGCTGCAGGGCGCCGGGCTGAACTAGGCCCGCCCACATCGACGAGAGTCCCGCACGGGCCCTGACCCACGACCATGGCTACCGAGTACATCGACACCTATTACAAGCGCACGCTGGGCGATGCGCAGACCTACTACCCGCCGCTGGCGGGCGCGGCCGAGACCGACGTCTGCGTCGTGGGCGGCGGGCTGGCCGGCCTGACCACGGCGCTGGAACTGGCCCGCCGCGGCCGCGCCGTGACGCTGCTGGAAGGGCGCCGCATCGCCTGGGGCGCCTCGGGCCGCAACGGCGGCTCGGTGTCGCCCGCGTTCTCGGCCGGCGCCGACGCCATCCGCAAGCACGTCGACGAAGACCACTACCGCCAGCTGTACCGGCTGTCGATGGAGGGCGTCGACATCATCCGCGACAACATCCGCGACCTGCGCATCGCCGACGCCCACAAGGTCGACGGCCGCCTGCGGGTGGTGCGCTACGAGGCCAGCGACGCGCTGCGGCGCTATTGCGAGGACCAGTGGCGCGATTTCGGCCGCGACGTGCGCCTGCTGGGCCGCGCCGAGGTGCGCGAGCGGCTGCTGTCGGACGCCTACTTCCAGGGCATCGAGGACCTGTCGTCGTTCCACTTCCATCCGCTGAACTACGCCCGCGCCCTGGCCCGCGAGTGCGCGCGGCTGGGCGTGCGCATCCACGAGGATTCGCCCGTCACCCAGGCGCGTTTCGAGGGGCCGTCGCGCCAGCTGCGGACCGCCGCCGGCCAGGTCGACGCGCGCACCGTGGTGCTGGCCACCGGCGGCTATACCGGCGACGTGGTGCCGGCGCTGCGCCGGGCGATGCTGCCGATCGCCACCTACATCATGCTGACCGAGCCGCTGGGCGAGCGGGTGCGCGAGGCCATCCGCACCCAGGCCGCCATCGGCGACGACCGCCGCGCCGGCAACTACTACCGGGTGCTCGATGGCGGCCGCATCGGCTGGGGCAGTAGAATCACCACCCGTGTCGATGATCCGCCCGATCTGGCCGAGTCCCTGCGCCGCGAACTGCTCAGCGTCTACCCCCAATTGCAGGGGCTGCGCGTCGAGACCGCGTGGTCCGGGCGCATGGCCTACGCGCGGCATCTGATGCCGCAGATCGGCAAGCTGGCGCCCGACGTCTGGTACTGCACGGCCTTTGGCGGGCACGGCATGAACACCACCGCCATCGGCGGCCGCGTCGTGGCCGAAGGGATTTCCGGCGACAGCCAGCGTTACCGGCTGTTCGAGCCGTTCGGGCTGGCCTGGAACGGCGGGGTGCTGGGCACGGCGGCGGTTCAACTCACATATTGGTCTTACCAGGCGCGCGATTGGTGGCGGGAGCGGCAGTCGCGGGCATGACAGGGTGTACAGATGCAAGGCAACAAACAGAGCGTGTTGGCACAACGGCTGCGAGCCCTGCGCCAGGCGCGCGATTGGACGCTCAAGCAGGCGGCGCAGGCCACCGGCGTATCCGCGTCCACGCTCTCGAAAATCGAGAACGGCCTGCTCTCGCCCACCTATGACAACCTGATCAAGATCGCCGCGGGCCTGGACCTGGACGTGGCCGAGTTGTTCACCGCCTCGGACGCCCACATGGGCACCGGCCGCCGCAGCCTCAGCCGCCAGGGCGAGGGGCGCCAGTACGAAACCCCGTATTACGACCACCGCCTGCTCTGTACCGCGCTGTCGCACAAGCGCATGATGCCGTTCCACACCCGCGTCAAGGCGCGCTCGTTCGACGAATTCCAGGACTGGAGCCGCCATGGCGGGGAGGAATTCGTCTACGTGCTGGAAGGCGAGGTCGAGCTGTACACCGAGTTCTACGAGCCGGCTCGGCTGAAGGCGGGCGAGAGCTTCTATATCGACAGCCGCATGGGCCACCGGGTGATCAGCCTGAGCAAACAGGACGCGCTGGTGCTGTGGGTGTCCACCCACGCCGACCTGGGCGAGGAGTGAACCGTTCCAGCGACTGATAAACCGGGCGGTGCGGCCCGGCGGCGCCACGGGCCGTCCGCAACAGGGTAAAATGCGCCGCCCGGACTGGTTCCGGACAGTCACACACCGCGCGGCAGTAGCTCAGCTGGATAGAGCACGGGCCTTCTAAGCCCGGGGTCGGGGGTTCGAGCCCCTCCTGCCGCGCCAGAAAGCCTAATAATTGCAATAGTTTAGGGCTTCTTCAAAAACGCCGCGATGCTAAGCGTTGGAACAAAAAAGCCAGGGTTAGAATTTCACTCGGTTGCCGAAGCCGTTTTGATGTGTCGGCGGTCGTAGTGTCGATGGGTCGTCGCGGGGTTCGCGTGGGTTGCAAAGTCGTATGCGTCGGCGTCTCGATTTTGAAGCTTCGGAGAGCAGGCCGGAGGCCCGATCAGGTCAGCAAATGCTGGCGCGGTGACCGACCCGGCTTGCCATTCTGCTCATGTAAACTTATGCCCGCCATTGCCCGGTGGTTCATCTGCGGGTCAACTACGCCTTGCATAAGGACATCAAGAAATGCTGAAGATCGAGAAGTTCATCGATGGCCAACACGAAAAAACGATCAAGGCGCCAGCCTTCTTGGTTTCTCTTGCCAGCAAGATGCTACCGGAGTCGGGGCACTCCAAATTGATGGCTCAGGGGATCAATCTGCGCGCAATGGCGCAGGCGAAGCGAAGCGGTACCGCATATTCCACTTCCTTCTCGGTCCGTGAGCGCGGGATCAGCAAGCGAATTGTGGTTTCGCTTGCCTGACCCGACCACCCATAGTGGGTAGGGGCTACAGCTTTCCGCTGCGGTCCAGTACGCTGAGAATGGGCGCGAGGATGTCGAGCAGGGCTTCGATGAACTTGAGCATGGTGATTCCGAGAAGTGAGGTGATGGGGCGGGCCTGGCCTGGCCTGGCCTTTTACGTCGCCAGGGCGGACGTCGCGGCTTAGCTGCAGCGGGTGAGAAGGAACAGCATCAACGCGAACACGAAGTAGATTGGCATGGATGTCTCCGAGTGAAGGCCAAACTTGGGGGATGAAGAGACCCTGAAAAAGCTGCCTCTACCAAGATGTAGCGACGCTCGAGCAAACTGCCTCATAGTCAGCGCTGAGAGGGAGAGGGCGCACACCAGGCCGACATCATCCTGTCGAGTCTTCTATGGCTGCTGGTGATACAAAATTCTTCTCGCATGACGGCAACTGGCCAGGTGACACCAAGCCTATTGATGGACGCAGAGCCTCTCCATAAGATCGAACCTCAAGGAGAAAGACGTCATGACCAGCCCATTGAACATTGTTGGCAATGGCGACACGGGCGATGAGCAAATTGACGGGATAGCGAACAAGCTCATGTCCGGGGAAAAGCTTGGCGATTACGAACTCCACCTACTTGTGGATATCTATCTTGTGCATGCGAAGCTAGGAAACGCCGCGGCATTTAGGCAGGAATAGCTCCGAGCACGCGGGACAGGAGCTGGGCCTGTCACCACGAGCTTACCATCCCGCCGCAAGCTTGAATCGCAATGGCGGCAATTTCGTCGCACCTGCGCCGTGCCTTCCACATGCAATTCCACATTCGGTCATGGCAATTGCGTCGCCGCATCGCCTTCTCGGCATAGTTCCGGTCGGCGATCGCCTCCAGCAGCATGTTGCGCCAGCCTGCCATAGCTTTATCTAAATCCATGGTTACTGCCCCCTCTACTGGGCTTGAGGCGCGGGGCCGAACTGCATGACTGAGATTTCGGCCACTTCGCCCCATCGGGCACTCAGCGCCACACGCTGCGCGGGGTTGCCCGAGAAATCCCAGGTGAACTGGTGGCCGTGGTGGTCGAGGTAGGAATCGGCGCGCACGCGCAGGGCCATGGAGAGCCGGGGGGCGAATGCGTCAATGTCGAAATCGTCGCTGTCGCTGCCTACCAGATCAAACATCACGATGGGTTGCCGACCTGGCAATTACTAGAACAATCAAGCCAGCGTTGGAAAGTTGCCGACGATGCGAAGGACTGGCCTCAGGCCGCGGACGCGGACATTTCGTGTTCGGCGGCCATGGCCAGGAACGCGGAGCGGGACATGCGGCGGGCCTCGGCGGCCTGGTCGATGCGATGCACCAGGTTCTCGGGCAGGCTGATGTTCAGCCTGACGGCTTTGGTGTTGACCTTGGACAGATCGATATCGACCATCATCCAGTAGCCGCCCTGGAAGTCTTCGTGGCTCATCCACGCTTCAGGCGTTGAGGGCGCGGGGATGCCCGCGGTGTCGCCGTGGAAATGCGCTTCCACGGCTTCCTGGGCCGCGCGCGGCAGATCCTGCAGATCGTCCGCGGCCGCGAAACAGCCGGGAAAATCCGGGAAGGATGCCCCGTAGGCGCTGCCTTCATCCTTGTGTACGTGGACCGGGTAGAGCATTCGGATCTCCAAAGGGGCGGCTAACGCAGGCCGGCTTGTTTGAGGATGCTGCGCAGGGTCTGCATCGGCAGGTCTTTCTTGGGGTGCGGCACCGTGACCTTGCCAGGTTTGGCCGGATGCTTGAATTGATCCCACTTGAGGTTTTTCCATGACTGTCGAACACGCCTATATCGTCATCGCGCCGCATGTCAGCGAATTCCCCGAGCCCCTGGTCTTGAAAACGGGCGATCGCGTATCGGTCGGAGAGGTCTATGACGGGCCGGAAGGTTGGCCCGACTGGTACCTGTGCTCGGCGCCCGGGCAAGAGGCGGGTTTCGTGCCCGGGCAGATCCTGGCGCGGCACGGGGACGGCACCGCTTCGTTGCGGGAGGACTTCACCAACAAGGAATTGGATGTGGTTCCGGGCGAGATCCTGCATGGCGGGCGTCAACAAAACGGGTGGGTGTGGGCGACGAGATTGTCCGATGGGGCTGCCGGGTGGGTCCCACTGGAGAATGTGCGCGTACGCGCGCATGAGGCATGAATGCCCGCCAGGCATTGGGCTTTTTGCCGCTGTCGCAATGAGATTTCCGGTGTGGTGGCGCGCGCACGGCAACCCATGATTGCAACGAGGCAGTCTATGACGCCAGCAGCCTTGACGCGGCGGCCGTGGGCGAAAACTCGGACGCCTGGACATGGCGTATCCTTCGCAGCATGACGCTGGGTACAAAAATCAAAGAGACGCCGCGGGTTTGTCTGCGATTGCGGCTGCGCTGGGTTCGCCTGCTGCTATCGGCCGCCATCCTGGCCGCCTGCCTGCCCGTCCACGCCCAACTGATCGAGCAGGGCCGCTTGCCGCGCCCCGACGGCTCGTCGATCGCCTATTACCTGCAGCAGCGCGATCCGGCGCGGGCCGCCGACAGCCTGCTGGTGGTGGCGCAGGGATCCGACTGCAACAGCGTCCGCCACAACCGCGCGATCCGCGAGCAGCTGTGGCGGGCGCTGCCGGCGGCCGATGTGTTGACGGTCGACAAGTACGGCATCGATGCGGCCTTGCCCTATCAGCAGGACGACGGCGAGAACCGCGCCGATTGTCCGCGGGCGTACCTGCTGCATGACGACTTCGACCAGCGCGTGCGCGACTACGAGGCCGTGATCGCTTTGCTGCGCCGTCATGGCGCGTACCGGCGCGTGGTGGCGTTGGGCGGCAGCGAAGGCGCGGTGGTGGCCAACCTGCTGGCCGCGCGCGGCGGGTCGGTCGACGCCAGCATCGCCTTCAATGGCGGCGGGCGCTGGTTTCTCGACGATGTGCTGCACACCATCGAGGCCGGCGACACGCCGGCCGAGGCCAAGGCGGCCTCGGCGGCGGGGTTCCGGGAGTTCGCCGCGTTCCTGCGCGAGACGCCGTCGTCGGACCTGGTCGCCAGCAGCCACGGCCACGCATGGTGGCGGCAGGCGCTGGCGCTGGATCAACAGGCGGTGCTCGCGCGCGTGCGCACGCCCTTGCTGATCGTGCAGGGCGGGCGGGACGCCTCGGTGTCGCCGGGGGCGGTCGAACGCATGGTCGAGGATCTGCGGCGCGCGGGGCAGCGCAATATCGCCTATCGCGCCTATCCGCGGCTGGACCATGGCCTGCGCGACGCGGACGGCGTCAGCCGCATGGGCGAGGTGGCCGACGACATGGCCGCGTGGCTGCGCGATCTGCCGGCGCCCTGACGCGGGCTTTCTACAATAGCGGTTCGTTGCCCAAGGACACGCCATGCCCACGCCCGAAGACATCATGCGGCACTACGACTCGGATCCCGACGAGGATCCGTGGGTGCGCGGCAAGCCGGCGCCGGAAGCGGTGGCGCTGGCGCCGTACGACCCGGACTGGCCCGCGCGCTATGCGCGCCTGGCCGCCGACATCGCGGCGGCGCTGGGGCCGGCGGCGCTGCGCATCGACCACGTGGGGTCGACGGCGGTGCCGGGGCTGCCGGCCAAGCCGGTGGTGGACATCGACGTGGCGGTGGCCGACCCGGCCGACGAAGCCGCTTACGTGCCCGCGCTGGAAGCGCTGGGCTATGTGCTGACGATCCGCGAGCCGTCGTGGCACCAGCATCGCTGCCTGCAATTGGCGGCGCCGCGCGTCAACCTGCATGTGTTCGGTCCGGACTGTCCCGAGAACATCCGCCACCGCATGTTCCGCGACTGGCTGCGCGCGCATGACGATGACCGCGATCGCTACGCGGCGGCCAAGCATGCCGCCGCGCAAGGGGTGGACCAGGTGGCCGACTACAACCTGCGCAAGCAGGCGGTGATCCGCGAGATCTACGAACGGATGTTCCGGGCGGCCGGCTTTCTCTAGCGTTCGCTTGCGGATCCGAACGACGGCGCGCTGACGATGCGTCGGGCGCCGATGCGCCGGGCGTTTCCGCAGCCGCGCCCGGCCGCGGTTGTCGGGATCAGCCGCCGCTCAGGAACAGCTTGTCGCAGTAGCCGCCGAGCAGGTCGTACGACACGATGGTCTTGTTGGCGTCGGTGGTGAACGACATGTAGCAGGATTCGCCTTCCTGGGTGTAGTAGCCCGTCGGCGCGGTGTTCTGCTGGTAGATCGGGATGGCGCCCTGGCCGCCGCCGGCCGGCAGCACCGTGACCAGCGTGCTGCCCGTCGACGCCGTGCCGGTCTGGACGAAGTTCCGGTGCTGGGTCGAGCCGTAGCGGCTCCAGGTATGCACGTAGCGCGGGTTCTGCGGGGTGCCGATGTTGGGATAGGCGGCCGAGCCGCCCTGGGCATCCTCGGGGCCGAACTGCGCGGTGACCGCGTCGAGGTTCTGGCCGATCATGCTGTTGGCGTAGCGGTTCAGCTGGTTGGCGGGCGGGTGGTAGACGCAACCGCTCACCAGGGCGAAACCCAGGGCGGCGGAACCGATGGACAGGGTGCGGCGGATCATGAGGCGCTTCTCGTGAAGTCCGAAAGCGCGAATTCTATTTCCAGGTCGGCCCAGACAGGAAATCGTCAGCGTAAAAGACGTAACCAGGTATATGCGGCGCGGCTCGAGGACGGGCTCGAACGCGTCACGGGCTCATCCGGGATGCCGCTCGCGGCGGCGCCTATGTCCGCGCCATCGCGTGCGCGTAAGCATCCAGCGTGCGGTGCATCTGGCCGGCCAGGCGGAAGTGCGATTCGGCGTAGCCGCGCGCATGGGCCACGGCGGCGGCGGTGGCGGCGGGGTCGGCGCGGATCTGCATGATGCGGTCGGCGAAGCCGGCGATGTCGCCGGGCTCGGCCAGCCAGCCGGTGTCGCCGGGCCGGACGATCTCGGGCAGGCCGCCGACATTGCTGGCCACCACGGGGCAGCGCACGGCGAACGACTCCGGCACCACCCGCGACCAGGCTTCGGTGGCGGACGGCACCAGCACCACGTCGGAGGCATGGATCAGATCGGCCACGTCGGCGCGGTGGCCGGCGAACACCACGTGCTCGGCAATGCCGAGCTGCGCGGCCAGGATGCGCAGCTCGTTCGCGTACGCCTGGGTGGCGGCGGTGGCCATGCCCACCACCAGCGCGGTGGCCGGCACCGCGTGGCGGCGCAGCCGCAGCACCACGCGCAGCAGGTCGGCCTGGCGTTTCTCGGGGCGCAGCATGCCGATGGTCGAGATCACGTAGTCGTGCGGGCCCAGCGCCAGCTCGCGCCGCACCTGGCGGCGCACGCCCGGCTTGTCGGCGGCGCGGAAGAACTCGTCGCCGGCCCACTCGCCCACCACGCTGATGCGGTCGGCCGGCGCCAGCCGCGCGTCCAGCAGCGCGTCGCGGCCGGCGGCGCTGGTGGCGATCACGTGGTCGCAGCCCAGCTTCCATTCCAGGCGGCGGCGCGCGCTGGTCGGCATGGGCTTGGCGAAATGGCGAGTGCGCACCACGGCGCACAGGTCGCGGCACAGCGCGCCGGTCTTGCCGTCGGCGCGGCTATGGCTGTCGATGACGTCGATGTGCAGGCGCCGCACGGCGCGCCGCAGCCGCAGCACGGTGACCGGCGAATAGGGCGCGTCGAAGTTGATGTCGACGGTGGCGATGCCGCGCTGGCGCGCCGCCAGGTTGATGGCGCTGCCGGCGGGGGCGGCGATGGCCGCGTCATGGCCGTGGCGCGCCAGCCAGCAGGCCTGGTCGAGCGTGCGGAACTCGAGTCCGCCCAGGCTTTTTTCGCCGAGAGTATGCAGGATCCGCATGGTGTGACCTGATGGGTAAGGACGGCTGCGCGTCAGGCGCGGGCCGCGGGCGCGTGCGACAGCACGCGTGCACAGGCGTGCGCGACCT
>Ga0189292_10457_pt1 | contig 12299 bp, 13 predicted proteins | sample UW1oraminimetaG_FD_130317 | JGI IMG/M metagenome (GOLD analysis project Ga0189292, IMG submission 130317) | Marine microbial communities from the Costa Rica Dome - UW179A-orange mini metaG | ecosystem: Environmental > Aquatic > Marine > Oceanic > Photic zone | place: Costa Rica: the Eastern... | reverse complement strand
GGATCCACCGCCCCGTGCGACAATCAGCAAATCTGGTTTTGGCGCGGGACCACCCGATTGCATCGCGTTAAATCCGCGGATGGCATTTGTAACCTGCGGCGCACAGGCATCTCCTTGCACAGCGACTGGCCAGACGATCACTTCGCGTGGAAAACGGTCTCTTAACCGGTGGAGAATATCGCGTATCACGGCGCCTTGGGGCGATGTTACCACGCCAATCACCTGTGGAAGATAAGGCAGTTGTTGCTTTCGCTCCGCCGCAAACAGACCCTCGGCAGCCAGTTGCGCCTTGCGCTTTTCGAGCATCGCCATCAGCGCCCCAACACCTGCAGGGGCGACTTCCTCGACAATCAGTTGATACTTGGATTGACCTGGAAAGGTGGTCAGGCGGCCTGTCGCAACGACCTCCATCCCTTCCTCCGGGCGCACTTTCATGCGTGAAACGGTGCCTTTCCAACTGACCGAAGCCAGAACGGCGCGATCATCTTTCAGATCGAAATAGAGATGCCCCGAGCGTGCCAACATTGTTCGCCCCACCTCGCCGCGCACGCGCACGCGTCCAAATTCGCCTTCAAGCGCACGTTTCACCGCGCCTGATATCTCCGCCACGGTAAACTCATGCGCGTTGCCCCGAGCGGGGCTGTCGTCATCGATCAGATCAGACATCTGGCCTCGGTTGTGTTGTCTTGCGTCCAAGCCTAGAACGCCAGCAAAAGCGATCCAAGGGGCCATTCATGAATATCCTAATCCTTGGCGGCGGTGGCCGCGAACATTCTCTGGCCTGGGCTGCTGCACAGAACCCGAAATGTGACCGGCTCATTGTTGCGCCTGGCAATGCGGGTATGGCGCAAATCGCGGAATGCGCGTCAATCGACATTACGGATGCTGCAGCCGTGGCTGAATTCGCCGTCGAGAAAGCCGTAGATTTCGTGATAGTTGGTCCCGAAGCCCCGCTTGCTGCTGGTGTATCGGACGCCTTGCGCGACGCAGGGATCCTAGTCTTTGGTCCCAGTGCAGCTGCGGCGCAATTGGAAGCCTCCAAAACCTTCACCAAGGAAGTTTGTGATGCCGCGCATGCACCAACCGCTCGATGGGCGCGTTTCACCGATGCAACGTCTGCTGCCTCTTATATCCGGTCTCAAGGTGCCCCAATCGTTGTAAAGGCGGACGGCCTGGCCGCGGGCAAAGGTGTTGTGGTGGCAATGACCGAGGCCGAGGCGCTTGCGGCGATCGAAGATATGTTCGGCGGAGCATTTGGCAGCGCAGGTGCTGAAGTCGTTATCGAGGAATTCATGGAGGGAGAAGAGGCGTCGTTTTTCGTGCTTTGCGATGGCGAAGTCGCCCTGCCAATTGGCACAGCACAGGACCACAAACGCGTGGGCGAAGGTGATACAGGACCGAATACAGGCGGCATGGGCGCCTATTCCCCTGCCCCTGTTCTGACCGATGCAATTGCGCAGCGCACTATGGACGAGATCATCTATCCGACGCTGCGTGAAATGGCCAAACGCGGGACGCCATATCGCGGCGTCCTTTATGCTGGGCTTATGATCAAAGACGGCGCTCCGCGCCTCGTGGAGTATAACGTCCGTTTCGGAGACCCGGAATGTCAGGTCCTGATGATGCGACTTGGCGCTCAAGCATTGGACTTGATGCTTGCAGCTGCCGAAGGCCGACTTGAAGACGCAAAAGTCCAATGGGCGGATGATCACGCGCTTTGTATAGTCTACGCCGCAAATGGATACCCCGGATCATACGAAAAAGGGTCCGTGATCAGTGGCCTCGACGCCTTGCCCGAAAACAGCAAGAATATGGTTTTCCATGCAGGAACGGCAAAATCTGACGGTCAGGTCGTTGCCGCGGGGGGGCGCGTACTAACGGTGACCGCGCGCGGCAATACGCTGTCAGAAGCTCAAAAACACGCCTACGCGATGGTTGATAGAATTGATTGGCCCGAAGGGTTCGTGCGTCGCGACATTGGTTGGCGCGCTCTCTAAGAAAGCGGCACGTCCCTGCATCCCACGGGGGTTTCAGTGATCTTAGTGACGCGTTGGACTTCCATGTCTGACGGCATTCCGACCAACAAGCCGTCATCATCAATGAAGGTGTACCAGCAATGTGACACGTCAGGATCGTCGTCATACACAAAGCACAGTTGTCCATCGCGCACAGTTATGACGCCATATGTACAGGTGCCGTCAGCACGTGTCCAAACACTCAGAACTCGGCTGAGAAATTGTTCCACGCCGACAAGCTGGCCCGAAGGCTCCATACGGAAGGTCAGCGTCCGTCCCGCCGCTTTATCGAGAAACTGCTCAGGCGCAATTAATTCCATGGCAACCGCCGGTTGCAATGTGAGCGCCAGACATAGCCAGATTCGAACTACTAACATGCCAAGGCCGTTGTAAAACTTTGGGGCCCCTCAAAGGTTCCCAATTCACGCGCGACCAGCTTAGTTACGTTCAACTTTACCGAAACGATTGATCCCCAGTTCCGCGAGGCCACAACCATTTCGGGACCCGCGCCACAGTCGCGCAGACCACCCGAAATAAAGTCTTCACCGATTTTGTGATTGGTGACGCCTTGCAAGCTGGCTACTTGGAACAAACGGCTATCGCTGAAACGCCAGACGCGTAAGATTTTGGCCAGATGCGGACGATCAACATAGGCGATCTCGATCGCACCATCTTCATCCAGATCGGCAATCGCAACGGGCGCAAGCCAGCGAAACCTTGTACCGATATACGGGTTGGCGGCAACTAAGCCGCTTGCGTCATATATTGCGAGCCGAGCGCCCTGAAGCTGATGGCTCTCAATCGAGATCACCTCCAGATCGCCATCGAGATCAACATCAGCCAGACGCGGTTCAAGGTCCTCAAAAACTCGGTCCCGGGGCAATACGATCCTGCGTTTCGAACCGTTTGATAGGGTCAGTTCAAGCGCACCCCATTCAAGTGTGTCACCCAAAACACCGTGCGGATATCGATCCGTCGGATCGGTATATCTTGCGGCAATGATGTTTTGTGCCGCGCTGACCATTGGCCAAAGCAGGGCCGTCAGGATCAACGCCGCAAAGCGCATCAGATCTGCTTTTCGGGCATTTGCACGATGAGGCCGTCCAACGCATCGCTGACCTTGAGTTGGCAGGTCAGGCGCGAGCGTGTTTCATCAGGCTCAAATGCGAAATCCAGCATGTCTTCTTCCATGCTTTCTTTGGTGGGCAACTTCTCAACCCAGTCAGGGGCCACATATACGTGACAGGTCGAGCATGCGCAGGCACCGCCGCAATCAGCCTCGATGCCGGGAATGCCATTGTCGCGCGCGCCTTCCATAACGGTCAGGCCATTGGCAACGTCGACCACGTGCTCGGTGCCGTTGTGTTCGATATAGGTGATCTTGGCCATGCCAGAAATCCTTCAAGAAAGTCTCAGTCCCGAGGCGATGTAGTGCGTAATGTCACGGATGGGAAGCCCACGCGCACGGGTGGGTTACAGCTGGGGCAGAATTGCGGTAAAATGCGCGTTAACGGGTCGGCTAAAGCTGGCCATGCCGCAAAATAGGCAGAGCAGTGCATACTAAGTTCTTGATGGTAACAGCGATCGCTGTGCTGAGCGTGACAGGGTGTGAAAGCGCCTTGGACACGCCCGTTGTGTCGCGACTGATCGAACCTGAACCCCAGATTCTGCGCGCTGCCGATGGGCCACCAGGCGCAGATCCGGAAAGCTGTTGGGGGCGCGACGTGACGCCTGCGCAAATCGAAACTGTGACCGAACAAGTCATGATCCAACCCGCGGTGATCACAACGACCGGCGCTGTTCTGGAACCCGCCGTCTACAAAACGGAAACGCAACAACGCATCACACGAGAGCGGCAGGAAATATGGTTTGAAACCCCCTGCCCCGAAGTTCTAACACGCGAGTTTGTAGCATCTTTGCAGCGTGCGCTTCAGGTTCGCGGCCTCTATTCCGTGTTTGTTTCTGGCGAGATGGATCGCGCTACACGCCGTGCGATCCGGCGCTATCAAATGCAGCAAGGTCTCGACAGTTCTCTGCTGTCGCTTGCGGCGGCACGCAGACTGGGCCTTGTGACCGTAGATCCCGATCAATTGGATCAGGGGTAAGTACGACGTCGCATGGCAAAATACGATTTCGGCGTGGCGCTAATTAGGCCCCTGCAAAGCTGGATACCAACCGGTGGATTGGTCGTTAATCTCAAGTTTCATTACTGCCCAACAACCAAAATGGGGCGCGCCGATCACCCGGCGCGCCCTTAAATCAAATAGTTTGGTTAACCTATTGCAAGCTGAGCGCCACGAAACGCGGGTCTCCTGCACGGCTGATCAGAAGCAAAATCGACTTACGCCCAGCATCTCTGGCAGCTTCAATCCGATCCTGCAGATCCTCCGCAGTTTCGACAGGTCGTTGGCCAGCTTCTGTTATGACGTCGCCTGGACGCAGGCCTTTCTCATAAGCCTCGCTTGCCCCATTCACATCGGTGATCGCCAATCCTGCAACCGAACGGCCAAGGCTCAATTCTTCGCGCAGCTCAGGCGTAAGCTCTGACAGGGTCAAGCCCATTACTTCTTTTTGAATGGGTGCTTTCGGCTCCAGCTCAGCAGACGCTGGTACAGCACGTTCCGCATCTTCGCGACGCGCTAGGGTCACCCGCAAAGTTTGCGTCTCACCTTCGCGGAACACCACGACACGAACGGTTTTGCCAACCTGTGTGTTGCCAACGATACGCACCAATTCACGCGTGTCGATGACATCTGTACCGTCAAAGGTCAGGATCACATCCCCAGCTTCCATGCCCGCTTCCATCGCAGGACCGTCAGGAACGTCGGTCACCAACGCCCCGTCCGTAGACGCCAAACCAAGCGCTTCTGCCATATCGTCGTTCATATCCTGAATGCGTACACCCAGCCATCCGCGACGGGTTTCACCGAACTCTTTGAGCTGTCCAATGACATTCTCGGCCACCGCTGAAGACATCGCAAAACCGATCCCGATGGACCCGCCATTGGGCGACAGGATTGCAGTGTTCACACCAATAACGTCACCATTCATATTGAAAAGCGGCCCGCCCGAATTGCCTCGGTTGATTGCAGCGTCCGTTTGAATGTAGTCGTCATAGGTACCTGACAAGGCCCGGTTACGGGCGGATACGATCCCGGCGGATACAGAAAAGCCCTGCCCGAGCGGGTTACCAACAGCCATGACCCAGTCACCAACGCGTGCAACATCACTGTCGCCCCACTGAACGAATGGCAGCGGCTCCTCGCTTTCGACTTTCAAAAGAGCAAGGTCCGTATTGGCGTCAGTACCGATCACAACCGCTTCAAGCTCTTCGCCCGAAAAGAACTCGATCATGATCTCGTCAGCCTGTTCGATGACGTGGTTATTAGTCACGATGAAACCGTCTTCAGAGATCACGAAGCCCGAGCCGAGCGCGTTGTTGCGCCGTTGTGGACGGTCTCCGCCGCCACGATCTTGGCGGTCCATGAAATCGTTAAAGAAATCTTCAAGAGGTGATCCCTCTGGTACCAGAGGACGCGGTCCCGCTGGTCCAGCGACATTAGTCGCCGTGGTAATGTTGACAACCGAAGGGCTGACCTCATCGGCAAGGTCTGCAAATGTGCCAGGGCGGGATTGCGCCTCTGAGGCTATGCTCGAGGCCAATAATAGGCTGAAGCCTGTCAGCAACGCCATGGTGCCACGCCAGAGCACTGTATTCGAATTTTGTAAATCTCGCATTGGGGCGAGTACGCGGATTTTTGAGGTCACGCTCGGGTTCCTCCTTGAGAGTGTCACTGGTCGAAGTGTGACCAAGATATTCGCTCGCTGCTGTCTCGTTTCAAGGTAATACGGCTCGCGTCCAAGTCACGTGCGCGTGAAATTGCCTTTGAGGGTGATCCAGCTTGGCAACACCCGTAAACGTCCAAATCGAAACAAATACCCACATACAAAGGATTTGTTCGCCAAAAGAACGAGAAAAGTACGAAATTAAAACCCTCGCTTTTTGTGCACGGTAATTCGGCATATTAGCCGCTTCAGGGGCCTGCGCAATTTGGGAGCGTAGCATGAACGCCAGAGAAGCAATCAAAACGAGTGCGTATTATGCAATGGGGGCCGCCACGCGCTTAAGAGCCTTAGTCGATCGCGAGCCAAACTTTTCGGGGGCCTTCCCCACCTTAGAGCTTGCGCAAGCCGCTTTGCCCACTGACGCCAGTTCCGGCTATGACAGCGATGATATGGTCGAGGTCGGGCTGGGCCACATGATGGGAGTACTAGGGTGGGATTATCCTGTCATGTTCTGGCTGGATAGATTGATCCGCGAACAGCATCGCATCTCTTTGCTCGATGCAGGCGGCCATGTGGGAACCAAACACCATGCGTTTGGACCTTATCTTGATCTGGAGAGGGTCGATTGGGCGATATGGGATCTGCCCGCTTTGTTACGCGCAGGCAAGCATGCCCAAGACAGAGGGATGGTGTCAAAAGACATCGCGTTTGTTGAAACGCTTAGAGATGCCGGAAAGGTCGACCTGCTCCTCGCGTCTGGCCTTTTTCAATATATCGACATCTCGTTTAAAACCCTGCTGGATCGGATGGCAGAGCGCCCACGCTGGGTCATGCTCAACAAGGTCGCAACCCGACATGACGCAGATATCGTAACGCTTCAGCTGATTGGCAAGAAACGCGTTCCTTACCAAATACGCGACAGAAAAAAATTCGAAGGCGAGTTGAAGGCGGCCGGATATGTAATCCGCGATAGCTGGACAATCACCGGGCTCTCGCACCGGATCGGAACGCACCCGTGGCTCCGTGAAAGCGAAAGTAAGGGCTACTTTCTGGAGCGGGTTTAGCCCTTAACCTAACACCCAGTACAAAAGCGCGACACCACAACAGGCTTCAACCAACCCCATACAACGTCGCAACTCTTCTGGTAGAATTGACAGAAGGGACACCAGCGAGCTTGGCCCTCGGCCTTGTGGCCAAAGCGCAAAGAAAAGGCCCTCCCCCACAAGGAGAAGGGCCAATCCAACTAGAAATCCGTAGAGCATTAGACCTACTGGTTCGCAGTCGATCCAGCGCTGCCGTCAAGGTATTCGAAGAACTCGCTATCGGGTGAAATAACCATAGTCGAATTCGACCCTTGTAATGCACGCTCGTAAGCTGTCATCGACCGGTAAAATTCAAAGAATTCAGGGTCCTGTCCAAAGGCGGTCGCAAAGATGTTGTTGCGGCGTGCGTCTGCTTCACCACGTGTGATCTCTGCTTCTCGCTGCGACTCTGAGACCAATTCCACCACCGTTCTGTCAGCTTGCGCCCGAACGCGCTGTGCGGCCTCGTTACCACGTGCAATTTCATCCGTTGCTTCCCGCTCACGTTCGGCACGCATCCGCGCAAAAGTGGCCTCAAGGTTCTGAGCCGGTAGGTTGGTTTGCTTCAGGCGAACGTCCAGCACTTCCAAACCGAGAGGCAAAGCGCGTGCACGCGCCTGTTCGGTGATGCGCTGCATCAATGCAGAGCGCTCTTCTGAAAGAATCGTGTTCGACGTAACCCCATCCGCACCAAGCACAGCCCGGATCTGCGGGTTCAGGATACCCTCTAGACGGTCCTCAGCGGCACGAAGACCACCAACGCCTACGGCCTGACGGAACTGAACCACATCAGAGATGCGATAGCGTGCAAACGCGTCCACAACCAAACGACGATCATCCGAAGGGGTAACCTCGATTGCAGCTGTATCCAACGACAAAATACGGTCGTCATAACGCACCACTTCTTGAATCAGAGGGATCTTAAAGGCGAGACCTGGGTCTTCCTTTACATCCGCGATCTGACCGAATTGCAGAACAAGTGCTTTTTCACGTTCGTCCACGATAAAGATCGAAGACAGGCCCAGTGCGCCCAAGATCACGATGATAGGCAGTATATATGTTGCTCTTCGCATCAGTTCGAGCTCCCGGCCTGGTTTGATCCACGGCGCAATTCATTAAGAGGAAGGTAAGGCACAACTCCATTGCCGCCCTGACCACCAGTGTCGCTGTCGAGGATAATCTTATCAACATCGCTCAGAACGCGTTCCAGTGTTTCTAGATAAAGGCGTTTACGCGTCACATCTGGCGCATTCTCGTATTCAGCCAAAACAGCAAGGAAGCGCGATGCTTCACCTTCAGCTTCGTTTACCACCTGAGCACGATAGGCCTCTGCTTCTTCCAGAAGCTGCGCCGCTTCACCACGCGCGCCAGCAAGCACACGGTTGGCATAGGCATCGGCCTGACGTTCAAGACGATCACGTTCTTGTTCGGCCGCCTGAACTTCACGGAATGCATCAATAACTTCGGCAGGCGGGTCGGCCCGATCGAGGTTCAGACGCACCACGTTCACCCCAGCATCATAGCTGTCGAGCGTGGATTGGATAAGGATCAGCACATTGTCTGCAATGATCTCACGATCCCGGTTCAAGATCGGAGCCAACTCCGACTGTGCGATCACTTCGCGCATGGCGGCTTCAGACACCGCACGAATTGTCGCTTCCGGATCACGCAAGTTAAACAGGTATTTCGCAGGATCGTTGATATTCCAGACAACTTCGAAGTCGATATCGACGATGTTTTCGTCTGTGGTCAGCATCAGACCGTCGCCAGCCCGACCCAATCCGATCTGCTCTGTGTTTTCGCGGGTCACCGCGATAACCTCGGCAGTCACGATCGGCCAGGGTGCGAAGTTCAGACCCGGATTGCCCGTCGCAGAGTACTCGCCCAGCAACAACTCGACCGACTGTTCTTCCGGCGCGACAGTGTAAAGGCTCGTCGCCCCCCAGAGACCGATCGCCACAATCGCAGCGAGCCCCCAGCGCGCAGGCGTCATTTTGAAGCCATCACCGCCTCCGCCGCCACCAGAACCGTTTCCGCCGCCACGACCGCCCATGAGGACGCGTAGCTGTTCCTGACCTTTTTTCATGATCTCGTCGATTTCGGGAATTTGAGGCCCTTCACCGCCACCGTTGGTCGGGCGGCGCCCGCCATTGCCGCGATTGTCCCCGCCGCCGGGACGGTTGTTGCCGCCTCCGCCACCCCAGGGTCCGCCGTTATTTCCAGCCATCCGCTATCCTTGTCGTTTCATCAAGAGTTGTTATTCAGATGGGCGCTTCAGTCCCATTATCAAGCTATATTGCCCCAAAACCCGATCACATCAGGCAGTTCTCACGGGTGATTTCATTGTTACCAGTTCTTCTGACATGGTCGGATGGACAGCGCAAACCCGATCGAAATCCTCTTTGGTTGCACCCATCTTAATTGCCACGCCTGCAAGTTGAATCATTTCACCCGCACCTGGAGCCACGATGTGACAGCCCAAAACAACTCGGGTCGCCTTTGACACAATCAGTTTCATCAGAACTCGGTCACTGCAGCCCGCAAATGCGGTCTGCATGGGCTTGAATGAGGTGCAGTATATTTCGATCGGTTCTTGATCGCGGGCTTCTTCTTCAGAAAGTCCGATTGTACCCATTTCAGGTTGGGTAAAAATCGCTGACGGGATCAGTTCATGATCTACCGCCGTTGGGTTGCCTTTGAAAACCGTCTCGACAAAAGCCATACCTTCTCGGATAGCAACGGGGGTTAGTTGGACACGGTTGGTAACATCGCCGATCGCAAAGACGGAAGGAACACCTGTCTGGCTATATGCGTCGACAATCACTTCACCGCGCCGCCCAACCTCAACGCCAACCGCTTCCAACCCGAGATTCTCGGTATTTGGTGCACGCCCAGTTGCAAACAGCACAGCATCGTAGACAGCCTCGTCTCCATTGGTGGCTTTCACCCAAACTGGACCAGATTTCGCATCACTACGAACGGTTCGTTCGTTTGCAGGCATCCCCATGCCGCCGCTCGCGCCGCCTGCCGGGTCGGCAGCGTGATCACCATCTGCCGGGGCCAGATCAACAATATTTGTGCCCAAATGCAAATTAACGCCGCTCTCCTTCATCATCTCAGCCACGAGCCCCCGCGCCTCATCGTCAAACCCACGCAGGATCTGAGCTCCGCGATAGTACTGCGTCACCTCAACGCCAAGGCCGTTCATGATGCAGGCAAACTCGCATGCAATATAGCCGCCACCAATGATGAGCATCTTCTTTGGCAGCTCTTCGAGATCAAAGATATCGTCCGAAACGATGCCAAGATGCGCATTAGTCAGGTCTGGGCGAACCGGGCGTCCACCTGTCGCGACAAGGATGTGTTTCGAGGTTTTCTCTTCGCCGTTGGAAAGGGTAACGGTATGGGCATCCTTTAATTGCGCGCGCGCATCAAAAATCTCGACGTCAGAGCCGTTCAAAAGGTTGCGATAGACCTGCTCCAAGCGCGCCAATTCGGCATGAAGACGCGTCTGGAACTTTTGCCAATCGAATGCGCCGGCGGTCACGTCCCAACCGTAACTTTGCGCAGTCTTGAAGGTCTCACGATACTCCGACGCAAATACCATCAACTTTTTTGGCACGCAGCCTCGGATAACGCAGGTTCCACCCATCCGGCTATCTTCCGAAATTGCTACCTTGGCCCCTTCTGCGGCCGCCACTCGGGCCGCACGCACGCCACCCGAACCCCCTCCGATAACGAAGAGATCATAGTCAAAGCTCATGTTTGGGGCTCCTTGGCAGTTCTGTGTCGCGCAGCGGCGCGCAGATTACATATCGCTAAAAAGGTTATCACTCTCGGCGATTTCAATCCGGTCCTGTGTGACAGTTCCGTTATTGATATCGCGTAGCTCCACCATACCATCGCCATGACCAATCACTACGATATCGCAGATATCGATAAACAATCCGTTTTCCACAACGCCGGGGATTTGGTTCAATACCAAGCTAACTTGACGTGGATTCCCGATCCGGCGCAGGTGCAGATCGAGGATATAATTGCCCTCATCCGTCCGGAAGGGTTGATCGCGATCCAGTCGCAAAGCCGATGATCGGCCCATTACATCGAGATTAATCAGAGTTTCTTCGATCAAGGTTTTCGTAGTCTGCCAACCGAACGGGATAATCTCGACAGGTAAAGGGAAGGCACCTAATTGTTCCACCTGTTTGGAGACGTCAGCAATCACAATCATCTGATCTGAGGCAGTGGCCACAATCTTTTCTTGCAAAAGCGCCCCGCCACCACCTTTGATCAGGTTGAGGTTGGCATCATATTCATCAGTCCCATCAATCGTAATATCAAGCCATTTAGCTTCATCGAGTGAAGCGACGCGAAGCCCAACTTGTTTGGCCAGTTCGGCAGTGCGGGTCGATGTGGGCACGCCTGTGATCTGCAGACCTTCCTTGCGAACAAGCTCACCAAGACACCGCACCATCCACGCGGCGGTTGACCCTGTCCCCAGGCCAACCCGCATTCCATCCTCGACATATTGGACCGAACGCTTGGCGGCTATGAATTTGGCACGGTCAATGGGGGAAAGTTCACCCGACATATGGCTACTCCGGTCTGCCTCTGATCCGTAAATTAGGGGGTTTCTTCAGGGTGCGCGACCCCAAATCGGCTCGTTTTGGATCTAAGGGGGCCATTGATAGGAATTTACCTCCAGCGCAGCAATCAACTCGGACAACTTATCCACAGGCAGAATCACAAGGAGGTTGGGTTTATTGACCGACAGCTCAACCAATCCTCCCAATGCTGCGTTCGATGTTCCAATACGTCGACCAGGCTCCAAAGCAAGTTCAGAAAGCTCCCACTCAAGTCCGGTGCTGCTCACGTTAACTGGTGCCATCGGGAAAAGCGAAACACGGGTGCCGCGCGGCAGATCAATCGACATCCTTGGGGGACACAACATAATGATGTCCTCTTCTGCGATCAACAAACAGCGCTGAGCCGGGTATCGCATGAGGGCGTGATAGGCAGCCAGCTCGTGATCGCGCCGTTTTCCGGTCAGTCCAACTCCCAAAATCAGCGGAGCCCTGATACGCGCCAGGCATTTCTCGAAATCCGTTGTGTCTTGCTCATCCACCTGATGAAATCGTTCTCGCGGGATTGCACCTCGCGCCCGATCTGCCAGCGAGTCAAAGTCGCCAATCACAGCTTCCGGCACAATCCCTTCCGAAATCGCAAAATGCGCGCCGCCATCCGCAGCGACCAGAATCGGGGCAAAACGCATTGCTTTTTCGAGTTCAGCGGAAGTCACTGATCCACCACCTAAAAGTGTCAAAAATGTGTGGGTTTGAACAATGCCGAGGTCCATTATTAATTAATCGTCGGGGGGGAAACAAAGCGCAACCAAATGGAAGAAAAATCAGACCTC
>Ga0189292_10454_pt1 | contig 12352 bp, 10 predicted proteins | sample UW1oraminimetaG_FD_130317 | JGI IMG/M metagenome (GOLD analysis project Ga0189292, IMG submission 130317) | Marine microbial communities from the Costa Rica Dome - UW179A-orange mini metaG | ecosystem: Environmental > Aquatic > Marine > Oceanic > Photic zone | place: Costa Rica: the Eastern... | reverse complement strand
GGCGCTGCAGTGGATGCCATGGGACGAATCCGCGTGCTCGATCGTGGACCTTGGGGTGATTTCAACTGGATACTGGACGACAGTGGCATGTTCACTGGTGAGCAGGGACCTGCTGAAACCACCAACGAGAGCAATGAACTCCTCTTTCAGTTGGATCTCAATCTGGATCAGATCATCGGCACAGCTGAACAAGGAAATGGCGATGAACAACCTGCGGATGAGGATGCAGACGCTTTTGAACTAACGGGCTTCTCCCAGGGAGAGTTTGTCTCGAATATCGCTTTCAGCCACAGGGCCGCGGCTGATCCGATCGTTGCGCCGGGAAATGCGCAATTCATGCATTCCCATGACTTCTTTGCCAATACCAGCACCGATGAGAACTCAACCGTTAGCTCTTTGCTGAGAGCAGGAAGCACAGCGGCACAACCAACCAACAATTTTTCCACTTACTGGACACCCAGCTTGGTTAACGAAGGCACAGATGGGCTTGGAGGGGATTGGAGCTATGTCACACCCAAAGCCAGCTCAATCGCCTACTACAGCGTGCTTCAGCCCAATGATCCGAATCTTTTGGTCAATATGCCAACAGGATTGAAGATGATCACTGGATCGGCAAAACCCAATCAACGCCAATCCCGGGCTGAAGTGTTCTGGAATTACATCGGTGAATCATCCTCCTATGACCACATTCCCCTAGGTGATGAGTGGCGTGATTTACCTCTTCAGGCTGTGATTATTTTTCCAGACCATTGGAACGGAAATCAGCTTGACAGCAACGATCACAAAAGCCATCTCACCTATGGATCAGGCTCAGAGGCGCATCCCTTACTGATCCCTCAACTGCAATTGCAGATTCACTACGGCCGAATCGACAACAACCTTCACCTGGTGAGCTCTGATTACATGAATCTGCCTGAAGCCGGCAGCGATCTGGATCAGCGGCTTCTTCAAGCTAGTGACAATGATCTCAGTTTCCGTAATGGCGAAGATGGATTCGCACCGGGTTGGAGCTTGCATGCCGACCATATTCATCTGCCTTGGGAGGAGACCGCACCCACTGGTGAGCAGGTGGACGGGTTTGCACGGCGAGAAGAAGATGCTCTGCGCCTGCCCTTGTTTGCAGGAACTGATGGTGATGCTGTACGACCGATCCCTACAGGAATCTTACAGCCTTATTCCAGTGAACGGGCCATCCTCCCCATTCTGGGAACACCTGGTGAAAACCGGCTGATCGGAAGTGAAACCTCTGATCGACTAGAGGCACTCGAGGGGGATGACTTTCTGATCGGCGGACCCGGGTCCGATCGACTCATCGGTGGTGATGGAGCTGATCACTTCATTCTTGAGGGGATCCATGATTCAACCTGGGACAATCCGGATGAAATCATTGGCTTTTCTGCTGAAGATCGGCTCGATTTGAGTTCTCTCAACCTGGGAACTGGCTCGATCCAGCTGGAGCAGATGAATCCAAGCTCATGGATGCTATCTGCAACTGGAACCGATCTTGCTGTTGAGATTCGAACTGGGCAGATCGGATTGGAGCAAATTCTGTTGACCTAAACAACGAAAATCAGCTCGGACATTCTTTCCGACTACAAATAAGCTCTCAACAATACTGACGTCTTCACCCTGTTGACTTCAGTCGTTTGTTGTTGAGTCAGAAACTCTCAATGACTCTTGAAGTCTGTTGTCAGTTCAGCAATGAAGTAACCGCCCTATGCCTGTTCGAAACACAGAACAACGCCCATGGTCAGCTAGCCGTGAAGTTGATCAAACTGAATCTTGAATGGAACAATTTCTGGCAGTTTTCATAGTCAAAACCTGCCCAAAGTCCAAACATTTGTCCTCTGACGAGATGCCCTCAGTTACATCTGATCTCCCTTCATCGCTCAGCCGCTTGAAGCGACCGAATGCATCAACCCTCGTGACTATGCAACACCAATCCAGGAGGTGCTGATCGGCATCACCGATGGAGGTGTGGACTATTCCTTTGAATCCATCGGCAACATCGACGTCATCCATGCAGCCCTCGAGGCCTGTCACAAGGGCTGAGGGGAGTCGACAATCATCGGCGTTGCGGGAGCAGGCCAGGAAATCAGTTCGAGACCGTTTCAGCTGGTGACGGGTCGGGTCTGGCGGGGATCAGCTTTTGGAAGAGTGGAAGAACGAAACCAGCTTCCTGGCTACGTCGAGAGTTTTCAGAAAGGGGCATTCCCCTGGACAGATTCATCACGCACACCATGAAACAAGAAGAGATCAATCAAGCCTTCGAGCTAATGCACAGGGGTGAAAGCATCCGATCTGTCATTCATTTCTATGCGCAATGACCAGAACCATGAAGTTGATCAACTGTCATCGCTGCTTCGCTGGAGAACAACGCCGCTACAAACTGGAATCGCACCAGCTGAACAGCTCCACAACGGTTGGGGTCTTTCTTCCAAAGCAGGCATTGGGACCGAGGCCTGAACGCGTTCCTGTCCTGATCTGGCTTTCAGGCCTTACCTGCAATGACGAAAACGCCGTTCAGAAAGCGGGTGCACAGCGACGTGCCGCCGCACTCGGGCTTGCGTTGATCATGCCAGACACCAGCCCACGCGGGGATGACGTTCCTGGCGATCCTCAAGGTCAGTGGGATTTCGGACATGCTGCCGGCTTCTATGTGGACGCCGAAAAGCAGCCCTGGTCATTGCACTACAGAATGCACAGCTTCGTCGTTGAGGAGCTGATCTCACAACTGTGCACTGAAGTGCCCCTGGACGATCAGCGACTGGGGATCTCAGGCCACTCCATGGGTGGCCACGGTGCACTGGTGCTGGGTCTGCGTCATCCCCATCTCTACCGCTCGGTGTCTGCAGTGGCTCCGATTGCACACCCAGGTCAGTGCCCATGGGGTCGGAAGGCGTTCAGCCATCTGCTCGGCACAACACCTGAAGAACAGCTCAGATGGCGTCGATGGGATGCTGTGACTCTCCTGGAGGATGGTCATCTCAGGAATGACTGCCTTCTGGTAGACGTCGGCTCAGCTGATCCCTTCCTCAGAGAGCAGCTGCGTCCAGAGGACCTTCGCCATGCCTGTGTCAGAAGCGGTCAGAGTCTTGAGCTGGTGATCCATGAGGGCTATGACCACAGCTATTTTTTCGTGGCAAGCGTGATCGACCGCCACATTGACCATCACGCCAGAGCTCTCAAGACAGACATTTGAACAGACTTAAGACATTTGTTGAGACAGGTGTCTGACAAGCAGAAAAAGGCAGCTGCTGCAATCGATCATCCGGTGTACAGGCACTGCAAAACAATCAACTTCAGTTGCCCAGAAAGCCGGAAAAACTCAGGGTCCAGTCCCCCCCAATCCATTGAGACCAGACGCTGCTCACTAGCAGCAGAGTAGACGTCACTCAGCATGGTGGAGAGCCTGCCGCTCATTCCAGCTTGCACCACGCAATGGCGCCGCCAAGGAGGCCGCAACCGCGCTGCACAGCAACAAAGCCGGCAGCATTGCGGGATCGCCCTGCAGGATGAACACAAACATGGCGCAGAACAGGGGAGTGCCGCAGGCGGCAGCGAAGAGACTCACGGAGCCAATGGCGCCGAGCTGGGCCTGACTCGCGCCGTCTAACACCGCCCAACCGGTTGGTGGTGCACCAACTAGGGCCCCAAGGGTCATTGTGTCGTGCATCAACCCTCCAGGGGCACCGCTGGCGATGCTTAGTAAGGAGCTGAGAAAGCGCCAGAGCAAGGTACTTGATTCACCCCCGACCTCTCCATGCAGAATCGCCAGAAGCGACAGGCTTCCATCGTTCAAACTCCAGCCCCCACTGGCGATGCCCATACCACTCAGGCCAGTAGCGATGAGAACAGCCATCAGTGACCGATGGCGCTGAAGGGCTGCTTGAGTGACCCGTGCCATCGGCACAAGCAGGCGCACGAACAGCGATCCGAGCAGACTGCACAACCCGCAGACCAGCAAGGCATAGGGCCATAGCCCCACCGGCAAAGCGCCCACCACGGCAGCTTGACTGCTACTTCCTGGCCCTAGCCAGAGGCTGATGCCAGCGCCACTTCCGCTAAGCAGCAACACGGGCAACACCAAGCTGCGACCAGAACTGCGGCCCAACTCTTCGATGGCATAGGTCACCCCTAGAAGTGGAGAGCGAAAGGCGGCACCCAGGCCAGCGCCGCCGCCGATGGCGCAGAGCATCGGCAGTGGCAGGACGGCAAGCGGTGTGAACCGGGGCCAGCGCCTGCGGATGGCCAACATCAGCGAGGCACCCAGGGAGGCTGAGGGTGATTCGATGCCAACCGTTAATCCGCCGAGATGGGTGAGCACCATCAGTGGCAGCCGCTGGAGTTGGGTTTGCAAGCTGAGTTGTTTTAAGAGTGAAGCCTGTTGACCGGAGACGTTGTCCTGTATCGCAATCACAGGAGTCAGCCCACCCCCACGCGCTTGTTGCAAGGGTCCCCAACCCAGCAGCACCAGTGCCATGGAAGAAGCAAACACGAGTGCGACAGCAACCGGTGAGATGCTTTCGCGGCTGAGCCAGAGATCGTTCTGAAGAACGAGTCCAAGACTGGAGAGAGCCTGATAAGGCAGTGAAAACAGCCCCAGCACGGCTCCGAGCACAAGCAGCCACAGCCAAGTCATCTCAGGAGCTGGCGTTACAGATGAACCATGTTGTCGTTGATGCGTTGGTCATCGATCGGTTGCGTTTGTCTTGATGGTGAGACCTGAGACGTTCATGCAAGCAGGCTTTCGTCACTGAAGCCCGCTGCATCCCACCAACTCAGATCAGCGGAGCGAGAAGCAACAACCTTGAACATGCCACTCACCTGGTGATAGTTGATCTGGCTGTGGAACGCACTGCCTCCCAGGTTGCTGGCGTAAAAGAAAATACGACAAGGTTGAATTCTTTTCCCTGGTGGTGATGACAGATCGTTCGTGCAGAAACGCGACAACCTGTTACTTCGAATCCGAAAAGAAAAGCAATCACTTTCTACCAATTCATGAAGAATATAATTATCCACGGCATTGGCAAATCAGCGTGAGCGCCAAGACGGAATCATCCTCAACCACCCATTGAATGATCCTTCAGGCATCACCAACAAAATTTACACAGGTGTTCAGCGGCAAACCACCTCGAAGTAATATTTGAGCTAACGCGCTCTTATACAACCGTCATTATCAGCTAATCAATATTCCAATAACTTGTTTGGGCCCCTGGATCTTTTTCAGGAGCTGGCATATCAACGATATCGACATCAGTGATACCAAAACGCTGCCTGAGAACACTGATTGGAGTTTCAATATCATCCCAGAAGTTCCAGTCGTGGATTAAATCCGTATTGATTTTCGACCCAACAGCAAGTCCCCTACTAAAAAGATCCGGATCAAAATTCATCGTCTCCGCTTTGATGCCACCAGGCAGGGTCCAGGCGATTCCTAGTTGAAAATCAACCAAAACCTCTGTCACCATCTCCCATCCCACTTCAGAACTAGCCATCGCGGCTTCAATCGCTGAAACAGCAATTTCTCCAGCATAATCAGTGTTTGTTCCTGATAAAATATGAACACAATCGTGCCTTACCGCTGACTCTCCTAAGTTTCCTTTCTGTCCTGGAAATTTAAAATCTCGATTGCGATAAAAATTATAGAGTGTTCTCCCAAATGTTCCTTCCTCAAGGCTTGAAAGTTGCTCGTATACTTCAGCTCTTTTTTTATCACCTGCGAGGCTATGGACCTCTCTTACGATGGATTTAAGCTTCTGAACAGGTGTTCCAGGCGTGAATTCATTAGCTGCTCTGCGACCATACAAGATCAAGGCTTTTTTAATACGTCCGTTCACAAGGTTATTAAGATCTTGGAGTGAGTCAGGGGATAAATTTGCCGTGCGAGCATAGAGATCAACCCGTTGAACATCGTCATCATGAAGTTTACCCGAAAGGTAAGGCATGATGATCAACAGCTGCAGTGATTGCATGCGTTGACGTTCATCCAAGAAAACTTCAGTGAAACCTTCTGGCGTTGAATATGGGAGTTTATCAAGATCGAGATCCGGCATCTTGAATAGATGGTCACGCAGTGCCGTCGCGAAATGCCTGGCAGGACGATGTTCATCGTCTCGATCTGGCGCAACGGTGAGCATTGCAGACAAAAGTGCAGCAACTTGCTCCCGGGTATACCCTGTATCGAGCATGGATTAAATCATTGAATATTCAATCCTAGCGGTCTTTGGCAGGGCTGACATGCCTACCGAACACAAGCCATAGGAACCTACAGCAAAGTAGCTTCCGAAACAACAACTTGCATCATCCATATTTAAACGAGTTCTTGACTACATAGCGATCATAAGTAGTGTTATTTAGGCCTGTCTTTATCCACATCCTGATTGAATCAGAGCCAGACAGATACCCAACGATCAACGCTTAACAATTAACGATTAACGATTAACGATTAACGATTAAAACCAGATTTACCGTATCACAGCAAGACGAAGTTACTATACAGGGTAGCACTTCGAGCCAATAATAGCAGTTTTTAAAGGTTCAAAAGATCACTCCTGAATCGACGTAAGCATTCAAAAAAGAGGACCAAACTTACAGCATGACATCAAAGATTCGTCGACAGGACATAACGGAAGCCAACAATCATCTGCGATTGCCCAAAAAAATCAGAGACAAGGAAATGACAGGACTCTTAGCCCCATTCCAGTCCCTGGAAGCGAGATCGCAATAGCGGCCAATGCTGCAGAGCCTGAGACTTGACTAGCGAAGGAGATCCGACACATCAGAGGTTGCATCAGCTGCCAATAATGTCCAGCAAGGGCATTGGTCGTTGTGCTGCCTGCTAAAGAAAGGACAGCAGGCTCAGTACGATTGCAGTCAGTCACGGCTTTTAACGATCCACCGATTTGGGTGGCAGAGGCTGTGATCTATCAAGTCTTTCCTGATCGGTTCCGCCGCAGTGGACGTGTTGAGGAGCAGCGCCACCTGGCGTTGAAGCCATGGGGTAGTGATCCAACCGAACAGGGATTCCAGGGTGGTGATCTCTATGGCGTGATCGATGCACTCGATCAACTCCAGTCGATGGGAATAACCTGCCTTTACCTCACGCCCATCTTCCGTTCAGCCGTCAACCATCGTTACCACACCTACGACTACTTCCAAGTCGATCCACTTTTGGGCGGCAACACTGCACTCGATGCTTTGATTACCGCATTGCACGAACGGGATATGCGCCTGGTGCTCGACGGTGTGTTCAATCACTGCGGTCGAGGTTTCTGGCCCTTTCACCACGTTGTGGAAAACGGTCAAGCCTCGCCCTACAGGGATTGGTTTCATATTAAGCAGTGGCCTATCAATCCTTATCCAGGAAGCGGCGAGAGTTGCGGATACGACTGTTGGTGGTCTATCCCGGACCTACCGAAATTCAACCACTCCAACCCAGCGGTTCGGGACTACTTACTCGCCGTCGCACGCCATTGGCTGGAACGGGGCATCGATGGATGGCGCCTTGATGTTGCTGACGAAGTACCGAAAGACTTCTGGGTTGAATTCCGGCATGTGGTGCGAGAGGTGAAATCTGACGCTTGGATCGTTGGAGAAATCTGGGGAGATGCACGTTCGTGGCTCCAAGGGGAGCATTTCGATGGAGTGATGAATTACCGCATCGGCTGGAGCATCCTTGGTTGGGTTGGGGGCGACGCGTTACGTCAGGGCTACCAAGAGCCGGGCTATCCACTCAATCCCCTCAACACAAAGGAATTAATCAACATCTGGAACACCACAACCGCTTGGTACCGTCCGCAGGTCAACCGGGGGCAGATGAATCTGCTCGACAGTCACGATGTGCCCAGGGCCTTGCACAGTCTCAATGGGGATCTCAAAGCCATGAGGCTGGCACTGTTGTTGTTGTTCCTGCAGCCCGGTGCTCCGTGCATTTTTTACGGCACAGAAACTGGCCTGGCTGGCGGGCCCAGCTCCAAACGATCCAGTGGGCCAGAACCGGCCTGCAGGGAGGCTTTTCCATGGGATCAACGCTGGTCAGCCGACCTCAGGCCCTACATCCAGCAATTGGCAAAACTACGCAACAGCTATCCGGACCTGCATCAGACAGATCTGGTCTGGAGATGCGCTGGCAGCGATGGACTGATCGGCCAAGCAGAGGGGCTGGAGGTGTGGATCAATCGCAGCCGAACCCAACCACTGGAATTACCTGACCCCCAAGCCACTACCAACGTTCTCTGGAGCAGTGATCAGCACAATGCATTGGGGTCTATCTCGATGCAATCAGCAGTGCTGCTGGGGACATCTCCCAGATAACAGTCCTTGAGTGGAAAACAGCGAAAAGATACCGGCGTACAAGCTGTTGCAGCGTTTCGAAAGACGCTTTCCAGTGCATGGACTCAGCAAAGGATCCATTGGCCACGCGGAAGATCGCTGCAATACAGAGCAAAAGGAATGCCGAGCTGGGGTAGACGCCAGTCAGGAGAGCATCAAAACGGCAGGTATTCATGACCGAAGCCTGCTGGATTCCACCAACCCAAATCAGCGGAGCGATAAGCCACCACATTGAACATGCCTCGCACATGGTGATAACTGATATGGCAGTGGAACGCCCAAATCCCTGGATTATTGGCATCGAAAGCAATGCGGCAAGTCCCGCCTTTCGGCACGTAAACGGTATCGCGCATGGCTCCAGCCAAGGGCACACCATCCAGTTCGAGAATTTGAAATTCATGGCCATGCAGATGCATGGGATGACCCATCGGGGTGGGATTGGAGAACACCATTTCCACCCGTTGCCCTTGCTCCACCCAGTAGGGATCTCGATAGGGGTAAAACCGATGGTTAAGGCCCCAGGTGTATTTGGGAGCAGGGCCTGTCAGTGCAATCGGAATTGTGTTATCAGCAGCACGAACGGCAAGAGGCCTTCCTGCGCGCAGTTGTTTATCTTGTGTGAAATCGAGGCGTCCGGTCCACTGATCGGTTTTCGGTGCCAAATCGGGCACATGGAGATTTGGATGACTGCGCAGCACCACACCACAGCGCAGGTTGCTGCGCTCACCTAAGGCCAGCAATGGAAAGACCCCAAGCTTTTCAGGAACCTTGACACGCAGTGTCAAACGTTGGGCCAGAGCAAGTTGAAAGACTGATCCACTAATCGGCTCCACGGGGTTGGCATCAGTGCGAAGCAGCTCACCTTCGAGATCACCAAGGTCAAGAAAGAAGCTCATAAAGGCGCTACCCGCAAGCCAGCGAATCGCCACAGTTTCACCAGGCTCCACATCAATGATTTCTGGAGCGTCAAGGCTGCGCTCATTCGCCAGCAGCGCGTCATACACAACATCCGGGGCCATCATCAAGACCCCTTTCTCTTGTTTCCAACTGAAACGCTGCTTCACGTGATCCCACTGTTGAGTGAGCAGCATTCGCGGCTGGTGCCAATCGAAATCAGCCAAGCTTTTGGCCATAGCGGTACCACCGCCGCGCTCACCAGCAACAACGTTGTCAAGAATTTGACTAGCGGGCGTGAAGCTGAAGTCCCTCAGCATCACAGTGATCGTTCGATCAGCCCAACGTTCTTGTTCCTCATTGAGGATCACAAAAGGCTCAGCCACATAGCTTTGGGTCTGCAGCCCATAGTGCGAGTGCATCCAAAAGGTGCCGTTTTGCACCAACGAGTAGTGGATCCTTTGGCGTTGTCCTGGGGGAATGGGCGGTTGCGTAACAAACGGCACGCCATCCATGACATTGGGAAGAATCAACCCATGCCAATGCACCGTTGTCGGCACCGGCAACTGATTGATCAATTCGAGATTGATGCCTTTGCGTTGGGACGTGGTGTACCCACGCTGACCATCAAGCTGACGAATGCAGCCACGGACAACTGTTCGCCCGAGAACAGTGATCGCTGCCGTTGCGATTTCAAGGACGACAGTCTCTGCATTACGGGGTCGCTGCAATGCCGGCTGACTGATGAATCGTTCCCAGGAAGATCGAGCTTTGGCTTGGGTTGTCCTGAGCACTTCAAGGCTTGCGCTGCCAACAAGAGCAGCGAGCACACCTAATCGCAAAAAAGAACGACGAAGCAAGAATCTCTAAGCCAGTCCTCACTGGTTTAATCACGGTCACTTGCTGATCGCTTAAAAAGCATTCTCTTCTCAGCTTTGATGACTCAGCAGGCTGAAACGAGCCGAAGCGACCAACTGCCAACTTGCATCGCAAGAAGCCAGGCGAAACAACAGCATTTCACACAAGGATGACCATCGGAGACCCTTTCAAGAAAGCCTTTAAAACTGCTCACGAATCAAATCCCAAGCTTCAATAGCAGTATCAGCATACTGAAATAACTGGCGATCTTCGTCATCAATCAGCCCTGAATTGGCCATGAATTCGAAGTCAATGATTCGAGACCAATACTCACTACCAAAGAGAATGATCGGCATTGCGCTTTTCACCCCCACCTGCCGCAATGTTAAAATCTCAAACATTTCATCCAAAGTACCAAATCCCCCTGGAAACAGGATTGCTCCAACCGAACGCATTATAAAGTGATGCTTGCGCAGCGACAAATAATTAAACTTGAAGCATAAGTCCGGTGTTATGAAAGGATTTGGAGGCTCATTCGGAATGTCAATATTTAGGCCTATCGATCGACACCCAGCATCAAAAGCGCCGCGATTGCCAGCTTCCATGATCCCAGGGCCACCACCAGTGACAATCACAGGTGATGAGCCACAATCCAATGCCTTATCTTTTTGCTGTCCATGACTAGACACTAAAAATGCAAATTCCCGGGCGTCATCGTAATAGCACGACAAATCTACAAGCCTTCTGGCTTGATAAACCTTGCGCTGAAGAAGGGCAGAATCGGGATCAGCAGCCAGTGCATTCAGATGATTAGCTAGACTTAACTCTGCTTCTGAACGCTCCTGAATTCGGGCTCCACCTAATACAATAACAGTGGAAGTGATTCCAGCCTCCTCCAAGCGAAGTTCAGGCTTGCCGACCTCCAAAAGCATCTTAACGCCGCGCATCGTAGGGCTATTAATCAGATCAAGATCATGCTGTACCAATTTGTAGGTATCAGAGTTGACAATTTGATCAAGATTTTGCGCAATTAAGCGCTTATCTTCGACTGGGAATCTGGAGTCGCTTGATGCTGAAGACATTGATGAGACATCCATACAAACATGCTGGCAGAGGGTTTTATGTCATCACGCCCATCTCATGGAGAGTAATCATGACCTGTTGTCGTGCGCCTGCTTCGGTGAGCCTTGGGTTCTCTCTCTTAGTGTTCGCCACCATCTGCCGGAACATCTCTCGATGTTCGTTTGAAGCCTGTTTCAGCCACTGTTCATATTCCGACTTGGTTTCATTCAAAAGCTTCTCCTCAAACATCTTTTTGTAATGGGGGTAGAGGAAGGCATGGTCTCTTTCGCATCGAATCCCCAGCTCGGTTAAGAGCTGCATTGATGAGCGCCCGCTGATGTAGCTCAACCCGACTTTCTTTTTGTGACCAAGCCAGTCGCATGCCGAAGCAAGAGCTTCATAAGCCCCTTCCTTATTGCTCATCACCAGCTGTTTCCACGCGGTGTAGGTCTCCTCATCGAACTGATCCAAGATCAGCTCCCGAATACCTGAGGGTGAGCATCGGAATCGTTTACCGGTCTTCACTCCTAATGTCCACAACGGATATTTATGCCTCTTGCCTGCTTCGTCGGTAAGCGCAAGCACAACCGCCCAAAGCCCACACATGAAGGTGATGGTGTTCGAGTGCTTGACCACGAACACACCATGGCCTTGTTGCCCCTCTGGGACAGGGGCCAACAGGTCTGGTTTCCAAATTTTGTGTTTCTGGTTCTCCTCAGCCCATCTGTCGTGATCGAAGCACTTCTGGGAAGCCTCAATCTCATCAGGGGTGGCGTCCTTGAAGTTCTGATTGAAGATCTCTTTGGTCCGCTTGGATGAGTAACCATCACCGACCTCAATCTCTTTCGCGAATCCCGTCATCAGCCAATCAGGGTTGCTGATTTGCTGACGTCAACACTCGCCGTCTGCTTCTGCAATCTTGTTGACCGCTCAAGGGTTCCTTTCACGCTGACGCTCAGTACCGCGTCCACTCTGTAGTCCATCGGTTTCTCCCACTCAAGAATCAGCGTGGACAACCGGGCGCTTCCTTAAAACTGTCGCCTGGATAACGACCTGAGATCAGCGAAAACGCTCAAGCCACGCCATTTCCACTATTGGAGGTTTTGCCTTGGAAGGCAATGCGCGATTCAACCGATGTCAAAAGGCCCACTGCGGGTGGAGAGTAAGGCCACGACATCGGAGGAGCCCATGACGGCCGATACTC
>Ga0189292_10453_pt1 | contig 12359 bp, 9 predicted proteins | sample UW1oraminimetaG_FD_130317 | JGI IMG/M metagenome (GOLD analysis project Ga0189292, IMG submission 130317) | Marine microbial communities from the Costa Rica Dome - UW179A-orange mini metaG | ecosystem: Environmental > Aquatic > Marine > Oceanic > Photic zone | place: Costa Rica: the Eastern Pacific... | reverse complement strand
CGTGCGCATCCTGGGCGAAGTCAAGCACGAGTACGCCGAGCTGCTGCGCCGCGCGGATGCGATCTTCATCGAAGAACTGCGCAATACCAAGGACGAGGCCAGCGGCCTGACCTGGTACGAGCTGACCTCGCAAGCCTTTGCTGTGTTCCTGCCGGTGAAGTCGGTGGGGGTGATGGGGGATGGTCGCACCTACGAATATGTCGTGGCGCTGCGGGCTGTGCAGACGTTTGACTTCATGACGGCTGATTGGGCGCCGCTGCCGCATCCGTTGCTGGCTCGGGTTTCCTCGCGGATTATTAATGAGGTGCGGGGGATCAATCGCGTGGTGTATGACGTGTCGAGCAAGCCGCCTGCGACGATTGAGTGGGAGTGAAGATCTATGAAAAATCAATGGGTTGGTTCGAATTTTGCGGTTGCTCACATCGTTGATATTGCGATAGACGTGACCGGGCCCTCGGTTTAGTTCGTCCTCAGTCCAAGCTCAAAGTTGGACACGATTTGGACAGGAAACGGCTTGGCAGTGCGTGTCCCCAGAAACTGGACAGTTTAAAACTAGAGAGGGTTGCCTCTTTAGGTTGTTCTGACCTTTTTTTGGACGAACTCGCTGGGGGGCAGATGGCCGAGCGAGCCGTGGGGACGATGGAGGTTGTAGTCGTGCTGCCAAGCCGTCATTTTTTCTCTGAGGTCGTATAGAGTGACGAATTCATGCACGTTAAGGAATGCATCACGCAACCGACCATTGAAAGATTCGATCAGTCCATTATTGGTCGGCTTACCTGGGCGGGTGTGGTCGAGTTTCAACCCGTGCCGGTATGCGCAGTGCCCCGTCGTCAAAAACGCGTGAAGTGAACTCCGTGCCGTTGTCCATGGTGATGGATTCGGGCCATCCGCGAAGGACCGCAGAACGATCCAGTGCTTGGCCTATCGCACGGCTGATCTGTCGAAAGTTGGCCTCCAGACAAGCACTTTCACGATTCCATTGATCGATGATGGTAAGAATGCGAAAGCGGTGCCCATCAAGCATCTGGTCATGAACGAAGTCCATGCGCCAGTGCTGATTCGGCCCAGTCTGCACCGGCGGTTTGCCTCGCAGCTGGGTGATGCGTTTGCGGCGCTTGACCTTCCCCGCAATTGGAGCCTCTTCAGGCTGTGAGCCGATAAACGCGCTTTTTACCCACGTCCAAGGCCTCGCGATGCAGCATCATTACACCCGTCGGTAGCCAAACCGCGGGCGCCTCAAGGCGATGTCCGGGATGCATTGGCGCAGCGCACATTGATCTCGCACATGGCTCTTCGCGTACCAAGTCGAACGTTGCAATAACGCCAGCGCGCAGGAACGTTGCACGCTTATGTGGAACGCTCTTACATCCAAGTCGCCAGCTCGCGCCGTTTGGCGGCCTTCAGGCTTTTTCGCACTACAATCTTGCAGGATCTGTTTATCCCGCATCAGGTCGGCGACGATACGCCGCAGGCGCGCCGTCTCGTCTTCAAGTTGCTTGAGCTTGCGTATCTTGCTAACAGCGAAATCGGCGTACTTCCTCTTCCATGTATAGAAGAGTGCCTCCGACATACCTGCTTGCCGACATACGTTGACCACCGGCGTAATGCTCTCGGCTAATCGCAATGCATAGGCGATCTGTTCTTCGGCAAATATCGAGCGTTTCATCGCGACTCCTCGCCTCGTTTGAGGCGCTGAGAAGCAGCTTTACATCTAGTTCTGATATGTATTGATATTCCGAGGGCACGTCAGAGGCTGAGCTGCGATGGGATAGGCGTTGATATTACTGCAGCAGCTACTGGGCCGTAGAAGAGTGACTAGACGAATTCGCGGTGATTCGGCCATGGTTCGTTGATGCTGTTAAGGCTTTCGATCAGCAGGTCATTCAGGTAGGTCTTAACGGCGGTTACGGCCTCGATCAGGATATTGTTCTTTTGCCAAGGATGTAAAGCGAAATTGACAAACTCGGGATGTTACGATCAGCATGATATTATTTTCGTTGTTGTGTGTCATCTATGAGTTATTGTTTTTTTTTATAAATAATGAAAACCTTATATCAGAGATTCTTGGAGCATTACGTCGGGCAGATGGGTGATCCGGCGATGAGGCGTATGTATGATTCTTCTTGGGATGGCATAGATAAGACACGTGAGGTCTCAGCTGTCCGTGACTACTTGCTCAAGGACAAGGTCGGGGTAAGCTATTTAAATTCAAAACTTGCTCCATTGCTATCAACGGGTGAGTTTCGCATGAAATTTGCCAGCTTGTTTTGTCACAAAAAACCAGGCGTTACGCGGACCGATGACTGCAAAGCAGAAAATGCGGGTGATAGCCCGGGATGCGAACTGGGCGATCTATTTGTGCTATTCGTGTTGCTGGATGGTGCTGACAAACTTCACCATGCCGCCGGGGCGTTGTGCCAGGCAAAGGTTGGGCCGAAGCTTGACTCAAAGTCGCAGAGGGCCCTCTATGATTTTGACTTGGAATTCAACGTGCCGGCTTATCTCGCAAACCGTGGCAACTCTCCAGGAAACGTTAGAAAAATGCCGACTTATGAAGAAGGTCGAGGCAGAGCGCTGCGTTATATGATTTTGTGTGACGAACCCTCGGGTAACGTTACTGCGCGTCATGCACCCTGGGGTAAACAATTTCGCCCTGCTTGGTCGTCATTTGTCGATGGCTTAATAACGGGCACTGATGGTCTAAGAGTTTTGCTTGAATCGACGAACCCGTCGAGCTGGGATCATATTGTGACCGACTTGTTGCACGTGGGCCTAAATGTTCCGGCGAAAAAACCACCTCGCGGCAATGACATCGCTACGCAAGTGGCAACCTCACTATTCAATAATTTTGCCAACTTACAGGATCACTCCGCGGAGACAGAGTTCGAGGGAGTTCCCACGCTAATGATTATTGCCCACGCTCCTGAGTATAAAGAACGGCGCTAGATGATCAACAACATAGTGGAGGGGCGGAAGCATGGGGTTTCGGTAGACAAACCTACTCCTTCCAATCCTCGTCGTCGAGGGACAAGTGCTCAACAAGATTCTCGACGAGTCGCCGGTGACCCTAACTCAGTTTTTAGTACCGATCTAAATTAGAGAAATCCAGCATTATTTCACTATGTGGAATAGTGGACATGCCGTGAAGAGATCGAAATACACCGAAGAGCAAATCCCCTTTGCGCTGAAGCCGGCCGAACTGGGAACGGCCGTACCCGAGGTCTGCCGCAAGATGGGCGTGAGCGAAGCCACCTTCTACAACTGGAAGAAGAAATTTGGCGGGCTTGGCCCCTCGGAGCTGCGACGACTTCGCCAGCTTGAAGAGGAATGCAATCGACTCAAGCGCCTGGTCGCGGACCCGTCGCTGTATCGCTACGCATCGTGCCGACGCGATAGTGGCGCCCTAGTCATGCGAATCCACGAGATCGCGCATACGCGGGTTCACTACGGATATCGGCGTGTACACGTGATGCTGCGCCGCGAAGGCTATCGAGACAATCACAAACGGGTCTACCGCTTGTATCGCGAACAGGGCTTGTCCTTGCGGCACAAGCGCCCCAAACGCAATAAGTCGGCGCAACGTCGCCAACCCAAAGCGGTCGCGCAAGCCATCAATGACATCTGGAGCATGGACTTCGTCATGGACCAATTGTTCGATGGTCGCCGCATGCGTGCGTTGACTCTGGTCGACAATTACACCAGAGAGTGTCTGGCCATCGACATTGGGCAAAACCTTCGGGGTGACGACGTGGTGGCGACGCTTGGGCGCGTATGCGCACTGCGTGGCTTGCCGCGCGTCATCAAAACCGATAATGGCAGCGAGTTCATCTCCAAAGCGATGGACAGATGGGCATACGAAAATGGGGTGGAGATCGACTTCAGCCGGCCCGGAAAGCCGACGGACAATGCTCGGTGCGAATCCTTCAATGGCCGCTTCCGTCAGGAATGCCTGAACAGTCATTGGTTCTTGTCATTTGCCGACGCCAAGGAGAAAATCGACGCCTGGCGGACGTACTATAACGAGGTTCGTCCCCACTCCGCGCTGAAGTGGCAGGCACCTGCCGAATACGCGCGCCAGCACTTGGCCGACGGCCAAAATGCCAACCTCAATGAGCCGGAAATCTCTACTTCTGATCCGGACTAATTCGGGGTTAGGGTCAGATTAGGGCGTAGCGATACGGAGGCATGAGTGTCCGGGGCCAATCAACACCACCTTCCGCAGATGTTGCAGCGCGGCTTTCAGGCCAAAGGCGCACGGGGCCATACTTGGGTATTCAAAGTTGGTGGCTCTCCAGCGTTGAAACGGATCGACAGCATTGGTGCCGACGAATTCTTCTATTCGGAGCCATCCGCCAACGGGGAAGACACGCTCGATGACCGGATAACTACATATGAGAGCGAGCGCCTCGGCGTGTTACTTCACAATCTGAAGAAGGCTGCAGCAGCGCCTGCCCCACAGGACGCAGCCGAGATCGTCGCGCATTTTGCAGTTCGTTCTGGGCATTTTCGGAGGGTCATGACTGGGGGTATAACGGCGTTGGGCGAGGGCGCGGCCGCTCTTTTGGCGGAGCCGGGGGTAATGTTTCGTCTCTTTGGTTTCGACCAAGAGAAGCCAAGTGAGCGGTTTACCAGTGTTGCCCAGGATATATGGGACGATTATCCTCAATTGGAGGAACTTGGCATCCCGAAAGCTGTAATCATTCGTATGATGCTCGTCTTAGGCAGGGAGTCATTCGGGGCAAACTCGCCGCAGGTGGCTGAGTCCCTTAAGGCCTTGGGTGATCATGTGAAGGCGCTGGCGGGGCATGTGGTCCGAAGCGCTCACAATAAAGCGCTTGCAGAAGATTTTCTGGGCGGAGCCAGGAAGAAGGTACTCGAAACCTTCGTTTGGGAGCTAACCGATGTTCCTCAGCCCGGCGTAATTCTTCCGGATTGCGGTGTGATAGCTATCACCTCCACTGGCGAGCCCCTGCCTCTGATGCTGGCAGACCTAGACAAGTTGGTAGGTGTTGTCGCTCCGATTTCTGCCCGGCGGCTGCTGTTGGGGCGGAAGCATAGCGAGAATCCATTCGATATGGAGGCCATCAACGGGCAACTCGCAGCGTGTAGTGACGAGTTCTTCATTGCTGCATCTGAGGCGCAGGAATTCGTTGCCCTCTTGGACCGGATCAGTAGACGATCCCGCGTCGTGATCGACGAGGCGTTGATTGATGCCTTCAAGGACTATGAATCGGGCCCGTATAAGAAGGCCAGTGAGCAGCAGCCCGCTAAGCAAGTTTCCTCGATCCAAACCAAGCAGGAGAGCTTTGGTGGCTTCGGCTATCAGATAACCTTTTCCGGCTGTGGCGACGGGGAGTCAATCCAGCCGATTTCCGAGAAAGTCCAATATCTCGTCAGCACTCTCAGCGCGTTGATTCCGCTTTCCCGGTTAGACGGAATTACATTCGCGGCAGACTACTCGGCTGCTCTCATGGAGCTTGACCGAGGCATGCCGGGTATCAGACCGCCAACCACCATTGCACCAAGTGAGGGTGTGGGCATTGCGCAAGCCCCTCTTGTTATGCGTGATGGTATCGTCAAAGTACGCGTTATCGCTCAGGCCTCGGTCGGGCTAGATCTAGTGAGTCAGAATGACGAGCACATTACTTCTGCAGCTTATATCCTTGCACACCAGTTGGCTCTCGTTGCCCTGGTGCACTACACAGACTCGGCTCTACCGGGCACATTACTTCAGCCCGTCACTGGTGCGTTGAATCAATTACTCTACGGTGTTGTCAGCGCTGCGCCGGACAGCTATTTTGCCGGGCGCTTCTCCGCTCCGTATGCGCCGGACGATATGACCGAAATCTATCGGGAACTGGTGCTAAAGGCGCATCGACGCTTGCAGGAGGTCATTCCGTCCCAGCGGTTAGCTTATCGGTTCCACCGCGACATGGATTGCTTGCTCGAAGCTATATTGCCGTTGGTGAGATCGTTCTTAAATCATGCCGCCACCATGGCTGGGCATTGCGCAGGTCTTGAACCACCGCTTGCCGTCGCCGGAGCCGAGTGGACACGGGAATTGGAACGCGGGGGGCTGGGGGGCTGGCTCGTTACTTTTCAAGACGATCTTGAAAAATTTGCTGACCGTATTGGAGAATGGCAGTCATCCGATGAGTTTTACAATTTCACCAAGCACGCCGAACGGGTTCTCTGGCAGTTCCAAATAATCCCCTGGGAAAAGGATAATGGCGAGGTCTATGTGACTATTCCGTTGGCAGTGGATGTTCATGCACTCCAGCTTATCGAGGCCACGACCGCGAAAGCTGTTAAATCCCAGAGCGATTTGCGAGATTAGGATCGAGATAAGGTATTCCCGGCCGTTACAGTATCAATGACGGGTTGAGACTGACCAGTCCCCTGAAAAGCCTTATTTCATGCGGATTTAAACGATCAGTTGACAATTGAATGGGAGTGATCCCGCTTCGCTTTGCGAACGGTAAATGGAAAAGTCGCTTCGGCGCCTTTTCTATTTACCGCATCCTCCGAAAGGGGGGTATCACCAATCCAAGCTATAACTCACCGCCACAGTCCTCCCCTGAGCCCGCGGCCAAGGCGCCCGCGCATTCGCCTGCATGAACACCGAGTAATAATCCCGATTCGTCAGGTTATAGACCCCCACATCCACTCGCCCCTTGGGCAACTCCACCGAAGCCAACAGATCCAGCAACGTATACCCCACGGTCTCGCGCCCATTCTTATCCCGAGCCGCCGCGTCATACCCACCAACCCGCACCCCCTGCAACCGCACGCTGTACGTCCCAGGCGCATAACTGACATAAGCCGTGAACTTTGGCGGCGCGATCCGGGTTGCCGGCAGCGCGATCCAGCTCTCATTCTGCTTGGTCGCACCCTTGGTATACGCATAACTGCCGCCCACCTTCCAAGCGCGGGCGACATTGACATCCAGGCTCGCCTCGACCCCGCTCACACGCTCCTTTTGGTTGATCAGCCGCAGCACGCGATCCTTCGCGTCGTAGAACTGCGTCACATCCGAGTTGTTGCGATAGGCCGTGAGACTGGCCTGCACCACCTCCCACGCCCCGCGCCAACCGATCTCATAGCTGTCGACCTTCAATGCCTGCGAGTTCAACCGCTGGATGTCGTAGTCGCTGCGCACGTCGCGCAGGAAGCGCTGGATGTCTGGCAGGGTGAAGCCTTGGCTGAAGTTGATGAACACATCCTGGGCATCGCTCAGGTGGCGGACCACCCCCAGGTTGTAGAGCGTGGCGTTGTACTTGAGCTTGCCGCCCGGCAGGATGTTGCCCACGCCGGTGGCCTGGATGTCGCCATAGGCGACGCTGTCCTTGACGTTGCTGTCGATCCACTGGCGACGAACGCCCGCGCGCAGGGTCCACTCCTGCATTTCCCAGGCGGATTGCAGGAAGAGGGCGCGGGTCTGAGTGGTCATGTCGGGGCCCAGTTCGAGCGTGCGGCCAGTGGGGGTGTAGACCAGTCCCTTCACGGTGTATTGCCTGCCATCCTGGGTCAACTGCTCGCGTTCGTAGTCGCCGCCGTAGGTCAGCGTTCCCTGGATGCCGCTGAAGCTGGGTAACTGGCTTTCCATGGCAAGGCGCAGTCCGTAGACCGTCGCGCGGCTGTCTGTGGCGGTGATGCCGGCTTTCTTTCTGGGGCGATCGGGATAGAAAAGCGCCTCGTTATGGCGCCAGTAGCTTTCGGCTTGCAGCCGTTGGCCGAAGAAGGCGCGGTCGGTGTAGTTGAGGTTGATGGCGCGATTGAGCGTCTTGGGTTGATCGTCCAGGTCCAGGCCGGATACGGCGCGGGCTTCTCCGGCGACAGCCTGGAACCCGTAATCGGAACGCTGCTTGTCCTGGAACTCCTGCAGGCCGAGGGTCAAGCGGCGGTCTGGGGTGAAGTCGAAGCCGAAGCGTGCCGTCAGGTCATGGTTGCGGGTGTCCATTTCGCTGCCCTGCGAGGTGTCCTGCGGGATGCGCTGGCCCAGGGCATCGAATTGCCCGCCGCGTTTGACGAAGTCTCCGGACAGGTACCAGTCGAACGCGCCTTTTCGTCCGGTGGCGCTCTGGAACAGTTCGTAGGCCATGCCGTCACCGTGGAAGTCCTTGTCGGCGGTGATGCCTACCCGGCTGCTGAAGGCCAGGTCCTGCCCGTTGTTGCGCTTGGTGATGATGTTGATCATGCCGCCGGTGGCGCCGGCGCCATAGAGGCTGCTGGCGCCGGAGACCACTTCCACGCGCTCGATGCTCTCGGGCGCAATGCTGTTGAGCTGGCGGTAGTTGTCGCGGCTGGCGTTTTGCGGCACGCCGTCGATCAGGACCAGGACGTTGCGTCCGCGCAGGCTCTGGCCGTAGTTGGTCATGGTGCCGCTGCTGGGAGCCAGGCCAGGCACCAGGGTCGCCAGGACGTCGGCGACCTTGCGGCCGGCGCCGGATTGGCGCTTTATTTCTTCGGCTTCGATGACCTGCACCGAGCCGGGGATGCTGGCGATGCTGGCTTCGCCGCGTGTGGCGGTGACCGTGACGGTGGGGAGGGTGGTGGCTTCCTCGGCATGGGACGGGCTGATACCCAGCGTCCACATCGAGGCGGAAACGAGCACGAGCGGGAGTCGATTGACGCGGAAAGGGGCGGTGCCGGCGATAAGGGATTTCATGGTGGGTCCTTGATTTCCGAGGAGGATGGCGTGGCGGGTGGGTCAGGGGGAGTAGGGAGTGGCTGCTGGCAACCGGGTAGTCGGCGCAGGAAGCGCACGCTCAACGCGGCGATGACATAGAGCGGTGCGACCAGCCAAAAGCCCCAATGCAGGCTGGCCCATGACATGGCGCCGGCACCCAAGGCGAACCCAGCCAGGGCACCGGCTTTGGCGGCGCTGTTGCCCAGGCCCAGGCCGATCGCGCGATAGGCGTTGGGGGCGGTATGTCCGATCAGGACGTAGGCCAGAGGCAGGAGCGCGCCTTGCCACAGGCCCCACAGCAGGCGTGTGGCGATGAACGTGATGGTGTCGTGAGCCAGCGCCATCAGGCAGAGCGTGAGTGCGCTGGCCCAGGAGGCGACTTCCAGGCAGCGCCAGCCGCGTTGAACGGGCTGGGGTGTGCATAGGCGTGCCCACCATGGGGCGGACAGGGCCAGCGTCAAGGCGCTTGCGGCGTAGCTTGCGCCGCTGAGCCAGGAGGGTGCATGCAGCACTTCGTTCAGATACAGCGCGAAGAACGGCTGCGGCATCATCTTTGCCGCCTGGACGAGGGTGATCACCACTAGCGGGGCCAGTAGCCAGGTGTGCGCGGTGGTGCGTCCGGTGGTCCCGGTACCCATTGGTGCGGCGGGTTCGGGTGTGTCCTTGGGCAGACTCAGGACGGGAACCATGCAGGCCAGGCAGATCAGCCCGGCGATGAGGCAGAGCCAGGCGAATCCGTAGAGGTCCATCAATAGGCCGCCGCAGACGGGGCCCAGCATGGAGCCGATGGCGGTGGCCGATTGCAGGCGGGCGAGGACCTGTCCGCGATTCGCGCCAGACGAGCCGGCGGTGGCATAGGCCTGCGCCGCGGCGATGAAGCCGGCCAAGGCCCCCTGCAGCACCCGGATGCCGATCAGCAGCCAGACGTTCGTGGTGAGGGCCGCTAGCCATTGGCACACGCCAAGCGCCAGCAATGCCCGGATCAGCATGGGACGGTGTCCGCGACGCGCGCCCAGCGCGCTCCAGAAGGGCGTGGCGACAATGGCCGACAACGCGGGCCCGATGTAGATCAGCGCAGCCAGCCATGACAATTGATCCAGTCGATCTGGGGGCAGCAATGCCCGCAGGCGCAGCGGCCAGAATGGGCCGCTCATTTCCATCGCGCCCATCGCAAAGGCCTGGATCAGCACCAGCCGGGAGAGCTGTCGGCGATCGAAATTCATGCATTGCCGATCCACGCGCGTAGCGGGTTGTCCATTTGGCCGGTGATGTCGTTCTGGGTCTGGGCCAAGCGCATGCGCAGGAAGCTCTTGGCGGGCCAGGGGCGTTCGAGAAACGCGGCGCGTTCGGATCGCCAGCGGTCGGGGTCGGTCCGTGAGCGGACATGATCGAAGCGTTCGGCGAGCTGCCGGGCGAGCACGGACCAGAGCGCTTGCTCCTCCAGTTCCGGCCAATGACGCTGGCACAGCAGGGCAAGTTCGCCGAGATGGCACATGAAGCCGGCGTGCAGCAGCTTGGCGCGTACGAAGTCGGGGTCGTCAAAGAGCGTCAGCGCGGGGTCGTGGATCTCCAGCGTGAGACCCTGCCGAACCAGGCTGGGACGGTGGATGCGCAGATCGCCGAAATCGCGGATCAGCAGCCGGGAGGGTTGGCCCGCGTCGTCCATGACCATGAAGCTGTTCTGTTGATGGGCTTCGAAGGCGATGCCGTATATCAGGTATAGGTCGAGCAGGCCGGGTAGAGCCGTGGCGACATAGTCCTGAAAGAACCTCAGTGCCGCCTGATGGTCGCTTGCGCCTTGCGCGATCGCGACCCATTGGCGTAGCAAGGGGGCGTTGGCGTGGTCTTCGACGAACAAGCTGCCGACGGGTATCGCCATCTGACCGCGTTGCAATCGACTTGTCGGGTTGTCTCGATAGAGCACGCCGAGGTGGCGCGCGCGGTCGTCGTTGGCCGGTTCCAACAAGACATGGATACCGTGCCGCTCGGGCACGAAGTCCCAAGACCGAGCCAGTTGCGGTTCGCGTTGCCGGATGGTCGCCAGTAAACGACTGATGCGTGGCCCCATCCTTGCTGACCTGGGCGTGAGCGTGCGTTGCACACTCGTCAGGCGCAGCGCGACGGGCAGCTTTACCATGGGCGTATGCCGCGGATCGGCGCCATCCGTCCACAACGTACGGAAGGACATGCCCGGGCTGCCAGCGATCGCGGTGTCGTCTAGCAGGATCAATTGACCCTGCGCGATCTCGGTGGCGAATGTTTCCCGGAGGGTGGAAAGCTGAAAGGGATGCGCCGGCAGGGGAAGGAAGTCTGCCGGCTCGCGTCCCAATGCACGTAGCGCCGAATCCCAGGTACGCGCTTCGTATGGGAACGCCTCGCGCCACCAAGTTGGATAGGCAGGTTCCGACATCGACTCGGCATGCGCGATCCCTCGGTGTAGCGCGGCAAGCGGAAGACGCATGTGCGCTTCGAATTCCGGAGCGCAGTCAATGACTTCCCGGGTGTCCATGCCGAGCTTGGCTTTGTAACCGGGGTGCCAAGGATGGCCGAGGGTTCCCCACTGTTCCAGCAGTTGCGTGGGGTTGCGGGGCGCGTCCGCTGATCGCAGCCATTGCAACAGGCTGTCGGTGTGCGCGTCGCGAGCCTGCTTCCACAATCGCGCGTTCCAATTGTCATGAAAAGCCAGGCACAGGCTGTCGTTGCGGAAGCTATCGTCGAGTTCGCGTTTCAGTTGTTCGACCACCTCGACGCCGGGAATGGGGTCCAGCAAGGGAACCAATTGTTCGATCAGGTCCGAGGGCAGTTCGAGTTCGTGTGCTGGATTCGGAGAACGGTGAAGCAGGACCGGACCGTCCAGGTGCCAGCTGGCCATGGGCCCAGGCCGCAGGCTGCCAAAGGCGAGGTAAGCGCCATCGTCGTCGAGCGGCAGGATGCTTCGCCCATGCGCTTGTTGGATGCGCCCGGGCGGTATCAGCCTCTCTCGCAGCAAGGCTTGCATCAGACGCTGAAATGCGCGTTCACGCACGCGGGGAAGTACGGCAATCAGGTCGACCTGGTTAATGCCATTGCGTTGAAACGCTTCGGTCTGAAGCGCCTGCGTCCACACGGCATGCAGGCGTCCGGTGCTGCTGGAAAGCTCCATACACGGCCTCGTTGAAGGGTCACGTTGCCGCAGAAGGGAGAGCTATGAATCGGCTCGACAACGTCGGGGTTTACCGTTGCGGGTCGTGCCGACGCGCCATCCGGTTGAAGCTCGATTCTTGTTGAGAACGGGGGGTGTTTATGGCAAGAGTCGTCTGACTCTTGTCCCAGGCGCCTTTAAATCGGACGAAGGCGACCTGTGGTCAACAGGTATGGCAACAGAGGGCTGGGAGCGATGAGTGGGTCGCGCGGGGGACGTGGCAACTAACTACACTAGTGCCCACGGAAAATTCAATCCATGGCGCTCGAGGGGGGGGAATGCAGGCAAAAGACGCACGTGCCAGATGGCAGGCAGAGCAGTTGCAGCAGGCCGGAAGGCATCTTCTCGACGCCGCCAAGTCCATGAGTGTCAACGCCGGTTGAAAACTGACCCCTTTGTCGGCGCTCGCGCCGAAGTAAATTTGACCCCCTGGGGTTGAAGGGTTATTGGGCAGCAGTCCGAGCCCGAGCCGGGCTGTTGCCGGCTTTG
>Ga0189292_10452_pt1 | contig 12419 bp, 12 predicted proteins | sample UW1oraminimetaG_FD_130317 | JGI IMG/M metagenome (GOLD analysis project Ga0189292, IMG submission 130317) | Marine microbial communities from the Costa Rica Dome - UW179A-orange mini metaG | ecosystem: Environmental > Aquatic > Marine > Oceanic > Photic zone | place: Costa Rica: the Eastern... | reverse complement strand
GCGCGACTGGCATGCCCACATCGGGTGCAACAATATGGATATCAGACAGGCCAAGTTCCTCGATGAACTTTACCAGAAAGGCGCTTTGCGCCGCAAAGGTCATGTAACTGATATCGCCTTCGCTTTTGCCAAACCCTGGCAGATCTAGTGCGACCAGATTGGCGGTATCTGACAATGCAGACCAGGTTGCATCGTAACACAGGATACTTTGCGGAAGCGGGCTCAGGAACAGAACGGTCGGACCGTCTGCCCTGCCGCCTGTTGCGTAGCGGATCTTGAGACCTTCTATATGCATATAGGCGTGCTTCATGGTGAAGTTTGCAGGATCATGATGGATCTTGCCTGCGCCTTTGGCGCGGCTGGAGAAGTTCTTGTAAAACTCCGGTGTGATCAAGAGCAGGCTGGCCGCATTCAATCGGCCAAACACCCCAATGGGATCTTTGGACATTGGATTTCCTCCAGGGTTGGCGTTTGTGCGATTATTTATGTAACTAGAGGTACGAAAAGGTTTGGTCAAATATAAAATACCAGTAGGTACGATAATGAGTAAGAAATCAGCTTCCGCTCGGGGGCGTCCAAAAACCCTGGACCGGGACCAGATCTTGCAAACGGCATTGATGGCGTATTGGGAGCAGGGCCCAGCCAATGTTTCGATCAACGATATCTGCCACTTAACAGGGGCGTCTAAACCTGGTGTCTATCGCGAATTTGAAAGCGATGACGGGCTCAAAGGGAGTGTGCTGGAGCAATATCGCGGCCTCGCTATTCAACCTGTGATCGACATCCTCGAGCGTGACCAGCCGACACTTAAAACGCTCGACGCCCTCATAGGGTTCATGACGCAAGAGCGTGCGCCTCTTGGTCTTCCCAGCGGATGTTTGTTTGTCATGATGCGCGCGCAGTCGCATCATTTTGGACCCTCTACACGCGAAAAACTGACGATGCTTCGAAGCGATTTGTTGGGACATTATGAAACGTGGATTGAGCGTTCGAAATCGCGTGGAGCGTTCGCGGACATTCCAACCGAGATTGCGGCGCTCTTCATGGATGCACAGCACGGTGGGGCGATGCGGATGCAACGGGAAGGGGTTCCCAATACGACCATTGCGCGAGTCCTCGAGATCTCGCTCAAGACACCGATCTTGGGTGCTGGTCCCGCGAGGGCTTAGGCAACGGCGATCCAGCATTTATCTTTGGCGAAATGAAATGCCATGCTGGGGCGCAAAACTCGGCAGAGCGTTCAGTGAATGTCAGCTCTCGGACAATGATCTGAGGTTGTGACTTGCGCGCCCTGTACGCCTCACCACGTCAAACCGAGACGCCTGTACACACTACGAAATCTTAGCCGAGCTTCGAGAAATTTCATCAGTTCTCAACACCTGGGCGTTTCGAGATGAGTTTATTCCCGTACCAAAGGCTTGCAGCTTGCAATTGTGAGGCGAGTGACCAAAGCTCTTTTGGTAGAAGCAAAGTTTAGAGGGAGAAATCGATGGCCAAACTGGGTGCGCAGCCAATTCGAACCAAAGGTGACCTTGAAAACTTTGAAACCGAAATGACGCTTGCGGAGCGCCTGCCGGAACACAGCATTCTGGATGTTTTCATCAACAGCGCCGAACGTGCGCCGGATGCCACGGCGATAACCATGTTGATGACGGGCGCTCCGGATGAAAGCCCACGTCGCATAAATTATGGCGATTTGCTGGGACAGATCCGGCGTGCGGCCAACCTGTTTACGGATATTGGTGGACCTGCACCGGGCGTGGCCTTCATGTTGCCTGCCTTGATTGAAACCCATGTCACGCTGTGGGGGGCGGAAACGGCGGGTTATGCGGTCCCGATCAATTTTCTGCTGCAGCCAGAGAGCATTGCGGAGCTTCTAAAGGCCTCTGGCGCCAAGATACTCGTTGCTCTGGGGGCGCATCCGCAGCTGGATATCTGGGAAAAAGCTTTGGAATTGCGCGCGCAGATCCCTGAACTTGTTCTGGTGCGCGTTGCCCCTCCGGGAACACCGGAAGAAGAAGGTGTGATCGATCTGGGGACTGCCCTGATGGATCAACCTGCCGATCATCTGACCTTCGGGCAGGCGCGGGGTGGCGATGATCTTGCCGCCTATTTCCATACGGGCGGAACGACAGGTGTTCCCAAGCTTGTTGCACATACACACCGCAGCCAGCTGGTTGCAGGTTTTGGCGGCGCCTCGATGTGTGGCTACACCCCGGACGACGTGCTGACGGCGACCTTCCCCCTGTTTCACGTCGCCGGGACTATTGTGGCGGGCATCAGTGGGTTTATGGCGGGGATTGAACTTCTGATCATGACGCCTGCGGGTCTGCGTAACCCTGTAATCGTTGAAAGCTTCTGGAGACTGGTTGCAGATCATAAGGTCACGTTGCTTGCAGGTGTGCCGACCGCCATTGGCGCGGTTCTGCAAACTCCTCTGGTCGATCATGATATCAGCGCGGTACGCGCCGGTCTTACCGGGGCGTCGCTCTTGCCACCGGCTGTCGGACAGAGGTTCAAAGACGTTACAGGCACAACGCTGTTTGAGATCCTCGGGATGACCGAAGCCTCGGGCCTGATCAGTATCGACCCGATTGCGGGGCAGGGCACGACGGGGTCTGTCGGTTGGGCGCTTCCCTATACACAGGTCGATGTGCTGACGCTAAACGCGGATGGAAGTCTGGGTGAGGTGTGCGAGACCGGTGAAATCGGAGTGATCGCAATTCGGGGTGAGCATGTGTCACCCGGATACAAGGATCCGTCTCACGGTGTTGGGGTCTTTTCAGACGGAACTCTGAACTCCGGGGATCTGGGGTACAAGGATGCGAAGGGCTGTCTTTACGTTGCGGGCCGCTCGAAGGACCTGATCATCCGAAGCGGCCACAATATCGACCCTGCGATGATCGAAAACGCGATGAGCACCCATCCTGCGGTGGCTCTTGCTGCGGCAGTGGGCATGCCGGACGCCTATGCTGGTGAGCTACCGATGTGTTTTGTGCAGGTCCATCCAAACGCCGAGTTCAGCGTTGAAGATCTCATGGCGCATGCACAGGCAACGATTGATGAGCGCCCGGCCTGGCCAAAGATCATTCAGGTAATCGAGGCGATCCCGCTGACCTCGGTTGGCAAGATTTTCAAACCGAGCCTGCGCTGCGATGCAGCCAAACTGGTGGTGTCGCGAGTGCTTGAGGACGAGTTGGGCGTGGCCGATGCTGAGGTTGACGTGGTCGCAGGCGGTCCGCGTGGATTATGTGTCAGCGTCACGCTAGGATCGCGGCACCGGTCATCGGTCACGTCGGTTGAGAAGGCCCTGGAGGCGTTTTTGTTCGAGGCACAGGTGGACGTCGCCTAGCGCCCATCCGGACCGGTCGCCCGGATTACAAAATGACGTCCTCGATGGCTTTGGAATGCTTGGTCAACGGCTCCCAGCCGGTCTGCGTAATGATGAAGCTATCTCCCACTTGGGCGCGGAAGGTTTTGACGGAAACCGAACCGTCGACGGCCAGCACCATGCCCGGTTGCAAAATGGTCGTGTCCCCGGTCACCAGCTGCGGGCTTTCGAGAAAACTGAAGCCTGTCGCGCGGCCGCAACGGAAAGGGTATTCATAGCCCGCACCCTGAATGACCTCGGCATAAGGCGGCATGAACGCTTTCTGCCGTCACGCCGGGGCGCAGCGCTTCCAGAGCGGCCTTCTGACTGGCGACCGCAACCTCGTAGACCGCTGCCTGTGATTTATCGGCGATCTCACCAATCCAGAACGTACGGTCGAAGCCCAGCTTGAAGCGGTGAAAATTAGTCATGCCGCAGAAACACAGAAATACAGGCTCCCCACGGCGCATGATCCGGGTTGTCGCCCTGTGGTGCGTCTTGGTGATGGTGTCACCTGAAGCCATGATCTGCAGGAAATGCGTATTGGGTGACATATCTGCGTCGCTGTAATGTGCTGCGAGAAGTTCGGCCGCCTTGCGGGTGCCTGCCTGTGATGTGGCCAGTGCCACTTCGTATTCAGGCACCCCATCGCCGATTGCCTCCCGCCCGGCGGCCATCATGGCGGTCGCGACCTGTCCGGCATGGCGGGCGAGCTGCAATTCTCCCTTCGACTTGATCATCCGCATATCGGCCAGAATGGGTGTGACATTGGTAAGGTTCGATGCCTCGACCAGATCATCGACATAGGCGCGCACAACGGGCGGCATATGGTTCGGTTCAATGGCGATGCGGGCGGCATTCTTGACGGCCCCCGGTAACTCTGTGCGCCATTCATCCCCCATCCCATCATTCCAGGCGGCAATTCGGTCCACCTGTGCTGCGGAAAGTGCGGCGTTCAGATCAATGGTGGGCGTGATCAGCAGGCTGTCGCCATCGCACGGTACAACCAGAATTGTGGGGCGGCCGAATTCCATATGCAGGTAGTCGTAATACCCAGTCAGATAGTAGACGTTGTCATCGTCGGTGATCAGCGCCACGTCGATCCCTGCGTTCGCCAGACGCTGACGAAAATCCTGCATCCGTGCGGCAAACATCGTCATCTGTCTTTCCCCTCACGCAGAGGCAGCCTGTCGCAGACAAGCTTGGTCCAGAATGTGGCGCCAATCGGCAAAAGGGCATCGTTAAAGTCATAGTCACTGGAATGCAGCGGCTGGCCGTGTGCTTCGGTTTCGCCGTTTCCCAGAAGCAGGAAGCACCCCGGGACAGCGGCGCTGAAATGCGCGAAATCTTCGGAAAAGCTCATGGGCTGTCGGTCCTGCACCGTGTCCAAACCGGCCGCGTTTGCGGCGCGGATCACGGCATCGGTCGGGCTTTGGGCATTGATTGTTTCAATGAATTCCGTGTTGAACCCGACATCGACGGTAACGCCATGGGCCGCTGCTATGCCCTCGGCGATCTGGCGCATATATCCGTGGATCTCTTTGCGATCATCTGGCGTGCGTGCGCGCACGTCACCTTTCAAGATCACGGTTCCAGGCAACACGTTGCGTTGGCCGTCGGTCAGAAACTCGGTCACGGACACCACCGCGCCAGCGCCTGGGGCGAGCTTACGCGCAACGATGGTCTGCAGGGCCTGAACGATTTCCGCGCCAATTGTAATGGCGTCGCGCCCGGCCTGGGGCATGGAGGCGTGTCCGCCCTGACCCTTGATTGTGATTTCAAAGAGACTTTCGGAAGAACAAATCAGACCGGGTCGAGTCGATACCTGACCCACAGGCGCCCCCGGTAAATTGTGAATGGCGTAGACTTCTTCGATGGAGAATTGTTCCAGCACGCCTTCATCGATCATCGCCTGTGCGCCGAGCCCGTGTTCTTCATTGGGCTGGAAGAGGAAGACCACGGTTCCGTCGAACCCGGGATCAGCGGCCAGCGCCTGTGCAGCACCCAGCAACATGGTCATATGGCCATCATGACCACAGGCGTGCATTACCCCGGGCGTCTCGGAGCAATAATCGTGATCGCTGGTCTCATCGATCGGCAATGCGTCCATGTCAGCCCGCAAACCTATTGCGCGATTGCCTGTGCCCGCCCGCAGGACGCCCACGACACCCGCGCCCTCATGGACCTCGAGGCCCATCTCACGCAGGAACGTTGCGACCTTGGCTTTGGTCCGTACTTCTTTGAAGCCAAGCTCAGGAAACCGATGAAATTCCTGCCGGAGCGCCGACAATTTGACGTGGTCGATTTCCAAGAGAGCCTCCGTGATTCCCAAATTCAGCCTAACCCGCGGTGTCACGCGAAACATGACAAATGCGACCTTATCGGAATGTTGGCGTTTTGATATTCTCTGACCCGTTTGGGAGCATTGCCCAAGATTACGGGGGGCGGAGGTGATCCGATGCGTTTCGACGCGCTCCTGGCGTAATGATCAGTCTCTAGACCAGATATGATCATGAAGGGCAGGGTTGGTCTCTTGCTGTTGAAACGCTCTCGGTGTCTTATCCTTGGCAGAGGTTTTGTGGCTCGCATCACTTCGCCCTGAAGATGTCCCGCGCCAGCCCTGTTGCGATAGGGGCAAGCGCATATCCGAAGCTACCTTAGGAGAGTGAATGTGCGAATTGTTCTTGCAGGTGCGACAGGGACAATCGGACAGGCGGTTGCACGGGAATTGGTCAGGCAAGGCCACGATGTGCTGTGTCCCCTGAGGCAAGGGTCCACGTTGTCTGTTGCTGGACCAGAGCCGCTGGTGTGTGAGCTTACAGACCTTGGTAGTCTGCAAAAGGCTTTGAACGGACAGCCTGTCGACGCCGTGATGTCCTGTCTGGCCACGCGAACCGGTGCCGTTTCAGATGCGTGGACTGTTGAGCATGATGCACAGATCAATCTGCTCAAGGTGGGCGCCGAGGCCGGGGCGCGTCATTTCGTGCTTCTCTCGGCCATTTGTGTGCAGAAGCCGCGGCTTGCGTTCCAAAAAGCCAAGCTCGCGTTCGAACGGCGCCTCATGGAGAGTGGGCTGGTCTGGAGCATTGTCCGGCCAACAGCGTTCTTCAAATCCTTGTCGGGGCAGGTGGCCCGGGTGCAGGCTGGAAAACCCTTCCTCGTTTTTGGCGATGGCAAGGCGACATCCTGCAAACCGATCAGCGACCGGGATCTTGCGCGTTTTCTTGTCAGGTGTTTGTCAGATCCTGACGCCCGCAATGCAGTTTTACCGATAGGGGGACCGGGACCGGCGATCACACCGCTTGAACAGGCGCAGCATCTCTTTGCGTTGCTGGACCGAAATCCGCATATCCGACACGTTCCTTTTGCCCTGATGGGCGCAATCGCAGGCACCCTTGGACTGTTAGGACGCTTTAGCAGGGCTATGAACAACAAGGCTGAATTTGCGCGAACGGGTCAGTATTATGCCACGGAATCCATGCTGGTCTGGAATGAAGAAGCAGGGCGTTATGATGCGGATGCGACACCAGAGTTCGGGTCGGACACGCTATGGGATCACTATGCGGACCTGATCGCAGGACGTGCCACAACAGGACTGGGGGATCATGCCGTGTTTTAACACGCGTCCGGCAGCGCCTTCTGGACTGAAATCTTGGGTATTTGTATTGATACACTTACCGCCATGGGCTCGTGGGTGCGTCTTGGACAACCGCGCTCTCTTGCGGTCGGACCTCCGATCCTACTTGCAGTGATTTCAGCGTCCATGGCAGCGCGCACGTCCCGCGCGCGCTTAGTTTCGTAAGGTGTCGTTTGGTCTGAGAGACGCTTTTTGCAGCAGTCTCAGTGGGAAAGCGCTGGTGGCCTTGGCGTTTGAAGCAGCCAGAACGCCAAAAGGGGAAAGCCGATAAGTTCCAGAGCCAAGGATGGCAGGATGGCCGCGCTGAAGACGACGCCCCCGTCCAAACCGCTTAGTCGAAACAAGCCTGCGATCGCGATTGCGACGCTCAGGGTGACCATTGTACCGCGCAACTTATCCGTCAGGCCAACGCCCAGAAGAAATATCGCACCGACGCCAAACCATACGCCACCAATAAACCGGATGTGACTGTCCTGAACGTGGAACACAGTTTCGTTGGTAACAGCGATGAAGGTCTCGGAGGTCTGCCAGCCGAGGGTGGGGATGCCTCCAAGGCCAATATTCAAGCCAAGTATCATGATTGCGAGACCAACAAGAGCGAGGACCGTTTTGAGAAGTATAGAGCGTGTCATTTGAGTTTTTAATCCAGGTGAGGGAGGTTAATTTAATTAAACGATACGCGTTCCATAAAATACGCGGCTTGACACTTCAAGTATTATTTGAAACGCGTTTTTAAAAATATTGGAGCGAATGATGACCAAATCTGCAGGACGCCCACCGCTGAGCGAAACTGATATCCAGGAGTTTCGAGCCAGGGTCGCGAGACATGCGATGTCCATCTATCGCGAGGCCGGGTTTGATGCCGTGTCCATGCGGCGCTTATCCAAAGCGGTTGGGTGCGCGCCAACGACGCTCTACGCGCATTTCGCGGGCAAGACGGAAATTCTGATGCTGCTATGGGCGGAGGTACTGTCCGATATGGAAGGGCATGTCCGCGCATGTCTTAAGGGTCGTACAGAACCTACCGACAGATTGAGAGAAGCTTCGTTGGCATTTGTCACATATTGGGTCGATCATCCCGAGCATTTCCGTCTTGTTTTCATGTCAAACAACGTTGGGAGATCGGAGGTCGACAGCTTCATCGAGTCTGGAAACATCGAAAATGGCTTCGAAATCTTCAGAAACCTGATCCGAGACCTCGACCCTGGATGTGAAGACGCCAATGTTAAAAGTGAGACTTTGGTTGCAGGGATGATAGGCCTTGCGATGTGCCTGAACACGATCAGCAATTACCCATGGCCAACGTTGTCTCAAATGACCCGGCAATTGCTTTCGGGTACAATTTCTTAGCGTAAGCCTGATGCGACAAGGCAGGTCGATCAGCTTTGCGACAAAAGGGCGGCTTCGGCTGTCTGCTTGATGGTTTTTTCATAGGCAGACTGCGTCCAGCCACAGTCCCTAACGAGACGCTCCCAGTTCTCAACTGACAAGAGCGTCCATAAAAGGTCTGTCGCTGCTTCCTCGGTCAGGTCTCTGGTCAAACTGCCATCTTGAGAAATTGCCTGTACTGCGGCCTCACACCCGTGCCTGACGGCCTTCATCCGGTCATTCCATGCCGCGGCTGCTTCTTTGTCGGTGCTTCGCATGGCGCGCAAGGCAACGGACATCCCGTGAATTTGGGGGATGTAGCCACCCCAGCCCTCAATGAAGGCGTGTAAGCGTTCCACCCCTGACGTTGCCGAGCGGCTGCGTTCAAGTCGTGCGTCCACATTTTTAACCACATCAATGTGGCGTGTTGTGGCCACAAGCAGCTCTGCGCGATTCGGAAAATGCAGGTAGAGCGCCTGACGGCTTATACCTGCAGCTTTTGCGATATCCGACATTCGGACGGTTTTGTCCCCATTTTCCAATAGGTTCCACGTCACATCTAGAATTCGGGACTTCGTATTAATTGGATCACTTGACATGATGTAAAGTTACCGCTTATTAACACGGTGTCAACTTTACACGGTGTCAAGTTAGGTTCTTGCGCCGAATTCGTAGGAGAATGAAAATGAAAGTTATCGTGTTTGGAGCAACTGGTACTGTTGGTCGCTTGGCTGTGAAGGAACTTCTTGATGCGGGCCACGCGGTGACGGCCTTTGCCCGCAAGCCAGAAAAACTTGGCTTGACTGACGCCAATCTGTTTCGTGTCGCAGGCGATGCACTCGACGCCAAAGATGTTCTCGAAGCGGTCAAAGGTCATGAGGCCGTTGTGATTACGCTTGGATCCGGTTTGTCGCGCAAAAGCGTCATTCGTTCGCAAGGCACGATGAATGTCATTCGTGCTATGCAGGCTCATGGTGTGAGGCGTCTGATCTGTCAGTCCACGCTTGGTGCGCGTGATAGCTGGTCCAATCTGAACTTCTGGTGGAAGCGGGTGATGTTCGGTGCACTCCTAGCCCCGGTTTTCCGCGATCATGAGCTGCAAGAGCAACTCGTCGAAGCCAGTGGACTCGACTGGACAATTGTACGCCCTGCGGCGTTCACAGATGAAGCCACCCGGCGACCTGTCATTGAAGATGTGCCCAATAGCGCACGCGGACTGGACCTGAAGATCTCGCGTGGAGAGCTCGCGCGTTTCCTGACACGCCAGGTGATTGACCCGCAGTATCTGGGTCGCGCCGTTGGTCTGTCGAGCTGATGGGGGCGGACATGATGACTTGGGTTTTACTGGTTGCAGGCCTTTTAATGGCGCTGATCTCTGGCGTGTTCCTGAGCTTTTCGGATTTCGTGATGAGGGGGCTTGCACAAGCCCCCGGCACGGCGGGCGCGGCGGGCATAATCGGGCTTAACCGCACCATATATAAGTCGATCTTCATGGTGTTGTTCATGGGGTTGCTCTTGGGTTCGATTGCGCTTGCGTTGTCCGCGCTGTGGCAATTGGATGGCGCAGCATTGTATTTCGTACTCGCTGGCACACTGAGCTATCTTTTTGGCGTTTTTGCCGTGACTGGCTTTGGAAATGTTCCGATGAACAATCGTCTTGACGCCACATCTGGGCGGGCAAAAGACATGGCAAGCTACTGGCCTGAATATCTGCGACGCTGGACGCGACTGAACCATATTCGGACGTCCGCATCCGCGTTCGCGGCGCTCTTTTGGCTCATGGCTGCAAATCTGCTGTAACATGCGCAGTCCAGCCGGGTGGGTTTTCGTCCCACCCGGCGCATTGTGCTGTCGGCCTTTGTGCAAGCGATCCATATTGTGACTGTGTTATTGACCGCATACGTTTGCATCACAGGTTTCGCTCCAACTGGCAAAACTTGTCACTTAGTCGCGGGAAACACCCCTGTATTTGCGCGATCATTCAGATAGTTTGCAAAAATGATCAAAACTCACCCACTCGTCATGGATCCGCCCCATGCACGTCTCTGGCGCAGGTCCGAGGCGCGTCATCAGGCATTTCGCCCTTCTGTTCATGCAGAACTCGTAGTGCTGCACGCCAGCAAAGGGGAGGCGCGATATATCGTTGATGGTCGTGTCCTGCAGCTTAGGGCTGGTTCGTTGCTGTTGGCGTGGGCGGGATCCGAGCATTTTCTTGCGTTGGACACACCTGGATTTGACATGTGGGTTGGATTGATCTCGGACAAGTTCAGCATTGGTCGTTGTGATCTTCCGCCTGTCGATGGCGGGGGGCTTGAGGCTGAAGCGCGTGCTTTGCATCCAGATGTCAGTGCGCATCTTTCCGCGCTGGCGGCAGGCGTTGAAGCGGCACCATCACAAGCCGGGTGGGAGATCGGTATGCATTGGTGGCTTATGCGGGCATGGGACGCCTGGCAGAGTGCGTCTGAAGCCGGTGGTATCACGTTGCACCCGGCCGTTGCCAAGGCGGCGGTCGCGTTGCAAGCCGATCCAACGCTTGGTGCAACAGACCTGGCCGTGATTGGGGGGCTTAGTCCGGGTCGGTTGGGGCAGACCTTTGCAGCTGAGATGGGCGAAAGTCTCGTGGCGTTTCGTACACGACAGAGACTTCAAAAGGTTGAGGATCTGGTCGGCGGGCAGGGGATGGATCTTCTGAACGCGGCGCACGAGGCAGGTTTTGGAAGTTATGCCCAGTTCTTTCGAGCGTATCGCGCCCGCAACGGCGTGAGCCCGCGAGACGGGCTTTTGAGTTAAACGAAAAGGGGCGCCCTGAGGACGCCCCTTTCCAGATCAGATGATCAGGCTTGGCTTAGCGCGATGCTGCGATCTGCGCTTCTGCCTCGACAACGGCTGCGCGAAGCGCTGCCAGCGCATCAGGACCACCGTCGATGTTGTTTTCGAACCAGCCATAGACAGGCTCGGCTGCGGATTGGAATGCGGCCTTCTCGTCTGGGGTTGGAACGTAGATCTCACCGCCACCGGCGACGAAGTCTGCATAGGCCTGGATCGACTTACGCTTTGGCGAAGCAAATGTTGCCTGCTGCAGCGCTGCAAAGCCGTCCTGCACAACCATCTGCAGGTCCTCTGGCATGGAGGAGAACGCTTCGTTGTTCATGAACCACAGCGCTCCCATGTAGGAGTGACGGTCCAGTGTAAGGAACTGCAGGCCTGCATCTGGGAATTTCATACCCATGATGTCGGTGATGCCGTTCGCGGTACCCTGAACAACGCCGGTCTGCAGCGAGGTGAAGAGCTCTGGCCATGGGATCGGGGTTGCCGATGCACCGAGCGACTGCAGCAGCTGAACAGGCAGGTCTGCCACGATCGAACGCATCTGCAGGCCAGCCATGTCGGCAGGCGAGGTGATGCGCTTTTCGGTGTTAGCAAAGTTGCGCCAGCCGCCAGTGTTACCGATGGTCATCAGACGCAGTGCGCCGTCGCTGTCGTCAAGTACACGCCCTTGCATGAACTTGATAAAGGGCGAGCCGTTTGCGAGAGCAGCTTCTGCCACACGGTCGTCGGCCATCAGGTATGGAAGGTCGAGGACCTGAACATACGGGAAGATGCCCGACGAACCACCCGAGGTCGAAATGTAGATGTCGATAGAGCCATCTGCAGTGCCCTGAAGGCACTCGGTGCCGTTGGAGCAAAGCTGGGTGCCGATGAACAGCTCGACCGAAACACGGCCGTTTGACGCAGCTTCAACGTAGTCCTTGAAAACGATCAGACCGTCATAGTCTTCGTCGTTCTCATTTGAGTTTGCGGTAGCCCGCAGGTTGAACTCAGCATGGCCTCCAGCCCAGGCTGATGCCGCGCCGCCGAACAGCATGGCCGCAGTCAGTGCTGCAGTGGTGAACCCTTTAAGCATGGTAGGTAACCTCCCTTTTGGTGTTTGCTTGGGTTAGTTGGCGAACCCGGTAAGTCGCGGGATCGTCATGGAAATTGCGGGGATGTATGTGATCAGGAAGATCACCAATATTTCCACCGCAAGGAATGGCAGGATTGTCT
>Ga0189292_10450_pt1 | contig 12498 bp, 12 predicted proteins | sample UW1oraminimetaG_FD_130317 | JGI IMG/M metagenome (GOLD analysis project Ga0189292, IMG submission 130317) | Marine microbial communities from the Costa Rica Dome - UW179A-orange mini metaG | ecosystem: Environmental > Aquatic > Marine > Oceanic > Photic zone | place: Costa Rica: the Eastern... | reverse complement strand
CTCAAAACGCTAGATCAGGCTAGAGAGCGGACCCTTAGTGCATTGCCATATCGAGGAAAAACAGCAAGCTTGGCCCACGGTTTTTGTAGGGAGAAAAGCGATGCGCATATTGTTTACTGGAGGATCTGGCAAAGCCGGCAAATATGCAATTTCGCATTTGATCTCGAAAGGACACCGCGTACTGAATGTTGATAAGATCCCGCTTAACATTGATGGCGTCGACAACCGCATTGCAGACATTACCGACGCCGGTCAAATCTATGATGCGATGACCAGCTATGCGGGCTTTGATGAACTTGAACCCGGGACAGGGATGCCCAGATTTGACGCTGTTGTTCACTTCGCTGCCATTGCGCGCATCCTGATCACGTCCGACAACGAGTGCTACCGTGTAAATACGATGGGTACCTACAACGTCATCGATGCCGCAATTCGTAACGGCGTTCGAAAGGTCATCTTTGCCTCATCCGAAACCGCCTATGGCATCTGCTTCGCCGATGGTGAAAGGAAGCCAGACTATATACCCATAGACGAAGACCACCCCACAATTCCCGAAGACAGCTATGCGATGTCCAAAGTCGTGAACGAGGTGACAGCGCGCAGCTTTCAGCAGCGCAGCGGCATAGACATCTATGGGCTACGCATCAATCAAGTGATCGAACCCCATGAATATGAAAAGATGTTCCCTGCATTTATGTCCAATCCAGGTTTGAGACGACGAAATTTCTTTGCCTATATCGACGCGCGGGATTTGGCGCAGATGGTGGAAAAATGTCTTGAAACCGATGGTTTGGGGTATGAGGTCTTTAACGTCTCAAACGACAACACATCGGTAAGCATCCCAAACACCGAAATAATTAGTCAGTTTTATCAGGGCGTTGAAGTGCGAAAGAACCTTTCGGACAACGAGACCTTCTTCTCGAATGCAAAGGCCAAGTCCATGGTCGGATTTATGCCTCAACACGACTGGAGAACTCACCTAAAGGCATAGGGCGACCATCAGATTTTTCTGAGACAGAATACGGAGAAGGCCTTACAGCGCCCGGGTTTACACGTCGTCCAAGTCATAAAATCTTAGGGCCGTATTTGTGAAAACGCTCGGATGGCCGCTGATCGGGACGAGTTCTTTAAAGGCCGTCATAAGCCGATCATAATCTGAATAGAGCTTATCGACCGGAAAATTAGACCCATACATCAAGCGATCCGACCCAAACTGGGCCAAAACTTCATCGACAATCGGCTTGATACTCTTCGTGGTCCAGTCATGCTCGAACATCCCGAGACCTGAAAGCTTGCAATGCACATTTGGCAGGGCTGACAGGTTTTTCATCGCAGCCGCCCATTGCGCCAAACCTTCACGAGATCGATCATGTGGCGAGCCTGCATGGCAAAGCGCGATTTTCGTATCGCTTGCCTGCTCCAGGACGCGCGCTGTTTTTTCCATCAGTTCGGGAATGAGTTGCAGATCAAAACTTAGCCCCCTCGCGCCTGCTTCTTTCAAGCCCGCTACGAACGCCGGATTATCCAACAGGTCATTAGTGCCTGTGACGCTATCTTCTTCTGGCGCGCGACCCACGATCTGGCGAACGCCGCGAACCGTCGAAAGCTTTTGAATATCATCGAGCCTTATTCCAAGATCAGGGGCCGTAAGATCACAAAATACGACCTGTGCCATTGGCCAATCCGGTTGGCTCTCTGCAACGCTTTGTACCCATCTTGCTTCAGCCATAGGATCTGCTGCGCCCACTTGAATATGAACAGAAGCCCTTACCCCGACGGACGAAGCTTCTGCGCAAAATTCATCAATCAAGTAGTTGCGCTGGATTGGCGTCGGGTCCCCAAAGAACCTGCTTACGCCCTGCGCTTCGAGCCATGGATAGGACACAGCCGACAAGTCCCAAAGGTGGTGATGCGCGTCAATCATGTGCGTTAGACCTCCTGTATGCGTTCGAGGATATCAACGCCTTGAGTTTTCCAGAAATGAAGCAGATCGATGAAAATCCAGTTCTCTGCCAACTTGTCTCCATCCCTTCGATAAATATCGATCACGCGCATCTCGCCGGGTTCATTACCCGCAGGCATACCCATGAAGCCCCCCGTATGTCGCGCTGTGAAATTGGGCCAACCGAAGAAGCCCCCGTAATGACCTTCGCTCATCCGGCAGATGTGATTTGTTTTGGAACGCTCATCGAACGCTGCACGGAATGGGCCGGAATGCTGCTTCGCATAGCGCTCGATTGTGTATGTCGAGCCGATCCCGGCAGGACCCCACCAAATCATATCATCGTGCCATGTACGGGCGAGTTCTTCCTCTAGTGGAAGTCCAAGTTGCCACGTCCCTAGATCATTTATCATCGCATTTATTGCCGCGAGTGTCGCTACGCCTTCACCACCCGGTTGCGCGTCAAACATCAGGCCGTCATGGGTCATTGGTCCTGGCTGAACGACATGCGCGGCGGTCTGCGGCGGGAAGGGCTGCAACCCTGCCTGCATCATCAAATGCGGGATATCGAAATACATCGCTGTTTCAACGATCTGACCATTCTCAACCCTGTTGAACTCGCAATATCTTAGAAACACCATCTTGCGGGTCGGCGCGATACCAAGCCAGGGTTCATCAAAGAGCCCCATCAAGTGGCCCATTGAGACCACCCAGTTGCTTTCAAAATCATCGATCGCGTTTCCGCCTGCCATGAAGACGTCTATGCGCCGCTGGAGCCGTTTCAGCGAGCGAGCAAGCGGTTGCCAAAACGCGCTGGCGACAGCCATAGGCCCGGTATGTTCGTTAAATGGATGAAACCCACGCCATATCGCGTTTTCGGACATGTTTCGCTGCAAAGACGCTTCAATTTCGAGTTCATCACCAGAGTGAATCGCAGCATCGAGTTCACTGTAAAACCTTAAAACAACTTGCTTTTCTGATTGAAACATAATTGTCCTTGCAAACCTATGCAAAAAAACCTTGCCAAAACATCTGCAGGGAGTCTAGCTTTTTTGCACACGTATGCAACGCGCCGACATGATTCCTGAGGGGGACCGAATGGCCGAAATTCAACTGCGCAACATTTCGAAGCGTTGGGGCAGCTTTGTTGGCGTCGACAGTTTTGACCTAAAGATCGCAGACCGCGAGTTCTTGGTCCTTTTGGGCCCATCTGGATGCGGCAAAACTACGACAATGCGCATGGTTGCAGGGCTAGAAGACCCTACTGAGGGCGATATTCTGATCGATGGTAAGCGGGTCAACGACCTCGAGCCAAAAGACCGGGACGTTGCAATGGTCTTTCAAAGCTACGCGCTCTACCCCAACATGAACGTCTACGAAAACATTCGGTTTCCGTTGAAAGTGCGTGGCATAGACCCTGCCTCACACGACGAACGTGTGCGCCGTGCATCTGCGATGGTTGAACTCGATGACTTCCTTCATCGCCGCCCCGCAGAATTGTCAGGCGGTCAAAGACAGCGTGTGGCTCTGGCCCGCGCAATCGTGCGTGAGCCAAACGTATTCCTCATGGACGAACCTCTGTCAAACCTCGATGCCAAACTTCGGGTGTCGACCCGGGCACAAATCAAAAACCTGTCTCACGAACTTGCTGTTACGACGATCTATGTGACCCACGACCAGATCGAGGCGATGACCTTGGCCGATCGCGTGGTAATTATGAAACAAGGCGTCGTTCAGCAGGTCGGATCGCCCACAGAAATCTATGACGCCCCTGCAAACACTTTCGTCGCGAGCTTCATTGGCAACCCGGCGATGAACCTGATCGAAGGCGAGATAAAAGCTGGTGTCTTCAGTGCGCAAAATACGGAGATATCGGGGCTTTCAGCGCCAGATGGTCCCATTACCCTCGGCTTTCGCGCAGAAGACGCCAGCGTCACCGACGGTGCTGGTGAGATCAATGCGGCGATCTACACGCAGGAGCTCTTGGGCGACAGTACGATGGTATCAGTTCGAATTGGCCGCGCACTTGTTTCGGTAAAAGCCGACAAGTCCTACCGCGCCGAGATCGATGATCAGGTTTCAATCCAAGTCCACAAAGATCACTGCCACCTGTTTGATGCAAAAACAGGTGCGCGAATGGAGGCCTAGAGCCTCGTAAGGAACCCACTCAAATTGGGTCAAAACCAGGTGCAGACTTGCAAGATGCACTAATCTCAAAGGGAGGAACAGACATGTTTCTAAAGAAAGTCGCATTGGCCGGGTCGATGACCGCCTTTGCCGCGACCGCGGGCTATGCTTGCGAAATCGGCGCAAGGGTTAGCATCGTTGGCAACGAATTCGCCGCCATTCAAGCTGTGGGCGCTGCCGCGCAGGAATGCACCGGCGCTTCGGTCGAATCTAACCTGACATCCGAACACCAGACCATCAACGTGGCTGGGTTGTCAGGCAACCCATCTGAATACACCACGGCCATCATTGCCAACAGCTCAATCGTGGCGCTGATGAACGAAGACGTCATTCGCCCCCTGAATGATCTGGTAGCCGCGCATGGTGACGGTCTGCAGAGCAACCAGCTGATCAAGATCGGCGATGACATCATGGCTGTTGCGTTTATGGCAAACGCCCAGCACCTGATGTACCGCAAAGACGTGCTTGAGCAGGCAGGTGTCGAGGTTCCAACAACCTATGAAGAAATGCTCGACGTGGCAAAAGCCATTCGTGATCAGGGTATCATGCAGAACCCTGTTGGCGGCGCATACAAAGCTGGATGGAACCTCGCCCAGGAATTCAATAACATGTTTCTTGGCTATGGCGGCTCACACTTCCAGCCTGGCTCGGCCGAGCCCAACATCAACAACGAAGCTGGTGTCAATGCTTTGAACATGATGAAGGCGCTGTCGGAATATATGAACCCCGACTTTCTGACACATGACTCGAACGTAACCAACGCCGAATACCGCGCTGGCAACGTCGCAATTATGAACATGTGGGGTTCCCGCGCATCGCAGCAGACAACCACCGAAGGTGTTCTTGACGAAGTCAAAGCAGGTCATGCGATCGCTGGACCAATGACCGTTGGTGGTGGCTCAACGCCGGCCTCAACTCTGTGGTGGGACGGCTGGACCGTCGGCAAGAACATCTCTGACGCCGAAGCCGAAGCAACATTCATCGCCATGATGAACGGTATTCGCCCTGACATGCTCAACGACGAAACCAGCCCGCTCGCTGTCTGGCTCATCGAAGGTTACCAACCGACCGATGCTGCCCAAGGCGTATTTGCAGCCGCACAGATGGGAACAACCCCCTATCCAATGCTGCCCTATATGGGTCTGCTGCACAGCGCACTCGGCAATGAACTGTCTGACTTCATGCAGGGCAAAGAAAGCGCTGAGCAAGCGCTTGCCGATGTTGAAGCAGCCTATCGTGCCGCAGCCATCGAAAAGGGCTTCCTTCAGTAGGTAGCATCGCGTGTGGACGGTGGTTCCTGCCGTCCGCACAAATTCTCGTTCAGGGGTTTCGCCATGCGTCATAAGACGTTCTTCTGGTTCTTCCTGCCCACCGGGTTGGCAATGTTGCTGTTCATAGCACTGCCCATCGTTTCGGTGGTTATCCAGTCGATCTATGCACCCCACCCCGCCGTTCTGGTAGAGGTCGAAAGCTGCACCCCTTTGGTGGGCTGCACGACTGAAACAACCATTGACCAGGATGCGACAGCGGCCTTAAGGGCCGAAAAACCACTAGGTCGATTTGTCGGCCTGGATATCTATTTTGACCGCGGTCATCTTGCAATTCAGGAAGTGCGCGAGATCTGGGTAAACACCGCCTCATGGGGCGCCATGTTCGACGCCTTCGGAAACTTGCCTTTCTATCGGGCGATGGCATTTACGCTGACATTTGTCGCGATTGTCACACCGCTCACGATCATTCTCGGATTGGTTATTGCGCTCGCTATTAACTCTCTTCACCGGCATCTCAAAGGGTTGATGATCTTCTTTTCACTCCTGCCCATGATTGTGACACCGTTGATTGGATCGTTAATCCTGTTCTGGATGATCGATAGTCGTGGTGTGATTGGCACAGCACTTGTTGCCATGGCGGGCGACCCGGATTTCAGTCTCAAGGCTTCGACCGGGCTTATGTGGGTCTCTCTGATTGTCTACGGCGTCTGGCACGCAGCCCCTTTTGCCTTTGTCGTCTTCTATGCCGGGTTGCAGACCCTGCCCTCCGACCAGATCGAAGCGGCGCAAATTGATGGCGCCACCCGCTGGCAACAGGTCAAGTACGTGGTTGTTCCACACTTGATGCCGCTGGTGACGTTTGTCGCGCTTATTCAATTGATGGATAATTTTAAGGTGTTCGAACCGATCGTGGGTTTCAACGCTTCGGCCCACGCCCAATCCCTCAGTTCATTCATATACAACGACCTTGGCGGTGAGACGCGCCAGCTTTCGTCCGCCTCTGCCACCTCCGTGATTACGATCATCGGTGTCGCCATTCTCTTGTCACCGGTCCTTGTCCGGACATGGCGTGACTTCAAAGGAGCAAGATAGTATGGCCAGCCGTGCACAAAGAATGCCAGCAGGTTTGCGGATCGCTTCGTCTACGTTTGTGATCCTGTGGTTCATCCTCGCCGCCTTCCCGTTCATCTGGACAGTTTGGGGCTCGTTCAAGGTCGAGTTGGATTTCTTCTCAATTAATGACTGGACCAACGCGATCACCGGCGAACGGACGGAAGCAGTTTATGGCTCGACCTTCACGACCACCGGTTATGCCGGCGCGTGGATCCAAGAGGAATTCTGGCGCAACGTGTTAAACACCGGGATCGTCTGTTTCTTTGTGGTGACCATCTCACTGACAATCGGGACACTGGGCGGGTACGCCCTGTCGCGTTCCAGTTACAACTACACCTTCTGGCTGCTGATCACAGCGCTGATCTTCCGCGCAATGCCGCCAATCACCTTGGTTGCGGGATATCTCCTTCCATTCTTTGAATGGAACCTGTGGGGCATCTTGCCGACGACCATCATTGTGCTAGTGGCCATCAACCAGCCGTTCACGCTATGGATGCTCCATTCCTTCTTTAAGAACATTCCGAATGAACTGGATGAAAGCGCCAAAGTCGATGGTTGCAACCAGTTCCAGGCCTTCCGTCGTGTGATCATTCCAGTGATGTGGCCGGGTGTTATCACCACGGGTCTGTTTTCATTTCTTCTGGCCTATAACGACTTCGCTGTTGGCGTGATGTTGCTATCCGAAAGCAACCGAACCATGGTTCCTGCCATCGCGGCCTTCCTGGGCACTACCCAGACGGAAGGGAACGTCATGTTTGCGGTTGCCGCTGTGGTCTCGGCCACAGTGCCACTGTTCATCCTGGTTATGTTTTTCCAGCGTCAGATCGTAAGTGGCCTGACCGCTGGTGCGGTTAAGGGGTGACGAGTTGAGCTGCGTTAAACTTCAATCCGATTGTGTTCATGGGCAAACTGACGGCCTTCACGCTACCGCCTGTTGGATACATCAGATAGGGCGAATTCCATTTGCTCTGACCGGTGCTGGACTTCGCGACTACTGGTCACAAACCAAATGGAATTCACCCAAAGAGGACTTTTGATGAACACGCGCGCGAACAGGCCTGAGATGGGCATCGCAACCCAAACGTCTGCCGAGAACAAAGAGCTTTATGCCCGGTTTCTCGACAGCTTCGCGGATGTCGGCTCGGTGGAAAAAATCGCAGCTGCCGCTTTGGCTTTGTTCGACCCAAATGCAGAGATCAACGCGAGCCATCCCATCAACAAAGCGCATCCGGGGACAGGATATGTCACCGACGTCATCGGCCCAATCGCCAACGCATTCGAAGGGCTTGTGCGCCAGAATTACGTGATGATCGGTGGCGAATACCTTGGTGCAGAATGGGTCACATCGACGGGCTATTTCCACGGACATTTCACCAATCCGCTTTTTGGCATTCCGCCAAGTGGCAAACTCGCCTATTTGCGCTTCGGTGAATTTCACAGGATGGAAAATAACAAGATTGTGGAAACCCACGTTTATCTTGGATTTGCCGAATTGATCATAGCGTTGGGCCGGTGGCCTCTTGCCCCCAGCCAAGGGTACGAGGGTGTTGTACCAGGTCCTGCAACCCATGATGGTATAGTTACCGGGGTCTCAGACGCGATAAAGTCTCGTGCCTCAGCCGACCTTGTCGAAGGTATGCTGAAGAAGCTTGCAACCTAAGATAACGCCTGGCGACCCTACTGGGACGATCGCATGGTCTGGTACGGTCCGGGGGGTCTCGGATCCTACCAGACTGTAGAGGCCTTTGCTGAATTCCAACGCCCATTTGAAACCACTTTCGATGGCTGGGGAGATGGCAAGGATGAAGGGATCACCGGCGTCGCAGCCAATTGCAAGGCAGGAGATGGAGATTACGCCTTCCTGCACGGCTGGCGGATGATCACGGGTGTGCACGTGAAGCCATTTCTCGGTCTCGAACCTACAGGCAAACGCGTCTTCATGCGTGACTGTGACTGGTGGCGCTGCCAGAATGGGAAAATCATTGAGAACTGGTGCATGCTCGACATCCCGCACCTGCTTTTGCAACTGGGATATGACCTGTTCAGTGAGATATCGGAGCAGGCCGCATGACCGATAATTCCCAAAATGCTTCGATCAACCGCCGTCAGGTTCGGAACCCTATCGCGTTGCGTTTCGCACAAGCCACCCTGCCCTGCGTTTTATCAAAGAACCCACATTCTCAACCAAGAGGTCATTTCACATGAAGGGGTCTCGCCCAGAACAAGCTGTTCTCAGCCGTAATACGGACATGTCTAAAACAGATGCGACACGCGCGGTCATCGAAAGCATGGTGGATGGTCTCAACGATCATCGCATCGCCGATATTGGCGAGTTTTTCTCAGAAGGCTTTCGCTGGATGGGCAATACGGGATGCGGAACAAAAACCGGCCTGAAAGAATTTCAGGACAATTGGCAACGCCCGTTTCAAGCCGCGTTTTCCAACAAAGTTTGTATAGACGAGGCCCGCCTTTACATGGGCGAATGGGCCGCTGCTTTTGGGCGGCAGGAAGCAACCCATTCCGGAGAATTCATGGGGGTCGCGCCAAGCGGTGAGCGCGTGGAAATCAGATATATGGATTTCTGGAAAGTTCAGGACGGCAAAATTGTCGACAACTGGGTGATGGTCGATTTTCCCCATGTGCTCCAACAACTGGGTATCGATGTGTTTGAAGGACAAGGCTGGGAAGCCTTCGACCGAGGGGACCGAGTACCTCCTTCGCCAAACAATCAAGGAAAAATCAATGGCAATTGAATTTCTAAAACGCTCTAAACCCGAGGCCGAAAAAGCCGCCGAGGATGCAAAAGCACGCGCGGTGGTCGAAGGCACTTTGGCGGACATTAAGGCCCGCGGAGATGCTGCAGTACGCGACCTTTCAGAGAAGTTCGACAATTACGCCCCCGAAAAGTTCCGTCTGACCGAGAGCGAAATTTCAGCAGCGATGCAGAAAGTATCTGCTCGCGACATGGACGATATTCGCTTTGCTCAAACGCAAATCCGAAAATTTGCGGAAGCCCAACGCGCATCGATGACTGATGTTGAGGTCGAAACGATGCCCGGCGTTGTCTTGGGTCACAAAAACATACCGGTCCAATCTGTCGGCTGCTATGTCCCTGGCGGCAAATTCCCAATGGTGGCAAGCGCGCATATGTCTGTTCTGACGGCAAGCGTCGCAGGCGTTCCAAGGATCGTAGCCTCGGCGCCGCCAGTGAATGGTGAGCCGCACCCAGCAATCGTGGCAGCAATGCACATGGGTGGAGCACATGAAATCTATGTCTTGGGTGGCATCCAGGCGGTGGGTGCAATGGCTCTGGGAACCGAAACAATAGATCCGGTACATATGCTTGTTGGACCAGGCAATGCGTTCGTGGCCGAGGCAAAGCGACAGTTGTACGGGCGTGTTGGCATTGACCTCTTTGCAGGCCCAACGGAAACGATGGTCATCGCGGACACAACGGTTGATGCTGAAATTTGCGCAACCGACCTGCTCGGCCAGGCAGAGCATGGCTATAACTCTCCCGCCTGCCTGATCACCAACTCACGCAAGCTTGCCGAAGACACGATGATAGAATGTGACCGCATTCTCGATATTCTGCCAACGGCCGAAACAGCACGGATCAGCTGGAACGATTATGGCGATGTGATTGTATGCGATACGCATGATGAGATGCTCCAGGTCGCCAACGAAATGGCCTATGAGCACGTGCAGATCATGACCGATCGCGATGGTTGGTACCTGGAGAACATGCACAGCTACGGCGCACTATTTCTTGGGCCTCGGACGAATGTCGCCAATGGCGACAAGGTGATCGGGACGAACCATACTCTGCCCACCAAAAAGGCAGGTCGTTATACCGGTGGCCTTTGGGTCGGAAAGTTCCTGAAAACCCATTCTTACCAGAAAGTTACAACCGACGAAGCCGCAAGTCTGGTTGGGGAATACGGATCACGCCTGTGCATGCTGGAAGGCTTCGTAGGCCACGCAGAGCAGTGCAACATCCGCGTCAGGCGGTACGGCGGCAAGAACGTCCCTTATGGGACGGCGGCGGAGTAATAGAGGCGTTCTAGACACAAAATGAAAGATCCGCATACCCACAATAAGTCACTCATCGCGCCGCTCCGCGCGGCGATGTGTGACTTTGAAGCTGAGGGTGTGCAACACGTACTGAAAGCACTTTTGCACCCAGACGCGATCGTTCATATGCCCTACCCGCTTGGCGATATGAACGGACCCAACGCTTATTTTGATACCTGCTTTGCCCCCTTGCACCAGTCAATGCCGGATCTCGAGAGAAGGGACTGGATTGTTATGGGAGGGCGTACTGCACACGACAGCAATTGGGTTGGGTGCGCGGGCCACTACTTTGGTACATTCGTATCACCTTGGCTGGATATCCCACCAACGGGCCATCTCGCTCATATGCGATTTCACGAGTTCTTCCGGTTCGAAGACGAAAAGATCGTCGAGATTCAGGCGCTCTGGGACATTCCCGAACTCATGATGCAGGCCAATGCTTGGCCAATGGCACCAAGTCTGGGGCGAGAGTTCTGTGTTCCGGGCCCGGCTGGACAGGACGGCTTGGTTCCAGGTCCATATAATGCTGAAGTGTCTCAGTCATCGTGCCAACACGTGATCGACATGCTGGAATGTCTTCAAAAACATCCAAGCCAAGGCGGTCCAGAGGTCATGGAGATGCCGCGGTTCTGGCACGCGCGCATGAACTGGTATGGACCCGCAGGCATTGGAACGTGTCGCGGTATTTCGGGATTTAGAAACTGGCACCAGATCCCATTTCTGAACGGAATGCCTGACCGCGGTCAGCATCAGAGCGAACTCACGTTCCACTTCTTCGGAGACGCGAACTATGTGGGCGTCACCGGATGGCCAAACATGATCCAGACGATATCTGATGACGGATGGATGGGCATCGCTCCTTCGGGCAAGCGCATAGCGCTGAAGTCGCTGGATTTCTGGCGAATTGAAAACGGCAAGATCCGCGAAAACTGGGTGCTGGTCGACCTTCTGGATATTTACAAGCAACTTGGCGTTGATGTGCTCGGGCGCATGCGTGAATTCAAAAAATGTCGTGTTTCAGGATCAATCCCCTTTCCAGTTGGCGGGGTATAAAAATGTGTTGCGATCCAAATAAAAGAATAAGGGGAACACAAGAATAATGCCCCAGGCGAAGATCACATCCGCAGACGTCGCCATGCTCGCAGGCGTCAGCCGCAGTGCGGTCTCGCGTGTGTTCACACCTGGTGCATCTGCCTCACAATCCACCGTGGACAAAGTGCGCAAAGCCGCAGCAGAGCTAGGGTATCGACCAAACGTTCTTGCGCGCGCGATGGTCTCTGGTAAGTCTAATATAATCGGGTTGGTTGTCGCATATCTCGACAATCAATTTTATCCTGAGGCACTGGAAAAGCTTTCAAACACCCTTCAGGCGGAGGGGTACCATATTCTCATCTTCATGGCGTCCCTAAAAGCCGGAAACCTGGAAAACGTGGTCGAAGAAATACTCGATTACCAGGTTGATGGCATCATTGCCGCCTCGGTTGATCTGTCTTCAGACCTTACTGAGAGATGCCACGCAGCAGGCGTACCCATGGTACATTTCAACAGATACCAGGATATCCCCCACGTATCAGCCGTTACGAGTGATAACCGGGCCGGTGGTCGCAAAATTGCAGATTTTCTGGTTGCCGGTGGTCACAAAAAGATTGGCTACATCGCCGGGTGGGAAGGTGCTTCTACACAGCGAGACCGTGAAGCTGGTTTCATGGAAGGCCTAAAGGCTGCTGGTAAGTCGCTGCACAAGCGTGGCGTCAGTAACTTTCTCATGGAAGAAGCAAGCAACGCTGTAAGGGGTATGTTTGCCAAAGATGCCCCCGATGCCGTGTTTGTGGCCAATGACCACATGGCGTTTGCGGTTATGGACACGCTGCGATTTGAGCTCGGGCTTTCGATCCCTGATGATGTCTCGGT
>Ga0189292_10449_pt1 | contig 12507 bp, 12 predicted proteins | sample UW1oraminimetaG_FD_130317 | JGI IMG/M metagenome (GOLD analysis project Ga0189292, IMG submission 130317) | Marine microbial communities from the Costa Rica Dome - UW179A-orange mini metaG | ecosystem: Environmental > Aquatic > Marine > Oceanic > Photic zone | place: Costa Rica: the Eastern... | reverse complement strand
GAGAAGGTGATGGCGCCGACGAAGGTGCCGATGAACAGCTCGAAGCGGTTGCCGGTGGGGATCAGCGTGCCGGCGGCGACGATGCCAAAGGCGTGCGGCTCGGCCACCACGGCCACGGCGATGGCGACCGCCGCCAGGCCGATCATGCTGTGCATGAAGGCGACCAGCTCGGGCATCTTGGTCATCTCGACGCGCTTGGCCATGATGGTGCCGACGCTACCGCCGATCAGCAGGCCGACGAGCACGTAGCCGATGCCGGCGGTGGCCAGCTCGCTGCCGAGCTTGAAGATCAGGCCGACCGTGGTGAGCATCGCCAGCCCCATGCCGATCATGCCGAACAGGTTGCCGCGTCGTGAGGTGGTGGGGTGGGACAGCCCCTTCAGTGCCTGGATGAAGCACACCGAGGCGACCAGATAGAGCAGGGTGATCAGGTTCATGCTCATGGCTTACTTGCCCTCCGCCTTGGCCGCACTGCGGTCCTTCTTCTTGAACATTTCCAGCATGCGGCGGGTGACCAGGAAGCCCCCGAACACGTTGACCGCGGCCAGCGCCACGGCCAGGGTGCCCATGGCCTTGCCCAGCGGGGTGACAGTGAGCGCGGCGGCCAGCATGGCGCCGACGATGACGATCGCCGAGATCGCGTTGGTGACCGCCATCAGCGGGGTGTGCAGGGCCGGGGTGACGTTCCAGACCACGTGGTAGCCGACGTAGATCGCCAGCACGAAGATGATCAGGTTGTAGATGCCGTCTGAAATCAGATCCATGTTCGCGTCTCCCTTAACCGTTGGTCCGCACGACCTGGCCGTCGCGGCACATCAGGCACGCGGCGACGATGTCGTCTTCGAGGTTGAGCTGGAACTGGCCGTCCTTGTCGATGACCAGCTTGAGGAAATCCAGCAGGTTGCGGGCGTACAGCGCCGAGGCGTCGGCTGCGACCAGCGTCGCCAGGTTGGCGTGGCCGACGATGGTCACACCGTGGCGCACCACCACCTGATCGATCTCGGTCAGTGGGCAGTTGCCGCCGTGGCCGGCTGCCAGGTCGACGATCACCGAGCCGGGCTTCATCTGCTCGACAGTGGCTTCCTGCAGCAGCGTCGGCGCCTTGCGGCCCGGAATCAGCGCGGTGGTGATGACGATGTCCGACTGCAGCGCACGCTGGTGCACCGCCTGGGCCTGACGCGCCATCCACGAAGCCGGCATCGGCCGCGCATAGCCGCCAACGCCTTCGGCGCATTCGCGTTCCTCGTCGGTCTCCAGCGGCACGTCGACGAACTTGGCGCCGAGCGATTCGATCTGCTCCTTCACCGCCGGACGCACGTCCGAAGCCTCGACCACTGCACCCAGGCGTTTGGCCGTGGCGATGGCCTGCAGTCCGGCGACACCGGCACCGAGGATCAGCACGCGTGCGGCCTTCACCGTACCGGCAGCAGTCATCAGCATCGGCATGAAGCGCGGGTAGTGATGGGCGCCGACCAGCACCGCCTTGTAACCGGCGATGTTGGCCTGCGACGACAGCACGTCCAGGCTCTGCGCCCGGGACGTACGCGGCGCGGCTTCCATGGCGAACGCGGTGATGCCGCGGGCGGCCATGCGCGCGATGCATTCGTTATCGAAGGGGTTGAGCATGCCCAGCAGCACGCTGCCGGACTGCATCTGCGCCAGTTCGGCTTCGTCCGGCGCATTGACCTTCAGCACCAGCTCGGCGGCGAAGGCCGCGGCCGCATCGCCGACGGTTGCGCCGACCGCTTCATAGGCGCTGTCCGGCACGCTGGAAAGCAACCCGGCGCCGCTTTGCAGCGTCACCCGGTGCCCTTGGCCGATCAGTTTCTTGACGGTTTCCGGGGTTGCGGCGACGCGCGTCTCCCCAGAGTGGGTTTCGAGAGGAACACCGATGTGCATTGTTGTTGTTCTCCTGCGTGATCATGACCAGTGCTGCGGCGAACCGCGCACCGACGTGCTTTTCACCCGTCCGCTGCTCTGGCGGGCGGGGTTTGGAACAGGTGAAGCCCGCTAAGCGATGCGCAAAAACCGATCGCCCGGCGCGGCATTCTGCAAGTCTTAAAAAAATCAAACAACTGTTTCAATCAAACGATTGTATTTGACGCGTCAGTCGCAGGATGACTGCCTGTTTTCCGCGCTTCGCTGCAGATTGCGTCCTGTTTGGCTCTGCGTACGACCAAAATGTCCTCGCCGGGCACACGACGCGCCGCATCATGAATGACGCGCCATTGACGGGGTATTCGTCCGCGGTGCCATGCGCCTGCGACCTTGGTGCCGAATTAAGTCGAGTTGTGCGGGAAAAACACGCACCCGTTGAAATGTCATCCAATCCTTGTAGTCCAACTAGGCTGGTTGGACCCGATTGGAGTGTTTCGAACGCGGTGACGTCGGGTCGCCGCGTATCGCTGGTGGAGCTGCACGATGCCCGAACTCGATGTAAACGAAGTCACCACGCTGCTCGAACAGCCGGCCCAGCGGCGCCTGCCGTTCGCCTTCGCGCGGCGACATGGCGTGATTCTGCTGGAGCGTGGCGGCGAGATGCGCCTGGGCCTGCGCGAGGGCGCCGCGTTGACGGCGGTGCAGGAGGCGCAGCGGGTGGTCGGCATGCGCCTGGCGATGCAGTGGCTGCCGCAGGCGGATTTCGATCAGGCGCTAGGTGCGGCCTATCAGCACGACTCTTCCGCGGCGATGTTGATGGTCGAGGGGCTGGGCAACGACCTGGACTTGGCCAGCCTGGCCGATCAGATCCAGGAAACCGAGGATCTGTTGGAGCAGGAGGACGACGCGCCGATCATTCGCCTGATCAACGCCATCCTCGGCGAGGCGATCAACGAGAACGCCTCGGATATCCATATCGAAACCTTCGAGAAGCGCCTGGTGATCCGCTTTCGCGTCGACGGCATCCTCCGTGAAGTGGTGCAGCCCAAGCGCGAGCTGGCGGCATTGCTGGTATCGCGGATCAAGGTGATGGCCAAGCTGGACATCGCCGAGAAGCGCATCCCGCAGGACGGGCGTATCTCGCTGCGGGTTGGCGGTCGGGAAGTCGACATCCGCGTCTCCACGCTGCCCTCGGCCAATGGCGAGCGGGTGGTGTTGCGTCTGCTCGACAAGCAGGCCGGGCGCCTGACCTTGCGTCATTTGGGCATGAACGAGCAGGACCGCGACCACCTGGAGCAGGCGGTGAAGAAACCGCACGGGATCATTCTGGTCACCGGCCCCACCGGGTCGGGTAAGACCACCACGCTCTACGCCGCGCTGACCACCCTCAACGACCGCACCCGCAACATCCTCACCGTCGAGGACCCCATCGAGTACCACCTTGAAGGCATTGGCCAGACCCAGGTCAACACCAAGGTCGACATGACCTTCGCCCGCGGGCTGCGCGCCATCCTGCGTCAGGACCCGGACGTGGTGATGGTCGGCGAGATCCGCGATCAGGAAACCGCCGACATGGCGGTGCAGGCCTCGCTGACCGGCCACCTGGTGCTTTCCACGCTGCACACCAACAGCGCCATCGGCGCCGTCACGCGCCTGGTGGACATGGGCGTCGAACCGTTTCTGATTTCCTCGTCGCTGCTTGGCGTGCTGGCCCAGCGCCTCGTGCGGGTGTTGTGCAATGACTGCAAGCGCGCCTATGTCGCCGATACCGCCGAGTGTGCGCTGCTGGGTGTGAGTCCCGACGATGCGCCGACGCTGTATCACGCCGAAGGCTGCGAGCAGTGTCGCGGGCTTGGCTATCGCGGGCGTACCGGCATCTACGAGCTGGTGTTGTTCGACGATGCCCTGCGCACGATGGTGCACACCCGTGCGAGTGAGCAGGACATGCTGCGTCACGCCCGGGTGCTGGGCCCCAGCATCCGCGACGACGGCCTGCGCAAGGTGCGCGAAGGCGTGACCACCATTGAGGAAGTGCTACGGGTGACGCGTGAGGAGTGAAGGGATGAGGTTGTTTTCGGCTCGCCTGGAGAGGCATCTGCGGCCTGGCTGCTGGTGCGTCATGGCGCCATTCGCGGCCAAGGCGGCTCCCATGGCTGTGCGGTGCCCACGTGGGAGCGCTCTTGACCGCGAATCGCCAGTGTTGGGAATCGCCTGATGGCCGCCTTCGAATACCTAGCCCTCGACCCGCGTGGCCGCGAGCAGAAGGGGCTGATCGAAGCCGACAGCCCGCGTCAGGCGCGGCAGTTGCTGCGCGAGAAACAGTGGGCGCCGCTGGAGGTGAAGCAGGCCAAGTCCAAGGAAGACGTCAGCCGCGGCGGCCTTAGTTTCGGTCGTGGCTTGTCGGCGCGGGATCTGGCGTTGGTCACCCGGCAGCTGGCGACACTGGTGCAGGCTGCGCTGCCGATCGAGGAAGCCCTGCGCGCGGCGGCGGCGCAATCCACCTCGGCGAAGATCAAGTCGATGCTGCTGGCCGTGCGTGCGCGAGTGATGGAAGGCCACAGCCTGGCCGCGGCGCTGCGCGAATATCCGTCTGCCTTTCCCGAACTCTACCGCGCCACCGTGGCGGCCGGCGAACATGCCGGCCATCTCGGGCTGGTGCTCGACCAGCTGGCCGACTACACCGACCAGCGTCAGCAATCGCGGCAGAAGATCCAGCTGGCGCTGCTCTATCCGGTGATCCTGATGGTCGCCTCGCTGGCCATCGTCGTGCTGCTGCTCGGCTACGTGGTGCCGGACGTGGTCAAGGTGTTCGTCAACACCGGGCAGGAACTGCCGGCGCTGACCCGCGGGCTGATCGCCACCAGCGACGTGGTGAAGAACTGGGGCTGGCTGATCGTGCTCGGCATCATCGCCGCCTTGATGGCCATGCGTGCGGCATTGCGCGACCCGGCGCTGCGCCTGCGCTGGCATGCGTTCATTCTGCGGATACCGCTGATTGGTCGGCTGAGCCGGGCGACCAATACCGCGCGCTTCGCCTCGACCCTGGCGATCCTCACCAAGAGCGGCGTGCCGCTGGTGGAGGCGCTGTCCATCGCTGCCGCGGTGATCGCCAACCTGCGCATCCGCGAGCGGGTGGTGGAGGCGGCGCAGAAGGTGCGCGAGGGCAGTAGCCTGACCCGCGCGCTGGACGCCACCGGCGAATTCCCGCCGATGATGCTGCACATGATCGCCAGCGGCGAGAAATCCGGTGAACTGGATCAGATGCTGGCGCGAACCGCGCGCAATCAAGAGAACGACCTCGCCGCCCAGGTGTCTTTGCTGGTCGGCCTGTTCGAACCGTTCATGCTGGTGTTCATGGGGGCTGTGGTGCTGGTCATCGTGCTGGCGATCCTGATGCCGATCCTCTCTCTCAACCAACTGGTGGGGTAACGACAATGAAGTTGCAACGACGTACGCAAGGGGGCTTCACCCTCATCGAAATCATGGTGGTGGTGGTCATCCTCGGCATCCTCGCCGCGCTGGTGGTGCCGCAGGTGATGAGCCGGCCGGACCAGGCCAAGGTTACCGTGGCCAAGGGCGACATCAAGGCCATAGCCGCCGCGCTGGACATGTACAAGCTGGATAATTTTGCCTACCCGAGCACCCAGCAGGGGCTGGATGCACTGGTGAAGAAGCCTTCCGGCAACCCGCAGCCGAAGAACTGGAACCGCGATGGCTATCTCAAGCGTCTGCCCAAGGACCCATGGGGCAACGACTACCAGTACCTCTCGCCGGGCACCCAGGGCCAGTTCGACCTCTACTCCTTTGGTGCCGACGGCAAGCCCGGAGGCAGCGACCTCAATGCCGACATCGGTAACTGGGACCTCTAATCGATGCGGCAGCGCGCCCGCGCTTTCACGCTGATCGAACTGCTGGTGGTGATCGTCCTGCTGGGCATTCTGGTCAGCGTGGCGGTGCTCAGCGTTGGCGGCTCGAGTGGCTCGCGCGAGCTGCGCGACGAGGCACGGCGACTGGCTGCGCTGATCGGCGTGCTCAGCGACGAGGCGGTGCTCGACAGCCGCGAATACGGCCTGCTGGTCAACAGCGAGGGTTATCGCGTGCTGCGCTACGATGAAGTAGCAACGCGCTGGCTGGAAGTCGAGCGGCGCAAGTTGCACAAGGTGCCGGAATGGATGCGCCTGGATCTGGAGCTGGACGGTACGCCGCTGGAACTGGTGGCCCCTACCCAGCGCCAGGACGACCGCGCCGGGCTGTCCCGAGACAGCGAGCGAACGGCACGCCGCGCACCACGGCTGGAGCCGCAGTTGCTGATCCTTTCCAGTGGCGAGCTTTCGCCGTTCAGCCTGCGCCTGTCCGAACGCCAGCAGCGCGGCGGTGGCTGGCTGGTCACCAGTGACGGCTTCCGTCTGCCTGAGGCGAAAGTCATCGAGGACAGGCGATGAGCAGACGCCTGGCCAGGGCCGGCCGTGGCTTCACCCTGCTCGAAGTGCTGGTGGCACTGGCGATCTTCGCCAGCGTGTCGGCCGTGGTGCTCACCGCTGCCGGCCGCAGCCTTACCAATGCTGGGCGGCTGGAGGAACTGACTCTGGCCGGCTGGATCGCCGACAACCGCATCAGCGAACTGCAGTTGCAGCAGATTCCTCCCTCCATTGGCCGTGAGACCCAGGAGTTGGATTACGGCAGCCGCAAGTGGCAAACGCTCAGCGAAATCGAGGCCAGCGCCGACCCTGGCCTGCTGCGCGTCACCGTCTGGGTCGCGCTGCAGACGCCGCGCGGGCGCAGCGGTTCGGTGTCTGAGCGAGCGGTGACCAGCCTCACCGGCTTCATTGCGGTCGGCCCGGGAGTGGCGCGCCAATGAACGCTCGCCCGCGCGACTGCGCCGGTTTCACCCTGCTCGAACTGCTGATTGCCATCGCCCTGTTCGCGCTGCTTGGCCTCGGCACTTACCGCATGCTCGAAGCGGTGCTGCAGAGCGATGAGGCTGTGCGCGCCCAGGAGCTGCAGTTGCGCGAACTGAGCCGTGCGGTGTGGGCCTTCGAACGCGACCTGCAACAGGTGATCGGACGCCCGATACGCGATGGCTTCGGTGACGAGCGCAACGCATTTATCGGCCAGCTGGGTGGCGAGGATGGCGCGCCGGTGCTGGAGCTGACCCGCGCCGGCTGGCGCAATCCCACCGGCTTGCGGCGCGCCAATCTGCAGCGGGTGCGCTGGCGCCTGGCCGGGCAGAATTTGGAGCGCGTCTATTGGGTCGTACTGGACCGCGACGTCGACAGCGAGCCGCGCGTGCAGCGGGTGCTGGAGAACGTGCAGGGCCTGCAGTTGCGCTATCTGGACGAGGAGGCCGTGTGGCACGAGGAGTGGCCACCGTTCGACTTCGGTCGCGGCAGCCCGGAGGACGCAGCCGAGCGCCTGCCGGTCGGGCTCGAACTGAGTCTGGAACACGCGCGCTATGGGCGCATTACGCGTGTGCTGCGACTGCCTGATGCGGCAGCGCAGGCCGCGCAGCAAGCACTGCCCGGCGCTGAGGGTGTACCCGAGCCGTTCGAAGGGGAGATGCCGCAGTGAGGCGTGAGCGCGGAGTGGCCTTGATTACCGTGCTGCTGGTGGTGGCCATCGTCACCGTGGTCAGCGCGGCGATGGTGGCGCGCCAGCAGCTCAGCATCCGTGCCAGCAGCAACCAGCTGCAGGCGCGCCAGGCCTGGCACTACGCCCTGGGCGGTGAGGCGCTGGCGCAGGCCATGCTGGCCCGTGACCTGCGGTCCGCCGCCGGTGGCGAGCCGGGCGCCAGTGGTGAGGCAGCGGCCGTCGATCATCTGCTCGAGCCCTGGGCGCAGCCGCTGCCAGCGTTCGAGATCGATCAGGGCGAAATCCTGGTACGCATCGAAGATCTGGCCGGGCGCTTCAACCTCAATGACCTGCTGCGTGATCAACAGCCTAACCCCGCAGCGGTCGAGCAGTTCCGCCGCCTGCTGCTGCGCCTGCAGATCAGCGCGCCCTACGCTGAACGCCTGCTGGACTGGCTCGACCCGGACCAGCAACCGAGCGGCGAATATGGCGCCGAAGACAACGCCTATCTCGCGCTCGATCCGCCATATCGCAACGCCGGACGCCGGCTGCATGACTTGTCCGAACTGCGCCTGCTGCTGGACATGCGCGAAGAGGACTTCCAGCGCCTGGCACCCTATGTCGCCGCGCTGCCGCCCAACGTGCCGCTTAACGTCAACACGGCAAGCCCGATGGTGCTCTCCAGCCTGAGCGACAACCTCAGCCTCGGCGCTGCCGAGTCGCTGGTCGAGCTGCGCCGCGTCGCACCGTTTCGCAACAGCGCAGCGTTTCTCGCGCAGCCGGCTATGGCCGGGACTACGTTGCAGGGCACTGCGCTGGCGGTTGGCAGTCAATTCTTTCAGGCCACCAGCGAAGTGCGCCTGGGCGATCGCCGGCTGGCGCTGGTCAGCCTGTTGCAACGCGAGCAGGACGGCAGCGTGCGCGTGCTCGCGCGAAATCTTGGCCAGCCTGCCCGGTTGGCTCGCTCATCCGATGGAGAACGCTAGATCATGGATTGCCTGTTTCTGCCCGCCGACAGCCCTGCCAGGCTCGATGGCGATACGCGTGTCTATTGGCTGTCCAAGGACGGCCCTGGCCGCTGGCAGCCCCTGGCCGACTGCAGCGGTGGCAGTGGCGCGATCAGCCTGATTCTGCCGGCCGAAGTCTGCAGCTTTTTCGCCGTCACTCTGCCGACCCGCAAGGCGCGCTGGATGCAGCAGGCGCTGGCCTACGCCGCCGAGGAGTTGCTTGCCGAAAACGTCGACGATCTGCACCTGGCCCTGGGCGAAACGCTGCCGGACGGCCGCCAGCGCGTCGTGGCGATCCGTCGCCAGCTGCTGGCCGACTGGTTGGAGCAGCTGCGCGAGCTGGGGCTGCTGATCGTGGCGATCCACGTCGATGCCGATCTGCTGCCGCGGGAAGACGCACAGCTGCTGTTCATCGGCGAGCGTGGTTTGCTCGGCGGTGTCGGCGAGACGCGGCTGGCTTTCGCCACTCAGGATTGGCCGCAGCTTTCCGGCCTTTGCCCAGCGCCTTGGCACGCCCAGGGCAGCGAAAGCGAGCCGCCGCTGGCGCTCGACGGCTATCGGCAAGTGGATGATCCGTATGCCTTTCTCGTCGCCCAGCGCGCGGCGGCAGTCAATCTGGCTCAGGGCGACTTCGCCGTCGAGGTCGGCAACACCGGCCTCGGCTACTGGAAACCGCTGTTTGTCGTCGCCGGGCTGATTCTGCTGGTGCAGCTGGGTTTCAATCTAAGCCAGGCCTGGTACTTCCAGCGCCAAGGCGATGCCTATGCCGAGGCCAGTCTGGCGCTGTATCGAGAGTTGTTCCCGGAGGACATCCGTATCGTCAACATGCGCGCGCAATTCGATGATCATCTGGCACGCGGCAGCGGCGGGCAGGCGGGCTTCCTGCGCCTGCTCGACCACGCTGCCGCAGCGCTGGAGGACGGCATTCCGGTCACCATCGGTCAGCTCGACTACAACCAGGATCGTGGCGATCTGGCGCTGCAGGTGCAGGCGATGGATTTCGCCACCCTGGAAACCCTGCGTCGGCGGCTGGGTGAGGCCGGCCAGAGTGTGCAGTTGGGTTCGGCCAGTCGCGAAGGTGACGGCGTGAGTGCCCGCGTGGTGATCGGAGGCTGATGATGAATCTCAAGCAACAATTGGCTGTGCGCCTCGCCGATTCACCGCTGTGGCAGCGCTGGCAACGGCTGGCGCCCCGCGAGCGTACCTCGCTGAGCCTGCTTGGCGCTTTCCTGCTCGCGGTGCTGTTCTACCTCTGGCTGTGGCTGCCGGCGCAACGCCAGGCCGCCGACGCCCGCGAGTACTACCAGGCGCAGCGCGAGATGCATGCCTACATGGAGCAGAACACCGAGCTGGCGCGGCAGATGGAGCGTAGCAATCAGGTCGAACTGGCGCCGGAGCAGCTGCAAGGGGTGATCACCGAAAGCGCGCAGCAGGGCAATCTACTGATCGAGAGCTTCGACAATGGCAGCGACGGTAGCCTCCAGGTGAGTCTGCCGGCGGCGTCTTATGCGCTGCTGCTGCGTTGGTTCGACACGTTGCAGGGTCAAGGGGTGAGTGTCGCCGACGTCAGCCTGGAGCGTGCAGGGGAGGGGCTGGTCAATGCGCGGGTGAGCTTTCGAGCGGGAGGGTGAGAGGCTTGGTAGCCGTCACCGGGTCGGCACGTTCTGGTGCAGACCCGGCGGTGAGGGCTATCAGTGCGGCGGGTTGAACTGCATGGCCAATGCACGCAATGCGGCCTCTGCGGCAAGTACCTTGGATATCGCATCTTCGGCCTTTTCACGGCTGATGCCGAGACGATCGAACAGCTGCTGCGGCACATCGCTGACCGGCTCCCCGCCGATGCCACGGCTGCGCAGCAGGCGCACGGCCAGACAGACCAGGTTCGGATAAGCCGAGTGTTCGCCTGCGTAGTTCGGATCGCTCTGAAAGCGCAGGGCGACCGCGAGTTCTTCAGGCATGCCCCACAGACGCATCAACCAGGCGCCGATCTGTTCGCGGGTGATACCCAGCAGGTGCTGCTCGACGTGGCTATGCGACAGGTGCGGGTTGGCTTCCAGATGTCGACAGATCAGCGAGAAATGCGGTGGGAAGACGTGGGCCAGCACCAGGTAGCCGAAACTGTGCAGCAGTCCGGCGAGGTAACTCAGGCCGGGCTCTGGGCGTTGTTCACGGGGAATGGCGCGGGTCAGCCCCTCTACCACGGCGGCGGTATAGATCGCCTGTTGCCAATAAGGTGTGGCGTCCTGTGGCTTGTCCTTGGGTAGGCTCAGCGTTTTGCCCAGCGCGAGGCCTAGGGCAAGGTTGATTACCAGGTCGAAGCCCAACACGCGAACGATGGCGTCTTCCACTGAGCGAATGCGCCCGGGCGCTGCGTAATAGGGTGAGGCCGCCCAACTGATCACCTGCGCCGCCAGTGCCGGGTCGGTTTCCACCACGCCGGTGATGTCGTCGACGGTGGCATCGGGATTGACCCGCAGCTTGATGATCTTCTGCGCCGTGTGCGGTAGCGGAGGAATCTCGATGGTCTCTTCCAGGCGCTTCTGGATACGTCGTGCGGTGAAGCTCTGCACCGCCTGGCTGATCTCTGCGCGGTCGTCGTCCGGACGGTCCAGGTTCGGCTGGATGCTGCTCAGCGGCACGGCGAAGCTACCTGCTGTAGCCTTGCTCAGCATGCGTTTGAAGTCGCCACTGGCGACCTCTACCAGCAGCCCAGGCTGGCCGGACTCCACCAGCAGCCGTGGCTGTTGCATCAGGCTCTCTTCATACAGGCAGGGCGAGCTGGTCAGCGGCGGCAGGCCAGGCAGGCGGCTCAGTTGGTGCTTGCCCAGCATCCGGGCCAGTCGCTCCGGCTTTACAGCTGCCAGCTCGCGGCCGGTAAGCTCGGCCAGGCGCGCGAGGTCGAGCAGATGGTTCTGGGGGAAGAGCACCAGCATGGCGCCGATGCTGTCGTCCAGCAGCACTGCCTGAACCCGTTGGGCGGCGGGAAAATTGGGGCGATCGCGCTGGATCTGATAACTCACACCGAGGTCTTTCAACAGCTTGGTGATCAGCAGGGGCAGTTCGGAGCAGCTTTCGGTGTCGACAGCAGAATTCATATGCGGACCCGTTATAGTGACCTGCCCGAGTATAGCGAAGCCGTCAGGCACGGACGTTGTGGCGACGAATGGTTGTCATACCTGGCCGTATTCCTGGCCATGACGCAGCCAACGCTCGAGCAGCGGGCTGACATGCTGCGGCCAGCGCGCCAACAGCTCCTGCGCGGCATCGCGTACCGCCGGGAGCAGCTCTGCATCGCGCATCAGGTCGGCGACCTTGAACTGCAAGAGGCCGGTTTGGCGGGTGCCGAGCATCTCGCCGGGGCCTCGCAGCTCCAGGTCCTTTTCGGCAATCAGGAAGCCGTCGCAGGTCTCGCGCATGATCGCCAGCCGCTCGCGGCCCAGTTGTGACAGCGGCGGATGGTACAGCAGCACGCAATGACTTGCCGCACTGCCGCGGCCGACCCGCCCGCGCAGCTGGTGCAGCTGGGCGAGGCCGAGGCGTTCCGGGTTTTCGATGATCATCAGGCTGGCGTTGGGCACGTCGACGCCTACCTCGATCACCGTGGTGGCAACCAACAGCTGCAGCTCGCCGCGCTTGAACTGCTCCATCACCGCGGCCTTCTCGGCCGGCTTCATGCGCCCGTGGATCAGCCCGACACGTAGCCCGACGAGTGCTGCCGAAAGGTCCTCGAAGGTGGTTTCCGCGGCCTGACAGGTCAGCTCCTCGGATTCCTCGATCAGGGTGCACACCCAGTACGCCTGGCGCCCCTCGTTGCAGGCGATGCGTACCCGCTCGATCACCTCCAGGCGGCGGCTGTCGGCAATCACCAGGGTGTTGACCGGCGTACGGCCCGGCGGCAGTTCGTCGAGGATCGAGGTGTCGAGATCGGCGTAGGCGCTCATCGCCAGAGTGCGGGGGATGGGCGTGGCGGTCATGATCAGCTGGTGCGGGCAGAGCCTGCCGTCGATGCCCTTCTGACGCAGGGCCAGGCGCTGCTGCACGCCGAAGCGGTGCT
>Ga0189292_10447_pt1 | contig 12583 bp, 10 predicted proteins | sample UW1oraminimetaG_FD_130317 | JGI IMG/M metagenome (GOLD analysis project Ga0189292, IMG submission 130317) | Marine microbial communities from the Costa Rica Dome - UW179A-orange mini metaG | ecosystem: Environmental > Aquatic > Marine > Oceanic > Photic zone | place: Costa Rica: the Eastern... | reverse complement strand
GGATGTTGGTCTGGAACGCGATGCCGTCGATCACGCCGACGATGTCCTCGATGCGCCCCGAGTCCTGCGCGATCTCGCGCATGGTGGCGACCGCGCTCTGCACCGCCGCGCCGCCGCGGCGGGCCACTTCCGAGGCCTCGGCGGCCATGGCGTTGGCCTGGCGCGCGTTGTCGGCGTTGCTGGTGACGGTGGACAGCAGCTGTTCCATGCTGGCCGCGGTCTCCTCGAGCGAGGCGGCCTGTTGCTCGGTGCGGCTGGACAGGTCCTGGTTGCCCGCGGCGATCTCGCTGGAGCCGGTGTTGATCTCGGCCACGCCGTCGCGCACCGAGTGCACCGTCTGGACCAGGCTGGCCTGCATTTCCTGCAGATACGGGATCAGTTGGCCGACGCAGTTGTTGCCGTAGGTCGCGATGGGCGCGGTCAGGTCGCCCGAGGCGATGTGCTGGAAGTGGCGCTTGACCACGTTCAGCGGCCGCTGCATGAAGAGCACGACATAGCGGTCGCCCAGCACCAGCAACAGCAGGCTGATGCCCAGCACGATGCCGATGCCGACATAGGCGTCGCGGCGTTCGACGCTGGATCGTGCGATCAGGTCTTCCTGGCGCTGCCTGGCGTAGGCCTGGTAGTTCTCGATGCTCTTGCCGAAGGCGCGGCTGGCGGTGACGACCGGCCCCGAAGCATGGGCGCGGGCCTTCTCGATGTCATCCTGCGCCAGGAAATTGCGCTGCACCGCGATGCCGCCGTTGACCAGCGCGTCGAAGTCGTTGCGCAACGGGTCGAGGATCGACGCGGGGGTATCGTTCTTGGCCGACTCCAGGAACGCCTGCTGGTTCTTGCGGGCTTCCTGCAGCGCCGCGTCGATCGCGCGGCCTTCTTCGGCGGCCGGCGCGGCCAGGCCGTCGCGGGCGTACTCCAGCTGCCGCGCCAGCCGCAGGCGGGCGCGCATGATCTGGTCGTTGATGAGGGACAGCGAGGAAACTTCGTTCAGCAGGTCGTTGCTGGCTTCGAGGGCGTCGCCGGCGTGGCGCAGGCCGTTGACGCTGATGGTCGCCTGGCCGGCGAACAGGACACTGATCATGAGCAGCGTGCTCAGGATCATGCGGCGGATGGTGATGTCTTTCAGGAACTGTGTCATACGCGTCTTTCTAGGGGGGTAGGAGACTGCCTCACCCCGGACAACGGCCCGGCCCCCTTTGATATTTAGCGCGTGTTGCACATCTTACGTATGTGTCGATTGATCCACGATATATAACGACATTAACTGTAATAAAAGTGTCTTTTCACCGTGCGGCGGGCGCTTCGGCCGGTTCGATCGCGCCAAAGCGCAGCCGCGCGAAGCTCGCCAGGCTGGCCAGGGCGGCGCACAAGCCGCCCAGCCACAGCGCGATCACGGCGCCATGGGTGGTCGACACGTTGAAGCACGCCGCCACCAGCGCGGCGCCGGTGGCCTGCCCCAGCAGCCGCACCGTGCCGATCATGCCGCTGGCCCCGCCCGCGCGCGACGGCGGCGCCGAGGTCATGATGGCGCGCAGATTGGGCGACTGGAAGAAGCCGAAGCCGGCGCCGCACAGCGCCATGCGCCACGAGATGTCCCAGGCCGAGGGCGCGGCCGGCAGCACGGCCAGCGACGCCATGCCCAGGGCCAGCAGCGCCAGCCCCACGCCGCCGAGGATGCCGGCCGGATAGCGGTCCGACAGGCGGCCGGCGATGGGCGCCATGATCGCCACCACCACCGGCCACGGCGTGATGAGAAAGCCGGTATGCACCTGGGTGTAGCCCAGCACCGTCTGGAACAGGAACGGCAGCGACACGAACGCCAGCGCCTGCGCCGCGAATGCGCACACGGCGGTGGCGGCGGACAGCGCGAACAGCGGCCGGCGCAACAGGTCCACCGCCAGGATCGGCGCGGGGTGGCCGGCCTGGCGCCGCATCAGCAGCCACAGGCTGGCCGCCGCCAGGCCCCATTCCAGCGTCACGCGCGGCCACGGCGCGCTGTGCGCCAGTTCGTTCGAGCCGAGCACGAACAGGCCCAGCGTCAGCGCGCAGAGCGCCGCCGCCAGGCCGTCGAAGCCGTGCGGCGCGCGCGTGGTCAGGGGCAGGCCGCGCAGGCCCAGCGCCACCGCCAGCAGGCCGATCGGCACGTTGATCAGGAACAGCCAGTGCCACGATCCCAGCAGCAGGATGGTGGAGGCCGCGGTCGGCCCCGCGGCGAACGACAGGCCCACCACCATCGCGTTCAGGCCCATGCCGCGACCCAGCACCGGGGCCGGATAGATGAAGCGCAGCAGGGCCGCGTTCACGCTCATGACGCCAGCCGCGCCCAGGCCCTGCAGGATGCGGGCCGCCACCAGCATCGGCAGCGACGGCGCCAGCCCACAGGCCAGCGAGGACAGCGTGAACACCACGATGCCGACCATGTAGACGCGCCGGTGCCCCAGGATCTCGCCCAGCGCCGCCGCCGGCAGCAGGCCCGCGACCATCGCCAGCTGGTAGCCGCTGATGACCCAGATGGAGCCCGCGTCGCTGGCCTGCAGGTCGCGCGCGATGGTCGGCAGCGCGGTGTTGGCGATGGCGGTGTCGAGACTGGCCATGCAGACCGCCAGCATGACCGCCAGCAGCGCGCCCAGGCGTTCGGACGCCGGCAGGCCGCGGCCCGCCGGATGGATGGTGTTGCTTGAGAAGGAGAACATGAGGAGACGCGCGGCGAAACGCCGGGGCCGACGGCTGTGGGTGAGCGTTGATTCTAGTGCGACATGTCGATTCAACGCTTCGTCAGCCGGGCGCGCATGACCGCGCCGTCGACCGGGCGTGGCGCGCGCATGGCGGGCGGGCGCAATGGCGCGCGCGGGGTGATTATCGGCCCCTCGGCATTAATGCGACCGGGCGGTCACCCGTGGCGGCGGCGGAATAATCATCAAAGCATAATCTCGCCGCCGGCAATTCCCGCATTTTTCAGGACGTCTGTTACTAATTGAAATTCTCTAATGTGCTGAATTACAACAAAATATCCAATCCCGGATTAATCGTGTTTTCATAGAGACAATTCAATTCGTTGTCCGGGATTCTTAATCCGTTTGGTGAGAAGTGGTAAGCGATGCGGGTTTGAATTTAACCAAATTGTGCCCGCCTACTTTATTCGCCGTACCATGGTTGTTATGCAGGTCTGACAGTGCAGCAGTATTTCGTGGGAGTGATTCATGAAACGCTTGTCCTTGTGCGCGACGACTCTGACTTTGACACTGGCGGCGGCCGGCGCCCTGCCCCAGGCGGCGTTGGCCCAGACCACGGCCAACATGACGGTGACGCTGACCATTACGGCCAATTGCACCATTGCCGCGAATAACCTGAGCTTCGGCAGTCACGGCCTGCTCACCACCGCGGTGACGGGCAATACCACGGTCAACGTGACCTGCACCAATACCACGCCCTATACCGTCGGCCTGAGCGCCGGCAGCGGTTCGGGATCCACCTTCGCCACCCGTTATATGAACGGGACCGGGACGGGCAATACCGCCAGCACGGTGCAATACCAGTTGTACCAGCCGGCGCCCAACCAGACGGTGGTCTGGGGCGATACCGGCTCCACCGATCGCGTCGGCGGCGTCGGCAATGGCTCATCGCAGGCGCTGACCGTGAACGGCACGGTGCCCGTGCAGAGCACGCCGGCGCCCGATACGTATTCCTCGACCGTGACCGCGACGGTGTATTTCTAGTGGCCCGCCCATTCGCGGGCCGTCTTTTCCGCATACTGGTCGGTGCGGCGTTCGCCTGGAGCGTCCTGGCCGTGCCGGCGCGGGCGGCGACGCTGCAGATATCGCCCGTGCTGGTGGACCTGCCGCCGCAGCAGAGCGCCACCGGCATCATGCTGCGCAATCCGGGCATCACGCCCATTTACGGCCAGGTGCGCGTCTACGCCTGGGACCAGGCCCAGGGCGATGACGTGCTGGCGCCGACCGAGGCGATCCAGGCCAGTCCGCCCATCATCCAGGTGCCGCCCAAAGGCGAGCAATTGGTGCGGCTGGTGCGGGCAGGCAAGGACGTGGCGCCGCTGGAGCAGAGCTACCGGCTGGTGATCGACGAGATTCCCGATCCGTCCACGCCGCTGGTCAATGGCGTGGTGTTGCGCATGCGCTATTCGGTGCCGGTCTTCGTGGCCGGCGCCACGCCCGAACCGACGCCGGAGCTGGCCTGGCACCTGGCGCGCGACGGCAAGGAATGGGTATTGCGACTCGCCAATACCGGCACCCGCTATGCGCAGGTGGCGGCCCTGCAGGTCGTGGGCGGCGCCGATGCGCAGCTGGGCAAGGTCGACGGGCTGCTGGGTTATGCCCTGGCGCAGCGTCAGCGCGAGTGGCGCTTTCCCGCCAGGCAGGCCGCGCCCGGACAGGTAAGGATCAAAGCGCTGGTGAACGGCAATCCCGTCACCGTGACACCGCGAACCGACTGACTGATTGCGTCCCGCGCCGCCTTGTCGGCGGCCTCGGGGTAAGAGAAGGCAGCCCATGGCAGTACGCGCTATCCGTGCATGCGGGCGCTGCGCATGCCGCTTCGCGCTCGTGCTGTTCGGAGCGTCGGCGGTGGCGGCGGATTTGCCCATCCAACTGGTGTCGTTCGGCGATATCGCCGAACGCGATGTCTATTTGGAGGTGAGTATCAACGGCGTGAACACGACGCAGCTGTTGCGTTTCCGGGACGCACAGGGCCGCCTGTCGGCCAGCCCCGGCGCGCTGGGGTCGGTCGGCGTGGACGTGAGCAAGATGGGCGCGGCGCGCGACAGCGAGATCCGGCTCGATGACATCGCCGGGCTGCGCTACACCTACAACGCCGCCATGCAATCGGTGAACCTGGTGGTCCCCGACGGGCTGCGCCAACCGTTCCAGGTGGATACCCGCGGCCTGCCGCAGACGCCGCGCGCGACCGCGGGGCGCGGCCTGCTGGTGAACTACGAGGCCTATGCGCAGACCGATGCCTACAGCACCGTGTCGCTGTACAGCGAACAGCGCTATTTCGACAGCCATGGCACGCTCAGCAATACCGGCACCACCTATCTGGGCGGACGCGCCGACCGCTATGTGCGCTACGACACCTACTGGACCCATTCCAACCAGGACACGCTGCGCACGCTGCGGATCGGCGACACCATCACCTCGTCCCTGAACTGGTCGCGCTCGGTGCGGGTGGCCGGCATCCAGTGGGGGAGAAATTTCGCGTTGCGTCCGGACCTGGTGACGTTTCCGGTATCGTCGCTGAGCGCGTCGTCGGTGGTGCCGTCGTCGGTGTCGCTGTACGTCAACGGCGTGCAGCAGTATTCGGGCAATGTGCCGGCCGGGCCGTTCGTGGTCAACCAGATCCCGGGCATCACCGGCTCGGGCCAGGCCACGCTGGTCACGCGCGACGCGCTGGGGCGCAGCGTCAGCACTTCGGTGCCGCTCTACATCGACACGCGCATGCTGGCGGCCGGGCTTTCCAGCTATTCCATCGAGATGGGCGTGGCGCGGCGCCAGTTCAGCGTGCGCTCCTTCGACTACGACAAGCGTCCCGCCGTCACCGCCTCGGGCCGTTACGGCCTGGACGACGCGCTGACGCTGGAGGGCCATTCCGAAATGAGCGCCGGCGTCTACAACGTCGGCGCCGGCGCCCTGGTCCGGCTGGGCCAGGCGGGCGTGGTCAACGGCGCATTGTCGGGCAGCGCCGGCCACTACAACGGCGGCCAGGTGAGCGTGGGCTACCAGTATGTCGAGCCCGCGTTCAGCGTCGAACTGCAGACCGTGCGCGCGCTGGGCGACTATGGCGACCTGGGCTCGCGCGAGGACGCGCCGATGCCGCGCCAGACCGACCGCGTGACCTTCTCGCTGCCGCTGACGACCTCGCAGAGCGTCGCGTTCAGCTATATCGGATTCCGCATGCCGCAGACGCCCGCCGCCCGGATCGGATCGGCCTCGTACACCGCCAACCTGCACAGCCGCGTTTCGATGAACCTGAGCGCGTACAACGATTTCTCGCAAACCAATTCGCACGGTGTCTATCTTGGCTTTTCCATCCTGCTGGGCGACAACACCCAGGCCAGCGCCTCGGTGGGCCGGCAGGGCGACCAGAGCATCTACAGCGTCGGCGCGCAGCACAATGTGGACTATGACGGCGGCTGGGGCTGGGGCGTGGAGAACGGCCGCAGCGGCGGCCGGCAGTACAACCAGGGCAAGGTGCAGTTCCTGGGACGCTATGGCCAGCTGACCGCGCTGGGCCAGGACTACGGCGGCAAGAGCCGCCAGGCGGCGTTGCAGGCCACCGGCGCCGTGGTGCTGATGGACGGCGCGCTGACGCCCTCGCGCCGCATCAACGATGGCTTCGCGCTGGTCAGCACCGACGGCACGCCGGATGTCTCGGTGCTGCACGAGAACCGCAAGCTCGGCCGCACCAACAGCGCCGGCCACCTGCTGGTTCCGGACCTGAATTCCTACCAGGTCAACCGGCTGTCCATCGACCCCGATGAACTGCCGGTGGACATGAAGCTGGAGACGACCAAGGCGGTGGCGGTGCCGCAGTCGGGTTCCGGCGTGCTGGTCAAGTTCGAACTGCAGCGCTACGCGGCGGCCTCGGTCATCCTGCGGCGGCCCGACGGCGCGGCGGTGCCGGTGGGCGCGCAGGTCGCGCACATCGAAAGCGGCAAGCAGTCGGTGGTGGGCTACGACGGCATCGCCTTTGTCGAGGACCTGCAGGCGGAGAACCATCTGCGGGTCAAGGGCGGCGGCGTGTCGTGCGTGGTGGAGTTCCCGTACCGGCACGATCCCGCGCGGCCGCTGCCCACGCTGGGGCCGTTCACCTGCCAGCCGTTGAAGGAGCCCGGCCAATGAAGTCCATCCTGTTCGCGCTGGGGGTGGCGTTGGGGGCGGGATGGTCGGCCGATGCCCAGGCGACCTCGTGTTCGCTGGGCGCCGCGACCACCAATACGACCAACTTCGGCCCGGTCAATCCGCTGCTGTCCACCGATACCTACGCCGACAGCAACACCGTGGCGGTGACGTGCAATTTCACCGCGCTCGCGTTTGGTGCGCGCCTGTGCTTTTCCGCCGGGGTGGGCACCACCAGCCCGTCGACGGCGGCGCGGGCGCTGGGCTCGGGCGCCTATCGTATGAACTACAACCTGTACACCGACAGCGGCCACAGCCAGGTCTGGGGCAATGCGACCACCTCGGCGCCGACCTCGGTGCTGCTGGCCGGGCCGGTGTTGTCGACAGGGTCGGCGTCGACGTCGTTCGCCTATTACGCCAAATTGCCGGGCAGCCAGACCACCGTGTCGACCGTCGGCAACGCCAACACGCTGTACAGCGAGAGCTACACCAACACGATACGCGTCGACATCTCCTGGGGGCTGTTGGCGAGCCTGCTGGTGAATTGTCCGATCGCCGCGCCCAGCCAGACGTTGTACGTGCCGCTGACGGTGCAGGCGACGGTGCAGAAAAACTGCTCCATCAATACGACCAACATGGCGTTCGCGCCGCAGGGGCTGCTCAAGCAGGCCGTGACGGCGACGGCCCAGATCACGGTGCTGTGCACCAACAACAATGCCTTCGCCGTGGCGCTCAACGGCGGCTCGGTGGCCGGCAACGTGCTGGCGCGCAAGATGAAGCACGCGACCGCCGCGGATACCGTCAGCTATCAGCTCTACCATGATTCGAACTACGCGACGGTCTGGGGCGATGGCGTGACCGGCGGCACCGCGCTCAACAGCACGGGCACGGGAGCCAACCAGCAGTTCACGGTCTATGGCCGCGTGCCGGCGCAGACCACGCCGCGGCCGGGCAACTACAGCGACACGGTCCTGGTCACGATCACGTTCTGAGGACGGGCGCCGGGATCGCCCCTACAGCGATTCGGGCTCGCGCCGCAGCGAGAAGCCCTGCGCCTCGTTCATCGCCAGGTAGCTGACGTTGCGCGACACCACCGGCGGCTTGTCGCCGTCATGCAGCGCCAGCAGGCCGTCCAGCACCATCTTGTCGGCCAGCGTCATGCGGTCGATCATGCGCAGGTACTGCATCCAGCTTTCCACCAGGAAGACCTCGCGCCAGACGCCCTCGCGCTCCAGGTCGCGGAACAGCTGCCATTGCTGCGCGCCATTGCGCAGCCGCAGCAGGCGCAAGGGCCGCGCCGCGTCGATCAGAGCCGACAGCTTTTCCTTGGGGATCAGGTATTCCACCGCCACCAGCACCGCGCCGTGCTGGGTGTTGAAGCCGGCGGCCGAGAGCGCCGGCTCGGTGGTGTCGGCGCGCGCCAGCGATTGCGTGTTGACCTGCTCCGGCAGCCGCGAGCGGTACAGCAGCGCGACGGTGATGGCCAGCATCACGCCCGCCGCCGACAGCGCGCCGGACACGCCCATGGTGCCGGCGAAGTGGCCCCACATGAACGAGCCCGCCGCCAGGCCGCCGAAGATCGCCGTCTGGTAGAGCGCCAGCGAGCGCGCCTTGACCCAGTCGGGCACCAGCATCTGCACGGTGGTGTTGTAGGTGGCCAGCACGCCGATCCAGCAGGCGCCGGACACCAGCAGCGCCGGAAACGCCAGCCACAGCGTGCTGGTCAGCCCCAGGATCAGCAGGCAGGCGGCCAGCAGCCCGGCCGCCACGCTCACCAGTCCGCTGGCGCCCCAGGCCGCCTGCAGCCGGCGCACCACGGCGCTGCCGAGGATGGCGCCGACGCCGAGCGCGCCCAGCATGTAGCCGTACAGCAGCGCGTTGCCGTCCTCGTGGTCGTAGGCCAGCAGCGGCAGCAGCGCCCACAGCGCGCTGGCCGACAGGCCGAAGGCGAACGCGCGCAGCATCACCACCCGCGTCACGGTGGAGTGCTGGGTGTAGCGCAGCGCGGCGACCACGCCTTCCAGCAGGCGCTCCGGCGGCAGCCGGCGCGGCGCCACGTCGCGGCGCCAGCGCCAGATGGCCCAGATCAGGCCGCCGTAGCAGACGCAGTTCAGCAGGAACACGACGGGCGCGCCGGCCGCGCCCAGCAGCAGGCCGCCGATGGCCGGCCCGACCGCGCGCGCCACGTTGTAGTTGACGCTGTTGAGCAGCACGGCGCTGCCGATGTGCTCGCGCGGCACCTGTTCGCCCACCGCCGCCTGCCACGCGGGGGTGACGATGGCGCTGCCGATGGCGATGCAGAAGACCGAGACGATCAGGGTGATGGGGTGCAGCAGGCCGATGAAGGCCAGCACGGTGATGAAGATGCCGCCGGCCAGCTCCAGCAGCATGCCGACCAGCATGACCTTGCGGCGGTCATAGTTGTCGGCCAGCACGCCGGTCAGGATCGACAGGGCCACCAGCGGGAAGGCGGCGGCCACCTGGATCATGGCGACCATCAGCGGGCTGCTCTGCTCGGTGGTGATGACCCAGGCCGCGGCCACCGACTGCGCCCAGGTGCCCAGGTTGGCGAACAGGTTGGCGATCCAGATGATGCGGAACGCCGGGAAGGCAAAGGGGGATAGCGTGCTGACCCGCAGGACCGGCTTGGGGGCGGCGGCGGGCGCGCCCGGCGATGTGGGGGGAAGATCGTTGTTGGCCGAGACGGGCTGGAGCATGGAGGCCTCTGTGATCACCCGGCGACGGCGGGTGGGGGCTGTCCAATGGTACGCCTATTGAGAGGCCGGGTTAAGGCAAGGCGCCGCGCGCCCCGGAGACGCGCGGCGCGCGGGACGCGCTCAGGGCTTGGCCGGGGCCGGGCCGGGGTAGGCCTGGTTCAGGTACTCGACGATCAGGGGCACCTGTTCGGCCGGAATCGGCGCGCCATAGGTGCCGACCATCTTCTTGACCTCGGCATCCCAGAAGCCCAGCGGCATGGGCGGCTGCGAAGACAGGTAATCGACCGAATGGCACATCAGGCACAGGGTGGCGCCCTGGGCGCCGGGGCCGGTGCCGGGATGCAGCGTGGCGGTTTCCTGGGGCAGCTGGATGTCCAGGGCGAACGCGGGCGCGGCGGCGCTGGCGGCGGCCAGCGCCAGGACCAGGCGGGCAAAGGGGGTCATGGCGGGCTCCTGGCTCAGGCGGCGTCGATGCGCACGGTTTCGACCACGTTGCGCATGTAGCCGGCCGGATTCCACAGCGGCTCCAGCGGCTGGGTCTCGCCGGCCTGGTTGGTGGCGCGCGCCTTGAGCGCGTAGCGGCCGGCCTGGGTGGGCGTGAACTCGGCATGCCATTCGCGGAAGGAATAGCGTCCCAGGTCCTGGCCCAGCGTGGCGGCGCGCCAGGTCTTGCCGTCGTCGGCCGAGAACTGCACCTCGCGGATGCCGCGGCCGCCGTCGAAGGCGATGCCGCGCACCTGCACGCGCGCGCCCTTGGCGACGCGGGCGCCATCGGCCAGGCTGGTGATGAAGCTGCGCACGTTGTAGCGGCCGATGGGACGGGTCTTGTCCGGCGCCTTGCCCGCGGGCGTACAGGCGCAGTCGTTGTCGGGGATGCGGTAGGCCTTCTGCATCCAGAAGCCGTCGAACTCCTTGTCCAGCACCTGGATGTCCGCCAGGTGCTTGACCCAGTAGGTGCCGTAATAGCCGGGCACCACCAGCCGCACGGGATAGCCGTTGAGCATCGGCAGGTCGGCGCCGTTCATGGCGTAGGCCAGCATCACCTCGCCGTCCAGCGCATGGGCCGCGTCCAGCGCCTTGACGAAGGCGGGCGTGCCCTGCAGCACCGGCCGGTCCAGGCCCTGGAACGTGACCTGGCGCGCGCCGGCCTGGATGCCGGCCTTCTCCAGCACGCGCTTGAGCGGGATGCCGAGCCAGCGGGCGTTGCCCATGGCGCCGTTGCCGAGCTGGCCGCCGCCCACGCGCGGCTCGAAGAAGCCGCGGCTGTTGCCGGAGCACTGCGTCACGGCCACCAGCTCGACCGGCTGGCCGAATTGCTGCTTCAGGTCCGCCAGCGACAGTTCCAGCGGCGTGCCGACCGAGCCGCCGATGCGCAGCCGGTAGGCGGTGGCATCGATAGCGGTGGGGATGTTGCCCAGGTGGTAGCGCACGAAAAAGGCGTCGTTGGGCGTGATCACGCTGTCGTTGAACACCGCGAACGGCGTTTCCAGCTGCGGCGGCCGCGAGGTCTGGCGGATCAGGGGGCGTTTCTGGGGGTAGGCGATCAGGTCGCGCTCGCCATTGGCGAACGGCAGGGTGACGGTGGCGGGGGCCGCCAGGCTGGTGAGGGCGTGGCCGGCCAGCGTGCCGGTCGCGCCCAGGGTACAGGCCTGGCGCAGGAAGCGCCTGCGCCCATCCGTATCGAATGCGCTCATGCATGTCTCCTCGTGTTTTTCTAGTACCCTCGCCTGCGGCGTGGTCGAATCAGGCTACGCCCGCCGGCCTGACAAATGCGTTAACAGTTGCGTCGGCCGTTCCAATAACCGCGTTTTCCGCGCCCAGCGCGCCTGACCTCCCGATGCGACTGACCTTCAACCGACCGGCGTTCGCCGCCCTGCTCGCCGTGACCGTGGTGGAGGTGCTGATCGCCACCCTGGGCAAGCCCTACCCGCTGTTGCGCGGGTTCGTGGGCGATGTGCTGGCGGTGGGCTGGGCCTATCTGGTGTATCGCAGCTTCATCCGCGCGGGCGCGCTGCCGCTGGCGGTCGCGGCGCTGCTGACTGGCTACGCGGTCGAGTTCGGCCAGTACCTGGCGCGGCTGTTCGGTTGGCGCCTGGAACAGCCGGTGCTGCGCATCCTGCTGGGCAGCGTGCCGGACTGGTGGGACGTGCTGGCCTACACGCTGGGGTTCTTCCTGGTGCTGCTGCTGGCCGGGGCGCGGCGTCGGTGGCGCTCGGGCCGTCAACCGGTCGGCTCCCAGGCCGCCGGGACCTAGGCCATCGGGGCTGGCCGGGCGCGCGCAAGGCGCCCCGGATGGATCGCGCCCGTCCTGATGGAGGGCGACCGGCGTCAGCCCGCCTGGATGGCTGGCGTGCGCTTGTCGGCCTGGACCGACGGCGCGGCTTGCGGCCGCAGCCGGGCGTTGCGGAACGGCGCCAGGCATTCCGACCACGACGAGGGGAACAAGGGCGTGGCATGGCGCACGGCATCGCGGCCGGCGTAGTGAGCCAGCAGCTGCTGGCCGATGGGGGCGTCTCCCAGGGGATGGCGGGTGGTCATGGTATTTCCGTATTGCATTGAAAGTGTATTCATTGTACCAGTCGGCCGCCCATGCCGCCAACCCCGGTTGCCCACGCCAAGTCCTTGATATCAGAGGGACCGTCCCTTTTATGAATGATCCGCAGCGGGAATACCCTAGTCGATCAAAACGGTAGACGGTATACAATGTTCATCATCGGTCGAAGACTTCGGCCGCCCCTCCCTCACCAGACCTGGAGCGCGTCATGGCTGAACTGATGAACCGAGATGAATTCCGTACCGCGTTGGAAAACGCAATCAAGGGCAAGAGCGCCAACGCCTCGCCGTTTTCGATCGCCTGGGCCGAAGGCAAGCTCAGCCGCGAACACCTGTCGCGCTGGGCCGAGAACCACTACCACTACGTCGGCCCGTTCGCCGACTACCTGGGCTACCTGTACGCCCGCACGCCCGACACCTACACCGAGGCCAAGGATTTCCTGCTGGCCAACATGTATGAAGAGG
>Ga0189292_10446_pt1 | contig 12618 bp, 10 predicted proteins | sample UW1oraminimetaG_FD_130317 | JGI IMG/M metagenome (GOLD analysis project Ga0189292, IMG submission 130317) | Marine microbial communities from the Costa Rica Dome - UW179A-orange mini metaG | ecosystem: Environmental > Aquatic > Marine > Oceanic > Photic zone | place: Costa Rica: the Eastern... | reverse complement strand
TGTTCTCCAGGTCCGGCCCGCCGGTGACGCCATAGCCCAGGCGCACCGGCAGCGCGACCACGAAGCCGGCATCGGTGAAGAACCTGGACGCCGCCGCGTAGCGCGCCCGACCCAGCTTGGCGCGGCCGGCGGCGTCGCCGGCCCGGCCATGGTTGATCACGATCAGCGGATGACGGCCCTCGCCCGCCGGCGTGAAGACGGTCACCACGACCTCGCCGGTGGCGGCGCCGCCGTTCTCCAGCGCCACCCGCACCGGCACCTTCTGCACGCTTTCGTTGGCGGCCAGCTTGGGCGGCGGCGCGGCGCACGCCGTCAAGAGTCCCAGTCCGCCGATCATCGTGATTCTTGCCAGAACACCCATGTTGCCCCTCGTCAGGAATAGGCTCGCCGCCCGGGTGAGCGCAAGATACTCCGAGTGCGCCCGCCCCGCCATCGTCGCGAACCCGGCCCGCGGCGATTTATTCCAGGCCGGACTCATTCCATGAAAATTACTTGTTTGTCGTGATCAACGGCCGGGCCTAGCATGACCGGCATCGCCCACGATTCCAATGGAGACAGCAAGCCCATGAGCGCCCCGATTCCCGCCTTCCCCCACAGCCACATCGAGCGCGATGCGCGCGGCGTCTATACGCTGCGGATCGACGACGCCAAGAGCCTGAACATCCTGGCCTCGCCGGTCACGCTGGGCCTGACCCAGGCGGTGCGCTGGATCGCGACGCAGGCCGACGCCCGCGCGCTGGTGCTGCGCGGCAGCGGCGACAAGGCCTTCGTCGGCGGCGCCAACATCTATGAAATGGCCGAGCTGGATCCGGACGGCGGCCGCGCCTTCATCACCCGCCTGCGCGACCTGTGCGAAGCGGTGCGCGCGGTGCCGGTGCCGACCATCGCCCGCCTGCCCGGCTTCTGCCTGGGCGCCGGCATGGAACTGGCGGCGGCCTGCGACATCCGCCTGGGTTCGCGCGACGGCGTCTTCGGCATGCCCGAAGTACAGGTCGGCATTCCGTCGGTGATCCACGCCGTGCTGCTGCCGGCGCTGATCGGCCCGGGCGCCACCCACTGGCTGCTGCTGACCGGCGCCACGGTCGACGCCGAGCAGGCCCTGCGCTGGGGCTTCCTGCAGTTCCTGTGCGAGGCCGGCGAGCTGGACGCGCTGGTCGAGCGCACCGTCGCCCCCATCGCCCACAGCGGGCCGCTGGCCGTGCGCTCGCAGAAAGCGCTGCTGCGCTATTGGGAGACGTCCACGGTGGAGGCCGGCCTGGACCGCAGCGTCGACGCCTTCGGCGCGGCCTTCACTACCGACGAACCGAGCCGCTACATGGCGCCGTTCCTGGCCCGCAAGCGCGCGCGGGAGGCGCAATGACGGCGGCGGCCGCGGCCACCGGCCCGCTGGCCGGCGTGCGGGTGGTCGACATGACCTCGGTCGGCATGGGCCCCTACGCCACCCAGATCCTGGGCGACATGGGCGCCGAGATCATCAAGATCGAAGCGCCCGAGGGCGACGTGTTCCGCGCCTCGGCGCCGGCCGCCTCGCCCGGCATGGGCGCCGTCTACTTGAACCTGAACCGCAACAAGCGCAGCCTCACCCTGAACGTCAAGGAGCCGGAGGACCTGCAACGCCTGCTGCGGCTGATCGACGGCGCCGACGTCTTCATCTCCAACGTGCGCCCGCGCGCGCTGGCGCGGGCCGGGCTCGACGCCGCCAGCCTGCGGGCGCGCAACCCGCGCCTGATCACCTGTTCGGCGGTGGGCTTCGGCCAGGACGGCCCCTACGCCGCGCAGCCGGCCTTCGACGACATCATCCAGGCCATGAGCGGCCTGGCCGACCTGCAGGGCCGCAACAGCGGCGCGCCGGCCTATATCAACACCATCATGGCCGACAAGGTGGCCGGGCTGACGCTGGCCTACGCCATCCCGATGGCGCTGTACGAGCGCGAGAAATCCGGCCAGGGCCAGGCGATCGAGGTGCCGATGTTCGAGACGCTGGTGTCCTTCACCCTGATCGAGCACATGGGCGGGCGCACCTTCGACCCGCCGCGCGGCGGCATGGGCTACAGCCGCGTGCTGTCGCCCGAGCGCCGGCCCTACCGCACCCGCGACGGCTTCCTGGCGCTGCTGCCGTATACCGACGCGCAATGGCAGCGCTTCTTCACCCTGGCCGAACGCGCCGACCTGGCCGCCGATCCGCGCTACGCCAGCGCCCAGACCCGCGCCCGCCACTTCGACGCGCTGTACACCGACCTGGCGGCCATCGTCGCGCTGCGCGGCACCGACGACTGGCTGGCGCTGCTGGCGGACGCCGACATCCCGCACTCGCGCGTCAATCCGCCCGAGGCGCTGTTCGACGACCCGCACCTGGCCGCCACCGGCTTTTTCCAGCGGGTCGAGCATCCGACCGAGGGCGCGCTCACGGCCACCGCGATCCCGGTGCGCTTCTCGCGCACGCCCGGGTCGATCCGCCGCCTGGCGCCACGCCAGGACGCGGATCGCGATATGCTCGATCCGGATTGATTCCCCGGGACGCGGCGGATGCGGGCTTGCGCGCGCCGGCCCCCGGGGCGCCCGCCCCCTTTCCGTCCCGATCATGAACATCACCCTGAAGCAGTTGCGCGTGTTCTGCGCGCTCTACGAGTTGCGCAGCTTCACCGCCGCCGCCCGCGCCGCCTTCGTCACGCAATCGGCGGTCAGCAAGCTGTGCGCCGAACTCGAGGCCGAAGTCGGCCAGCCGCTGTTCGAGCGCTCGACCCGCAGCGTCACGCCGTGCGAGGGCGCGGCCGACTTCTATGCCTATGCCCAGGAGATCCTGGGCACGGTGCGCGCGGCCGAGCGCAGCATGTCCGGCCTGCGTTCGCTGGAACGCGGCGTGGTCGGCGTGGCCAGCTCGCCGATGATGATGGTCGGCCTGCTGGGCGGCGTGATCGCGCGCTACCACCGCCGCCATCCGGGCGTGAAGCTGGACCTGTTCGAGCTCAATACCGACGAGACCATCGAGCACGTGCGCCACGGCCGCGCCGACTTCGGCATCGTCTCCACCGACATCGAGGGCGACGAACTGGCCGCGCGCGTGATCTACCGCGACACCATGCATGCCGCCTTCGCGCCCGACCATCCGCTGGCGCGCCGCAAACAGGTCCGCTGGGCCGACCTGGCCGCCCACGAACACATCACGCTGCGCAACGTCTACAGCGTGCGCCGCGCGGTGGACCGCATCAGCGGCGAACTCGACCTGCAATTCCAGTCCGGCATCGAGGCCGGCATGCTGACCTCGGTGCTGAACCTGGCGCGGGCCGGCCTGGGCATCACCGTGGTGCCCGGCTACGTCTGCGCCTTCGCGCGCCAGCTGGGCCTGGCCACCGCGCCCATCGGCGGCGCCGGCCAGCGCGGCCACGCGCTGTGGCTGATCCAGCGCCACAATGCGCGCCTGTCGCGAGCGGCGGACGCGTTCCTGGCCGACCTGGAGACGACGCTGCGGGCGCGCGAGGCGGCGCCCGACCCGACCCGCTACGACGAGGACGCCGCCGGCCAGTGAGGCCGCGCCGGGCCGACGCGCGCGGCGCGGGACTTATCCGGATACGGAATAGGTCTATGAAAATTAGTCCCTTGTTGCGATAAGCCGCGCGGCCGCATCATGGCGGAAATCGCGGCCGCCACATGCCATCGCGGCCGGAGAAAAACACAGGAGACTTTCATGACCCGATCCCCGGAACGCAGCCGCATGCGCCGGTTCGCCGCGTGCTGCGCCCTGGCCCTGGCCGCCACCGGCGCCGCGCAGGCCGACGATGCCTACCCCAGCAAGCCCATCACCATCGTGGTGCCGTTCTCGCCCGGCAGCGCCACCGACACCAGCGCCCGCATCCTGACCGAAAAGCTCGGCCCGCGCCTGGGCGTGCCGATCGTGATCGAGAACAAGCCCGGCGCGTCCGGCACCATCGGCTCGTCCACCGCCGCGCGCGCCGCGCCCGACGGCTACACCCTGATCCTGACCAGCAGCTCGACGCACTCGGCCACGCCCGCCCTGTTCCGCAAGCTGCCTTACGATCCCACCGGCGATTTCATCCACGTCATCCGCATCGCCACCATTCCCATGATGCTGGTGGTGCGCGCCGATTCGCCCTACGACTCGGTGTCCCAGCTGGTGCAGGCCACCCGCGCCAAGCCGCTCAACTACGCCTACGGCTCGCCCACCAGCCAGATCGCCGGGGCCACCTTCAACAGCGTTGCCGGCGCCGCCGCCAACGCCGTGCCCTACAAAAGCCAGCCGCCCGCCGTCACCGACCTGCTGGGCGGCCACGTCGACTACCTGTTCGCCGACCTGTCGGTGGTGACGTCGTTCATGCACAGCGGCAAACTCAAGGGCATCGCCTTCACCGGCCAGGCGCGCTCGAAGGACTTCCCCGACGTGCCGACGCTGGCCGAACTGGGCCACCGGAATTTCGACCTGGTGGTGTGGGTGGGCGTGGCCGCGCCCAAGGACACGCCGGCGCCGGTGGTAGAGCGCCTGAACCGCGAGATCACGCGCATCCTGAGCGAGCCCGACAGCATCGCCAAGTTCGAGACGCTGGGCATGCAGGTCGCGCCCAACACGCTGGCCGAACACCAGGCCTTCGCCCAGTCGCAGCGCCAGATCTGGACCCAGCGCGCGATCGACGCGAAGATCGAGCCGCAATAAACGCCCCGGGGCGCGGCCTCAGCCCATCCGGACCGGGGCCGCCGCATCCGCCAGCGGCACCACGGCCAGCCGCAGGCCCATCGCCCTGAGAATCGCCAGCAGGCTGGCGAGCGACGGATTACCCTTGGACGACAGCGTGCGATAAAGCTGCGTCGGATTCAGCCGCGCCTGCTCCGCCACGGCCTGCATGCCGCCGAACGCCTGCGTCATCTGGCGCAGCACCACCAGCAATTCCCCCTGGTCGCCATCGGCGAGAATGCTGTTGACTGTCTCCAGCGCGAGGGCGGGGTCGCTGCGATAGACCTCGACCATTGCTTCATCATGGGGCTTGCTTCTCATCATCCGTTCTCCGTTGCCAGTCATGCCAATACTCCACCGCGCGATGGATGTCGGCATCCTGCGTGCGCTTGCTGCCTCCGGCCAGCAACAGCACCAGCCGTTCACCGGACAGCGCGTAGTAGACGCGCAGGCCCGGCCCTGAATCGATACGCAATTCCCACACGCCCTCGCGGCAGAAGCGGTGATCGCCGAAATTGCCGGACGCCAGACGCGCCACACGGCGAATGACCGCCACCTTGTCGCGCATGCCGCGCAGGCCGCGCAGGCCGCGTAGCCAAGTGGCATAGGAATCCTTGAGTTTTCCGGGGGTGAGGTAGTGTTCGATTCGGTACATACCATATTCGTCAAAAGACGAAGTCCAGTCAAGTCAGCACAGTCAGTCCGCCAACAAGATAAGACACTCCCTTGGTTCCTGCCGGGCGGTGCGTGACCTTTTCCTCCCCACTCGCGCGTCTTCCTGCAAAGAGAAAACGGGCGCCGAAGCGCCCGTCCGTCCTGCCTGGATCGTGTCTACCCGTCAGAACCGGTACTGCGCCGTCGCCACCACCGTGCGCGGCTCGCCCACGCGGATCTGGCCGGCGCTGGTGGCCGAGGCGTAGTAGGTCTTGTCGGTGATGTTGCGCACCGCCAGGCGCCAGTCCCATTGGCCGGCGCGGTAGCCGACCAGCGCGTCCCAGGTGGCGTAGCCGGGCAGCACCGCCGAGTTGGCGTTGTCGGCATAACGCTGGCCGACGAAGGTCAGGCCGGTTTCGCCGTACAGGCCCTCGGCCGGCTTGTAGGTCAGGAACACGCTGCCGTTGCGCCGCGCCACGTTGCTGACGCGGTTGCCCGCCAGGCCGTTGTTATCCTCGACGATGGAGGCGTTCTGCAGGCCGATGCCGCCGCGCAGGTACCAGTTGCCGGTCAGGCGTCCGGCGGCGGTCAGCTCGATGCCGCGCGAACGCTGCTTGCCGGTCAGCAGCACGATGGTCGGATCGACCGGGTCGGAGGTGCGGCGGTTGTAGAGTTCCAGCTGGTACAGCGCCAACGTGGTGCTCAGATTCCCGTCCAGCCAGTCGCTCTTGACGCCCACTTCGTACTGGCGGGTCTGCTCCGGATCGACGTCATTGGTGTTGCCGCGCGCGTTCGGCGTGATGCCGATGAGGCTGCCGCCGACCGGCGAGAAGGTCTTGCTGTACGACGCGTAGAACGAGTGGTCGCGCACCGGCGTCCACACCACGCCGGCGCGCGGGCTCAGGCCATGGCTGTCGCGGCGGGCCGAGAGGTCCAGCAAGCGGTTGGTGGAATCGACGCTGAAGCGGTCCATGCGCAGGCCCAGCAGCACCTGCCAGGCATCGTCCAGCTTGATCTGGTCCTGCACGTAGTAGCCCTGGCTGCGGGTCTTGTGGCGGGCGGAGCTGTTGAGCGCCATGGCGCCGTTGTGCTGCCGGGACAGGTCCGGGTCGTACAGGTCCAGCGTCGGCACTGGCTGCGCGCCCGGCCCGCGCGCCAGCGTGGTGTAGAGGTCGGGCGTGCGCGTCTGGTTGGCCACGTCCACCCCGAACAGCACCCGGTGCTCGATGGCGCCGGTATGGAACAGGCCCTCGGCTTCCAGGTTGTTGCTGATGCTGCGGGTGGTCAGGTCCTGCTGCCAGCGGGTGCGGGAGACCTTGCCAGTGGCGGCGTTGTAGCCGGTCAGGTAGGTGTTGTCGAACTTGCTGTCGAGCGCGAACACGCCCAGCGTGTAGCGCAGCTGCCAGCCCGGCGCCAGCGTGTAGGCCAGGCGCGAGCGGAACGATTGCGCGCGGTCGTCGATGTAGTCGCGGTCGGGATCGCCGTAGACGGTCGAGCGGCCGACGTCGGCGGGCCGGCCGTTGACGCTGGGGATGCCGCGGTCCGGGGTGCGGTCATAGCGGCTGTATTCGTATTGCACCAGCCAGTCCAGGTCGGGCGTGATGCGCCAGTTCAGGGACGGCGCCACCAGCTGGCGGGTGCCGCCGATCTTGTGGCGGAAGCTGTTGGTGTCTTCCTGGCCGACGTTCAGGCGCACGCTGACGTTTTCACCGGGGTCGGCGCTCAGGTCGCCGTAGAAGCTGCGCAGGTCCCAGCTGCCGGCCTGCGCTTCCAGGGAGGATTCGCGGCCCGGCTGCGGCGCCTTGCTGACGCGGTTGACGATGCCGCCCTGGCTGCCGCGGCCGTACAGCACCGCGGCCGGCCCCTTGAGCACCTCGATGCGTTCGATGTTGTGCAGGTCGCGCACGTACTGGCTGTCGTCGCGGATGCCGTCCAGGTAGAAGTCATTGCTGGCGTCGAAGCCGCGGATGCGCAGCGAGTCGAAGCGGGTGTCCGAGGCATTGCTGACGTTGGGGATGCCGGACAGGGCCTCGCCGAGGGTGCTGATGCCGTAGTTCTGCAGGCTCTCGACCTTGACCGTGTCGATGGCCTGCGGCACGTAGCGCGCGGGGGTCTGGGTGCGGGTGGCGGTGGTGACTTCCGGCACGCGCGGATCGTCGGCGCTGGCGCCTTCGACACTGATGGCGGGGAGGTGGGTGGGGTCGGCGTGGGCGGGAACGACAGGGGCCATCAGGGCCAGCGCGGCCCCCAGGGTCAGGGCGCGCGGGACGGGGAAAACGGGCATCGCAAGCTTTCTGTAAGTTTTATCGAGCCGCGATCATATCGACAATGAATCTCATTTGTATATGAGATTGTTCTCATTACCCTCGAAGCCGCGGCGGATGTTGCTGCGTCACAACGACCTGGCCCCGCCGGGCCGCCGGCGCCCTGCCCGCGCGCCGTCCCACCCACCATTTGCATGAGTCCGGCGGGCCGGCGGCGGCCGCGCCGACCTTCGCGAATTTGCGACGGTCCTCATCCAACCCGGCGAGGCGCGCGTCATCCAGGCGGACGACGGCAACGCCATCATCGCAATGTTTTTCAAACAATCACTCCGATGTTTGCACTACGGATAACTCTGGCCGGTCGGACGAGGTTTGCATGAGCGGGACGGGGCGCCGGCTGTATTAGGCTGGCCCCGCAGTACTCCGACTCACCTTGACCGATTGGACGAAAGCAAATGAATCAACTCATTCATCCGGACTGCCATCCCTTTACCGCCGCAGGCAATATGAAGCAAGTCTCCGCGTTCTATGAAGAAGGACGACGTGTCATGTGGATGATGCTGCGCGCCCAGCCGCGCCCCTGCTTCAATCACGAACTGATCGACGAAATCATGACCCTGGCGCGCGCCGCCAAGGACTCCGGCCTGCCCATCGACTTCTGGGTCACGGGCTCGCTGGTGCCGCAGATCTACAACGTCGGCGGCGACCTGAACTTCTTCGCCGAGGCCATCCGCACCGGCCGCCGCGAGGCGCTGCGCGCCTACGCCCGGGCATGCGTCGATTGCGTGCACGCCGCCACCCGCGGCTTCGATACCGGCGCCGTGTCGCTGGCCATGATCGAAGGCACCGCGCTCGGCGGCGGCTTCGAGGCGGCGCTGGCGCACCACTTCGTGCTGGCGCAGAACAACGCCCGCATGGGCTTCCCCGAAATGGCCTTCAACCTGTTCCCCGGCATGGGCGGCTATTCGCTGGTGGCGCGGCGCTCGGGCATGAAACTGGCCGAGGAGCTGATCAGCAGCGGCGAATCCCACACGGCCGAGTGGTTCCAGGCGCGCGGCCTGGTGGACGTGGTGTTCGAGCCGGGCGACGCCTACAAGGCCACCCGCACCTTCATCGACGTGATGCGGCCCAAGCTCAACGGCATGCGCGCCATGCTGCGGGCGCGCCAGCGCGTGCTGCAGCTGACCCGCTCCGAGCTGATGGACATCACCGAGGACTGGGTCGACGCGGCCTTCTCGATCGACCCGAAGGACCGCGCCTACATGGAGCGCCTGGTGATGGCGCAGAACCGGCGCGCGCCGGCCGGCCCCGAGGGCCTGATGGACGCGACCATGCATTGAGCGCGGCGGGCGCCGGCGGTGTCAGGCAATCAGATGCAGCCGGCGCCGCTGCGCCAGCCAGGTGGTCAGTTCGGCTGCGGGCATGGGCTTGGCGTACAGGTAACCCTGCTTGGCGTCCACGCCCAGTGTGTCCAGGAAGGCGGTTTCTTCCTGGGTCTCGACGCCCTCGGCGATCACCTTTAGTTCGAGCGTGCGGGCCACCGCGACGATGGCCCGCGCCAGCGCCTGCGACACCGGGTTCTCGTTGACGCCGCGCACGAAGCTGGCGTCCAGCTTGATCGCGTCCAGCGGGATGCGGGCCAGTTGCGACAGCGATGAATAGCCGGTGCCGAAGTCGTCCAGATGGACGCGCGCGCCCAGCTGGCGGAACTGCTTCATCAGCTCGATCGCGGCGACTTCGTCCTCGATCAGGCAGCTTTCGGTGAGTTCGATGTCGAGCAGGCAGGGATCGAGGCCGGCATCGTTGACCGCGCGCATGAATTCGCTGACCACGCCCTTGTCGTCCAGCTGCCGCGCCGACATGTTGACGGCGACCCGCAGATCGAGGCCCTCGCGCTTCCAGGCCGCGGCCTGGCGCGCCGCTTCGCGCATCACCCACACGCCCAGCTGCGAGATCAGGCCGGATTCCTCGGCGTACGGAATGAAGACGCTGGGGCAGATCATGCCGCGCTCGGGCGAGCGCCAGCGCAACAGCGCCTCGACGCCGTCGACCTCGCCGCCGCGCCCGGCCAGCTTGGGCTGGTAGTACAGCATCAGATGGCCTTCGGCCAGCGCCTTGCGCAGGTTGGTGTCGAGCCAGACGTAGTCGGCGTTGCGCCGGTCCATCTCGGGCTGGAACACGCGGTAGGTATGGCGCCCCGCTTCCTTGGCCACGTACATGGCGATGTCGGCGCTGCGCACCACGCTGTCGAGGTCGTCGCCATGCTCGGGGTACATGGCGATGCCGATGGAGCAGCTGGTGTAGACCTCGATCAGTTCCTGGCGGAACGGCTCGCGCAGGCGCTCGATGATGCGCGCGGCGGTCGCTTCCAGCTGCCAGGCCTCGGCGCCTTCCTGCAGCACCAGGAATTCGTCGCCGCCCAGCCGCGCCAGCGTCTGGCCGGGCGACAGGCAGCTGGAAATCGCCACCGCCACCGACTTGAGCAGGCGGTCGCCGAAGCCGTGGCCATAGTGGTCGTTGATGCGCTTGAAGTTGTCCAGGTCCAGGAACAGCACGCCGCCGCTGGCGCCCTCGCCTTCGGCCAGCGCCGCCTTCAGGCGGGTGGTGATGGCGTGGCGGTTGGGCAGGTTGGTCAGCACGTCGGTGTTGGCCAGCACCCGCAGGCGTTCCTGCGCCTGGCGTTCCTCGGTGATGTCGGTGCCCGAGCAGATCAGGTAGACGCGCTTTTCGCCACTGCCGCTGGTGACGAACTTGTTGCGGAACAGGAACAGCCGCGGACCCTTGACCGTGTTGATCAGGCGCTCGACCTCGTACGACTGCCCGCGCTTGTAGAACTCGGCGATGTTGCGGCGCGAGGCCGCGGCCTCTTCGCGCGTCATGAACATCTCGAACACGCTGCGCCCGACGATGTCCTGCTCGCGCTTGCCGGTGTATTCCTCGCTGACTTTGTTGAAGCGCTGCACGCGGCCGTGCTGGTCGACGATGACGATGACCGAGTTGGCCTCGGACACCACGGTCTCGGCGAACGACAGGCCTTCGACCAGGTCGCGCGCGACCGAGTCGGTGTCGGTGTGGGCCGACGCGGTGCCGGCCCATTCGGTGGGGTTGATCTTGCGGCCGACCAGCCGCAGCTGGATCGGGTCGCCGTACAGCACGATGTCGATGCGCAGGCTGGCCGTGATGCCGGTCAGGGCGCGGATGGCCTGCGCCTGGTCAGGCTGCAGCGCCAAGGCAATGTTGGTTGCGCCCTTGACGGCGGCCAGCTCGATCGCGTTGCTGTCGGCTGCCAACCGCCAATAGGGGCTGGACGTACCGAAATGCAGGTACAGGATCGATTTTTCGTCCTGAGTCTCAGTCATTGGTGTCCCCCGCCATCCTAGGAAGGCCTGCGAGAAACATACGGCCTAGTCAGTTCGGGGTCAACCACCCGTGTGAACAGCGTTTCAGCTGTATTGCGGATTATTTCAACAGACTTGGCAACTGTCTCCCGCCACCCGGATCCGGCGCTACGGATCTTTCGCGGGAGGTATGCAGGCTTCGAGATTGTTGCGCATCTGGCGGCGCAGCATGCAAACAATAACGTCGAAAATTTGTGACCATTTCCTGCGTGTGGCGTAAAAGAAGCAACAAGGGGGGACATATGTCCCCCCTTGCCCGCATCGCTTACTCCGGTTTGACCCCGGCCTCGTCGATGACCTTGGTCCAGCGCGCCAGTTCGGCGGACACGCGGGCGCCGGCATCGGCGGGCGTGGTCCACTCGGCGATCGCGCCCTGGTTCAGCAGCGACGCCTTGACCGTCGGCTTGGCCAGGATCTTCTTGAGTTCGCCGTTCAGGCGCTCGACGACCGGGGCCGGCGTGCCGGCCGGCGCGACGATGCCGAACATGGAGCTGACCTCGAAGCCCGGCAGGCCGGCCTCGGCCGCGGTCGGCACGTCCGGCAGCGCCTCGACGCGTTGCGCCGAGGTCACCGCCAGCGCGCGCAGCTTGCCTGCCTTGATGCTGGCCTGGGCCGCCGGCACGGTCTCGATCATGCTGAGCACCTGGCCGCCCATCAGGTCGGTCATGGCCGGGCCGCTGCCCTTGTACGGCACGTGCAGGATGTCCACGCCGGCGGCGCGCTTGAACATTTCGCCGGCCAGGTGTTGCGGCGAGCCGTTGCCGGCCGAGGCCATGGTGACGTAGCCCGGGCGCGACTTGGCCAGCGCGATCAACTGCTTGAGGTCATTGGCCTGCACCGTGGGATTGACCACGAACACCAGCGGCACCGTGCCGACGATGGACACCGGCGCGAAGCTCTTTTCCACGTCATAGGTGACGCGGCCGCGGTACAGCGCCGCGTTGATCGAATGGCTGGTGAGCGCGCCCATCAGCAGCGTGTAGCCGTCGGGCTGGGCCTTGGCGACCTGGTCGGCGCCGATGTTGCCGGCGGCGCCGGCGCGGTTCTCGACGATCACCGACTGGCCCAGCGCGCCGGTCAGCTCCTGCGCCAGCACGCGGCCGATCACGTCGGTGGCGCCCCCGGGCGGATACGGCACGATCAGGCGGATGGGCTTGTCGGGATAGGCGTCGGCGGCCAGGGCGGGCGCGGCGGCGCCGGTACACAAGGCCAACAGGGAAAGCAGCAAGGCGCGGCGGGGCCGCAGACGCAGGTCTGACATGTAGGTCTCCTGCCGGGATGGGTATAGGAATGGAACGGACGCCCGGCTCGTCAACCGCGCCAGTGTAGGAGGCCAATCTTGATTGATGAATCAGAATTTTTCTATCGACTGATCTTTTTTCAAGATCAATAAAACTTTCGACGGAAATCGCTTGCCGGGCATTTCCAAGGGTGGATATGATCACAGCCCTGGATTATCAATAATATTATCGGGAAGAAAAATGGCAGACGAGACCAAGGGCGGCAAGCCCGCCAAGGGCCCCTTCGACAGCGATGGCGACCGCAGCACCGGCGTGGCGCGCGGACTCACCAACTACGGCGACACCGGCTTTTCGCTGTTCCTGCGCAAGGCCTTCAT
>Ga0189292_10444_pt1 | contig 12645 bp, 12 predicted proteins | sample UW1oraminimetaG_FD_130317 | JGI IMG/M metagenome (GOLD analysis project Ga0189292, IMG submission 130317) | Marine microbial communities from the Costa Rica Dome - UW179A-orange mini metaG | ecosystem: Environmental > Aquatic > Marine > Oceanic > Photic zone | place: Costa Rica: the Eastern... | reverse complement strand
GACATGAAGCCGTGGCGCGTGGCGCAGGCCAGCGGCACGTGGCTGCCGCAATTCAGTGTACTGCTGGACAACCGCAACCATGACGGCCGGCCCGGCTACTGGCTGGCCACGCCGCTGCTGCTGGACGCCGACAAGCGCACCGCGGTGCTGGTGCTGCGCGGCTGGCTGCCCCGGGTGATCCAGGGCCAGGGCGCGCCGGCGCTGCCGGCCACGCCCCAGGGCGAGCAGATCATCAAGGGCGAGCTGTCGCCGCGCGTGCCGCGCATGTTCGAGCTGTGGTCGCTGGGCGGCCAGGATGCCTCCAGCCTGCCCGCCACGCTGCCCGCGGCCGGCGGCGCCGTGCCGCAGGTGCAGAACCTGCCGCTGGACGCCCTGGCGCGCGCCACCGGCCTGACCCTGCTGCCCACGGTGGTGAGCCAGTTCGGCCTGGGCCAGGACGACGGCCTGGTGCACGACTGGCCGCAGCCGTCGGTGAATTTCCAGCAGAACACGGTCTACGCGGTAGAGTGGTTCTCTTTTGCCTTGTTCGCCGCGATCGCGTGGCTGGTGGTGCTGGGGGGCGCCATCAAGCGCATGCGCCAACGCACGGCCAACGACCCGGCGGCCTGAGCGGCCGCCTTTCCCGACAACAGGATTCCGAATCAACGTGGCTCGCGACATGACTGCTTCCCAACCCGCCCGGCGCTCGCTGACGCCCATGGTGCTGGTGTTCCTGTGCACGCTGGCGCCGATCGTGGCGGCCTTCGTGGTCTACATGAATCCGCAATGGTGGCCGGCCGACGCCAGCAACTACGGCCAGCTGGTCGAGCCGCAGCGGCCCGTGCCGGCGCCCGCGGCGCTCAAGCTGACCACGCTGGACGGCAAGCCGTTCGACCTGCAGACCTTGAAGGGCAAATGGCTGCTGGTCGCGGCCGACGGCGCGGCCTGCCCGGAAAGCTGCGCCCGCAAGCTCTACATCACCCGCAACACCCACGCCAGCCAGGGCAAGAACGTCGACCGCCTGGCGCGGGTCTGGTTCATCACCGACGACGGCCCGGTGCCGGACAAGGTGCTGGAGGCCTACCAGGGCACGATCATGCTGCGCGCCGATCCGGACCAGCTGGCGCGCTTCCTGCTGGCGCGCGACGCCGCGGCCGGCCAGCCCGGTTTGCAGGCGCCGATCTGGGTGATCGATCCCCTGGGCAACCTGATGATGCAGTATCCCGCCGACGCCGACGGCGTGAAGGTGCGCAAGGACATCAGCAAGCTGGTCTATAACTCGCGCATCGGTTGAATCGGTATTTAGTTGATTTCCATGGAACGCATCAAAGCGCGGTATCGCAAACTCGTCTTCTTCACCTGGTTCCTGACGCTGGACCTGATCATGTTCGGCGCCTTCGTGCGCCTGACGGACTCGGGCCTGGGCTGCCCGGACTGGCCCGGCTGCTACGGCAGCGTCACGCCGCTGGGGGCGATGGGCGATATCCACGAGGCCTCGCAGGCCATGCCGTTCGGGCCGGTGACGCTGTCCAAGGCCTGGATCGAGATGATCCACCGGTACGTCGGCTCGATCCTCGGCATGCTGATCATCGGCATCGTCTACATGGCCTGGCGCTACCGCCGCGAACTGGGCCGCTCGCCGGCCCTGGCGGTGACGACGCTGGTGGCCGTGTGCGTGCAGGGCGCGTTCGGCGCCTGGACCGTGACGCACAAGCTGATGCCCGCCGTGGTCACGGCGCACCTGGTGTTCGGCCTGTCGGTGCTGGCGCTGATGACCTGGCTGTCGGCGCGCGAACGCCCGCACCATGCGGTGGCCGCCGCGGCGCGGCGCTTCAAGCCCTGGGTGATCGGCGGCTTCGCGCTGCTGCTCATCCAGGTGACGCTGGGCGGCTGGGTCAGCACTAATTACGCGGCACTGGCCTGCATGGATTTCCCCATGTGCCACGGCAAATGGGTGCCGGACATGGACTTCCATGGCGGCTATTCGATCATCCGCGGACTGGGCGAACTGCCGTCCGGGGAAATGATCTCGCAGCCGGCGCTGACGGCGATCCACTGGGTGCACCGCAATTTCGCCTTCGTCGTGTTCGCCTACCTGGGCGTGCTGGCCTGGCGCCTGCGGGCCGACCGCGGCCTGCGCGGGCCGGCCACGCTGATGCTGGCGCTGCTGGGGGCCCAGTTGCTGACCGGCCTGACGACGATCTTCTTCCAGTGGCCTTTGTTGATCGCGGTGCTGCACAATGGCGGGGCCGCCGGCCTGACGCTGGCCGCGGTGGTCCTGATGGTGCGCCTGTCCACTGCGGGCGGGGCGCCGGCCGGGGGCTACGGCCCCAATTCGGTGCGCGTTTAAAATAGGGTGCATGATGACCAGTCTTGCCGCTCCCCAATCCGGATTGCTCCGCCAGTATTTCGTTCTCACCAAGCCGCGCGTCACCCAATTGGCGGTGTTCTGCGCGGTGATCGGCATGTTCCTGGCGGTGCCGGGCGTGCCGGACATGCGCCGCGTGCTGTTCGGCACCCTCGGCATCTGGCTGCTGGCGGCCGCCGCCTTCGCCATCAACTGCCTGATCGAGCAGGAAGTCGACGCCCGCATGCTGCGCACGGCGCGGCGCGCCACCGCCCGCGGCACCATTTCCGCCTTCCAGGTGCTGAGCCTGTCCGGCCTGCTGGGCGGTGCCGGCATGTTCGTGCTGTACACGCTGGTCAACCCGCTCACCATGTGGCTGACCTTCGCCACGTTCGTCGGCTACGCCGTCATCTACACCATCATCCTGAAGCCGCGCACGCCGCAGAACATCGTCATCGGCGGCCTGTCGGGCGCCATGCCGCCCGCGCTGGGCTGGGCGGCGGTGGCCGATTCCGTGCCGGCCGAAGCCTGGCTGCTGGTGCTGATCATCTTCATCTGGACGCCGCCGCACTTCTGGGCGCTGGCCCTGTACCGCAACCATGACTACGTCAAGGCCGGCCTGCCGATGCTGCCGGTGACGCATGGCCAGCAGTTCACCCGCCTGCAGATCCTGCTCTACAGCATCGCGCTGGTCGCCACCACGCTGCTGCCCACCGCGATCCGCATGAGCGGCGCGCTGTACCTGGCGTCGGCGCTGGTGCTGGGCGGCATGTTCGTGTCGTACGCCTGGCGGCTGTACCGCAACTACAGCGACGAGCTGGCGCGAAGCATGTTCCGTTTTTCCATCCTCTACCTGGCGCTGCTGTTCGGCGCCCTGCTGGTGGACCACTGGGTCGCGCTGATCTGACCCCCTGGAGATAAGTCGATGTCCGTATTTTCCGCCAGCCGGCGCCTGGCCCTGCGCCTGGCCACGGCCGCCGCTTTCACCGCCGCCCTGGCCGCCTGCGGCGACAACGCGCCCCAATTCAAGGGCAGCGACATCAGCGGCACCCAGCTGGGCCGCGGCCTGGAGCTGTCGGACTACAACGGCAAGACGCGCACGTTGCAGGACTTCGCCGGCAAGGCGGTGGTGGTGTTCTTCGGCTTCACGCAATGCCCGGACGTCTGCCCGACGTCGCTGGCCGAACTGACCGAGGTGATGAAGAGGCTGGGCCCGGACGCCGACCGCGTGCAGGTGCTGCTGATCACCGTCGATCCCGAGCGCGACACGCCGGAAGTGCTCAAGCAATACGTAACGGCGTTCGACCCGCGTTTTCTGGGTTTGACCGGCACGCCGGACCAGGTGAAGAAGGCGGCGGCCTCGTTCAAGGCCTATTACGCCAAGGCGCCGACCAAGGACGGCAACTACACCATGGACCACACCGCGGCGTTCTACCTGCTCGACGGCAAGGGCGAATCGCGGGTGCTGGCCAACAACAACATCGGGGTCGATGCCCTGGTGCACGACATCCAGGCCCTGCTCAAGGGTTGATCGCCGGGCGGCCCGGCGGCGGGCCGCGACCGCGTGGCGCTAGGCGCCGGCTGCCGCGCTCCAGCGGGCCAGCGCATCGCGCGCCTTGTCGCCGAGTTCGGCCGCGGGCAGTTCGCGGCGGTGCGACATGATCATCAAGGCGTAGGGGGCGGCCAGCGCGGCCGCCTCGGGGCACAGGCGTGATTCGTCGCCGACCGACGGCGAGACGTTGCGCCAGTAGTTGATGGCCGCTTCGATCTGGGGCAAGGTAATGGCATCCATGGCCCTATTGTCCACGAATGCCAGGGGCTGTCCAATCGCATTGGTGCAGCAATGAAGCGTCACCATCGCAACATGCCGAAACCGCATCCGGGTGCTATACCACTGCCGGTTAGTAACGATGGAGCATCGTCATGAATAATCCCGTCCAGTCCGATTCCGCCCGCCGCGGCCTGCATCCGCTGGTTTCGGCCGCCGCCATCGCGGTCATCGTCATGTGCTCGGTCGGCGTCGCCGCCGTGCTCGGCTGGCTGCCCACGCCGTCGGCTACGCCGCACCCCGAGGATCCCGCGCTGGCGCAGGCCGGCCCCGAAAACGCCAACCTGGCGCCGGCCCAGCCTGGAGCCCCCGGCCAGCCGCAAGCCCCGGGCGCGCGGCCGCCCGCTGCCCAGGCGCAGCCCCAGGCCCAGGGCCGGCCCGCGCCGGCCGCGCCGCCGGCGGCGCAGGCCTGCCGCACCTGCGGCGTGGTGGAGACCATCCGCCAGGTGCAGGTGCCGGTCAAGGACAATAGCGACCACCTGGTCGGCACCATCGCCGGCGGGGTGGCCGGCGGCGTGGTCGGCAACCAGTTCGGCGGCGGCAGCGGCAAGACCGCGCTGACCGTGCTGGGCGCGGTGGGCGGCGCTTTGGCAGGCCGTGAAGTTGAGCGTAATATCAGGCAGCAACAAACGGTGACGCACTATGAGCTCACGGTCCGCATGAACGACGGCAGCACGCGCCAGTTCCGCAGCGCGCAGCCGTTCGCGTTTGCGTCCGGCGACCACGTGCGCGTGGAGAATAACCAGCTGCTGCCGGGATGACCGTGCCGGCCGGCAGCCCTTTGCGATCTATGGGAAACCAGGAATGAGCGACCAACACAGCAACCCGTTCGTCCTGCCCGGCATGGGCCAGAATGCCGACCTGTCGGGCAATCCGCTGCTGGCCAGCATGGAAATGATGCGCCAGGCCTGGGCCGGCCTGACCGGCCCAGGCGGGTTGGCGAGCAGCCTGCCGATGGCGCCGCCGATGAACCTGGAAGACCTGGACCGCCGCATCGCGGAACTGCGTTCGGTGGAAAACTGGCTGCGCATGAACCTGTCGATGCTGTCCAGCACGATCCAGGGCATGGAAGTGCAGCGTTCCACCATCAGCACCCTGCGCGCCTTCGTCGACTCGGCCGCCAACCTGGACCTGGGCGCCATGCGCGAAAGCGGGGCGGCGTCGCCGCTGGAAGTGGTGCTGGGCCTGAAGCCGGCGCCCGCCGCCAAGAGCGCGCCGAAAGGCACGTCGCAAGAGGCCGCGGGCGCGGCGAAGGCCGAGGCCAAGGCGCCCGAGGCCGACGGCGGCGCGGCCGGCGCCCAGCCCGGCATGAGCGAGCAGATGGGCGCGGCGGCGCAGTCGGCCTCCAAGGCCTGGTGGGACCTGCTGCAACAGCAGTTCAACCAGATCGCGGCGGCCACGGCCGCATCGATGCCCGGCAGCCAGCCGGCGCCCGAGGCCGACAAGCCCAAGGCCAAGCCGGGTGGTCCGCAGGCCGCGGCCGCCCCGGCGGCCAAGGCCGCCAAGACGGTCGCCAAGCCCGCTCGCAAGACCGCGCGCAAGCCGGCCGCCAAGAACACCGGGCCTGCCGGCGGCAAGCCCTGATTTTTTCAATCCAGATCCGGGGCCGCCGCGTCGGCCCCGGGCGTTTTCGATACACCGGAACTTATGCTTAATGTAGTGATTCTCGCCGCCGGACTCGGCAAGCGCATGCAGTCGGACCTGCCCAAGGTGCTGCACACCCTGGCTGGCAAACCCATGCTGGCCCACGTGCTGGACAGCGCCCGCCAGCTGGAGCCGGCCCGCGTCATCGTGGTGGTCGGCCATGGCGCCGATCGTGTCAAGCAGGCCTTCTCCGGACAGGACGATCTGCGCTTCGCGCTGCAGCAGCCGCAGCAGGGCACCGGCCATGCGGTCCAGCAGGCCGTGCCGCAATTGCTCGAAGGCGATGGCCAGGACGACGTGACCCTGGTGCTGTACGGCGATGTGCCGCTGGTGCAGCCCGAAACGCTGCGCGGCCTGCTGCGGGCGCGCGGCGCCGGCGCGGCGGTGCTGACCGAAGTGCTGGCCGACTCCACCGGCTATGGCCGCATCGTGCGCGACGCCGCCGGCAACGTCTGCCGCATCGTCGAGCACAAGGATGCCTCCGAGGCCGAGCGCGCCATCAAGGAAGTCAACACCGGCATCCTGGTCGCGCCCACCGCCAAGCTCAAGGACTGGCTCTCGCGCATCGACAACAACAACGCCCAGGGCGAGTACTACCTGACCGACGTGGTCGGCCTGGCCGTTACCGACGGCGTGCCGGTGGGCGCGGCCCAGCCGGGCGCGTCGTGGGAAACGCTGGGCGTGAACAGCCGCGTGCAGCAGGCCGAACTGGAGCGCCGCTGGCAGGCCGAACAGGCCCGCCGCCAGCTCGAGGCCGGGGTGACGCTGGCCGATCCCGCGCGTTTCGATGTGCGCGGCACGCTGACCTGCGGCCGTGATGTGTTCATCGACGTCGGCTGCGTGTTCGAGGGCCAGGTGACGCTGGCCGACGGCGTGCGGGTGGGCCCGCATTGCGTGCTGCGCGATGTGAGCATCGGCGCGGGCACGCAGATCGAGGCCTTCAGCCACCTGCAGCAAGCCCAGGTCGGCGGCGACGCGCGCATCGGTCCGTACGCCCGCCTGCGTCCGGGCGCCGAACTGGGCGATCGCACCCACGTCGGCAACTTCGTCGAGATCAAGAAGAGCGTGCTGGGCGCCGACAGCAAGGCCAATCACCTGGCCTACATCGGCGACGCCACCATCGGCGCGCGCGTGAACGTGGGCGCGGGCACCATCACCTGCAACTACGACGGCGTCAACAAGCACCGCACCGTCATCGAGGACGACGCCTTCATCGGCTCGGACTCGCAGCTGGTGGCCCCGGTGCGCGTGGGCCGCGGCGCGACGCTGGGCGCCGGCACCACCCTGACCCGCGATGCGCCGGCCGAGAAACTGACGGTGTCACGCGTCAAGCAGCTCACCATCGACGGTTGGCAACGGCCGGTCAAGAAGTCGTGACGCCGCCGGCGTCTGAAACCCCGGCCGGCGGCGCCAGGCCCGCCGCGCCGGACGGCCTGCCGGTCCCGCGCCGCTATTGGGCCGCGGCGACCGTCATGACGGGCATCAGCCTGTCGGTGCTGGACACCACCATCGCCAACGTCGCCCTGCCGACCATCGCCGCCGACCTGAACGCGTCGCCGGCGCAGGCGGTGTGGGTGGTCAACGCCTACAACCTGGCGGTGGTGATGATGCTGCTGCCGCTGTCGGCGCTGGCCGAGCGCATCGGCTTTCGCCGCATGTTCACTTTCGGGCTGGTGCTGTTCACGCTGGCCTCGCTGGGCTGCGCGCTGGCCGGCACGCTGGTGCAGCTGACGCTGGCGCGGGTGTTCCAGGGCGTGGGCGCGGCGACGCTGATGTGTCTGTTCGGCGGCCTGGTGCGCAACATCTATCCGCTCAAGATGCTGGGCCGGGGCATCAGCCTGAACGCCACCACGGTGGCGGTGATGTCGGTGCTGGGGCCGACCATCGGCTCGGCGATTCTGTCGGTGGCGCCGTGGCCGTGGATCTTCGCGGTCAACCTGCCGATCTGCGTGCTGGCCATGTTCGGCCTGCGTCACCTGCCCGAGGTGCCGCGCAATGACGTGAAGCTGGACTGGATCAGCGCCCTGCTGTGCATGGCGACGCTGGGCGTGTTCATCACCGGCATCGACATGATGGGCGAGGATCTGCTGCGCGGCATCGGCCTGGTGGCGATCGCGGCCGTGGCGGGCCTGGTGCTGGTGCGCCGCGCCAGCCGCCAGCCCGCGCCGCTGGTGCCGGTGGACCTGCTGCGCATCCGGCCGCTGGCGTTCGCGGTGGGGGCGTCGGCCTGCACCTTCGCGGCGCAGATGGCGTCGTATGTGTCGCTGCCGTTCTATTTCCAGCAGGTGCTGGGCCGGCCGTATCTCGAGGTCGGCCTGCTGATGGGCGCCTGGCCGGTGGGCACGGCGCTGATCGCGCCGGTGGCGGGCCGCCTGTCGGACCGCTATTCCGCCGCCACCCTGAGCGGCGTGGGCGCGGCCACCATGGTGGTGGGCATGCTGTGGCTGGCGGCGTTGCCGGCAGCCGTGGGCAACGTGCCGATCATGGCCGGCATGTTCGTGGCCGGGGTGGGCTTCGGCTTCTTCCAGACGCCCAACAACCGCGCCATGCTGTCGGCCGCCCCGCGCTCGCGCAGCGGCGCGGCGGGCGGCCTGCAGGCCACCACCCGGGTGTTCGGGCAGAGTTTCGGCACCGCGCTGGTGGCGATCGCCTTCAGCGTCAGCGTGGCGCATGGCCCCGGACTGGCCCTGGTGCTGGGCACGATCTGCGCCGCCCTGGCGGTGGTGGTGAACACGGTGCGCTTCAGCAAGCTGCGGGCGCCGTAGCGCGCCCTCCGCTCCCGGGCCGGGCGGCGCCAGACCCGCCGGCCGGCCCGCTTCTATAATGGCGACCGGCGCTGGGGTGGGATGCCCCGGCGCGATGATTACCTATTTTTAAGGCGTTCAGGCATGAAGATCACGGTCGTGGGTACCGGTTACGTAGGGTTGGTGTCGGGGGCGTGCCTGGCCGACATGGGCAACGACGTCATGTGCCTGGACGTGGACGCGGCCAAGATCGCCCTGCTGCGCCAGGGCGGCATTCCGATCTACGAGCCGGGCCTGGAAGACCTGGTGCGGCGCAACGTGCAGGCAGGCCGGCTGCATTTCACCGATGACGTGGCGCAGAGCGTGGCGTTCGGCGACGTGCAGTTCATCGCCGTCGGCACGCCGCCGGGCGAGGACGGCTCGGCCGACCTGAAGTACGTGCTGGCCGCGGCCCGCAACATCGCCCGCCACATGACCACCCGCAAGCTGATCGTGGACAAGTCCACCGTGCCCGTCGGCACCGCCGACAAGGTGCGCGCCGCGGTCGAGCAGGAGCTGGCCGCGCGCGGCGTCGAGGTGCCGTTCAGCGTCGCGTCCAATCCCGAATTCCTGAAGGAAGGCGCGGCGATCAACGACTTCATGAGCCCGGACCGCGTCATCGTCGGCGCCGACGACGACTACACCATCGGCGTCATGCGCCGCATCTATGAGCCGTTCCAGCGCACCCATGATCGCCTGATGGTGATGGATGTGCGTTCGGCCGAGCTGACCAAGTACGCCGCCAACGCCATGCTGGCCACCCGCATCTCGTTCATGAACGAGATGGCCAACCTGGCCGAGGCGCTGGGCGCCGACATCGAGCAGGTGCGCCGCGGCATCGGCGCCGATCCGCGCATCGGCTACCACTTCCTGTATCCGGGCGCCGGCTACGGCGGCTCGTGCTTCCCCAAGGACGTGCAGGCGCTGGTCAACACCGCCGCCGAGAATGCGCTGCCGATGCGCGTCATCGAGGCGGCCGAGGCCGCCAACCACGCGCAGAAGTTCCGCCTGTCGGAAAAGCTGGTGGCGCGCTACGGCGAGGACCTGAGCGGCCGCAAGTTCGCGCTGTGGGGCCTGTCGTTCAAGCCCAATACCGATGACATGCGCGAGGCGCCCAGCTTGACCGTGATCGCCGAGCTGACGCGGCGCGGCGCCAGTGTGCGCGCCTACGATCCGGTGGCCATGCACGAGGCCGGCCGCGTGCTGGCCGGCCAGGCCGGCGTGAGCTTCGCCACCGACATGTACGACGCGCTCGACGGCGCCGACGCGCTGTTGATCGCCACGGAATGGAAGGTCTTCCGCGCGCCCGACTTCGACCGCGTCAAGGCCCTGCTCAAGACCCCGCTCATCATCGACGGCCGCAACCTCTACACGCCGGCCGACGTGCGCGCCCAGGGCTTCGAGTACTCGGGCATCGGCCGCGCATGAAGATCCTGCAGCTCAACTTCGAGAAGGGCTGGCGCGGCGGCGAGCGGCAGACGCTGTATTGCATGCGCGCCTTCCGCAATGCCGGCCACCAGGTCGAAGTGCTGTGCCGCGAAGGCGGCCCGCTGGCCGAACGCGTGCGCCAGGAGGGCTTCGTGGCGCACACCGTCCGCAACGTGCCGGCGCAGCTGGCGTTCCTGGCGCGCGCGGGCAGCGGCTATGACATCATCCATGCCCAGACCGCCAACACCATCACCTGGGCGGTGCTGACCAAGTGGCTGCACCGGCGCCCGGTGGCGTTCTCGCGCCGCACCTCGTTCGTGGTCAAGCCGAACGAGGAATGGAAGACCGGCTACAAGTGGCGCCACACCGACCTGTTCGTGGCGATCAGCGACATGGCGGCCAGCGAGCCGCGGCGCCTGGGGCTGGACCCGGTCATCATCCGCAGCGCGGTCGAGCCGCACCAGATCAACCAGGCGAACGTCGCCGCGCTGGTGCGCGAGTTCGATCTGGAAGGCAAGAAGGTCATGGCCACGTCGGCCGCGCTGATCCGCGACAAGGATCCGGTGACGCTGGTGCGCGCGGTGGCCGAACTGGCCAGGACGCGGCGCGACTTCGTCTTCCTGCATTTCGGCGCCGGCGGCGACCGCGAACAGCAGGCGCGCGACGAGGCGCGCGCGCTGGGCGTCGAGGACGTCTACCGCTTCGCGGGCTTTCGCAAGGGCGTCGAGGATTTCTACAGCGTCCTCGACGTCTTCGTCATGAGCTCCGAGGAAGAGGCGCTGGGCAGCAGCGTGCTGGACGCCTTCCTGCAGCGCGTGCCGGTGGTGTCCACCGACGCCGGCGGCTTGAAGGAAAGCCTGGCCGATGGCCGCGGCGTGCTGTGCGCGGTGGCCGATTTCCATGCCATGGCGCAGGGCATGGCGCGTTGCCTGGACGATGCCGCGTTCCGCCAGGAGATCACCGACCGTGCCTATGACTACGTGCGCGACGAGCACGACGTGCAGAAGATGGGCAACCGTTACCTGGCGCAGTTCGAGCGGTTGCTGGCGGCCCGCTGAGGCGCGTCGCTATGGCGCCCGCAGGTCGATGCGGGTCTCGAACTTGGCGCGATGCACCGAGAAGAACGTGCGCACGTTGCGCACGTTGGCGTGCGCGGTGAAGGCGCGGTGCGCCAGCGCGTGATAGGCCGGCATGTCCCGGACCTGCGCGATCACCACGAAATCCGGCCCCGGCGACACGCGGTAGCACTGCAGCACCGCCGGTTCGGCCAGCATGATCTGTTCGAAGGCGTCCAGGCTTTCGGCCGCCTGCACGTCCAGCGTGATCTCGACGATGGCGGTCAGCGTGCTGCCCAGCTTCTCGGCCGCCAGGATGGCCACCTGGCGCGCAATCACCCCTTCTTCCACCAGGCGCCGCACCCGCCGCAGGCAGGTCGGCGGCGAGGCATGCACGCGCGAGGCGAGTTCCTGGTTGGTCAGCGAATTGTCGTCCTGCAGCTGTTCCAGGATGCGCAGGTCCAGATCATCCAGTTCGGGGTGGGAAAGCGGCGGATTTTGCATGATTAATTCACCAATCCGTTATTCATGAAATATTATTTAATCACAAATATGTAAGTGAATAAACTGTCAAATCTGAGCAGATAAAGAAATCAAATTTCTTGGCGCTGCGCGCACAATGCGTTCCGTACTCGAACTTTCCGGAGTCTCTCCTATGTGCGGCATTGTTGGCGCCGTCGCCCAGCGCGACATCACCCCGATCCTGGTCGAAGGCCTGAAGCGGCTGGAATACCGTGGCTATGACTCCTGCGGCGTCGCCGTGTATGCCGACGGCCACCTGCGCCGCACGCGCAGCACCCAGCGCGTGGCCGAGCTGGCCGAACAGGTCGCCCAGGACCACCTGCAAGGCTTCACCGGCATCGCCCACACCCGCTGGGCCACGCACGGCGTGCCCGCCACGCACAACGCCCACCCGCACTTCTCGCGCCTGGGCAACGACGAGCCGCGCATCGCGCTGGTGCACAACGGCATCATCGAGAACCATGACGAACTGCGCGCCGAGCTGCAGGCCGTGGGCTACGTGTTCGAAAGCCAGACCGACACCGAAGTGATCGCGCACCTGGTCAACCACCTTTACGCGGGCGACCTGTTCGAGGCCGTGCAGAATGCCGTGCGCCGCCTGCATGGCGCCTACGCCATCGCCGTGTTCTGCCGCGACGAACCGCACCGCGTGGTTGGCGCGCGCCAGGGCTCGCCGCTGGTGGTGGGCGTGGGCCAGAACGAGAACTTCCTGGCCTCGGACGCGCTGGCGCTGGCCGGCACCACCGACCAGATCATCTACTTGGAAGACGGCGACGTCGTCGACCTGCAGCTGGCTCGCGTCTGGATCGTGGACGCCAACGGCAAGGACGTGAAGCGCGAGGTGCACACGGTGCACGTGCACACGGGCGCGGCCGAACTCGGCCCCTATCGCCACTACATGCAGAAGGAAATCTTCGAGCAGCCGCGCGCCGTCGGCGACACGCTGCAGGATATCGAGTCCATCACGCCCGAACTGTTCGGCGACGACGCCTACAAGATCTTCAAGGACGTCGACTCGCTGCTGATCCTGGCGTGCGGCACCAGCTACTACGCCGGCCT
>Ga0189292_10441_pt1 | contig 12697 bp, 9 predicted proteins | sample UW1oraminimetaG_FD_130317 | JGI IMG/M metagenome (GOLD analysis project Ga0189292, IMG submission 130317) | Marine microbial communities from the Costa Rica Dome - UW179A-orange mini metaG | ecosystem: Environmental > Aquatic > Marine > Oceanic > Photic zone | place: Costa Rica: the Eastern Pacific... | reverse complement strand
TCCCCACCCACGTGCGCTACTCCGGCATCTCGCTGTCGTACCAGTTGTGCGGCGCGGTCGCCGGCGGCATGACGCCGCTGGTCGGCACCTGGTTGACCTATCACTACCCCGGACAGTGGCTGCCGCTCGCGTTCTTCTACTCGATGCTTTCAGCGATCACGCTGGTGTCGATCTGGGCGCTGGCCGGCCACAAGCGCCGCCTCGCGCTGGACGCGCCGGGCATCACCCCCGCCCCTGCCGCCTGACTCGCCGCTCTTCCCTTCTTTCAGGAACCCCCATGACACAGACCACCACCCCGCCCGCCCTCTCCGAGGAGCAGACCCGCCGGATCCTGCAGGCCGTCGACGCGCATTTCGACGCCCAGCTGGCCTTCACCCAGGATCTCGTGCGCTTTCCTTCGCTGCGGGAACAGGAACATACCGCGCAGGACTTCCTCTACGAGGCGATGCGCGCGCGCGGCTTCGCGATGGACCGCTGGAAGATCGACGTCAAGGACATCGAGTCCCACCCCGGCTTCGGCCCGGTGACCGTCTCGTACGAAAACGCCTTCAATGTCGTCGGCACCTATCGTCCCGCGCAGCAGCAGGGCCGTTCGCTCATCCTGAACGGGCATATCGACGTGGTGCCCACCGGCCCCGTGGACATGTGGACCCGCTCGCCGTGGGATCCGGCGATCATCGACGGCTGGATGTATGGCCGCGGCGCGGCCGACATGAAGGCGGGCCTGGCCGCCAACCTGTATGCCTACGACGCCGTGCGCGCCGCCGGCTATGAACCCGCCGCCCCGATCTACTTCCAGTCGGTGGTCGAAGAGGAATGCACCGGCAACGGCGCCCTGGCCGCCTTGCTGCGCGGCTACCAGGCCGACGCCGTGATCATTCCGGAGCCGGAAGAAAACATGCTGGTCCGAGCCAACGTCGGCGTCCTGTGGTTCAAGGTCCGCGTGCAGGGTCATCCCACGCATACCCGCGAGATGGCCAACGGCTTCAACGCCATCGACGCCGCCTACGCCGCCATCGAAGCGCTGCGCGGGATCGAGGCGAAATGGAACGCGGAACACCACTGCCACCGTCATTTCGAACACCTCGACCATCCGATCAACTTCAATATCGGCAAGATCGAGGGCGGCGACTGGCCGTCGACGGTACCGCCCTGGTGTGAATTCGACGTGCGCGCGGCGATCTATCCGGGCACCACCGCGGATGAGGCCCGCGCCCAGATCGACGCCTGCCTGCGCGACGCCGTCGCCGACCCGCGGCTTGGCGGCACGCCGCCCCAGGTCACCTACACCGGCTTCTATGCCGAGGGCTACGTGCTCGAAGAAGGCAGCGATGCCGAAAACACGCTGCGCGAATGCCACCAGCAGGCCTTCAAGAGCGACCTCGAAAGCTTCACGACTCCGGGCTATCTCGACGCCCGCGTCTTCGTGATCTATGGCGACATGCCGACGCTGGTCTATGGTCCGAAGTCGCTCGACATCCATGGCTTTGACGAACGCGTCCATCTCGAATCGCTGCGGCTGATCACCAAGACCATCGCGCTTTTCATTGCCCAATGGTGCGGCATCAGCGCAACGCAGGCCAAGGCCGGCTGAGTCAGGGGCCGGCCGGTTCAACGCCCCTGCCAGTAGCGACGCTGCCGCGCGCGCTGCGCCCACACCGACAGGCCGCCGGCGCGCGACTCGGCCAGCACCGCCCCATCGCGGTCGCTGCGCCAGAAGACCGCGCCGGCGCGAAGCCAGCGCCGCTCCACCGCCGGCGCCGGATGTCCGAAGCGGTTCAGATAGCCGCACTGCGCAATCGCGTGGCCGGCGTGCGAGGCCGCCACCAGTTCCCGCCCGGATGACCACGCCGACCCGTGATGCGGCGCCAGCACGATATCGGTCGGCGGCAGGCCCAGCGCGGCCAGCTCGCGCTCCTGCGCCACGCCGATGTCGCCCGTCAGCAGCAGCGAATGGGCGCGGCCCTCGATGCGCAGCACGCAGCTGTTGGCATTGCGGTCGCCCCCGCGCACCTCGGCGCCCGGCGCGGGATGCAGAAAGGTGAAGGTCACGCCGTCGACGCGCCAGCTGTCGCCGCGCTCGCAGCGCAGCATCCGCGCAGGCGGGACATAGGCCGTCCCCGCGTCCGGCGGATGATCCGCCCCGGCGTCCGCCGACGCGCTCGCGGACCGCCCAGCGCCGGTCCCGGCCTCCGCGCGCGGCTCGGGCCACAACCTGGCATCGCGCCGCAGCCATGCCGCCACATCGAACGACGCATAGCTGCGCGCCACCGGCACCGCCGCCAGCACCGAGCGCGTGCCGCCCACGTGGTCCAGGTCCGCGTGCGACAGCACCAGCACATCCAGCTGACCGATGCCGCGCGCCTGCAGCTGCGGCGCGATCACCCGCTCGCCCGCGTCGCCGCCACCGAAATGGCGCGGACCGGCGTCGAACAGCAAGGCCTGGCTCGCGGTCTCCACCAGGATCGCGCTGCCCTGCCCGATATCCATCGCGCTCATGCGCCAGTCGCCCGGCTCGGGCCGCGCCGGCCGCCAGCACAGGAGCGGCAACATGCACAGCCAGCCCAGGCGCCGCGCCGGCCAGCCCTGTGCCTGCAAGGCCCACACCATGCCCGCCAGCGCCCACAGCAGCCATGGCCACGGCGCCGCCGCCACCGTGAAGCTGGCCCAGTCCGCATTGCCCACCCAGGCCACCACCGTCATCGCCAGGTCGAACACCCACGCGCCCGCCTGCCCCGCCACCGCGGCCACGCCGGCCGTGGCCGGCGCCGCGGAGAACATGGCGCACAGCAGCGCCAGCGGCGTGACCAGGAACGTCACCGCCGGAATCGCCACCGCGTTGGCCAGCGGCGACCCAAGCGACACCTGGTGCACCAGGAACGCCAGCAACGGCGTCAAGCCCAGCGTCACCGTCAGCTGCAAGCGCGCGGCCTGCGACAGGGTCGCGCGCCAGCGCTGCCGCCATCCGGCATCCGCGTCGCGCGGCGCCTGCGCCACGCGCAGCAGGATCGCCACCGCGCCGAACGAGAGCCAGAAGCCCGCCGCCATCGGCGCCCACGGATCCAGCATCACCACCGCCGCGGCGGCAAACGCCAGCACCCGCCCCGCCGATATGCGCAGGCGCGACCAGCCCGCCGCCAACACCACCAGCAACATGAAGAACGTGCGCCGCGACGGCACGCCCCAACCCGCCAACAGGCAATACGCCAGCCCCACGACCATCGCCGCGGCGCCGCCGGCAATGCGCGCCGGCACCCGCTCGGCCAGGCTGCCACCGCGCCAGCGCGCGCGCCGCCACGCCGCCGCCAGCAGCCAGCCCGCCAGGCCCGCGATCGACGTCACATGCATGCCGCTGATGGACACCAGATGGGTGATGCCGCTGCGATTGAACAGGCGCCAGTCGTCGCGCGCCACGCCAGCCTGGTCGCCGATCGCCAACGCGATCAGCACCGGCGCGTAGCGATGCGCGCCCAGGGCGCGCCGCATGCCTGCGCGCACCCGATACCGGGCCCGCTCGATGGCGACACCGGCTGACGCCCAGGGCTGGTCTTCCAGCAAGCGCGGCTGGCCTCGCACCGTGCCCGTGGCGCGCAGGCCACGCGCGAACAGGCGCGCCTCGCCATCCGGCGCGTCGGGATTGAGCGGCGCATGCGGCCGGCGCAGCACCAGCGCCATGCGCCACACCTGGCCCGGCGCCACCGCCGGCAGCCCCGGCTGCGCGCCGGGCGGCGCCAACCACGACACCAGGATGCGCCGCGGAATGCCGGAACGCGCCGGCCCGACCTGCTCGCCCACGAAACGCACGCCGCCCGCGTCATCGTCGGGCAGCTCGGCCACGCGCAACGCCAGCCGCGCGACGGCGTTCTGGTGCAGGTCGGCCAATGCGTCGTCCAGCCGCCATTGCGCCTGTATCGCGGCGTTGACGGCGCCCGCCAGCAGCCCCGCGACCAGGCAGGCCAGCATCCCCGCCAGCCGGCCGCGCCAACGCCGTAGAGCCAACGGCAACACAACGCAGGCCGCCCCGGCCGACAGATAGAACCCCGCCCCCGGCAGCGCCGCGAGTGTCTGCACCGCCCCCGCGCCCGCCACGATGGCCAGGCAGAATATGCGCCCCTTGATATCCGTCTCCCGAGAAACGGATCAGCGTAGGGCGACAGGCGCTCAGGCGGTCGGTGTGTGAAGGGATTTGCCCACCTCGGGAAACCGTCGGTGTCCCATCCAGCCATCACTCCCCTCGCGCCGCCGCCCCCAACCCCCGCACTTCCGCCAGCGCCGCCCCCACCCCGCCTGCCGCCAGCACCTCGACCAGCCGGGTCCCCACCGCCACCAGATCCGCATGGCGCCCGACCGCCTTCAATTGTTCGGCGGTCCGCACGCCGAAGCCCGCGGCAATCGGTAGGGAGGTCTTCGCGCGGATCCGTTCCAGCGCACCGGAGATCACGGTGTCCGAAGGCAGCGCCGCGCCCGTCGTCCCCGCCAGCATCACGTGGTACACGAACCCGCTGGCGCCTTCCAGCACCCTCTCCAGGCGCGCTTCCGTGGTCGTCGGCGCGGTCATCTTGATGATGGCGATGCCGTGGCGCCGCGCCAGCCGTTCAATGCCGGCGGCATGCTCGGGCGACAGATCCACCACGATCAGCCCGTCGACGCCGGCCCAGGCCGCGTCGGCCATGAAGCTGGCCGCTTCATAGCGCAGCAGCGGGTTCAGATAGCCCATCAGCACGACCGGCGTGCGCTCGTCCTCCTCGCGGAAAGCGGCGACCAGGTCGAGCGTGCGACGCAAGGTCTGCCCCGCCTTCAGTGCGCGCGCATTGGCCTGTTGCAGCACGGGCCCGTCGGCGATCGGGTCGCTGAACGGCATGCCCAGTTCGATCACGTCGGCCCCGGCGGCGGGCAGGCCTTTCAGCAAGGCGAGACAGTGATCGTAGGACGGGTCGCCCGCCGTGAAATAGGCGGCCAGGCCCGGCCGGCCGGCGGCGCGCAACGCCGCCAAAGTCTGTTCGATACGGCTCATGCGGCGTCTCCGGTGAATTGCAGGACCGAATTCAAGTCCTTGTCGCCGCGCCCGCTCAGGCAGACCACCAGCGCCTGCTCGCGGTCCATGCGCGGCGCGAGTTGCCTGGCGTAGGCCAGGGCATGGGCGCTTTCCAGCGCGGGGATGATGCCCTGCCGGCGCGTCAGCCACAGAAAGGCGTCGACCGCCTCGGCATCGGTGACCGATTCGTAGACGACCCGCCCGGTATCGTGCAGCAGCGCGTGTTCCGGGCCGACGCCCGGGTAGTCGAGACCGGCCGAGATCGAATGCGCGTTCTGGATCTGGCCGTCCGCGTCCTGCAGGAAGTAGCTGCGGCAGCCATGCAGAACGCCGGGGGATCCCTCGCCGATGCTGGCCGCGTGCTCGGCGGTCTGCGTGCCGCGCCCGGCCGCCTCGATGCCGAACAGCCGCACGCCGGCGTCGTTCAGGAACGGATAGAAGAAGCCGATGGCGTTGGAGCCGCCGCCCACGCAGGCGACCATCGCGTCCGGCAGCCGTCCGGTCTTCGCGAGGATCTGCGCGCGCGTTTCCTCGCCGATGACTTTCTGCAGTTCGCGCACCAGCCAGGGATAGGGATGCGGCCCGGCTCCGGTGCCCAGCAGGTAATAGGTGTCGTCCGGATGCGCGATCCAGTCGCGGATGGCGGCGTTCATCGCGTCCTTCAGCGTGGCGCTGCCGTCCGGCACCGGCCGGACCTGGGCGCCCAGCATCTCCATGCGCGCCACGTTGGAGGACTGCCGCGCCACGTCGACGGCGCCCATGTAGACGACGCATTCCAGGCCGAACAAGGCGCACACCGTGGCGGTGGCCACCCCGTGCTGCCCGGCGCCGGTCTCGGCGATGACGCGGCGCTTGCCCATGCGCCGCGCCAGCAACGCCTGGCCCAGGCAATTGTTGATCTTGTGGGCGCCGGTGTGATTCAGGTCCTCGCGCTTGAGGAAGATGCGCGCGCCGCCCAGTTCCTCGCTGAGCGCCTGGGCATGCAGCAGCGGGCTCGGGCGTCCCACGTAGTCGGCCAGCATGGCGCGGTATTCGGCCCAGAAGGCGGGGTCCTCGCGCACCGCGCGGAAGGTGTGTTCCAGCGCATCGAGCGCGGGCGCCAGCGTCTCGGGCATGTAGCGGCCGCCATAACGGCCGAACTGCCCGGCGGCATCGGGGTATTCAGGATGGGGGATAAAAGACATGGTTTCAGGCCTTCGGGAACATGACAACCATGGTATCCAGACAAAACATCCAGATAAATCATAGATTTCTTGCTCATCGGTATCAGATTTTCTAATATCAACGGCATGAGAAACCTGCCTCCCATGAACTCGCTGCGCGTCTTCGACAGCGCCGCCCGCCACCTGAACCTGTCGCTCGCGGCGCAAGAGCTGGGCGTGTCGCACAGCGCGGTCAGCCAGCAGGTCCGGCAGCTCGAGACCTGGCTCGGCGGCAAGCTGTTCGAGCGGCATTCGGAGGGCGTGCGGCTGACCGCGGCGGGCCAGGATCTGCACCGCGTCTGCCTGCCGGCGTTCGACATGCTCGAACAGCGCCTGGCCGAATTGCTCGGCCGCTCGGCATCGACCGAGGTGGTGATCGGCGCGCCGGCCAGCCTGTTGTCCAACTGGATCATTCCGCGGCTCGAGCACTTCGAGCGCGCCCATCCCGGCGTCCAGGTGCGCCTGCAGACGGCGGCCGACATCGCGTTGCTGGAGCGGCGCGTGGTCGATGTGCTGATCGTGGCCGACGAGCACCGTTCGCCGGACATCGAGGCGGTGCCGCTGTTCCAGGAAAGCATCGGGCCGGTCTGCGCGCCGGCGCTGGCCGGGCGGATCCGGCGGCCGGCCGACGTGCTGGGCTCGCCATTGCTGCATGCCGCGGCGCGCCCCGCCGCCTGGGAACACTGGGCGCAGGCCAGCGGCGTGACGCTCGGCGCGCAGCAGCCCAGGCGCCAGTTCGACCAGCTCGGTCACATGCTCGAAGCCGCCGTGGCGGGCCTGGGCATCGGCATCGCGCCCCGCGAACTGGCGCAGGCCGATATCCGGGCCGGCCGGCTGGCCGCCCCCCTCGGCTTCCAGGACACGGGCGGCCGGTTCAGCCTCTATGCGCGCACCGATGCCAGGGAAGTCGTGGACGATTTCAAGCGCTGGTTGAAGGCGCAGGCGCAGCCCGATGCCGCGCGGGTGGGATAGGGCATGGACCCGTCATCGTCCAGGCGCCGCGGACGCCAGGGGCCTGACTGGCGGCTGCGCATGTTGCAAGGCCTGCCACAGATCGTAATTCGCCTGCATCGCCACCCATGCCTGCGCGGTACCCGCCCCGGCTTGCTCCAGCCGGACAGCGAGGTCCGGGCTGATGCCCGCCTTGCCATTGAGCACCCGGGACAGGGCCACCCGTGACATCGCCAGCCGATCGGCGGCTTCCGTCACGGACAGCCCCAAGGCGGCGATGACATCTTCCCGAAGGACTTCGCCCGGATGCGGAGGGTTATGCATCATGATCTCCATTGCAGGACCCCATGCTCGGCATGGGCGGTAACGTCGTCAACAGAGACACACCGTTTATCGGCTTTGGGAGCGGTCTTGAGTCCCCAAAGCGGCTTATCGGGCGGCCGGTTCGGCCTCTATGCCCGGATCGACGCCACGGCGACGCGCCGACCAGACGCTCGCCGCGTCGGATGAATCCGGGATTCGAGCGCGCGGCGAGACGGCCGGCGGGGGATCGGCTTAGCATTTTTAGAATGATCTATCCCTCTACGGATAAACAAAGCCGCGCCCGTTCGGCGCAAACCGGCCCACCCAGTGTGGGCCGCGTGCCATCATCGACCCCACATCGCTCGGCGCCCTGACTCGTCACGCACCACGCCGTCCACGACGGCTCGAATCAACCCGCGCCATTCCCGCAGCACGACAGCCCGGATACCGCTGACAGCCGCCACATTGGCCGGGCTGGCAACCTCGCATTGGAGAACCTCATGCCCTCGATCAGAAACCAGTCCCTGTCGTTACGGGCGCGCACCAACCTGGGCAAGTCGGAATCCGCGCAGGCCGTGGCCACGGAGCGGCTGTCGTCCGGCCTGCGCATCAACCATGCCGCGGACGATGCCGCCGGCGAATCCATCGCCAATCATTTCACCGCCCAGATCCGCGCGCAGCACCAGGCGGCGCGCAACGCCAATGACGGCATCTCGCTGGCGCAGACCATCGAGGGCGCGCTGGGCGAGATGGGCCACAGCCTGCAACGCATCCGCGAACTCGCCGTGCAGGCGCAGAATTCCACCAACTCGATCGGCGACCTGGAATCCATCCAGGCCGAGATCGACCAGCATCTCGGTGAAATCGAGCGGATTTCGCACCAGACCCGCTTCAACAGCCTCGACGTGCTGGCCCAGGACGCCAATCTGTCCATCCAGGTCGGCGCCCACGATGGCGACACGCTCAGCCTCAACACCAGGCTCGTCAATCCCAAGACCTTGAGCCTGGACCAGATCGACGTGGTCCATGATCCGCGCCTGGGCAGCGCCGTCGACAGGACGGTGATCGACACCCAGTCCGAGCCCGCGCCGATCGCCCCGCCACCGGCGGTCGCGCCGCCGCCCGCGATAGCGCCCCCCACCACCACCGCCGTCCTGAGCATCAGGAATGGCGCCACCGTCCTCACAATGTTCGACGCCTATCTCCTGAGCTACCAGTTCAACGGCACGACGCAATACCTCGTCCAGGAAATCCACGGCGGCATTGCCCGCAACGAGTACCGCATTCCCACCTTGCCCGCGCCCGTGGGGGGCGTCGTGGACATCGACATCAGCATCCAGCCGCGCCTGGACAGAACCATCCTGAGCGCCGCGGAAACGGCGGCGATCGCCCGCAGCGTGCCCACGTTGGTCGGCCACACCTTTCCGGTTCCGGTCGCCCCCCCTGCCGTGCCGGCCCCCACGCCCACGCCGCCCGTGGTCGCGCCTCCCACGGCCCCCCCGCCTGCCGCCGATATCGTCAAGAAAGACACGCCCATCCGACTGTTCGATTTTCTCCAGAGCCTCGCGCCGGTGCCCGCCGCCGACGATGGCCGGCCCCTGTTCGACCAGGACAGCAAGGTGCACTACCTGACCGACGCCACCGGCAACGCCAACGGCGAATACGTCATCAGCGGCAGCGATGGCAATTTCTACGACATCAGCATTTCGTCCACCGGTGAGGTGTCCTTCAAGCCGAAACACGCGCCGCCCACCGTGAACCTCAAGGTCGTGCCCATGAAGCGGGTGACCCACGCCCTGGGCCAGGTCGACAGCCTGCGCGGCGAGCTGGGCGCGATGCAGCACCGCCTGGGCTCGGTCATCACCAACCTCAACCACACCGCCGATATCCTCGGCCAGGCCCGCAGCCGCATCGAGGACGCGGACTACGCCGTCGAAACCTCCAACCTGACGCGCCAGCAGATCCTGCAGCAAGCCAGCAAGGTCGCCTTGACGCAAGCCAATCAGTTGGCGCAGAACGTGTTGGCGTTGTTGAAGGAGGATTGACGCGCCACGGGTCGTGACCAGAACGCGGCAGCGATCTGACGAGCGACTTCGGCGCCTCACATCCAGTTCTTGCGCTTTGAAAGCTGCCCGACCCCTGGGTTGAACTGATTGCAAGGATCCAGGGCGCGGTAGAAATTCCGAAGCTCGGGGCCGGCGCGATACAGATGTCCAACGTTGTGTTCGGCCGGATACTGCGCGCCACGGGCGTCCAGCAGCTTCCACATGCGGTGCTCCAGCGCCAGGCAATCCACGCCCTTTCTCACGATGTAGTCCTGATGGAAGACATGGCAAAGAAAGTGTCCGTAATAGAGCTTGGCCACCATGGCGGTCTCCATGTCCTCGGGCAGAACCTCCAGCCAGTCCCGGTCATTGCGCTTCAGGGCGATATCCAGCGCGACGATATCCTCCACCGCATCCGGATGCATGGCGCGGTAGCGCACGGCGGCGCCGGCCGCCGCGAATCTCAGCAGGAAGGCGGATGCGCCTTCTTCCGGGGAGCACAGGAAGCAGGCGCCCGTGGCCTGGTTGAAATAGGAATCCAGGAAAACCTGAAGCGGCTCCTTCAGCTTTCTCGACACCTTGATCATCAGATAGTGTTCATACCGGGCGCGAAAGTCGCGCAGGCGAGCGGGCAGATGATCGCCACAGCGTTCGCTGAAGAACTGCAACAGCCGGTCGCTCATGTTCCTGGGGAAGAACGGGAATCTCGCGCAGAAATTGTCCACGCGCGCTTTCAACGCGAAAAAGGCGGGAAGCCTTGCGGTGCCCAGTCTGCGGATAGCCAGGAAAGTGTCCTTGCCGTAGACGTCGGCGATATCGAACGCATCCCTGTGCATGTACTCCCCCGCGATGGGCAGCGCCGGCAAGGCCGTCAGAAGGTATCGTCGAATATCCGTCAGTTCCGCCGGATCATTCGTCCCGATGTAGAAAACGTCGGTCTGCGTTTCCGCCGGAAACGTGTCCAGGCGCACGGCAAAGAGAATCAGCTTGCCGGCGCTCCCGGAAGCCTCGTACAGCCGTTTCGGGTCCGCGTTGAACCGCGCGGGCGAGTCCGCGTCGACGTCGCGGACGTGCCGCGCATAATCCTGATCCGACCCGCGTCCGCCATCGCGGATGTCATCAGGACGGTAGGTGCCGTCATCCAGACACCGCAGGATCTCCTCGGGGGATTCTCCCAACGAGATGCCCAGGTGGTTGACCAGGGATAGTTTGCCGTCCTGCCCCAATTGCGCAAACACGGCCATCTCGGTAAAGGCGGGGCCACGCTGCACCAATGATCCACCGGAGTTATTGCAGATCCCTCCGAATACCGAAGCGCCAATGCATGAAGACCCGATGACGGAGTGCGGTTCGCGTCCCAGCGGTTTGAGCGCTTTCTCCAGCTGGTCCAAGGTGGCGCCGGGAAAGCAGATCACCTGATGCCCGTCACGGATCAGCTGTATCTTCTTCATGCGCAACGTGCTGATGATCACGATCTCCCGATCGTAGTCATCGCCGTCCGGCGTCGACCCTCCGGTCAAGCCGGTATTGGCCGCCTGCATGATCACGATCTTGCCGTGCGCCACGCATGCCTGGACCAATCGCCATTGCTCCAGAAGGCTGCCCGGCCGCGCAACCGCGATCGCCGATCCGAAGCCGAAGCGGAATCCTGTACGGAACCGTTGGGTATGCTGCGGGTCGGTCAGGACATGGGCCGTGCCGACGATGCCGCGCAATTCGTCGAGCAGGCGCTGGTTATCAGGATTCATGCAGGTCCTTGGAAAGAAACTGTGGGAACGACTTGCGGACGAAACCGTCCTATATGCCCGAATCCGCACCCCGGCTGCGTTGCGCGCCGGATTCGACCTCTTCACGCTTCGCGCATCAGTCAGCCACCAGATACGCCTGCCCACCCGGTTTCAAATAGGGTTGCAGCGCCTTGAACGGCACGCTGCCGTGGGTGCCCAGGCAAGCGCCCGAGGCATGGCCCACGCCCGACACCGACAGGCTCAGCGCGCCCGGCGTCACGGCGCCCAGGGCCAGGTACTGCGGCCACAGATCGGCGCAGTCTTCCAGGTTGGGGCGCTGGTCGGCCTGGCTTTCGGGCGGGCCGGCCTTGACCACCTGGTCCACCAGCCCCAGCAATGCCGCGCTCGGTTCGCGGCCGACGCTGCGCTTGCCCGGCACGTAGGCGTCGAACACGCGGTTCCAGTCCAGGTACTCGCCGCGCAACAGGTCGAAGGTGTACGGCTCGAAATGATTGGCCGGATGGGCGCCGCCGCAATCCAGGCTGCCCGCCTCCGTCACGGTCATCAGTGCGCGCGACAGCCAGGTGACGTTGATGTTCTCGTCGTCGAACCCGCCCAGCGTGCCGCCGGCCTCGCTCTGGCTGGTGTAGGCAAACGCCATGCACTCCAGCGCGCCCAGGCTCTTGCGCCAGTGGCGTTGTTCCAGCAGATCGTTGACGCGCCGCATGACCTGCGGATCGGGATGGCGGCTCAACCGCGGATACGCGAACTGGGTGCGCGGGTCCACCCACATGCGGTAGGCCACCGCGCCCGCGCCGATTTCCTTGCCCACCGGCTTGGCGTGGCCCGCCAGCTTCAGCGTTTCGTAGGGCGCGCGCTTGGCGTCGATGCCGGCCTTCAGGTCGACATCGCCCAGGTCGACCTGCTCGGCCCGCGCGCGGGCGCGGTCGCGTTCGAGCTGCTCGGTGTCGTAATGCGCAACCGGCCGCAGATCGAAGCGGCGCTGCTTGCCGGTGCGCGTGTCGGTCCATTGTCCGTGATAACCCTTGGCGTCACGCGTGCCTTGCCAGCTGGCCGCGCGGTCGGCCGCGTCGATCGTGGCCTTGTCCGAGGCGGGCGGCCGCGCCGGGTGCGGCTTGGGCTCGTACAGGACGTCGCCCGTGCCGCGCAGGGGAATGTCGACGCCGCTCCTGGGATAGAAGTAGCGCCCGCTCACGACCCCGTTGGCGCCGGCCGCGTCGTCCAGTTCCAGCACCACTTCACCGGCCCCTTGCAGGGTGCCCTGGTAGACGGTGCGCGGGGTGGCGCCGGCATTGAACGCGGCCAGCGACAGCATGGCGAGGATCAGCGCAGCCGGCGCGCAACGGAGATGGCGGGCGGGTGTCGAGGACATCGGGCAAGGCCTGCAAAAGTGGGCGTGGAGCTGACTATACC
>Ga0189292_10439_pt1 | contig 12761 bp, 9 predicted proteins | sample UW1oraminimetaG_FD_130317 | JGI IMG/M metagenome (GOLD analysis project Ga0189292, IMG submission 130317) | Marine microbial communities from the Costa Rica Dome - UW179A-orange mini metaG | ecosystem: Environmental > Aquatic > Marine > Oceanic > Photic zone | place: Costa Rica: the Eastern Pacific... | reverse complement strand
CTGGAGCGGGAAACGAGACTCGAACTCGCGACCCCGACCTTGGCAAGGTCGTGCTCTACCAACTGAGCTATTCCCGCATGTCTTGTTGACGGGCGCCATTCTATACGATCGAATGCTGCCGTCAACCCTTTGATTAAAAAAGTTTTTATTTCTTTTCGGTAGGACTCAAGTGCGGCCAGGCGGCCATCAGGTAATTGATCATCGACCACAGCGTCAGACCCGCAGCGACGATCAACAGCGCATAGCCCATGCCGACCCAGACCGTCGGTTGTGGCGGGTTAGCCAGCAGCACCACCAGTGCGACCATCTGCGCGGCAGTCTTCCACTTGCCCAGATTCGACACTGCCACTTGCGCTCGGGCACCCAGCTCCGCCATCCACTCGCGCAATGCGGAAACCACGATTTCGCGACCGATGATGATGGCCGCCGGCAACGTCAGCCAGAGATTCCCATGCTCTTCAACCAGTAGCACCAACGCTACGGCCACCATCAGCTTGTCCGCAACTGGGTCGAGAAACGCACCGAATGGCGTGCTCTGCTCCAAGCGCCGCGCCAGGTAGCCATCGAGCCAGTCAGTCAGCGCTGCCACGGTGAATACCGCGCTTGCGGCCAGATAGCTCCAGTAAAAAGGGAGATAGAAAAGCAAAATGAAGATGGGTATCAGCAGCACGCGTAGAACGGTGAGCAGGTTCGGGATATTCATCGGTACCACTGATCGGCGGAATTCGGGGACAGTTTACTCACTGTGTAGAGCCGCATAAATCGACTCAGCGAGCTTTTTGCTGATGCCGGGAGCCTTGGCGATCTCGTCGAGGCTGGCTCTGCACAGTTCCTGAAGACCGCCAAAATGCGTAAGCAGTTCGCGCCGGCGCTTCGGGCCGATGCCTGGGACACCCTCCAGCGTCGATGTTCGCCGCGTTTTCCCGCGTCGGGCGCGGTGACCGGTAATGGCGAACCGGTGAGCCTCATCGCGTACTTGCTGGATGAGGTGCAGTGCCGGTGAGTCTGCTGGAAGCGTGAACTCGTGGGCCGCATCATTGAGGTAGAGTGTTTCAAGTCCTGGCTTGCGGGTCACGCCCTTGGCCACCCCGAGCAGGATCAATTCCGGCACGGCCAGCTCTTCGAGCACCTCGCGTGCCATGTTGAGCTGACCTTTGCCGCCATCGACCAGCAATATATCCGGTAGTTTGCCCTCCCCTTCGGCCGCCTTGCGAAAACGTCGGGACAGCGCCTGATGCATCGCCGCATAGTCATCACCTGCGGTGACGCCCTCGATGTTGTAGCGTCGGTAGTCGGATTTCAGCGGGCCCTCCGGGCCAAAGACAACGCAGGACGCCACTGTTGCCTCACCGCTGGAATGGCTGATATCGAAGCACTCCAGGCGCATTGGCGGCTCATCGAGGTCCAGTGCTTCAGCCAGTGCCTCGAAGCGTGCGGACAGATGCTGACGATTGGCCAGGCGTGCGGACATCGCCTGTTCGGCGTTGGTCAGCGCCAGCTGCTGCCAGCGAGCACGCGTACCACGCACGCGGTGAGTAATCGTCAGATCGAAACTGCGCAATTCAGCGATGGCGTTGATCAACGTAGGGAAGTCTTCGTGCACAGCGTTTACGATCAACTCCCCCGGCAAATCGCGTTCGGTAGCGCCGAGGTAATATTGCTCAAGAAACGCCTGCAACACCTCGCTGACGCTTTCCTCTATCGCCACTTGCGGGAAGAAGTTCTTGCTCCCCAGCACGCGACCGCCCCGTACGGTGATCAGATGCACGCAGGCCCCGCCAGGGCTCACCACCGCCGCAACGATATCCACGTCACCGGTGCCGCCTTCCATGCTTTGTTGATCCTGAACCCGGCGCAGAATGGCCATTTGATCGCGGATTTCGGCGGCGCGCTCGAAGTCGAGGCTTGCCGCCGCTTTTTCCATATTGCGCGAGAGTTCTTCAGACAGTGCATTGCTGCGGCCTTCGAGGAACATCACCGAATGGCGTACATCTTCGGCGTACTCGACTGGGTCAACCAGCTTTACGCAAGGCGCCTTACAGCGCTTGATCTGGTACTGCAGGCAGGGCCGCGTGCGGTTGCGGTAGTAGCTGTCTTCGCATTGGCGCACGAAGAATGCCTTCTGCAGCAGGCTCAGGCTTTCGCGGATAGCTCCGGCGCTCGGATAGGGGCCGAAGTAGCGTCCGGGCTCCTTCTTCGCGCCACGATGAATGCTCAATCGTGGAAATTCACCGGCTGACAGGAATACATAGGGGTAGGACTTATCGTCTCGCAGCAGAATGTTGTAAGGCGGCCGCCATTGCTTGATCAGGGTCTGCTCTAGCAGCAGCGCTTCGGTCTCGTTCGCAGTGATCGTGGTTTCGACCTGGGCGATCTTGGCCACCAGGGCGGCGGTCTTCGGTGCCTGCCCCGTCTTGCGGAAATAGCTGGCCAGACGCTTCTTGAGATTCTTGGCCTTGCCGACGTAAAGCAGCTTGGTTTGTGCATCGAACATGCGATACACGCCTGGACGGCCGCTGCAGGCCGCCAGGAACGCAGATGAGTCGAAAGTTTCTGTCATTAGTTGACGGTGTCGACCATCCCGTGGCGAACCGCCAGCAGGGCAAGCTCGACATCACTGGTAATCGACAGCTTTTCAAAGATGCGGTAACGGTAGGTGTTGACCGTTTTCGGTGACAGACAGAGCTTGTCGGAGATGCTCTGTACTTTCTGGCAGTTGGCAATCATCAGCGCGATCTGGATTTCCCGCTCGGAGAGCAAGTCGAACGGTGATTCGCTGAGCTGCGGCTGGAAAGATTTAAGCGCCAGCTGCTGGGCGATCTGCGGGCTGATGTAACGCTGGCCGCCAAACACCATGCGAATGGCCTGAACCATTTCTTCCAGCGCAGCACCTTTGGTCAGGTAGCCGGCTGCACCGGCTTGCAGAAGGCGAGTCGGGAAAGGGTCTTCTTCACAGATGGTCACGGCAATGACCTTCAGGTCGGGATAGCTGCGCAGCAGTTTTCGGGTCGCCTCGAGGCCACCGATGCCGGGCATCTTCACGTCCATCAGGACTACGTCGGGCTTGAGCTCCCGAGCCTTGCGAATGGCGTCTTCGCCGGAGTCCGCCTGGCCTATCACCTGCAGTCCGGAGATATCCGCCAACATGCGGCTGATGCCTGTGCGAACCAGATCGTGGTCATCGACCACCAGCACCCTAATCAAGCAGACACCTCATTGACCGTACTAAAAGCTGGCTGGCTGCTCGCTTTTTCAGGAGCGAACTCTATCAAAAAAATCATCGACCTGGCCGATCAAGACGCGGCTAACTGATCGAGATCATGACTCCGACCCGCCAACCGACGAACTGCATGCTGAACGCCGACGGATGGCCAAAGTCACAGATTTGATGGCTATTCCCTCAGGTATCCCATGCTCACATTCATCGCCGCACTGCTGCTGACGGCCACGCACGTGCTGGCTGGAAGGCTGAGCGAGCTGCACCAGTTGCCGCGCAGCCGCTGGTTATCCGCGGCCGGTGGCGTTGCCGTCGCCTACGTATTCGTTCATCTGCTCCCTGAGCTGGCTCACGGGCAGAAGGTGATGGAGGATAGCGGGTTCCACCCGTTGCGCTACCTGGAACACCACGCTTATCTGCTGGCGTTGATCGGGCTGGCCTCCTTCTATGGGTTGGAGCGGCTGATCAAGCAGCACCGCAGTGAGCGGTCTGACGGTGAACCCTCCCACGCCAGCGTGTTCTGGCTGCACATTGGTGCATTCGCGGGCTACAACGCTCTGATTGGCTATATCCTCGCCAACCGCGACCCAGGCCAGGAGCTGGAACTGATCTGGTACACCGTGGCCATGTCGCTGCACTTCATGGTCAATGACGTGGCTCTTCAGCACGACCATCAGCGTCTGTTCGCTCAACGCGGTCGCTGGATACTGGCAGGCTCTACGCTGGTCGGCTGGGCGTTCGGCGCAATCATCGAGCTGTCCGAGCTAGGCGTATCAGCAGTCACTGCGTTCATCGCCGGAGCAATCATCCTCAACGTACTCAAGGAAGAGCTGCCGTCGGAACGTAACAGCCGCTTTGGTGCGTTCCTGCTCGGGTCGCTCGGCTACTCGTTCCTTCTATTGTTGATGTAGCCGGCGCGACCCCATGGCTCATTCCTTTGGCCTGCGCATCAATCGATAAGCTGCCGGGATCACGAACAGCGACAGCAGCGGCGCGCTCAGCATACCGCCGACCATCGGTGCGGCTATGCGGCTCATCACCTCGCTGCCAGTACCTGCGCCCAGCAGGATCGGCAATAGACCGGCGACAATCACAGCAACAGTCATCGCCTTGGGGCGTACCCGTTGCACGGCGCCTTCGCGGATAGCGTCGCACAGCGCTGCTTCGTCACTCCGCCCGTCACGCAGCTGCTCGGCCCAGGCGTTCTTCAAATAGAGCAACATGATTACGCCGAACTCCGCAGCGACACCTGCCAGCGCAATAAAGCCGACACCGGTTGCCACCGACAGGTTGTAGCCCATCAGATAGAGAAACCAGACGCCGCCAGTAAGCGCGAACGGCAGTGTCAGCATGATCAGTACGGCTTCGTCCAATCGGCTGAAAGTCAGATAGAGCAGGACGAAAATGATCAGCAGCGTGGCAGGTACCACCAGCTTGAGTCGCTCGTTGGCACGTTCGAGAAATTCGAATTGGCCCGAATACGCCAGGCTCATCCCCGCCAGCAATGTGACATCGGCACTGACCGCCTTGCGCAGATCAGCCACCACAGAGGCGATATCGCGGCCGCGCACGTCGACATAGACCCAGCCGGCCAGCCGCGCATTCTCGCTGCGCAGCATCGGCGGGCCGTCGCTGACGCGCACCCGCGCGACGCTGCCCAGAGTAATCTGGCTACCCTGTGGCGTGAGGATCGGCAGCCGTTCCAGCGCCTGTGGCGTATCGCGCCATTCGCGTGGGTAACGCACGCTGATGGGGTAACGTGCCAGACCCTCGACGGTTTCACCTACGGTTTCGCCGCCGATGGCGCTGGAGACGATCGACTGGACATCGGCAATGTTCAGCCCATAGCGTGCGGCATCCTGACGATTGATATCGATATCGATATAACGTCCGCCGACGAGGCGCTCGGCCAGCGCCGAGCTAACGCCGGGAACCTTTTTCGCGACGGCCTCGACCTGCTGGCTGATGCGGTCGATCTCCTCCAGATTGGCGCCGGCTATTTTCACTCCGATCGGGCTCTTGATGCCCGTGGCCAGCATGTCGATGCGATTGCGGATCGGCGGAATCCAGATATTGGTCAGCCCCGGGACCTGCACAGCCCGGTCCAGCTCGTCGACCAGTTTTTCCGGCGTCATGCCGGCGCGCCATTGCTCACGCGGCTTGAAGCGAATGGTGGTTTCGAACATTTCCAGCGGCGCTGGATCGGTAGCCGACTCGGCACGCCCGGCTTTGCCGAATACTGTTTCGACTTCTGGAACCGTGCGGATCATGCGATCGGTTTGCTGCAATAGCTGAGCCGCTTTCTGCGCAGACAGCCCCGGCAGTGCCGATGGCATATAGAGCAGATCGCCCTCATCCATCGGCGGCAGGAACTCGCCGCCCAGACGCGACATCGGCCACAGCGTGGTAGCCAGGATCAAAACGGCTACGGCAATGGTTGATTTCGGGTGATCCAGCACTGCATTAAGCGCAGGGCGATAGACCCGTATCAACCCGCGGTTGAGCGGATTGCGTGCCTCGTCCGGCAGCTTGCCCCGAATCCAGTAGCCCATCAGCACCGGTACCAGGGTCACTGAAAGCCCGGCAGCGGCGGCCATGGCATAGGTCTTGGTAAAGGCCAGCGGGCCGAACAGGCGACCTTCCTGCGCTTCGAGGGTGAACACCGGAATGAACGACAGCGTGATGATCAGCAGGCAGAAGAACAGGGCTGGTCCCACCTCCTCCGCCGCGCTGGTCATGACTCGCCAGTGCTCTTCACCCTCCAGTGCCTTGCCGGGGTTGGCGTGGCGCCAGGCCTCAGCCTTCTTGTGGGCGTTCTCGATCATCACCACCGCGGCGTCGACCATTGCACCGATGGCGATGGCAATACCGCCGAGCGACATGATGTTGGCGTTGATGCCTTGGTAACGCATAACGACGAAGGCGATGAGTATGCCGATGGGCAGCGAGACGATCGCCACAAGGGAGGACCGCAAGTGCCAGAGGAAGATGCCGCACACCAGCGCGACGACGACGAATTCCTCCAGCAGCTTGAAGCTGAGGTTCTCCACCGCGCGGTCGATCAGCTCACTGCGATCGTAGGTGGTGACGATCTCGACACCCTCAGGCAGGCTGCTTTTCAGCTCCTCGAGTTTGGCGTGCACGGCGGCCAGGGTTTCCCGCGCGTTTTTGCCGCTGCGCAGGATTACCACCCCGCCGACCGTCTCCCCTTCACCGTCGAGTTCAGCAATGCCCCGGCGCATTTCCGGGCCGAGCTGAATATGCGCCACATCGCCCAGCGTGACTGGTACGCCCCTGGCGCTGAGCTGCAGTGGAATCTGACGAAAGTCACCGAGCGTCTGCAGGTAGCCGGAGGCGCGAACCATGTACTCGGTTTCGGCCAGTTCGAGTACCGCGCCGCCGGTCTCCTGGTTGGCCATGCCGATGGCCTCGATGACCTGCGCCTGGGTGACGGCAAGGCTGGCCATCTTCAGTGGATCGAGCACGACCTGGTACTGCTTGACCATGCCACCAATGGTCGCCACCTCGGCCACGTTCGGCAGCGTGATCAGCTCGTACTTGAGGAACCAGTCCTGCAGGCTGCGCAGTTGCGCGAGGTCGTGCGTGCCGCTGCGGTCGACCAGCGCGTACTGGTAGATCCAGCCGACGCCGGTGGCATCCGGCCCAAGGGATGGCTTGGCACCGGCCGGCAGCCGGCTTTGCACCTGGCTCAGGTACTCCAGCACCCGCGAGCGCGCCCAGTACAGATCGGTGCCGTCCTCGAACAGTACGTACACGAAGCTATCGCCGAAGAACGAATAGCCGCGCACCGTCTTTGCCCCAGGCACCGAGAGCATGGTGGTGGTCAGCGGGTAGGTCACCTGATTTTCGACGATCTGTGGCGCCTGTCCCGGGTAGGGGGTACGGATGATCACCTGTACGTCGGACAGATCCGGTAGTGCGTCTATCGGTGTAGTGCGCACCGCCCAGATGCCCACGGCAGTCATCAGCAATGTCGCCAGCAACACCAGAAAGCGGTTGAGAACAGACCAGCGAATCAGGGCGGCAATCATGGCTGCTTCTCCTGAACCTTGATTTGTTCTATCAACAGCCCCTCATCGGTTTCCCGTACGGCAAAGCGAACCCGATCTTCGGGCTGGATACCCTGTAGTAACGCTGCATTGGCCACCGCAAAACTCATGGTCATGCCGGGCATCCCGAGCGTATGGAAAGGGCCGTGGGCGATCTTCACGCGGAACTCGCTCAGCGCGAGGACACGACCTTCGGACTCATGCAGCGCAAGGGTCGCCTGAACGTGGTCGTGGCTGTGCGCCGTATCGCTGGTGGCAGGCGCCGCGACGATGCCACGCAGGTTGGCTTCCGAATCCAGCAGGAATTGCCCGGACGCGACCACCTGCTGGCCTTCCTCCAGGCCACGAAGAACTGCGGTCTGGCTGTCGTTCTCGCGCCCCGTCTCGACTTCGACTGGGCGATAACGTCCGCCGGGCTCAGCCAGCATGACCAGGGTACGGCGGCCGGTGCGAATCACGGCCTCGCTGGGAATCAGCAGAACCGGCGTATTGTCGCCATCGGTCAAGCTGACCTGAGCGGTCAATCCTGGGCGCAGCAGTCCGTTCGGGTTGGGCAGCTGGACGCGTACACGCAGAGTGCGGCTTGTGGCGTTGGCTTCCGGTAGCACTGCGGTGATTTCACCCTCGACGAGCTGCCCCGGCAGCGCCGGCAACCGTGCGGTGGTTCGCTGGCCAACACGGATGCCCTGGCTTTGCGCCTCTGGCACCGCCACTTCCAGCCAGACGCTGTCCAGGCCGTTGACGCGCGCCAACGGCGCACCGGCCGCAAGCGTCATACCTTCGCGCACGTCCAGCTCCTGCAGTACGCCGGCGATAGGTGTGGAAATGGTGACAGCTGCATTGGCCTTGCCACCGCGCTCGAGCTGGCTGATGGTCGCTGCAGGCATGCCAGTCAGACGTAAACGCTGTCGTGCAGCCTCCAGAAGTGCCGGCTCGCCGATGCGCTTTAGCGCCAGGTATTCCTCCTGGGCCGCCGTCCACTCGGGAATCAGCAAGTCGGCCAGCGGTGCGCCTTTGTCCAGCAGGTCCCCCGGTGCATGCCGATACACGCGTTCGACGAAGCCCCCGGCCCGCGCCTGGACCACCGCTACATCACGCGCGTTGTACTCAAGCACGCCGACCGCTTCAACCTGGTTTGCCAGCCGGCCGCGGCTGACGCTCGCCAGGCGAACGCCAAGATTCTGCGTGACACCTGCATCGATACTGATGGCAGCGACGTCGCCGTCTTCATTGGCATAGCGTGGCACCAGGTCCATATCCATGAATGGCGACTTGCCCGGTTTATCGAAACGATGCTGCGGCACCATCGGGTCGTACCAGTACAGGACCTCAGCTTCGCGCTCGACCGTTTTTGCCGTGTGATCGTCGGCGCTGTGGCTGCCTGTGCTGGCCAGCCAGTAGCCACCACCCACCCCGATCAGCGCTGTTACGCCGAGAGTGATGCTTGCAAGAATGATCCGGCTCATTTGGCGTCTCCGTATGCGAGGTGCAGGCGTGCGGCGGCGGTGGCAACCAGACCTTCAAGGTCAATGTGTTTAAGGCGGGTTTCGATCAGCTCGTTACGCGCCGTCAGCACTGCATCCAGTTCGCCAGTCCCCGCGCGATAACCGGCCATGGCCAATTCCACTTTTTCCTGGCCAAGTGGCAGCAGTACTTTGGCGTTTCGCTCGTGCGCCCGCTGCAGACGGTCCAGCTCGGCCAGCTCGACGTCCAATAGCTCTACGAACTCACGAGCGATGGCTTCACGCTCGGCTTCCAATTGGTCGAGTTCGGCATAGCGAGCCGCGATCCGAGGGTTCTGGCGCGAACGCTGAAACACCGGTAGATCGAAGCTGAACTGCAGGTTGACCATGTCGCCGTACTCGCGGCCGCGCTTGAGGTAGCTGACCTCCCAACTCCAGTCGACCTGCTTCTCGGCGGTTGCTTCACGGATGCGGGCTTGCGCCTCCCGAGCCATCGGCGCATAGGCGCTCAGTTGCGGGTGCTTGGCCACCCGCTGCGCCAGATGCTCACGAGCGATTGCCCAGCTGGGCAGATCGCCAAGCAGGGGTTGATTACCCTCATTGCCGACCCAGCGCACCAGCGCCGCACGAGCTTGGCGACGTTGCTGCTCCAGCTCGTCCTGGCGCTCAGCCAGCAGCGCTGCCTGCTGTTTCGCTGAGACGTTCTCGGTCAATTGGCCACGTCCGCCAGCGATGCGGGCCCGCACCGCTTCGGCGAGCAGGCGGTTCTCTTCAAACAGTTCATCGAATAGTCGGATTTTGCGCTCCACGGCGTGCGTGGCTATCCACGCTTGTGCAGTCGCCAGGTGGACCTTGAGGGCTTCCACCTCTTGCGAGGCACCTGCGCGGTCCACGGTTGCCCGGGCCACGTCGGTGCGCGCCTTACGCTTGTCGCGATTCGGCATTTCCTGCATCACGCCGACCATGCGCATCGTCATGCCGTCGTCGTTGAGGCTCCAACGTTCGGCTCCCTCGATGGGCAGGTTCTGCAGGCCCAGCAGCAATTTGGGGTCAGGTAGTTGGCCAGCGGCGACGGCCTCGCTGCGTGCCGCTTGCAGCCGGGACGCCTCGGCACGTAGCGAAGGCGCCTGCTGTTGCGCAAGGCTCAGGGCATCGTCGAACGTCAGGCCCGCGGCAGCGTTGGGCAAACCGAACACGGTGAAGAGCGCCAAGGCAAAGAGCGGCCGGCACATGTCTATAAGTCGGGAGAGCATGATGAGATTCCTCGGTTTCCTGCATGCCGCAACGGCATGCCTACAGCGCCTCAACGCATGAACGTGGGGCGAGTCAGGTCAGCGATGGAATCAGTTACGCGGGGGCCGCCAGACATCGGCGTTTGAGCGGATGGGATAGAACTCAGGGTAGTGCACTGAGAGTGGCGCCAGCGCAGCGATCAAACCGGGTTTGGCCAGAGCAGCCTGCAACAGGCTACCGGTCTTGCATTGGTGGCCGCTTTCGCAAAGCGGGTTGCCCTCATGCGAGTGGGCGTCATCGTCCTCAACGACCGGCAGATGTCCGATGTGCTCGGACATTTGCGTCGCGCTCTGCATCTGGCACGGCTCTGCGCTCAGCTCTAGCGCCGCCATCCCGGTCACGGGGAGCGCCAGACTGATCAGCAGAACGAGTAAAAGACGCAGATAGGCTTTCATGGCAAGCAGTCTAGCGAGCATGGTGCGCGTAAAACTTGATCGAAATCGTGTCAGCCCGCACCTGACCCACCCGCCCCGCCATTCTCCCCGAGCAGATGACTGAGGACCGAACGCATCTTGCCGGGCTTGACCGGCTTGTTCAGCACCGGCACGCCGCAGCCCTGCAGTTGCTGGCGGCATTGGTCGCTGCGATCGGCGGTGATCATCACAACCGGCAGCGCCTGGTTGAAGCGTGCTCGCACCGCGAGCACGACGTCCCAGCCGGTCAGCCCGTGATCCAGATGGTAATCGGCGAGGATCGCGTCCGGCGCAACTCCATCCAGCGCCGTCATTGCGCTTTGCTCATCGATGGCAGTCACCACCGTGCAGCCCCACTGTTCGAGCAAGGCAGCCATGCTGAGCAGGATGCTCTCCTCGTTGTCGATCACCAGCAGGCGCCGCCCAGGCAGCGGATCGCCCAGTTGCGGCACGATCGCTGGAGCCGCAACCCGCTCGCGAGGCATCGCTTCGGCCAGCGGTACATCGATGCTGAACACCGAACCCCGCCCCGGCTTAGAGCGTACCAGCACCTGGTAGCCGAGCATGCTGGCAATACGGTCGACAATGGCCAGCCCCAGCCCTACCCCACTGCGTTTCGCGGATCGGCCGATCCCGAGCTGATTGAATTCGAGAAAGATCGAACCCAGCTCCTCCTCAGGAATGCCCCGACCGGTGTCCCAGACCTCGATACGCAGCGCCCCGGCGCGCATGCGCGCACCCACCAGTACAGAGCCCTGATCGGTATAACGGCAGGCATTGCTGAGGAAATTTCGCAGGATTCGCGTCAACAGGCGGAAATCGGTCTTGATGGCGACTCGCGGAATGTAGCGTTTCAACTGCAACCCCGCGGCTGCAGCGACCGACTGGAACTCCGACACCAGCGGCAGCAGCACATCGTCCAGCGAATAGATATCGATGTCCGGTTTGATCGCGGCCTGATCGAGCTTGGAAATATCGAGCAGATCGGTCAGCAGGTCTTCGGCACCTTCCAGGGCCTGGTGGGCCCGTTCGACCAGATGCAGCTCGTTCTGCGGCAGTTGTCGTTCGCGCAAGGTCGAGATCAGCAGCCGTGCGGCATTGAGCGGCTGCAGCAGGTCGTGGCTGGCCGCGGCGAGGTACTTGTCTTTGCTCAGGTTAGCTGCCTCGGCTGCGTCGCGGGCTTGGCGCAGTTCACAGGTGCGCTCGGCGACGCGTTGCTCGAGTTCTTCGTTGAGCTGCAACAGGCGCAACTGCGCCAGTTTGCGCTCGGTCACGTCAGCGACGAAGCCCTCCACCAGGCCATCTTCGTCCGGCTTGAGCAGCAGGTTCATGATCACGTAGATGGCGCTGCCGTCCTTGCGGCGCAGGCGCGTCTCGTAGCCGAACAAGCCATGCTGCTGGCTCAAGGTATGGCGGATCTGCCGCAGCTCCTCCTCGCCGCCGATGAACAGATGATGAGACAGATCGGTCAGCGCCCATAGGGCCTCTTCCGGGGTTTCGTAATTGAGCATGCGCGCCAAGGCGGGATTGGCGGCTCGAATGCCTTCATGGAGGCTGGCCTGAAAAATGCCGTGCACGGCGTGCTCGAACAGCCATTTGTAGCGATTACGCTCGCCCTCCAGTTCTTCCAGGCGTGCCACCAGTTCCGGATAGTGACTTTTGCGCGCGGAATGACTGCCAAAACCGAGCAGTTGCGTCAGGGCCTGATGCTGGTCATCAGAGGGCTTCGGCATAGACGACCTCGACGTCCCGCTGCGTCGACGAGCGTGGATTGGTCAGGATGCAGGGGTCCTGCATCGCATGTTGCGAGAGGAAAGGGATATCGGAAAGGTTAACGCCGTGCAGGCTCAGCGTTTCGCGGAAACCGATCTGCTGTTTGAGGTCGATTAGGTGCTGCATCAGCCGCTCGCGCACTTGCCGGTGGTTCAATCCGCGAGGGTCGACCCCCAGAGTCTCCGCAACCTTGCGATACCGTTCCGGGGCCGCGTCGTAGTTGAATGCCACCACATGTTCGACCAGCACGGCGTTGCAGACACCATGGGGCAGGTCGAGGTAGCCGCCGAGGCTGTGGGACATGGCATGCACCGCGCCGAGAATCGCGTTGGAGAAGGCTAGCCCTGCCTGCATGCTGCCGAGCATGATCTGTTCTCGCAGGGCGATATCGGCCGGATTGGCGATCATCTGTACGAGATTGCCATTGATCAGCCGCATGGCTTCCAGAGCATGGGGGTCGGTCAGCGGGCCGTGGCCAGTCGAAACGAAAGCCTCGATGGCATGCACCAGCGCATCGATGCCGGTACAGGCG
>Ga0189292_10435_pt1 | contig 12858 bp, 11 predicted proteins | sample UW1oraminimetaG_FD_130317 | JGI IMG/M metagenome (GOLD analysis project Ga0189292, IMG submission 130317) | Marine microbial communities from the Costa Rica Dome - UW179A-orange mini metaG | ecosystem: Environmental > Aquatic > Marine > Oceanic > Photic zone | place: Costa Rica: the Eastern... | reverse complement strand
CCTTCCCCGATGTGCGCGGGCTGAAGGGGCCGTTCACCTGCCTGAACAGTGCCCGCTACGGCATCAGCTGGGGCGCGCTGGGCGCCGCCGAGTTCTGCTGGCACACCGCGCGCCAGTACGTGCTCGACCGCCAGCAGTTCGGCCGGCCGCTGGCTGCCAACCAGCTGATCCAGAAGAAGCTGGCCGACATGCAGACCGAGATCAGCCTGGCCCTGCAAGGTTGCCTGCGCCTCGGCCGGATGAAGGACGAGGGCACCGCCGCGGTGGAAATCACCTCGATCATGAAGCGCAACAGCTGCGGCAAGGCACTGGACGTGGCGCGCATGGCGCGCGACATGATGGGCGGCAATGGCATCAGCGACGAGTTCGGCGTGGCCCGGCACCTGGTCAACCTGGAGGTGGTGAACACCTACGAGGGCACCCACGATGTGCACGCGCTGATCCTCGGCCGCGCGCAGACCGGCATTCAGGCGTTCTTCTGAAACTGCTCCCCTCTCCCTCTGGGAGAGGGGCTGGGGGTGAGGGCGCTTGGCACTGCTCATGGTTCCTTCACCCCGGCCCTCTCCTACCGGGCGAGGGTGCTTTCACCTTCCAATAGCCTGTGAGGTTTTCCATGCCCGGCGCCCTGTCCCATATCCGCGTTCTCGACCTGTCCCGCGTGCTCGCCGGGCCCTGGTGCGGGCAGATTCTCGGTGATCTCGGCGCCGAGGTGATCAAGGTCGAGCGCCCCGGCACCGGCGACGATACCCGTCACTGGGGCCCGCCCTATCTCCAGGATCAGCACGGCGAGAACACCTCGGAGGCGGCCTATTACCTGACCGCCAACCGCAACAAGCAGTCGCTGACCGTCGACTTCACCCGGCCAGAGGGCCAGCGCATCATCCGCGAGCTGGTGACGCAGTGCGACGTGCTGCTGGAGAACTTCAAGGTCGGCGGGCTGGCCGCCTACGGGCTGGATTATGAAAGCCTGAAGGCGATCAATCCGCGGCTGATCTATTGCTCGATCACCGGCTTCGGCCAGGACGGGCCTTATGCCACCCGCGCCGGCTACGACTTCATGATCCAGGGCCTCGGTGGGCTGATGAGCCTGACCGGCCGCAGCGATGCGGAGGAGGGCGGCGGACCGGTGAAGGTCGGCGTGGCACTGACCGACATCCTTACCGGCTTGTACGCCACTGTTGGTGTGCTCGCCGCGCTGGCACATCGCGAACGCAGCGGCGAGGGCCAGCATATCGATACGGCGCTGCTCGACGTGCAGGTCGCCTGCCTCGGCAACCAGGCGCTGAACTACCTCACCACCGGCGTGGCGCCCAAACGCATGGGCAATGCCCATCCGAACATCGTGCCCTATCAGGATTTCCCCACTGCCGATGGCGACATCATCCTCACCGTCGGTAACGACGGTCAGTTCCGCAAGTTCTGCGAGGTAGCCGGGCGTCCCGAGTGGGCGGCCGATGCCCGCTTCGCCACCAATCGCGCGCGCGTTTCCCATCGCGCCGAGCTGATTCCGCTGATCCGCCAGGTCACGGTGTTCCGCACCACGGCCGAATGGGTCAGTGCGCTGGAGCAGGCCGGCGTGCCCTGCGGGCCGATCAACGACCTAGCGCAGGTGTTTGCCGACCCGCAGGTGCAGCATCGCGGGCTGAACGTCGAGATGCCGCACCCGCTGGCCGGCCGCGTGCCGCAGGTGGCCAGCCCGCTGCGGCTGTCCGCTTCGCCAGTGGCGTACCGCAACCCGCCGCCACTGCTCGGCGAGCACAGCGAGGCGCTGTTGCAGCGCCTGCTGGGCATGAACGACGAGCAGATCGCCGGCCTGCGCGCGGCCAGAGTTATCTAGCCTGGAGGCTATCTAGCTCAGAAGCCTTCCAGCACGATCTTGCCCTTGGCCTTGCCGCTTTCCAGCAGGGCATGGGCGCGGCGCAGGTTGGCCGCGTTGATGGTGCCGAAGTGCTCGCCGAGGGTGGTGCGCAGCACGCCCTGATCGACCAGCTGGCTGACGCGCTGCAGCAGGTGGTGCTGCTCGATCATGTCCGGCGTCTCGAACAGCGAGCGGGTGAACATCAGCTCCCAGTGCAGCGACAGGCTCTTGCGCTTGAGCTTCATCACGTCCAGCGGTTGGGCCGGATCGTCGATCAGCGCCAGGCGGCCCTGCGGCGTCAGCGCCTCGACCAGCTGATCGAAGTGCTGATCGGTCTGGGTCAGGCTGGCGACATGGCTGACGCTGGCGAAACCGGCGCGCTGCAGCTCGGCGTGCAGCGGCTGGCTATGGTCGATGACATGGTGGGCGCCGAGTTCGCGGGCCCAGGCCTGGGTTTCCGGGCGCGAGGCGGTGGCGATCACGCTGACCTCGGTGAGCTGGCGGGCCAGCTGCAGCATGATCGAACCGACCCCGCCGGCGGCTCCGACGATCAGCAGCTGCTGCCCGGCGCCATGGCCCTCCACCAGTTGCAGGCGTTCGAACAGCAGCTCCCAGGCGGTGATGGCGGTCAGCGGCAGCGCGGCGGCCTCGGCGAAGCTCAGGCTCTGCGGCTTGCGTCCGACGATGCGCTCGTCCACCAGATGGCGTTCGCCGTTGCCGCCGGCGCGGGCGATGGAGCCGGCGTAGAACACCTCGTCGCCGACCTTGAACAGGCTGACTTCGCTGCCCACCCCGACCACCACGCCGGCCACGTCCCAGCCCAGCATCTTCGGCTGCCCGGCTTCTGGCTGGGTGTTGCGGCGTACCTTGGTATCCACCGGGTTGACCGAAATGGCGCGCACCTCCACCAGTAGATCGCGCGGGCCGGGCACCGGCTCTGGTAGCTCCACGTCCTGCAGGGCACGGGGATCGTCGATGGCGAGGGATTCGAAATAGGCGACCGCTTTCATGCTGATGCTCCATTGGGTTCGGTTGAGTGCGGGCATGCTCGTTTATTTGACTCGGCGGAAAAACGGGGCGATAAGCGAGTCTCTTTCAACAGGATTTTGAAAATGCTGCGTATCGACGATCTGCAGCTGTTCGTCCGTACCGCCGACAGCGGCAGCCTTTCCGCGGCCGCGCGCACGCTCGACGTGTCGCCGGCGGTGGCCAGCGCGGCCTTGAAGCGCCTGGAGGCGAGCCTGGGGGCGCGACTGTTCGCGCGCTCCACCCGCAGCCTGCGCCTGACTGCCGAGGGTGAGGCGTATCTGCTGCATGCCCGGGCGGCACTGGCCAGCCTGCACGAGGGCGCCCAGACCCTCGCTGGCGGGCGCGAGGCGATCCGCGGCGTGCTGCAGCTGTCGGCGCCATCGGACTTCGGGCGCAACGTGCTGCTGCCGTGGCTCGACGAATTCCAGGCGAGTCATCCGCAGTTGCAGGTGCGCCTGCTGCTGGGCGACGGGCTGACCGATCTGTTCCGTCAGCCGGTGGATATCGTCCTGCGCTATGGCGCGCCGGAGGATTCCAGCCTCGTCGCGCTGCCGGTCGCTGGCGAGAACCGCCGTGTGCTATGCGCATCGCCTGCCTACCTGCAACGGCACGGCGAGCCACGGCGGCTGGACGAGCTGGCCGCGCACAACTGCCTGCGCTTCATGCTCGCCGGGCGCGTGCATGACCGCTGGTGCTTTCAGGAGGGACGGCGGGCGCTCACCGTGCAGGTCAGTGGTGACCGGGTCAGTGACGATGCCGATGTGGTGCGTCGCTGGGCGCTGGCCGGGAGCGGGTTGGCCTACAAGTCCTGGCTGGACATCGCCGATGACGTGGCGGCGGGCCGTCTACAGGTGCTATTGCCGGACTGTCTCGGCGAGGCGGCGCCGCTCAGCCTGCTTTGCGCCCATCGCGCGCAGTTGAGCAAGCCGGTGCGGCTGCTACATGAACACCTGCAGACCCGTTGCAAGGCGCTGCTGGCGCGCGCGCCCTGGCATCTCTTTAGACTCGTTATTCGTGCTTGAGCTGTGAGCTTTTGTTGCGCGCCTGAACTCTTATGGCGTTTGGCTATTCTTATATGAGTACTGGTTAACAGAATGGACAAGCGCATCATGCATACGCAGCGTTTTCGCTACACCTGGCAACTGACTGCCGTGGTCTTCCTCTCCTGGCTTCTGGCCGGCTGCGGAGTCAATAACATCCCAACCTATGACGAGCAGGTGAAGGCCGCCTGGTCGCAGGTGGAGAACCAGTACCAGCGCCGTGCGGACCTGATTCCCAATCTGGTCGAGACGGTCAAGGGATTCGCTCGTCAGGAGCAGGAAACCCTTACCGCAGTAGTCGAAGCGCGGGCCAAGGCCACATCGATTCAGGTCGACGCCAGTACCCTGGACGATCCGCAGAAACTGCAGCAGTTTCAGCAGGCGCAGAACCAGCTGACCGGAGCCCTGAGCCGGCTGATGGCGGTATCCGAGCGCTATCCGGATCTGAAATCCAATCAGAACTTCCTCGCGCTGCAGTCTCAGCTCGAAGGAACCGAGAACCGCATTGCGGTGGCGCGCCGTGACTTCATCGCGTCAGTCGAACGCTACAACACTGAGATTCGTACCTTCCCCGGCCGTATCTGGCACACGCTGATGTACAGCGATATGCCGCTGCGCGAGAACTTCGAGGCTACCGCCGAGAATGCCGAGCAAGCGCCACAAGTGCAGTTTCAATGACCTCCAGGTTTCCCCTACTGCTGGTCCTGCTGCTCTGGGCCGGTAGCCTGGTCGCCCAGGAGGCTGAGGTCCCGGAGCTGACCGGTCGAGTGGTTGACCGTGCCGAGCTCCTCGACACCCAGACCGAGGCGCGTCTGACCAGCATGCTTGCCGGGCATGAGCAGGCGACCGGCGAGCAGGTAGTCGTTGTCACGGTGCCGGACCTGGGTGGGCGCAGTATCGAGGAGTTCGGTCTGGAGCTCGGCCGTACCTGGGGCATCGGCCAGAAGGGCGAGGACAATGGCGCGCTGCTGATCGTCGCTCGCGATGATCGCAAGATTCGTATTGAGGTCGGCTACGGTCTGGAAGGCCGGCTCACCGACGCGCAATCCTCGGTCATCATCAACCGGATCATCGCGCCGGCATTCCAGCGTGGCGACTTCGCAGCCGGCATCACCGAGGGCGCAGAGGCGATCGTCACCGTGCTTGGCGGCGACGCCTTGCCTGCCGAGCTGCGGCCGGTGATGCCGATGGCGCAGGAGCAACCTGGAGGCCTCGGGATTCTCGGTTTCTTCCTTATGCTCGTGGCGATCTTCGTTATCGGCGGTGGTCGTGGTGGTCGTGGTGGCCGCGGTGGTGGCCGTCGTGCACTTTTGCTCGGCGCTCTGCTAGGTGGCATGGGCCGTGGCGGCGGCGGTTTCGGCGGTGGTGGCTTCGGTGGGGGAGGTGGCGGTTTCGGTGGCGGTGGCGCTTCCGGCGGCTGGTAAATCAATGATGGATGAACGATGACCTTACTGAGCGAAAGCGAACTGCAACAAGTGGCCGAGGCGATCGAACGAATCGAGCGCAACACCGATGCCGAAGTGGTGACGGTGCTGGCCGCCCAGGCCGACGACTACCACTACATCCCGCTGCTATGGGCCAGCCTGATCGCGTTGCTATTGCCCGGGGCCCTGCTGTTCTTCAGCGGCTGGCTTGGCGCATGGCAATTGCTGCTGGTGCAGTGGGCGACGTTTATCGTGCTGGCCGTGCTGTTCCGCATGCCGGCGCTGACCAGCCGCATGATTCCACGCTCGGTACGCTGCTGGCGCGCATGCAACCTGGCGCGGCGGCAGTTCATAGAGCTCAATCTTCATCACACCGATGCTGACACCGGGGTGCTGATCTTCGTATCAGAGGCTGAGCGTTATGTGGAAATTCTGGTGGACCGCGGCATTTCCAGCCGCATTGACAACGGCGCCTGGGAGTCGATCGTCGCCTGCTTCACAGATCGTGTGAAGCAGGGGCAGGTGCTGGAAGGCTTTCTCGGCTGCATCGAGGCCAGCGGCGCACTGCTGGCGCAGCATGTACCCAAGACCCACGAGCGTAACGAGCTTCCCAATCGACTGGTGCTGCTGCCCTGATCGCCATGGCTTTGCCGGGCGATCAGCGAGCGCCTCAGGCCATGCCAGGGCCTTCCGGTTCGGCAGCGTCCTTTGGCTCCCCGGCAACCAGATCGAATAACCCGCCGGTCGTGTCGTCGAAGGCCGACGCGGCGACGCGCTCCATTCCGGTTACGGGGCCATGCAGAGGCGAGACACCGTGGGCGCGGTCGGCTGGAATCTGCGCGATGGCTGCCAGTACTTCTTCCCCGGGCACCGTCTCGCAGTCGAGCAGGCGCTGGGTGATGTGATCGAGGGCTGGCCTGAGCCTCTGCAATAGCGCCAGACAATCCTGATTGAGTTGCTGCAACAGCTCGTCGGCCGCCTCCAGCGCTTCGCGTGGGTCGCTTTCCAGATGCGCATCACGCACGGCCTGCAAGCTCAGGAGCGAGCCGCGTGGGCCCATGCCCAGCGCGCCGACCATGGAAAGGGCGATCTTCGAGGCTTCCTGTAAATCCTGCCCGGCACCCGAAGACACCTCGTGAAAATACAGCTGCTCGGCGCCTCGCCCGGCAAGCAACATCTGAATGCGGTTGCGCAGCTCGGAATACATGTGCAGGCGCTTGTCTTCTACCGGTGTCACCAGGGTCACACCCAGTGCCTGCCCGCGCGGCAGTATGGTGACTTTTTCCACCCGGCCGACATTCAAGGCTGCTGCGACCAGTGCGTGGCCGGCCTCATGCACCGCGATGCGCTTGCGGTCGGTCGCCGACAGCGGCGTTACGCCGGAAGGCTGCTCGCCAATACGGCAGGTTTCCACGGCATCGACGAAATGAGCCATGTCGACCTGCTTGGCTCCGGCACGGGCGGCCAGCAGCGCAGCATGGTTGACGATATAGGCGATGGCCGCCGGAGTCAGACCGACTGTGTTGCGCGCCAGTTGCGCTAGATCCAGATCGCTGGCGGCGCTGACCTTTGCGGCGTACAGACGGAACAGCGCTTCGCGATCATCCAGGCCCGGCAGGCCAACGGCGATGGAACGATCAAAGCGGCCTTCGCGCACCAGGGCCGGGTCGAGGGAATTCGGGAAGTTGGTGGCGCCCAGCACCAGCACCCCGGCGGCGCCATCGAAGCCATCCATCTCGGCAAGGAACTGGTTGATGATGCGATTGCTCTCGGCATCGCTGGAGCGGGTCTGCTCGGCGCGTTTGCCGATGCCGTCGATCTCGTCGATGAAGATGATGCACGGCGCCTGCTTGCGCGCGGTACGGAACAGCGCTTTGACTTTCTGGATGCCGACGCCGAAGTACATCGAGGAAAAGTCGCTGCCGGTCACCTGGATGAAGCTGGCATTAGATTCGCTGGCCAGTGCCTTGGCCAACTGGGTCTTGCCGGTGCCGGGCTCGCCGGTCAGCAATACCCCCTTGGGCGGGCGGGCTCCGAGGCGCGCGTAGGCGGCAGGGTCGCGCAGGTAGGCGGTCACATCGCTCAGCGCCTGCTTGGCCTCCGCGGCGCCGATGACATCGGCGAAGGTGATGCCGCTGCCCTTGCGTTGTACCTCGAAACTGCGCGTCTTCATGGTGAAGAAGACGGCGGCGCCGATCAGCAGCAGCGCGAACGGCGAATAGGGTAGGAGGAACTTGTAGAAGGGCTTTTCCGCGTCGGTCTGGAACATCGCCAGTGGGAACAGCTCGCCGCTGCTGCCGGCGTATTGATCGAGCAGCAGCGTGGCGACCCGGCCGGACTGGTCCGGCACCCAGTAATGTTGCTCGGCAACAGTGGTGACATATACCGCGTCAGCTCCAAGTGCCGCGCTGGCAATGGCGCCGCTGCGCAGGTCGCCCATCAGTCGGGACAGGTCCCCGCGGTTGGCCTGCCAAGGGTCGACGGATTCCTGTAGGGAATCGAGCATGCTCGCCGCGACGCCGGTTGGTGGTGTCGAAGGAGCAGTGGGGCGTAACTGCCAATAGGCCACACTGGCGGCAATCAGCAGGAGCAGGAAAACGGAGAGCACAGGGCCGCGGCGACCTTGTAGCAGACGAGGTGTTTTCATTTCACATCCAATCGGGAACGCCCGATGTTTCGACAAACCACCGCCATGAGGCGGACCACAGTTGTTTGCGGGAAACCCCGCGGCGCCAATTGCATGGCGCGCCACAGTTCGGATGTGTTGGATGCGATTTATATGCCCGACTGTGTCTCGGGTCGGCAGACTCCGATAGCCGGCGAGAATACGGCAAGTGCCACCATGGGGGTGGCGTCGCGACGAACGGGCAGTATGTTTTCGACGAATGACCGGTTGCTTGTGGAACGAATCTCGTGCCGAGCAACCGCGTGTTGCGACATGTCAGGCCACGCCACGGATGGCGGCCTGTCACGTAAGTGATCCGACGCAGAGATTGTGACGCAAGGGCCTGCTAGGGTTCATCGCCCCGCGCGGTCGCTTTGCCGCGATCTGATGCGGGCATACAAAAATCTGCCAAAGCCGCACCAGGCCCGAAGCCCGGAGCGGTAAAAAAATAACGTCCGTTCGACCCGAGACTTCAATATGCCGACCTACAATAGGTACTTCCGCTCCGTTTTTCTGGGTGCGCTGATTGGCCTCCTGCCCTTCGCTTCGGCCAGCGCTGCCGAAGAAACGATCAACCTGCTCACACAGAACTTCCCGCCGTTCAGCATGGCCGCCGACGGCAAGAATTTCGCGAAGGAGGCTGCGATTAGTGGCATCGACGCCGAAGTGGTAGCTGCCCTGTTCAAGCGAGCGGGCGTGCCCTACACGCTGACGCTTCGTTTCCCCTGGAGTCGCTTGCAGCAGCTGGCCGAGAAGAGCCCAGGTTTTGCGGTGTTCTCTCTCAGCCGCACGCCCGAGCGTGAGCCCAAGTACAAGTGGGTCGGACCGCTGAGCGAGATCCAGATCGTGTTGCTCAAGAGGCCTGATAGTCCGATCCAGCTTTCTACGCTGGACGACGCCAGGCAGTACCGGATCGGTTCGAAGGATGGCAGCGTTGGTAGCCAGTACCTGATAAGCCGTGGTATCGAGGTGCAGAGCTCATTGATCGATACGCCAGCCAAGCTAAAGGCCGGCCAGTTTGATCTCTGGGCGACCACTAACCCTTCCGGCGAATACGAAGCGAAGCAGGCTGGCGTCGGTCCGCTGACCGTTGCCCTGACCCTGAATCGTGTCGATCTGTATCTGGCGTTGAACAAGGAAACGCCCGACGCGGTTGTCGAGAAACTGCAGCGTACCCTCGACCAGATGAAGCAAGAAGGGTTGCTGCAACAGGCCGCCCGACGCTACGTGAACTGACGGCGTTTCGTGCCAGCGGAGACGAGCATTCGATTCCTCCGGCGGACTCCGTGACGCGCAGAAGCTCTTTGCGCGGCCATAGTGCAACGCTGTGTCTCGAAAAACATGCGAAGCGCCAAGCGCCGCTACTTCCCTGCCCTATAGATGCCGGCCGGATCCCTGGCGTGTGCAGGTTGCGCAATGAGCTGTAGTTGCTTCGCCAAGGAGGACGTCTACATAGCAGCGCGGTGGCAGTAGTCTGCGGCGCCGGCGTCCAAAGCAGGTGACGGACCGGCGGATAACGAGGTGGAGGGATTTTTTGTCGATTTGGGCTGCCTTAGTCCAGTGCAGTCCAACGGGATCGCTACTAATGCGCTCCTGACGAATAGAGAGCTTCGATGATCCGTCTTAACACCTACACGCTGCCTGCCCTCTGCATGGCTGGCGCACTCTGGACAGCGTCCGTCTCTGCGGAAAATCTACCCGAGCCTATTGGGCATGTGGCGCGGGTAGAGGGCGCTGCATATATCAGTAGCCGCGGCCATACCAATGCCGCCAAGGTCGGTCAGGCAATCGTGCCGGGCGTGGCATTGAGTACCGGCGCCGAAGGCGCACTTGGCGTAATCCTCGGCGACGGCAGCGTGCTGTCGTTCGGGCCTCATAGCGAGCTGACGCTGGATGACTACCGCTTCGCGCCGGCAAGGGATGAGCTGCGTCTGCGCGCCACGCTCAACCGTGGCACGCTGAACCTGATTTCCGGTGACATGGCGAGGCTCGATCCGCAAGCGATAGCCGTCGAGACCCCACAGGGGCGGGTCAGGGTGCGCGGTGGTCAGGTATTGATGAAGGTGAACCCGTGAAGCGGCAAGGGCTGATAAAAATCATGGCGTCGCTGGCAATGGCGGCGCTGGGGGGCTGCGCGCAGCATTCCTACGTGATGCTGGCGGACGACTCGGGTGGGCGCGGCGGGGTAGTGCTCGGTGATGATGAGGAGCGACTGCTCGATGTGTCGGGCAAGGCTTTGGCCATCGCAGGTGCCGGTCAGGCATACAACGTCTCAGAACCTCAGCGCAAAAGAGATTTTGACAAAGCGTTGGCGGCGCAACCGGCGTTGCCTGAGCGCTTTACGGTTCGCCTGGCAGCATCCGGTGAGCTGGACAGCGCAGCAGAGCAGGTGCTCGACAGTGTTCTGCTCGCTGCACGCCGTCGGGATTATCCGGTGGTCACGGTGATCGGGCATACCGACACCCTGGGGCATCGTGCGGCCAACGAGCAGGTGGGCCTGCGTCGTGCGCAAAGCGTTGCCAAGCTGTTGCGAAGCAAAGGGCTTGAGGCGATGGAGCTGCGAGTGGAGTCCCACGGCGAACGCAATCTGCTGGTGGCGACTCCCGATGCGACCTCTGAGCCGCGCAATCGGCGGGTCGAGGTGCTGGTGCGCTAAAGGTAAGCCGGCCAGGTGTACCGCGCCTGGCCGGGCTGTCGTTGATCAGTCGATGACCAGGATGGCGTCCATTTCTACCTGCGCGCCCTTGGGCAGCGCGGAAACGCCGATGGCGGCGCGTGCCGGATACGGCTGCTGGCAGTAGCGACTCATCACTTCGTTGACGGTAGCGAAGTTGCCGAGGTCGGTGAGGAAGATATTGAGCTTGGCGATGTCTTTCAGCGAGCCACCGGCCGCCTCCGCCACAGCCTTGAGATTCTCGAACACCTGAACCGCCTGCGCTTCGAAACCTTCCACCAGCTCCATGCTCTTGGGATCCAGCGGGATCTGCCCGGACAGGTAGACGGTGTTGCCGGCCTTGATGGCCTGGGAGTAGGTGCCAATGGCGGCCGGGGCCTTGTCGGTGTTGATCACGGTCTTGCTCATGGAGACTCCTCTGGGAATTGGGCAACGGGCAGCCAGCATAATGGCTGACGGAGGCAGCGGCCAGCCGAGGCGTTGTGCGGGTGTTGCCTGGGAAGGCGTTGGCGGAGTGATCAGGCCTTGACGCGGGTGATGCGTGTGACGCCCTTGATCGCGCGTAGCTTCTTGATAACCCGGGCCAGGTGCACGCGATCATGCACGCTGACCACCAGCTGGACGACACTTATGCGCCCGTCGCGCTCGTCCATGCCGATCTTCTCGATATTGCCGTCGGCGGCGTTGACACTGCCGGCCAGCAGCGCGATCAGACCGCGCTGGTGTTCCAGCTCGACGCGCAGCTCGACGTTGAACTCGCCAGTAACATCCTTGGACCAGGACAGCTGGATGCACTTGTCGGGGTTGTGGCGAACGTCGGCGATGTTCCGGCAGGTGTCGAGGTGCACCACCATGCCTTTGCCGGCGGACAAATGCCCGACGATTGGGTCGCCAGGAATCGGTGTGCAGCACTTGGCGTAGTTGAGCACCAGCCCTTCCGTGCCGCGGATTGCCAGCGGCCCTTCGAGCGCCGGCGCCTCTTCGTTATCGCGCGATATCAGGCGGCGCGCGATCACGTAGGCCATGCGATTGCCCAGCCCGATGTCTTCCAGCAGATCCTCGACGTATTCCATGTGGTACTCGGCGAGCACCTGTTGAATACGCTCCGCGCTGATCTTCTCCAAACTGGTTTCGAAACCACTGAGTGCCTTGCTCAACAGGCGCTCGCCGAGGTTGATCGACTCCGAGCGGCGCTGCAGCTTGAGCGCATGGCGGATATGCGTACGGGCTTTGCCGGTGACGACGAAATTAAGCCATGCTGGGTTCGGTCGCGCGCCCGGTGCGGTGACGATCTCCACCGTCGAGCCACTTTCCAGCGGTTGCGACAGCGGCGCCAGGCGACGGTTGACGCGGCAGGCTATGCAGGTGTTGCCGACATGGGTATGCACCGCATAGGCGAAGTCGACGGCGGTAGAACCCTTGGGCATCTCCATGATGCGGCCCTTGGGGGTGAAGACGTAGACCTCGTCGGGGAACAGGTCGATCTTCACGCTCTCGATGAATTCCAGCGAGTTGCCGGCACGCTGCTGCAGCTCCAGCACACCCTTGACCCACTGTCGGGCGCGGGCATGGGTTCCCTTGGGCACTTCGTCCTCGGGAGACTTGTACAGCCAGTGCGCAGCGATGCCGTTGTTGGCCATCTCTTCCATCTCGCGGGTGCGAATCTGGATCTCGATGGGCACGCCATGCATGCCGAACAGGGTGGTGTGCAGGGATTGGTAGCCATTGGCCTTGGGGATCGCGATGTAATCCTTGAAGCGTCCCGGTAGCGGTTTGTACAGGCTGTGTACGGCGCCGAGTACGCGATAGCAAGTATCTGCCTTGTCCACCACGATGCGGAAAGCGTAGACGTCCATGATCTCGTGGAATGCCTTGCGCTTGCCGCGCATCTTCTTGTAGATGCTGTACAGGTGCTTCTCGCGGCCCAGTACGTCGCCTTCCAGGCCTTCGCGCTCGAGGCAGTGGATCAGCGACTGTTCGATCTTCTCGACGATCTCGTTGCGATTACCACGGGCGCGCCGCACGGCGGCGCGGATGCGCTCGGAGCGCATCGGGTGCATGGCCTTGAAGCCGAGATCCTCGAACTCCACGCGCATGGTGTGCATACCCAGCCGGTTGGCGATGGGCGCGTAGATCTCGAGGGTTTCCTTGGCGATGCGGCGGCGCTT
>Ga0189292_10433_pt1 | contig 12895 bp, 12 predicted proteins | sample UW1oraminimetaG_FD_130317 | JGI IMG/M metagenome (GOLD analysis project Ga0189292, IMG submission 130317) | Marine microbial communities from the Costa Rica Dome - UW179A-orange mini metaG | ecosystem: Environmental > Aquatic > Marine > Oceanic > Photic zone | place: Costa Rica: the Eastern... | reverse complement strand
GGCCTTTTCCTTCACGTCGTGGAAGGCGTCGAACATCAGCAGGGTCTTTTTCAGGGCGTCGGCGGCGATCGTGCCGATTTCCTTGTCGTCGAGCAGTTGGACCAGCGGGCCAATGTTGTAGCCGCCCAGCATGGTGCCGAGCAGTTCAGTCGCCTTGGCGCGGCTGATCAGGGCACAAGCTTCGGTGCCCAGGGCCACGGCGGCCAGATACGAGGCCTTGACCTTGGCGGCATCGTCCACGCCGGCCGGAACACGGTGGGTCAGCAGCTCGACCAGGTTCTGCTCTTCGCCCGCGGGCGGGTTCTTCAGCAGTTCGATCAGTTCAGCGGTTTGTTTTGCCGTCAGGGGCAGCGGGGGAATCCCCAGAGCCGCGCGTTCGGCAACGTGTTGGCGGTAAGTATCCAGCATGTTGAGGCCTGCTTAAAGTCGGGTTGGAAGAAGGGTTGTCGCCGGAATTGTAGAGGGAAGAGGGGGCCGCTAGCAAATGTCTTATATCTTATATAAGACTTGAGTCGATAGGCGTTGTCTGCGGGCCACGCTGGGGCGCAGCCAGGCGCGGGACGGGGCGATCTTGGGAGCGTGAAAACGGGGACGATTTGGTGGCCGGCGCCCCGGCGCGAGGATGGGAGGGCCGCTGCGGCAGGCCCCGTGCCCGCGTTCGGGCAGCGGGAGCCCGTGTTGACGCCGGGAGCCGCGCGCGACTGTCGGGCGGGCCCCCGGGGCGGCGGATCAGTTGGCCTTGGCGTCGTACACCACGCCCACGCGGGCGAAGTTGGCGCCGTATTGCTTGACGTCCAGCTGGAACGGGGCGCTCTCGCCTGGCTTGAGCTTGGGCAGGCGCAGCTCCGAATAACGCGCGCCGGTCAGCTTGTCCTGCGCGTCGTAGAGGCTGATCCAGACCTTGACGTTGTCGACGTCGACGCGGTCGTCGTTGCGCACCCGGCCATGCACCATGACGTACTTGTAGCGGTAGCGGTAGGTGAAATTCAGCGTGCCGGTGCCGACGCCGGCCTCGGTGGTTTCGACGCTGATGTCCAGCGCCGGCCGGGTGCCGGGCAGGGCCGCGCGCTTGGCCGGCTTCCAGTCGGTCTTGACCTCGGAATAGCGCTCGAAGTTCTCGCCGTTCAGCAGCACCGGAATGCGCTCGCCGGGGTACAGCATGGCCGGCAGCGACCATTCCTGGCGCAGCCGCAGGGGGCGCGAGCCGTCGAACACCGAGATATCCATGCCCGGCGACAGCGCTACGTATTTGTCGCTGCGGTTGACCACTTCGGCCAGCAGCAGCGGACGCTCGATCTCATTGAGCAGGCGGCGTGGCGCCGACAAGGTCAGCGAAGCGGGGTCGAACAGGGCGAAATCCGGGTCCAGCAGTTCGGCCGTGGTCAGGCGCACCTGGTCGATGATGCGGGGATTGGCGGGGCTGACGCGCACGATGCGGCTGGCGGGACCCTCGGGCGCTGGCGCAGCCGTGGCAGGCGCCGCCGCGGCCTGGGCCGGCTTGGGCGCGTCCCAGGGCAACAGGCCGTTGTATTTGGCCAGGGCGTAGCCGCCAGCGGCGAGGATGATCAGCACCAGCCCGGCCCGGGCGGGCCGCGACAGGGGCCGCGCGGGGGAACGGTCAGCTTTCACTTTGCACCATGTAATCGTAGGACCCGACCTTGCCTTCGGCCAGCATCTCGCAGCGCACGTCGAACGAGGTCACCGCGCCGGGGGCGAGCGGGCTGGCCGAGCCGTAGCCGTTGCCGATGCCCAGCAGCTTGCCGTCCTCGTCGTACAGCATCACCGAGATCTGCGTGCTGCCGGCGGCCACCGCGCCCTTGTTGCGCAGCAGGCCGACCAGGCGGTAGACGCCATCGTTGCGCACCAGCTGCACCTTGTCGGCGGCGACGTCGCGGGCGCTGCTGTTCGCCAGCGACGGCGTGGCCGGCTTCAGGACATAGCGGCTGTAGGCGGTGTCGGGCAGGGAGATCGTCACCGGGGTGTATTCGCCGGGCAGCAGCGTGCGCGCCATCGGCGAGCCCGAGGTGGACGACAGCGTCAGTTCGCCCTGGTAGAAGGTGGCGGTGACGCGCGGCGCATCGATCTTCTTGCCGGTCTCGTTGCGCATCAGCATCACCAGCTGGTTGCGGCCGCGGCCGCGCACTTCCTGCACGTCCGTCAGCTTGACCAGCGCGGCGTCGATGGGCGGCGGGGCGGCGCGCGAGGGGGCGCGGGTCGATGAGCCACTGTTGAACAGCGTGGCGGTGAGCGGCACCAGGATCGCGGCCAGCACCACCAGCGCGATCGCGATGATCGCGCCCGGCTGCAATTTGGCGGCGGGCGCCGGCTGCTGCATGCCGCGCAGGATCTTCTCCAGGCGCTGGGCGACGTTGTCCTCGACCAGGGTGACGGCGTGGCAATGGCTGCACTGGTATTCGTTGGTATCCAGCTTGGTGAACTGCGCGCTGCCGCAGGTCGAGCAGGTCAACGTCACCGTATTGATCGTGGTCTGTTTGGGTGTCATGCGAGAGGGCGGGCGCGCCGCGTCCGGGGCGGCGCCGGGATGGCGCGGCCGGGCCGGGCGTGGCTGGCTTGGGCCGCAAGGATAGCGGCGGCGCGTCGGCGGCGGGGTGCATGAGCGCATCTGATTATTACGAAATGTATGCGAAGGCCCGCGGACGCCGCCGGGCCCGGTGCTATGATCGCCGGCGTTCCAAGCCCCTTGAATACGCCGTTCCCCCAGTCGTTCCGCTCCTGGCCGCGATCCCGCGCGGCGGGGCCGAGCCGAGGCAGGTCAGGCTCCGCCCCAGCATGAGCATCTTCCAACACGTGTTGTTCCTCGCCTGTGTGGCGCTGGCGACCTACGCCCAGACCATGACGGGGTTCGCCTTCGGCCTGGTGCTGCTGGGGTTGTCCGGCGTGTTCCAGCTGGCATCCGTGTCCGAAGTGGCCAACGTGGTCAGCGTGCTGTCCCTGGTCAACGCCGTGGTCACGCTGGCGCGGGCCAAGCCGCAGGTCAATTGGCGCCTGATGACGCCGGCGCTGGTCAGCAGCCTGGCCGGCGTGGCGTTGGGGGTGGTGGCGCTGGCCTGGATCAGCGGCGCCATGGCGGTGCTGCTGCAATTGCTGCTGGGCCTGACCATCCTGGCTTGCGCCGTGCTGCTGGTGGCGCGCGCCCAGCCCCTGGAGCGCCTGTCATCGCGCGCCTCGTTCGTGCTGTTCGGCGGGGTCTCGGGCGTGCTGGGCGGCTTGTTCTCCAGCGCCGGCCCGCCCATGGTCTATCACCTGTATCGCCAGCCCCTGCCGCTGGCGTCCATCCGCAACAGCCTGCTGGTGCTGTTTTCACTGAACGCGGTCGTGCGCTTGGCGCTGGTGACGGGGCAGGGCACGTTCATGGCCACGTCGCTCTGGCTGAGCCTGCAGGCCCTGCCGGTCGTGATCGGGGTGACCTGGGTCGCGCGCCGCTACGCCACCGCCGGGTCGATGAAGACCGTCAAGCGGATGGTGTTCGTGCTGCTGCTGGCGGCCGGACTCGGCCTGGTCGTGCCGGCGTCGCGGCTCCTCGCGGCGGGGTAGCCGCGAGGCGGACGATCCGGGCCTTGCCGCGATTCAGCCGTGTTCGCCGGAGATGTACCGTTCGAGCTCGGTGATGATGAATTTCTGCTCGCTCATGACGTCCTTGACCAGGTCGCCGATGGACACCAGGCCGACCAGCTTCTTGTCCTGGATGACGGGCAGGTGGCGGAAGTGGCGCTCGGTCATCAGCGCCATGCAGTGCTCGCGGGTGTCTTCCGGCCGCACGTAGAAGACGGAGTCGGTCATGATTTCGCGGACCTTGGTGGTGCGCGAGGAGCGATCCTGCAGCACGATCTTGCGGGCGTAGTCGCGCTCGGTGAGCATGCCCAGCACCTCGTCGCCCTCCGCCACCACCACGGCGCCGATACTGCGTTCGGCCATGGTCTTGATGGCGTCGTACACGGACGAGTCCGGCGTGACGGTCACGACGGGCGGGTTGGCCTTTTCCCTGAGAATCTCAGCAACTTTCTTCACGATGTGCTCCCGAATCGCTGGCAAGGTTCAAGCGCCGGCTAGAGTCCGCGCCGGACGCCTGGCGCCGGCGCACGGTCTGGCCGTGACTCCATCCTAAGCCCGGCGGCGGGATTGCCGCAAGTTTCCGGTGGGTTCTCAGGCGGTATGGCCTGGCAGGTTCGTGGAGCAGGTGGCTATAGTCGCGGCCGCCATAGAACACGCCCATAATGGTCACGGACCCGTCATCGTTCAAGGAGTAGGCGATGGTGCATCGCTTCTGATGATGCAGGAAGCGGAGATTGGGGTTGGCGGCATGGCGCCGCGCTCCGCGTCTTGGAAAATGGGCCAGGTCCAGGCAGGCCTGGATCACGCCGTCGACATAGCCGTCCGCTGTTGCGGAAGTCCCCGCCGCGCTGAAACACCGTTGCATGTTGACGATGTCGCGGAGCGCGTCCGGCGTGAACACGACGCAGAACATGTCAGCGGCCTGAAGGTCGTCTGGCGCGTTCCGCGGCGAGCGCGGCCAGAACCTCGCCAGGGGTGAGCAGGCGGGATGGATCCGCCTTGCTGGCCCGGCTTATCGCTTCGAGCCGCTTGAGCCAGGCGTTTTCGTCCCGCTGATCGACGCTGGGTAGATAGGGAGGCGGCAGCTCCGGAGGAGGATCCGATTGGCAGTGTTCCCGTACGGGGGGCCGTTGGGATGGCGTTGGACGGCGTGGCATGTAGAGAATTCCAAAGGCGTGGGCGACCTGGATAGCCTATGTGTGGCACGACGACGCGACAAGTCCTTTGGGCCATTCCTCTCGTCCTATCTTTCGCCAAGCGCGCGGCGGTGGTCGGCGGCCGGCCCGCGCCGGCCGCCCCGCCTCCTCAGCGGATCAGGAACCCCGCGCCCACCGGATCATTCTTGTCGATGACCCAGCGCGCCGTGCCCAGGATGCTGGCCGTGCCCTTCACCGTCGGCCGCACCGCGCGGGTGCCGTTCAGGTCGACCTCGCCCAGCAGGCAGCCTTCGAAGGTGCCGCTGCCCAGCAGGCCTTCGGACTTGATCGGCTGGTTCAGGCCCATCTTGCCGCGCGCCTCGAACATGGCCATCATCGCGCTGGTGCCGGTGCCGCCGGGCGAGCGGTCGAGCTGGCCGGCGCTGAACACGTGCACGTTCTTGTAGAACGCGCCCTCGATCGTCGGCTGGTGCCAGAACGTGATGAAGTTCAGGTTGTTGATGTGCGATTCGGTCGGGTGCTGGATGCGGTGGCGCGCGTTGAGCTGGTCGCGCACGATCAGGCCCATGCGCGACAGTTCGGTGCCGTTGTCCGGCGAGATGCGCAGGTCGCAGTTCGACAGGTCGACGATGCCGAAGTAGTTGCCGCCCCACACGATGTCGGCCGACAGCTTGCCGTAGCCCGGCAGTTCCACCGGGATGTCCTGCGCGGCGACGTAGGCCGGCACGTTCTCGAAGCGCGTCCACAGCACGTTGTCGCCTTCCGAGGCCACTTCCGACACCACCAGGCCGGCGGTGGTCTCGAAGCGGATGCGGGTGATGCCGTCCTTGCCGCGCGGCACCAGGCCGTTGGCCACCATGGCCATGCTGACCGCGATGGTGCCGTGGCCGCACATGTGCGAATACTCGGTGCCGTCGATGTAGATCAGGCCGGCGTCGTACTCGGGGCTGGACGGCGGCGTCAGGAACACGCCGAACATGTCCTTGTGGCCGCGCGGCTCGCGCATCAGCGCCTTGCGCAGCCAGTCATAGTGCTGCTCCAGGAACGCGCGCTTTTCCAGGATGGTGGAACCGGCGGGGTACGGAATGCCGCTGTGGACGATACACAGGGGCTCGCCTTCCGTATGGGTATAGATGACATCGAACGCGTCTTGCTTGCGCATGACAGTGACTCCAGGCGGTAGATAGGGGGAAGAGGAAAGTTATTTGCCGCGTTCGGACAGCATGTCCAGCCCGACGGTCAAATCCAGGATCACGATGGCGACGACCGCAGCCACGATCGTGGCGCCCGATACGGCTGCGATGGTCGGATCAATCGTGTATTGCACGTAATTGAAAAGCTTCACGGGGATGGTGTTCAGGTCCGCCGTGGTGTTGAAAATCGACAGCTCCACATTGATCCATGACGAGATGAAGGCGAAGATCGAACCGGTCACGATGCCCGGACGGATCTGCGGCAGCACCACCAGGAAGAATGTGGTCCAGGGGTTGGCGCCCAGGTCGGCCGAGGCTTCCTCCAGCGCGCGCTGTTCCGGCGTCAGCAGCGTCAGGGTGGAGCGCAGCACGAACGGCGCGATGATCACGACGTGGCCGATCAGGAGCGACAGGAAGCTGCGGGTCAGGCCGAAGTACGCGCCGAACTGCAGCAGCGCCGCGCCCAGCACGATGTGCGGCAGCACCAGCGGCGACATCAGCACCGAGGTCAGCGCGGCCTTGCCCGGAAACTCGTAGCGCGCCAGCGCCAGCGCCGCCGGCACCGTCAGCAGCACCGCGGCCACCGTGGCGGCCAGCGCCAGCACCGTGCTGGTGGTGAACGCGGCCACATAGCCGGCCTCGACCAGCAAGGTGCGGTACCACTCCAGCGTCCAGCCTTGCGGCGGGAACGCCAGGTACGGCGTGGCGGTGAACGACGCGCCCAGGATCACCACGAGCGGCAGCGCCAGATAGGCCAGCACGGCCAGCGCGGTCAGGCGGATCAGGTGGCGGGCGATCATCGCGCGGCTCCCGGCAAGGTGGCGGCGCGATTGGCCAGCGCCACCAGGATCAGGGTGAAGACCAGCAGCACCATGCTCAGCGCGCCGCCGTAGTGGAAATCGAACACCGTGCTGTATTGCTGGAAGATCAGCATCGACAGCACCGTGACGCGGCCGCCCGACAGCAGCGCCGGCGTCACGTAGGCGCTGACCGCCAGCGTGAAGACGATGATGGCGCCCGACACCACGCCGGGCAGCGTCAGCGGCCAGGTCACGTGCAAGAAGGTCGCCGCCGGGCTCGCGCCCAGGTCGGCCGAGGCCTGTTCGCAGGCCGGGTCGACCCGCGCCAGCGCATTGCCGACCGCCAGCACCACGAACGGCAGCAGCACGTAGACCATGCCGATCAGGATGCCCAGCTCGGTGCCGATGAAGCGCATCGGCCGGTCCACCGCGCCGGTCGCCATCAGGCCCTGGTTGACCAGGCCGTTGCGGCCCAGCAGCACCATCCAGCCGAAGGCGCGCACGATGTTGCTGGTGAACAGCGGCACCACCAGCAGGATCACGCAGGCGCGGCGCCAGGCCTGCCAGCGCACCACGCGCACCAGGTACCAGGCCAGCGGATAGCCCAGCGCCAGGCAGGCGAGGGTGGTGAACAGGGCCAGCCGGAACGTCACCAGGATCACGTCCCAGTGGTACTGGTCGGCCAGCACCTTCATGTATTGCGCGGCCGTCGGCGTCAGGCCGTCGGGCCCGCCGGTGGCGCTGGCCAGCGCCACCACCGCCAGCGGCGCCAGGAAGAAGGCCGCGAAGAACAGCACCGGGGCCGCCAGCAGCAGGCCGGGGGAAAGCCAGGCGCGCCGCATCATGGCTGGCCGCCGATCAGGTGCAGGTGTTCGGGCGCGAACGCCAGCGCCACCTCGCCGCCGGCATGCAGGCCGCCGGGCGCGAGGCCGCCGTGACGCGCCACCAGGGTCTGGCCGCCGATGTCGACGTGGATCATGCTGTGGCTGCCCACGTTGATCACGTCGCTCACGGTGCCCGTCAGCATGGCATCGGCGCGCTGGCACAGCTTCAGGTCCTCGGGCCGCAGCACGGCCAGGCCGCGCGCCGTCGCCGGACGTTGGGCGAGCGGCACGCGCAGGCCCTGGGCATCCAGCATCAAGGCGCCGTCATCGGCCACCGTATAGGCGATGAAGTTGGCATCGCCGATGAACTCGGCGACGAAACGCGTGGCCGGCTGGCGGTAGATGTCGGTGCCGGCGCCGACCTGCTCGATGCGGCCGGCGTGCATGACCACGACGCGGTCCGCCATGGTCATCGCTTCTTCCTGGTCGTGGGTGACGAAGATGAAGGCGATGCCGAGACGGGCCTGCAGATGCTTGAGTTCGAGCTGCATGCGCTTGCGCAGCTTCAGGTCCAGCGCCGACAGCGGCTCGTCCAGCAACAGCAGCTTGGGCTGGTTGACGATGGCGCGCGCCAGCGCCACCCGCTGCTGCTGGCCGCCGGACATTTCGCGGGGATAGCGCGGACCGAAGTCGGCCAGGCCGACCATGTCCAGCGCATCCCTGGCGCGATCCGCCGCGTCGGATTTCGACGCGCCCTGGCGCCGCGGACCGTAGGCGACGTTCTCCAGCACCGTCATGTGCGGGAACAGCGCATAGTTCTGGAACACGGTGTTGAGCGGGCGGCGATGCGCCGGCAGGCGGCTGACGTCCTGGCCGTCGATCAGGATGCGGCCCGATTCCGGCTGCAGGAAACCGGCGATCGACTTGAGCAGCGTGGTCTTGCCGCAGCCGCTGGGGCCCAGCAGCGCCACGAACTCTCCCTGCTGGATCGCCAGGTCGATGCGATCCAGCGCCTGGTAGGCGCCGAAGCGCATCGACACGCCTTCGATGGTGAGCAAAGCGGACATGGGGAACGGACCTTGCTCAGCGCTTGCGGGCGACCTGCCGGTTCCACGCGTCGGTGACCTCGGCGCGGCGGGCGTTGATGATGTTCCAGTCGAACAGGCTCAGGTTCTTGACCGAGCCGTCGGCGCCCCAGGGCAGCTTGCGGGCGACGTCCTTGGAGACCTGCACGTCCTTGACCGCCGGGCCGAGGTAGAGCTTGGTCGCCAGGCAGGCGGCCGCGTCCGGCGTCAGCGCGGTGTCGATGAACTTCTGCGCCGCGGCCTTGTTGGGCGCGCCCTTGACCAGGTGCAGGCGGGCGTCGGTGGCCCACACGCCTTCCTTGGGCACGGTGAAGCCGATCGGCAGGCCCTTGTCGATCAGGTCCCAGGCGCCGACGTTGAAGTGCGCGCCGATCACCGCTTCGCCGCTCTGGAAGGCGTTGGTGGCCGCGCCCGAGCTGTCGAAGAACAGCGCGGTGTCCAGCGAGGCCAGCTTGGAATAGAGCGGCGCCAGGTTCGACGGGTCGATCGCCCAGACCCGCGCCAGGAAGAAGATGAACGGCACGCCCGACGAGTTGGCGGGCGAGGGCACCGCCACCGCGCCGGCATACTCGGGCTTCCACAGGTCCTTCCAGCTGGTCGGCGGCTGCGTCACTTCCTTGGTGCTGTAGGTGATGCCGAGCGAGTAATAGCCGGTGCTGACCGCGAAGGCGGCATTGCCGTCGCGGTACACGCCCTGCTCGATGACGTTCTTCAGGTTGGGAATGGCGCTGGCGTCCAGCGCGTCCAGCACGCCGGCCTGCTGCGCCAGCTCGCTGATGCCGCCGTCCATCCAGGCCACGTCGATGGTCGGCGCGCCCTTCTGCTGCTGCAGCTTGGCCAGGGTGGTGGTGGAGGTGCCGACTTCCGGCACCACGGTGACGCCGGTCGCTTTGGTGAAGGGCTCGGCCACGCAGGCGCGGAACGCGTCGCCCCAGTTGCCGCCGTACCAGGCGACGGTGATTTTCTGCTGTTGCGCCAGCGCCGCGTGCGAAGCCAGGAGCAGCCCCGCGCCGAGCGCCGCCGCGCCCAGCGCGCTGCGGGTGTTTGTTGCCATGTCGGATTCCCCTTGTAGATTTGTCGATCCGCGATTCATTGACTCAAGTACCACAGGCACATCTTGGGCGATGCTCGGGAAAACGAGCTTGAAGACGCGGGACATAAACTTGAATAATTGCGTCATGTCCGTCGCCGCGCCACCCCCGTCCTTGCCGCTCTCCTATGAAGACGGCGAAGCACACCTGCCTCAGGGAAAACCCGCCCTGACCATCGGCATCGTGCTGCTGGACCAGTTCACGCTCGCGGCGTTCGCCGGTTTCGTCGACGTGTTGCGGCTGGCCGGCGACCATGGCGGCCGCAGCCGCCAGATCCATACCGCGTGGCGGGTGATGAGCTGGGACGGCAAGCCGCGCTGCTCCAGCGCCGGGCTGACGATCGAGGTCGAAGCCGGCCTGCCCGAGGACCCGGCGCAGTTCGACTACGTCGCGATTTGCGGCGGCAACGACTATTCCAGCGGCCGCATGCCCGAGCCCCTGCGCGACTGGCTGCGGCGCGCCGCGGCGCTGCGGGTGCGCCTGCTCGGCATCTGCACCGGCACCTTTGCGCTGGCGCAGGCCGACGTGATCGGGCCGCGCACGGTGTGCGTGCATTGGAACGTGCTGGAAACCTTCCGCGAGCGCTTTCCCGCGACCCGCGCGGTGGTCGACCGCCTGTTCGTCGACGAGGGCGACCTGATTTCCTGCGCCGGCTCCACCGCCGCCATCGACCTGGGCCTGTACCTGGTGGCGCGGCATTGCGGCCGCGACAAGGCGCAGCAGGCCATGCGCCACATGATGCTGCAGGGCGCGCGGCCGGGCCGCGTGCCGCAGGCGCATTTCCGCACCGACCTGTCCGGCATCCAGGACCTGCGGGTGCGCCAGGCGGCGCATTTCATCGAGCAGCGCATCGACAATCCGCCGCCGCTGGATGCCATCGCGCGTTATGTCGGCGTGGGCCGGCGCCAGCTGGAGCGCGCCTTCCGCCTGGCCACCGGCATGTCGCCGATGGCGTTCCAGCGGCAATTGCGGCTGGAATATGGCAGCTGGTTGTTGCTTAATAATGCCTGCAGCATCACGCAAATCGCGCTGGATTGCGGGTTTGCCGACGGCGCGCATTTTTCACGCGATTTCCGCGCGCATTTCGGACTATCTCCGCGCCAGTATCAGCAAAGCCACGGGCAGCACGCCGCGCGGCACGAAGGCGAGATCAGCGTCTTTCCCGCGTAGCCTTGCCCCGGCAAGGAGAACGCATGACATACGACCTTTGGTATTGGGACGGCATTCCCGGCCGCGGAGAATTCGTGCGCCTGGCGCTTGAAGCCGGCGGTATTCCTTACCGTGAACGCGCGCGCGAGCCCGGCATTGGCGAAGATGCGTTGATCCAGGACATGCTGTCCGATCGCAAGCAGCCGCCTTTCGCGCCGCCGTATCTGGTGGCCGGGAAAATGACCCTGGCGCAAACCGCCAACATCCTGCTGTTCCTCGGCGAAAAGCACGGCCTGGCGCCCGCCACGGTGTCGGGACGCCTGTGGGTCAACCAATTGCAGCTGACCATCGCCGACATGGTGGCCGAGGCGCACGATACCCATCACCCGATTTCGGCCAGCGATTATTACGAGGACCAGAAGGAGGAAGCGGCGCGGCGCGCCCGCGGTTTCCGCGAGGAACGCATTCCCAAGTTCCTGGGATATTTCGAGCGGGTGCTGGCCGGTCCCGACGCGTGGCTGGCGGGCGGCAAGCGCTGGAGTTATGCCGACCTGTCGTTGTTCCATCTGGTCGACGGCCTGCTGTTCGCCTTTCCCAGGCGCATGGGCACGCAGGCGATGAAGTTTCCCAAGGTCATGGCCTTGCATCGGCGCGTCGCGGAACTGCCGGCGTTGCAGGCGTATTTCGCCAGCGGTAGGCGCCTGCCATTCGGCGAGGGCATATTCCGCCATTATCGCGAACTGGACGCTGAATAACGATTCCAGGCCGTGGTCACCGCATTCGGGGGATTCGGATCCGGTGCGTATTTATTGCCGTGTTAATTAAATGGGGCCGCCGCCGGCGCGGCCCCATTATTCCTCTGACTTATATCTGAAAATACGGGGGCGGATTCGTATTAACCCGGATCAATAACGAAAAATCAGACGGGCGTTAATCGTGAAACGCGGTGAAATATCCGTTGCCGAGTTTTTTTTTAGTCAGTCATCAATGAATATATTGAGAACAGCTCATTTTTAGGATTAAATATTTTCGACTGGATACATTCTTCCGTTTTCTGTAATTCTTGACCTGCCGTCGCTACCCGGGCGATGGAACTGCAGGCAAGCGTGTGCATGCGGCGCGGCATGCGGCGCTTGATTCCTGGGACGCGCCAAGCAACTGCTTCAGACAAGCCAAGGTTTCTCTATCGATTTTCAGCACACTCGTCCCATTCCCTGCGGGAGACGTCAACATGCAATGGCTTACCCTCAAACGCCTGCTGCGCGGCGAGCGCGGCATGCAGAAAGCGGATCTATACGGGCAGATCGCGGCAATTCACAAAGCGCAGGCGGTGATCGAGTTTGATCTCGAAGGCCATGTCCTGATGGCCAACCAGAATTTCCTCGACACCATGGGTTATGAGCTGGACGAGGTCCTGGGGCAGCATCACCGCATGTTCGTGGTGCCCGAGGACCGGGAATCCGCCGAATACCTCGCCTTCTGGGACAAGCTGGGCCAGGGCGCGCACGACGCGGGCCGCTACCGCCGCATTCGCAGGGATGGCAGCGACGTCTGGCTGCAGGCCAGCTATAACCCCATCTTCGATAAACACGGCCGGCCCTTCAAGGTGGTCAAGTACGCCACCGACATTACCGAGCAACAGCAGCGCCAGGCGGATACCGAGGGCCAGCTCGAGGCCATTTCCAAAGTGCAGGCCATTATCGAGTTCGAACTGGACGGCACCATCATCCGCGCCAACGATCTGTTCCTGAACGCCGTCGGTTATCACGAGGACGAAGTGCGCGGGCGTCACCACAGCATGTTCGTGCTGCCCGAAGAGGCGCGCAGCGGCGCCTATGCCGAATTCTGGCGCAAACTGCGCAGCGGCCAGCATGACACCGGTCAATACCTGCGCATCGGCAAGAATGGTCGCCATGTCTGGATCGAGGCCAGCTACAACCCGATTTTCGATGCCGAGGGCCGGCCGTTCAAAGTGGTGAAATTCGCCACCGACATCACCAAGCGGTTTACCGCCGCCCAGACG